>Ga0308157_10001137_pt1 | contig 61745 bp, 120 predicted proteins | sample PhyBR1_FD_201035 | JGI IMG/M metagenome (GOLD analysis project Ga0308157, IMG submission 201035) | Phyllosphere microbial communities from UC Gill Tract Community Farm, Albany, California, United States - DLSLB.R1 | ecosystem: Host-associated > Plants > Phyllosphere > Unclassified | place... | reverse complement strand
CGTGAAGAAGCTGTTCCACAACAACCGCATCGATGACATCGTTCGAGGTTTCGTTTTCATCGACCTGGACGGTTCAGTAGAAGACATCCTGAACGCCATGCAGAATCTGATGGACCAGAACCTTTAGTCCTCAAAAGACACTCCCACCAGGTGGGAGTGTCTTTTTCCTTGACTTTCTCCCAAGTTGTGAGTTTGCTCAAAAGCCTACAGAGAGTTGCATCCTGGATCAGCTTCCACTATGCTTGAATCAACGGGTCGAAGAAGAAGTACCCGAAGTTCAAGGAGAGCAACATGTCGCAGGCTCACATTGCGGAGATTGTCGATTACGTTCGTGAAGACGGAGACATTGTTGTCTCCACTGAGTCAGAAGCTCAAGAAGTTGTTGCAGCTGCAGCAGCTCAGGGCTTTGATTTTGGAAGCAAGCCCTACCCTCACGGTTTTCTCATCATGGACCTCAACAGCAACATCCAGGTCTGCTTCGGTTCCCCCCGAGACTAACCCTCATCCGTAACACACCCTACCCCATCGCAACAAATTACAAGGAGAACAACATGCCTGTTATCACCGTCAGTGACCGCATCCAGCTCGTTCGTAACGACAGCACCGACTCCGACCTCATCCGCTACGACGAGGTTGAGTTCTCCTGGGAGACGGGAAACTTCGTGGAGGTCTCCCCGAACGCCAGCCCTGCTGACATCCTGGACAAGTACCTCCAGACCGTCTAAGCCCTCCATCTTTGCCCCTGTGACCCTTTCACCCCTGAAAGGGTCACAGTTTTTTAACCTGGACAGGTTGCATTCAGCTCTAATCATCTGTACACTCAAAACATCAGCACTTGAGACTGAAGGAGAGAAGCAATGAGCATCGTCATGACACGCAACATTCCTGCTGCCATCGAGCAGTGGCAGGACATCGCTCACTGGTTCGAAATCAAACTTCACCAGGAGATGCGTAACCAGCTCGGTCGTGACAAGGACGCCACTCTCCTGAACAAGGGCATCATCAAGGGCTACCGTCTGGGTCTTTCCCAGGCGAAGAAGAACCTTCGACTCACCCGCAAGGGAATGCCTCCTGTGTACACGCACGCTTCGGACGCTTCAGAGACCATGCAGCACTTCATCCTGAACATGCGATACAAGCTGAAGGAGAACTACTGCGACGTTCCCTACAACAACCGCAAGAAGGTGTACTACCACGGTCAGTACCGTGCGTTTGTTGTCATGGCTCGCATGCAGTCGTGGAACAAGCTCAACCGCTAATCAATTCATGAAGACCCTTCTCCCTGAAGGGTCTTCGTCTTTTCCCATTGACTTACACAAGCGGTTAAGTTAGGCTCCTAACATAATCATTGTCAGAACAAAGGATAACTTATGAAGACCCAAGCTGAGCAGGCTCTAAAAATGCTGAGTATGCATCCCCTGTACACTGATGCAGGCACCTACATTGCAACTGTTAAGAAGCTCACTGACCCTGAAGTCATCGACGCTGCAGCTCTTCAAGCGGCACAGACTGTCCAGAATGAAAGCAGCCTCCGAGGCATCATTCTTGCGTTCCTGAAGAACAGGAACATGTCAGAGGACGGTGTTGTTACTCTTCTGGAGCGTGTCAGCTTCTACGGTCACACTGCTAGCGTGCTTGCCTCAGGTGACATCCCGCTTACGGCAAAGAAAGCCCTCTACCGCATTTACCCTTCCGACACGCGAGACATCTTCATCAACGACCCAGAGGTCATTCCTCAGGCAGATGCTCGGGAGCTGGCGAAGAACTCCCAGACCGCCGCTCTTGCATACCTGAACACCTACAGCATCGAAGGTGACTCTGAACTGGAAGAGGCTCTCGTGGCTCTGGTTGCTCCTAACTACGGCTACCGTGGGACTGACCACGGAATCAAAGCTGACCGAATCCTCAACCACATTCTGGCTGTCACTCAGAACACTTCCCTTCTCCGTAAGTACAGCCTCCTTGCTTCGGTCCTGGAGAACCCTAACGTGACTGAAGCAATCATCGCCCAGCATGTTCTGGAGACTAACCACAGCTTCACCCGTACCAACACAGCAGCTACTCTCAACCATTCTCTCAACCAGGTGGCACAGACGAGTGAACTTGCTCGTAGCTTCATCGAGAAGGTGCTGAGTCAGCCTGGGGTTCCCATGAAGGACGGTGCAGCACCTGCAGATGTGGTGGAGCAGCTGAAGAATGAGAAGACCCGCAAGCGTAACCAGGACCGTCGCAAGTGGACTGGTAGGTACCAGGCTGATGTTGCAGGGGCTGAAGCTGAACTTTACCTCTACCAGGACAACCATGCCAACCTCATTGCTCGCCTCAACTCAGCTCAGCAGAAAGTTGCCGCTGGCACTGGTTCACTGGCAAAGGTGACACTGATTGAAGCCACACTCGACTCTCTTGAGCTGCACCGAAAGATGTGGGCAGCTAAAGAGTATCTTCGGACTCACAGCTAAACAGAACAACTAAGACAGTGGGCAACAGCATTCAGAGCTGTTGTCCACTGTCTTTTTACATGGTCTCTACATTCGAAGATGAGCTACTGCTCCGATAGCTGAAGGGTTGAACCGACACCAATCCCCTAGCCTTACGAAGAAAGCCGATGAAGATGAACGAGGAAGAACTCCTATCCCTGAAAGAACCTGAGCTTAAAAAGAAGCTTAGTGCTGCAGCTCCAGCAATCACAGGAGAGTACTTCACCCCTGAGCTGCTTCTCCCACGTGAGAACCCAGTTCGCAAAGAAGTAGGAACTCTCCGTGCAGCATGGCAGGCAAAGCATGCACGTCTGGTTCGTCTGCAGGCATTCATTGTTCCAGCCCTCATCTTCAGCCCTGCAGGTATTGCTCTGTTACTCAAAGCCGACCCCCGAGTCCCAGCTTTCCTATTCGTAGGAATCATCGTCCTCTGCCTCATTTATTTCTGGTTCACCGGTAAAATCTCCACCTGGCGCTCAAAAACTCTCGACAAGCATTTCGAGATAGCAGAATCCGAAAGCGAAGCTCTTGTCATCCGAAGAGCTGCAACCTGGGCTCGGAACAGATACGAACTCCCTGCCGGCAAAATCGAATGGAGTGCCTACGGGTCCGAATTCCGTTTAGGTGCCGGCGAAAAAACTCAAGTCTTCAAATGGGAAGAAGTGACTGTCACTGAAGAAGGTCTGGAAGGCTGGGTCATCCAGGATGTCGTCACTGGAAAAGAACCTCCCCTCAAAAAAGTGCCAACTAACTGACCTGTTATGAAGAAGGCGGAGAGCTCGAATGGTGAGCTCTCCGCCTTCTGATTTAAATTGGAGTCCCGAGCTGCTTTCCTCCTCGTTTAATTACTAGACGTGTATCTATTTTGCTAGAACTCCATAAAAAATAACAAAAACCGAGTTAGCTCTGTTTGAGCTCCTTAGATGGCGGAGAGCTTGAGGTGAAAACCACCCTCACCTCAAGAACAGTTGACTCGACTTGAGGTGAGAACAGCTCTCAACAACGGGGTCAGAAAGAATCTGAAAAATTTGTTCCCAAACGGTTCCAGTGTGTGCTAATCTCAAACCATCAGCAGGAAGAGAGACCTGCTACCAACTTGAGGAGAACATCATGGCTATCACCCACACCAACCGTTTCGGAGAGGTCACCTACCTGCACGGCTACAAGGCTGTCCTCGCGGGCATCTTCATGGCAGTCACCATTCCCGTGATGCTGGTCCTGGGCTTCGTCCTCACCATCGTTACGCTGCTTCTCCCTGTCGCGGCTGTTGTCGCTGTCATCGCGGGGGTCATCATGGGCTTCAACGCTGGCTGGACGCTCCTCCCCATCCTGCTCATCGTCGGCGGCGGTCTCATCCTCGCTTTCACCCGCATCCGCATCAGCTAGCTCCTCCCGAGTTCTGGGCTTCACTCACACAGGGTGAAGCCCAGAACTTTTTTTTCACAAGACGGTTGCGAGACTCCTCACAAAGGAGTACGATCAGAAGAACAGAACCATTCCGACAAGCATCCAGGAGAGAATCATGTCTGCAGTTCAGGTCAACGTCACCAACACCGCAACCCACACCGTCACTCGTGATGCCCAGAAGCACCCTGTGATGTTCCTGACCCTGTTCCTCTTCCTCGGTGCAGCAACGCTACTGATGGTCTCCATCGTCCTCATCTACGTGGCACTGGGAATCATGGGAGACATCAGCCTGTTCCGCACGCTGACGATGCTGACTCTCGGAGTGGTGTCTGCAGGTGTTTTCCTGAACACCATGCGACTCATGCGTAAAGAGGTCTTCAAGCTCATCCGTCGTCCTTTCACGAAGTAGTACACGAACACCCATTCATCCAGATTAGGAACCCATTATGAGTCAGACACGCTCCATCGAAGTTGTACAGCAGATTCTCGCTGCCCAGGGAATCGAAGCCACCCCCACGCCTGAAGCCGTCAAGGTTTACCAGGAGGCGGTCGATAACATTGCATCCCACATCCACAGTGATGCTGCTTACGCCATCGAGATGAACGAGCAGCTCGACTCGTACAACACTGGCTGGTAAAGAAAAGTCAAAAAAGTTTGATTTCTGGCTTGCATTCAGTCACTTGGATGCGTAAGCTGTAATCAAGAGAGGGAGCGAGAGACTCCCACCAAGACTTACAGGAGAAAAAATGTTCAACGTCGCCAAGTCCGCCGCTCCCCGCTTCATCATCCTCGCCCTCGCCAGCGGCACCCTCAGCATCTCCGTCATCGTCGGCATCATCGCCTCCATCAACAGCATCGTCAACACGCAGGACTGGACCCTCCCGCTCATCATCGGTGGTGTCGCTGTCGTCGCGTTCATCGTCTTCATCGCCATGTTCATCGAGCTGTTCGTGAAGACCAGCAAGGGCGTCTTCGGACTGGCGACCAGGAACTTCCTCCGCTGAACCAAATAAGGAAGCCCTCCAGAAATGGAGGGCTTCCTTATTTTAACCGCTGAACCAGCTGTTTCGTCTGATGCGACTTTCCAGATCACCTTCATCGACAACCCCAGGGTTGAACTTTTTCGTATGGCTCTCCGTGAACATCAACTGTGTGTGCTTCGTGAGAGGTTCCAGCTTCACCTGATCCACCTGACCGAATCGACCTAACATGCTCTTCGTCAAAGCCCTGATGTCTGCTTGTGCCAGCATCTGAGCTTCAGGGTATGAAATGGAGACGTAGGAGTTGTTTGTCTTCGCAGTCAGAACACCATCCTGCAGCTGCAAGGTGTAAACCTGCGTGTGACCGTACTCAGAGCCTTCCTTGCGAGTCTGAGGGGTGAACTTCACTGAAGGAGTCACGTTCTCCATGATGAGCAACTGCTGGGCTGCAGGTTCGAATAACTTCGGGATGAAGCAGCTGCTGTCCACGGTCGGGGTCTCGAAATGCCCATTGTTGAACTTGAAGTCATCCCTCTGAGACCTGCGAAGAAGGCCACCTTCATGAGCGTACACAGCCAACCAAAGGAGGATGGCTTTCTCAGGAGAAGGGATGAACTTGTTAATCTGAGGATCAAGCCAGGTTTTGGGTTTACGCACTGGCGACGCAGTTGGTGCTTCTACTGTGTTCGTCATGGGTCCTTCAATACACAACGAGCAGGACCTTCCTGCTCATGTCTTTTGCCGGTAGCTCTATTTACACCTGCCGGCAACATTCAATAGCTAACAGCTGGAGCTCCTCGAATGAGTTAAGCTACCAGCTAAACTTCGTTAAAAATTAGGCTATTGCTTCATTGTAGGCGTTCACAGTCCAAACAATGGCATGCAGGTTCCACAGGTACTTGTAGTCGTACTCCTCAAAATCCCACTCCCAAGTGTCATAGAAATGGACACCTTTGTAGCTGAACTTATCCAAGTATCGAGCAGCTGTCTCAGGAGTGTCAGCAAACACCAACACCTCAGAATCAAGTCGGCTCAGGCCTTCAGTCCGCAATGACTCTTCCTCTGAAGGAACAGCACACACATCAGCCCGTTCATCGAATGCTTCGTTGAACTCTTCAGTGACAACCTGCTTAAAAACTTCTGGCGAGTACTTACGCACAGGTGAGCTGAACGAAACCAGCTTCTGTGTCCAGTAGGGTTCGTTGATTTTGCCAAGAGCTTTGTTGAAGAACTGGAACATGTCTTCAATGCGGGAGAACGAGTAAGTACCCATGTCGCCGTTGATGGTGAGAAGGCGAGGGGAGGTAATCACTTCAAACCAGTAGAACGAGGTTCCTGGTTCCTTCACCTGGATGTGACGGTACACGCCATCGTCTTTGATGATCTTCATCTCATGTTTAGAGATGTCCTCTTGGAAGTTTGAGTAGTCGAATAGGGAAGTAGGCATGATGCAAGTCTACAAGATTTGACGAAGGACCAGCGTTAAACGACGAACGCTCTACCTCTCAGAGAAGTAGAGCGTTCGTCAGTGGCTTAGCGAGGGTCGATGGTGATGCTCTCACCCAGCTCGGCAAGCTTCTTGCGGGACTCGCTCAGCTCGAACAGAAGAGCCTTGACCACCTGAGGGGAGAACGTCTCGATGTGGCGAAGGTCGTAGTTGGGGCGGACGTTCTCAGGAGCGACAGCAACCTCAGTCCATCCAGCGTTGAGTTCCAGACCGACCCGAGCATAACCATGACCTGCAGCGGTGGCGACGTTCTCCAGACGCTCAAGGTCTGCGGTCATGTCGAGGGTCTTCTGCGAGTGGTGCTGGTAGCGAGGCTCAAGCGACATTTCATCTCCAAAGTAAGGGAGGAAGATTCTTGGGTCTTCCTTCTGATCTAAGCGTACCTGAAACCACTGACATCCGCAACAGCAGCAGTTATTCGTCTTTTTGGGACGACCACATCCGTAAACTGTTGTTTCCAGAAAAACGATGGTCCACCACTCAATGTCTTTTCCCTGAGTGGTGGACCATGTGGAGTTTCGATTACGACCAAGTACGGATGTTTCGTCCCTGGATTACGGAAATCTTGTCCTCTGCCTCTGCGACAATCTGACTCATCTGAGTCTTCATCTCATCTGTAGCTCCCTCGGAAGCTGCCCAGTAGTAGCGGAGACGGTTGAACTTCTCTTTTACCTGGACAACCTGGTAGTCAGGGTCGACTTCCTGCATTCGGTTGTGGGCATCCCACAGTGTGTCCCGCCAGGGGTTATCCATACCGATGCTGTCCAGGTACTTCTCGTTGGTTTCGCCAGCATCTTTCACCAAGCCATACGGCATGACATTCCTCTTCCTTCGTTTACAAATACCTATCAAGCATAGCACACCGCTCTCTTCCTCTGATTTCTAGTCCATTTTCTCCGTCTTTTGACATGCTCAAGACACTAAAAGCCCTTGTATTCACTGGGATCGCAGGCGTCAGCTGAATGAATTGAGGTCGTTTAGTTAGGTCGAAACAGGTCAAGATTTTGGAAGTTGTTGCGGACCCGGGCGTTCGTGTGTATGCTGGAGTTATCAGCCAGTCAACACAGTAAGGAAAGAACATGAACCAGCAACTTCGCACCTTCGTTGAGGTCACCATCACCGACCTCTACTCGGCTCTGCAGGCGGGCAACATCGGTTCCGCTAAGCTCAAGTTCGGCACCCTCGTCGGCGTGGCTGTCAGCGTGAACACTGAGGCGGTTTACGCTCTCCACTCCATCGCCAGCACGGTCAGCGGCATGACCGAGCGTGAGGAGATTGCTTCCGCAATCAGCGTGGTGACCGACTACCTCTCCTGACCGTTCCTTACAACTGAAGGACGTTGAACCCTCACCTGAAACACGGTGAGGGTTCAACTCATTTAAGCCGACCAAAATTTTTCCAAAAAAGTTGCCCCCAGAAGTTGCATCCTCAATCCAAGTGTGGGTAGAGTTGAGTCATCAGGGAGAGAGAAAGCAACTCCCACCGAACTTAGGAGACACCATGCAGGACTTCGACATTGATGAGGCTTACGTTCCCACCGAGGACGACTTCGCTGACCTGTACGACGAGCTGAGCGTCGAGGACGACACCGCTTACAACCTCGTGGCGAACCCCACCCGTGAGTGCCTTGACGGCGACTGCGACCACTTCTGCGGCGAGCCGACCCAGGCAGACCTCGACCGTCTCACCGCCCGTGGCTACGGTCACCTCGTGGAGGCGTACGAGAACAACCTCCACTACGTGTAACCACTTCTCCGAATGGGGCAGACACCAACTCAGGTGCCTGCCCCATTGTCGTTGGTGCATGGTAGAATAAGGACACCAACACAACACAGGAGAACCAATGAATAACGCCACATCCACTCTCGTATCTGAACTTGTCGGAGGAGAGACCCTCCTCAGTCGTGAAGGCGGGCGAACTGTCATCATCGGAGAAGTTAGTCTTTCCAGTGCAATGCCTGGCATGGTTTCAGCTGAAACCGACTTTGGCACCTTGTACTTGGACCCTGAAGAAGAAGTCTTCGTAGAAAACTGATTCATAACGGGGCTTTGCATGTCTTTTTCCAAAGCTTCGATCCTACCTCCTGCTCAACAACCATAGAAAGAACCTCATGCAGCTCAGCCTCACCATTGGTGACTACTACCAAGACAGCCACCGTTTCACAGAGAAAAAGGACATCACAGTCCACACTTCCCACACCTGGGATGAGGTAGCTTCGAACTATCAGAAAAACGTAGAGCAGTTCGGATTCAGCCCTGCTACCGCTTTTGAAGAAGATAAGACCTTCACTGTTGAAGCCGTTGAGAAGCTTTCAGAAGCAGGTCTGAAGTTTGAGTTCTACGGAACTAATTACCCTGAAAACATCCGCCGTAGTGCAGCTGACAACAAGCTCATTTTCTGCTCAAATGTAAGTAGCTTCTACCCAGGTACTGGAACAAGGTATGAGCTGGACATGCCAGCAGAGGTGGCTCGCATCGTCATGCTCTTCATGGGTTACGGTCTGGATGACTTCACCTGGGGAGCTGACACTTCTACGATTGATGTGAATAAAGCCCTCAAGCTGCAAGACCTTGGGATTGGTTTCTGGACAGACGAATACTGATTCCAAAAAAGTTTGAGATTCGTGTTGCATCTTCACCTGAAGTGTGGGTAGAGTTGAGTCATCAGGGAGACAAGCTCCCCACCCAGACTTAGGAGAACATCATGGCTGACCTCAACGACATCACCGACGAGGCTTTCGTTCCCACCGACGAGGACTTCGCTGACCTCTACGAGTTCTCCACCGAGGACGAGGTTCTGGACACGGACACCTACAACCTCGTTGCTGACGCTGACGCTGACTGCCTCGCAGGTGACTGTGACCACTTCTGCGGTGAGCCTACCGAGGCTGACCTGGACCGCCTCACCGCCCGTGGCTACGGTCACCTCGTGGAGGCGTACGAGAACAACCTCCACTACATCTGAACAACACACGAAATGCCCTGAAGCGAAACAGCTTCAGGGCATTTCGTCGTTCCACTCTCAGACACATTGCAAAGCTGTAAAGCTCTGTACGCCCCTCAGAGGCGTTAGAGGGCATCTGAGCAACAACCACTCCTCCAAGTACCTAAAACGGCTCAGAGAGGCATACAGCTGCTCTCTGAGCCGTTTCTGAGACCCGAAACCATAAGAGTTAACGTTTCTGGGATGGTGGAAGAAAAAGAGCTATCCTAAAACCCTCTCCCACCAGCAGAAAGATCATCATGGAAGACCTCGAACCGTTCCACTTAGTGGAACCCGTCAGACGCATCGCCGGCAGCAATATCGAAACAACCGAACTCCTTGCAGCTGAGCTCACCACATCCTTACTGGATCAAGACGTGTCAAAAAAGTTGAAAGCATTCAACCTTTACTGGTGAGCTCTGCCGGCAACCAACTCAATTCAGATGGCAAGGACTGTCTTTTCCCAAGACCATGTGAAGAACCTCTCCAGTGAATCGCTGGAGGGGTTCGGAATTTCAGGAGGACGGACCCCCAAAGAGCTTTTCTAAAGCTTTCATCTTTTGCCGGAACACAGCTTCAATCTGAGGTGCCAGACGAGCTTCGTACTCTTCGTCTGTCTCAGTCACATACATTTTGCGACCAGTGTCTGTTCCAGCTTGAAGAACTGAACCAGGGTAGTCATTCGTCCATTCGAGATACTGCTTTTCTTCTCCCTCCCGAGTCAGAGCTTCCCAGCGTTCAGCGAATTCTTTCCGTTTGGCAAGAAACTCCTTCGAGTGAGGAAAGAACTTCTCTTTGGTCTTACGCGGGTTGTTCACCAGAATCTGGTTTCGAGCCTGAGCCCGCAATTTGGCTTCAACATCTGTGATCGTGTCTTTCATATCTTTCTCCTTTTAGGCAAACCTTTTTCATCGACAGGTTACCATAAAAAGACACTCAAAACAAGAGTAAAGCCCTCCTCTCAGATTATTGAGAGGAGGGCTTTACTTAGTGGCTACCAGCCACCGCCGCCACCCGAGTCGAAGCCGCCACCGCCACCGTAGCTGCTGCTGTCGTAGGACGGCGAGCTGTAGCTACCCGAGGACGATGAGCTGCTGCTCGAAGAACGGTGCGAGCTGGAAGAACTGGACGAGCTGGAAGAACCGTAGGAGGGCGTGGTGCTGAACGACGAAGCGTACATGGAGACGAACAGCGGCATCCACACAGCCAGGTCAGAACTCGATGCACCGTACTGCTGAAGAAGCTCCTGCTTCTTAGCCTTGCTGCGAGCCTGCTTCACCGCTGCCTGCTTAGTCGGCTCCAGCTTGCTCCAGAACTGCTTAGCCTCAGCCTTCTCACGAGCCTGACGCTCACGTACAGCTGCAGCCTCACGAGCGATTCGAGCCTTCTCCTCAGCCGCCTTCTTCACCCGCTTCTGCTCTGCCAGAACAGCAGTACGAGCCTCACGCTTCCAGCGGTCAAGCTGGCTCAGGAAAGAAGTTGAACTGTCAGCCCTCAGCGTCAGCTTAGGGAGGTGACCACGCGGCTGGTTCGCCTTCTTCAGAGTGTGGGAAAGAAGGTCCAGGTAACGCTCCTCGAACTTGTCGTAAGAACGAGGAGCGAACTCCATGTCCTTTTCCAGGTACTCAGAAAGAGCGGCGGCGACAATGAGCTTACGAGCCGACTTGTCGGCTGCCTTCATGAACTCATCCAGAGTCGCCTCGTTGTTGATGAGCTTGTCCACCGACTTAGTGATGACCTGAATCCGCTCAGTTTCAAGCACAATCTGTGCCTGCTTCGCCTCATCTGCAATACGCTGCTTCTCCGCACGCTGAGCAAGAACAGCCTTCTTCTCAGCCTCACGCTTCCGACGCTGAATGGTGTCCCAAATCACGAACCCGAGGAAGACGAGAACGCCAAGACCCAGGATGGTACCCACGATGCTGACAAGAGCAAGGAAAACCCCGCTACCTGTTCCAGTCTCAACCGCAGCAGACGAGTCAGCCGTGTAAGCCTCAGCGATGCTGTTCACGCCAGACGTGATGCCAGTGAAGTAGTCACCGTCACGGAAGGAAGGCAGAACGTCCGCTTCAGTGATGTTGTCCACATCCTGACCTGACACCTTCGCACCGATGCCTGAACCCAGGGAGAAGTAAATCTCACGGTCGTCACGAGACAGCAGAGCGAACACTCCGTTGTTCTTGTCAGCCTCACCCACACCCAGCTCAGTCGCACGAGCCGCCGCGACAGTCTGAATGTCTCGACCCTCCAGGTTCGGAACCGTCTGCAGGACGAACACCACATCCGAGGAGTCGTAGACCCGCTCGAACTCATCCTTCAGAGCAACTTCCTGCTCCGCACTGAAAAGCTCAGCGTTGTCCAGCACCACGTCAGGCTCAGCCGTTGCAGCACCAGCAGGAGCGGCGAAACCGAACACCAGCGTCGCAGCGAAGACTGCTGCAACCATGCCCTTGAACTTGCTCATCATTCGTTTCTCTCTACTTGATAAGTTGAATTGCTCTGAACATAGCACACAGAACTGACACTGGCAACAAGAACCAGAAAACTTGTCTTCCCTGAGAATAATCTGTTGACTCACACAGTTGACTCCTGTATAGTTAAAACATCTGAATAGTTCTTCATCCGAGAACGAATCCCTCACACTTCCCAGAAAGATTCCCAATGGTAACCGCACTCACCGCTGATTCTGACCTGTTCGACTTCATCGCTTCCCGCACAGCCATCATCGAGCCTCTGTACGCCAAGTTCATGAAGACTGGGCTGCCTGTGAACGACTGGAAGCGTTGGAAGGACCATGAGACTCGCCCCACTGACGACATTGGTCCTGACGGTCTTGTCTGGAAGGTGAAGACAGCTGACTACGGCACGACTGTCTACTTCATCTACCGTGACCGTGCACCTGAGGGTGAGGACCGTTACGAGTACACCCCGAAGGGTTGGGAGAAGACCTACATGTCTCAGGCAGCTGCAGACAAGGCTGCCGCTCGAAAGAACAAGGCTGCAGGAAACTGATTTTTCTTCACCCAAAGGTTGACACGCGTCTACCTGTTTGATACGGTGAAGTAATTCATCACCCAAATCTTTAGAGAGAGAACCCACAATGACTGAGACGATTACGCTGCCTGTTGATGCAGTGAACAAGGCGTTCGATAACGAGCTGCACGAGCTTCGCCGTACCGTCGAGTCCGTGAACCTGCCTGGTTTCACCGACTTCGACGCTGCTGACATCAGCACGGATGTCAACCACGGACGGGTGGATGCTCTGTTCCTCATCACCCGCATCGAGGACGGTAAGGTCTTCGGAGCGAAGTACGACAACCCTGTCGTGGACTACGAGTACGCAGAGACTCCGTTCTACAAGGGATTCGGTGATGTCACCTTCACCGAGGTCATCAAGAAGACCCGCACCATCACGGTCGACTACTGGGAGTTCGCAGAGTAGCCGCCAAGCTCTAACCTTTTAACCGTTAGAGTCCAACCGTGTCTTTTTACACGGTTGGACTCTTTCCTTTAACCTCAGACTATCCAGTCGCTAAAACGAAAGAAAGTACAATGAATTTCCGCACCCACCCTATGTTCAGTAAAGACCAACACTGTACACATCCTGATTGCTTCACCTTCAGCCACACAGCAGATTATTGCAGTGCCGACCAGCCTCGATTCTGTGAATGTGCATTCGACTACGCGGAAGGCTTCGCTGCTTCCGTGAACGAAGACCCGTACATTGGCAGCATGGAGAACGTCAAGATTCGACAGATGCCTGAGTTCAGCGAAACCCAGCATTGCAGAAACCCTGACTGCTTCACCTTCAGCCACACTGCCAGCTACTGCAGCAGTGACCAGCCTCGCTTCTGCGAATGTGCGTACGACTACCCTGAAGGCTTCGCAGCTGAGATGAACGAAAGAATTGCTACTTACCAGTAGTAGTTGAAGAATCAAAAAATGGAGGGCTGTCTGGCTTAGACAGTCCTCCATTTTTCATGCCTGGTCAGGCCAGGAGACAAGACCCAATGCATGCTTCAATCCGTACGGATGGTGGATGAGATGAGTGCGAGACCGAAGCCATTGCTTGGAAGCTTCAACAGCTGCATCCAAATCATCCCAGCCGTAATCAATTTCACCGTCTTTTCCGAAGATATACGTGAACTCAACGCCGGCAGAGCCTTCATCCTGGCCGTAGCCTTGGACCATCATGAACTCATCGTCAAAACTTGCATAGAAAAGCTCTTGACCGAAGACCACTTCAACGACAGCCTCTGAGACTTGCTCTTCCTTCAAATCAGACCAGTGACCTCCGCTCAAATGGAGGTAAGGAAAGCCTGGTTCATGCACTGCTTGGATGAAAGCCACAGCAGCGTGACGGTTCTTTCCAGCAATTCTCTTCTGATCTTCTACAGTATCCATAACGAAATTCTACCACCATACCAGTTTAGATATCAGTCTGCACCTGATTTAGCGTAAGGATTCCGTAAGGATTGACTCTGAAATGCGATTATGATAAGCTGTCGTTGAAAACTCAAACGAATGAAAGACGACTTATCATGTTGAAAGCCGCCAAAGCAGGACTCATCCGGGGAAACAAGCATCCCGTCATCGGTGAGGTGCTAAAAATTTCCGCCATTATGGTCGGTGCCGTTCTTGTTGCTGTTGGTCTGGAGCTGTTCTTGGTTCCCAACGGATTCCTTGACGGCGGAGTGGTTGGTATCTCCATCATTCTGACCAGCTTCTTCGACATCCCTCTTGGTGTATTCATCGGAATCCTGAACATCCCGTTCTTGGTGGTTGCCTTCAAGCATGCTGGATTCAAGTCAGCCGTGCGAACAGCTCTCGGTATCGCCACCTTGTCGTTCAGCACCATCCTCCTTCATCACAGCCATCCTCTGACTGAAGAGTTCGTTCTTGCCCTGGGCTACGGTGGTCTACTTCTTGGAGTCGGAGTTGGTCTTGCTCTTCGCTATGGTGGAGCTTTGGATGGTACAGAAATCCTGGCTGTCACTTTGGCTAACCGCACCAGGTTCGGTGTTGACCAAATCATTCTGGCAATCAACTTCTTCATCTTCCTTGTTGCTGCGTTCGTGTTCACTCCTGAGCGAGCTATGGCGTCCTTCCTGCTGTTCTACGTCGTTGTGACTCCCATCATCAAGAAGGTCATGGAGGGCGGTAACGAAGCGAAGACTGTCCAGATTATGTCGAAGATGCACACTGAGATTGCTGATGCAATCCATGAAGCTCTGAACCGTAAGGTCATCTTCGTTGACGCCCATAAGGATGACATCAACGACACGTTGAAGATTGTCACCACGTTCTGTGCAAGGGCAGAAGAGGCAACCCTGATTGAGGCGGTTGACGCAGTGGACCCTGAGGCGGTTATCATCATCACCGAAGCTGCCAACATCCACGGAAGCATCTTCAGCAAGAACAAGCACCACTAATGAGAAATACCCTCCATGTCTTTTCACATGGAGGGTATTTCTTCGTTGGTTCAGTTAGCGACGGTCAGCCTTCTGGGCGATGACCCAGGAAGCGGCACACACCACACCCAGACCCACCATCATGGCGACAGGACCAGCGACCATGTAAAGGCTCGTCATCACGACGAACGAACCCACCAGCAGGAGCAGCGTCTTGACCTCCGTGCGAGGCAGACCCGACAGCTTCGACAGCTTAGCGATGATTCCCATGAGACTCTCCTACGTTCTTGGAAGGAGCTTGCCGCTCCTTGATGATCCCACTCTACACACTCCACCGCTCCCATGCAACACTGACCAAAAATCAGCTTCTCGACCAAACCTTGGTACTCTGAGAAGGACTATTCGAAGAAAGACACTCCATGACAGATTTTGATGACCTCATTGAAGGCTCGCCTTTCACTTCAGCTCAGATTCAAGTTGCTTCAAAAAACTACGAAGCCCAAGTTGACCTCCTGGACCAACTGCAGGCTGTATTTGACGAATCCGAAATCACTCTTACTGAGTTCGCTGAAAACTTGGGTCTTTCAGAAGAGGAGGCAGAAGCTGTCTTGGCAGGGGCTGTAGATTTGACGCTAACCGAGCTCCGGTACATTGCAAACGCTCTTGAAGTGGTCATTGACTACCATGTACGCCCAGCTTCTCGGACTGTTGAATCTTTGACCGCAGAACTGGAGCTTGCGGATGAAGAAGATGGAGCTGCCCGCCGGCTACTGGAAATCATCAAAAAACATGACAGCTGGAGAGAAGAGAATGAAGCTCCTCTCAACCTTGACGCTGTTGAGCAGGTGATGGCTGTCCGTCAGGAATTCCCTGACAACCGAATCCCTGAGACCATCAAAATTTTCCCAACCCACACAGGAGGGCTGGTCCTTCAAACACGAACAGAAGACCAGACCGTACTCGTCAACTTCGAAGGCGATGATATGGTGCTGGAGTGCTTCAAAGTCAACGAAGAAGACTCGCTGTACGCGAAACTATCTCTGTCAGCTGCAACAGCTTTACTGCTTCAACACCTCTAACCATCAACGTCTTTTCCCCTGACCTAATTTGTCAAAAAGATGAGAAATAGAATCGTCAGAAGCTTGCAACTGGCATCAAAAAGGCGTACGCTTGAACCAACGGAAAGCATCCAGCTTTTCTTCCACCAGGAGTGACATTTCATGGATTCCCTCACCAGGCTCGACAAGCTCACCGCCACGAACACCCTCATCGAGGAAGTTCGAGCCGCCCACAAGGCTGCCATCTCCCTCATGAAGAAAGCTTCCACTCAGGGAGACATCGTGAACCCGACGTATCTGATGGATTTCGTCGCCACGAACGGTCGACTGTCTGCCGCTGGCTACGTGGACCTGCTCCTCAAGCTCCAGCCTGCACGGTTCGTCGCTGAACTCAGCAAGTACATCCGCACGAACCCCAACACCAGCGACCGTGTTCACGAAGCAGCTGAGTACGCCTTCTACCAGGAAGTCCTGAACATCTGGGAGGACTAAAACCCTCCTGCAAGTGGAGCTGACCTGAAACCAGCTCCGCTTGCTTCTCCTGCTCCGAGTGTGTATGCTTTCAATCAGGAAGCAACAACGCTAAGGAGAGCATCATGGGTAGCACGGTCATCACGGTGGACAGCAGCATCAGCCTCCACTACTCGCACACTGCGAACGGTTTCGACTACTTCGGCATCCACCAGCTCGGTACGGGTTTCAACCACAAGCTGATGGACGTGGTGGAAGACTCCACCGACCAGCAGGTCATCAACGAGTACCGTGTCCGCAACCCCAACCTCGCCTTGGTTCTTGCCTGAACCACTTTATATACAGAAGAGACCTGAAATGCCTGACAACGCTCCTGACCACGAGGAAGACGCCATCGACTACACTCCGTTCTTGAACGGGGTAGAGTACGGTATCGTCCTTGACGACCTTGGAAGCACCGACATCTACGCCACCCTTGAAGAAGCACGTGCAGCTCAGAAGACTGCCCAGAAGCTGTACGGGGCTAAGGCTCCTCTTGTGAAAATCACAACCGAACCCGTCGAGTAACTTCCCGTCGCTGCAGCCCTCTTGACCGAAACTTGGTTAAGAGGGCTGTTTCATGTCTTTTTACAAAGTCTTCACGAACAGGTCATGTACAGCTCTTCTCACTTGTTAGGCATTCAGGATGAAAGAACATCTCACTCCAGAAGGATGGAAGTCTTGCTCAGCATCTGAACGGGACTGCCAGTATGCAGAAGCCACTCGGCTTGCTCTCTCCACTCCGGCTCTGTCCACTGAGAATGCTCAAAAGATTAGCCGAGGTGATAAGAAGAGCATCTCAGATTTTTTCAACAAACTCCTCAAGTTCCGAGGTGATGAACCAGTTACTGCTCTGCCGGCACCTCAACCAGCTGTTCAAGTTTTTAATGAGCTTACGATGAGCTCTGAAGGCAGATATCAAACCTGGTCAACGGACCATGGGGACGCTCCGGTTCTTCACACATTTGCTGACCTTACCCATTCAGCAGAAAATGTCCAAGCACTACATGACTCTGACCCTGATAAAGAGTACCAGTTGGGTGAATGTGGGGTAATTGCTGCTGAACTGTACAACACCAACGAGCATGTTGATGAGTTCTGCATTATCAAAACAGAAGACAGCCCTGAATTTGGAAGCCATCAGTTTGTGAGATTAAAAGATGGCACGTATGCCGACAGTCTAGGCATCTGGTCGGCTGAAGAGTTTACGGCGTATTGGAAAAGCATCGACCCTGATGGTGTAATAGCTGAATGGGTTGACCCTCCAGGGGAAGACAGCTCAGCTAAGAATCCAGACATTGAAATCAGCAACCCCGAGCTGTATGGAACCCTCATGAAACTCATCAATGAGCGTTTCAGTCGCTAAAAGAAAGGACCCCTTCCAATTCTCAGGAAAGGGTCCTTTCTTTTTGCTGCTTACTCCACGGGAGCGTGCTGACGCATGTACTCGTACATCACAATTCCTGCAGCCACAGCAACGTTCACGCTACGAGGGGTGACACCCTGCTGAGGAATGTAGACCATCTCGTCGCACTCCTCAATAATCTCACGAGGGATACCAGGACCCTCCTCGCCGTACACGAACACCGACTTCTCGGGAAGGTCAGCACGGTACACAGGCTTCGGGTCGAAACCGACCGTGTTGTCCACCGCGAAGATGCGGTAACCATCTGCACGGAGAGCTGCGAACAGCTCACGCCAGTGGGTAATGGCAAGATGCTCGACCGTGTTGTAGTTCTGCACTCCAACCGACCCACGCTTGTCCCAACGCTTCGTACCCTCACGCGTGTCAATCTGGTCGTTCGGACGGTTCAGGAAGATGAACCGACCACCAGTGAAGGCACTGTGGTTACGGAGAACGCTGGACTTGTTGAAGTCATGCGTCATGTTCAGAGCGATGGAGACCATCTTCGTCCTACGCTTCTCCTGCTCCCCTCGGATGATGTCCTCGTTCATGCCCTTGAACATGTCAATCACGTTGCGAGTGTCGTCCGCAGGGTCAATGGTGGGGGTAGCAGTGGTCATAGTAACTTGTCTCCTATAAAAGTAGGTCATGGTCGGCTGCATTTGTGCAGCGATGTCAACTATAACAGCTGTCAGAAAGAAAAGCAACTGCAGAGAGCGAGTGTATAAACGAAGGACCCTCACCTGAAAATATCTTCAGGTGAGGGTCCTTGTGTCTTTTTTTGCTGAGTATCAGCCGAAGTAGTTGACGTAGAACTTCGCGTCAGCGGTGACGTGGCTCCTGAACCGCGTCTCACCCGTACTCCTACCCCGCGTGTCGGTCACGTACTCGGTGGTGGTCACGGGAGTTCCGTTCAGGTGTAGGTGGCTGTACTGGTAGCCGTCCATCGTTCCGCCGTCCTCCTTCAGAGTGCCGAACATGAACATGTCCTGCTCCACGATGAGAACATCCTGTCCCGCGTACAGGTCGTTCGCCTGGACCTCGACGGGCTGGAACTCCTGCAGGAGGATGTTCGCAACCTGCTGCACAGTGTTGGTAACGGTAGCCATTGGTAAACTTTCTCTTCAAATAATTGGTAAGCGTTTGCTTATGAAGATCAGACTACCAGCTTCATGGCAGCAATGCAATGGGATCAAACAGTTAAAAAGTGAATCCGACCCTCTTATGATTGAGAGGGTCGGATTCACTGAGGGTGCTTAGAAGCGGGTCCCGTAGTACAGAGCGTTCGGGTTGTGTTCGATGAAATCAGGCTCATCGTACTCAGACTCGTTGTACCTGCGGCTCGTCTCCGCATACTTGCGAGTCGTGAGGCTCTCCCCGTTCATGTTGAGGTGGACATGGGTGGAACCCGTCATGTGAGCGGTGTCCTCGTAAAGCTCACCGAAGCGAAGACCGTTGTTCTCCAGAATCAGAACATGCTGACCCTCGAAGAGGTCCTCAGCACGGACCTCACTCAGCTGGAACTGCTCAATGATTGCGTCAGCAACCGTCTGCGTGTCGATGTTCTGCGTTCCCATGATTTTCCTTTGTTCAGTGAATAAGTTCAACATCAGACTATCAGGTAAAAAATCTGACCGCAACTCCATTCTCGTCCTTTTCCAGTATCCTGCACATCATTGCTTTTGTCAGTGGAAGGTGGTACCCTGAAGATGAAATCATTACCCCTGCCAGAAAGCCGAGAACTATCATGTTTCGTTTCCGTAAGAACATCGATGCTTCTGTGGTGAGCCGCTGGGAGAACCTTGTGGCATGGATGGACAAAGCAGTCACATCTGCTCAGCAGGATTACTTGAAGACAGAAGTAGACGCTCCTGTCCTTGACGGTTTCGACCTCACTGATGCAGGCAAGAAGCTGGCAGCAGTGAACGCCTACCAGTATGGTCTGAAGCTTGCCCAACACAACCTCACTTTTGCTCAGCAGGGGAAGAAGACCAAAGCTGTTCTGAAAGGAACCAGCGACACAGCAGCACTGCTCAGCTTCCTTTACTACCTGGTTGAAGACCGCCGTCAGGAAGACCTGAAAGCACAGAAGCGAGAAGCCGAACTCGTCAGGGCACCCCGTGAAGAGTTCGACAAAGCCTACATCTACCAGCTGGAAGTCGAAGAGCAGCACCGCATCTTCACAGACTGCCTGGACTGGGTAGACGCTTTAGTTTGAAGTACATCCCCTAACTGAAAGAGAACGACATGAGCCAGAACACGAAAACGCTGAAGGTACTCAACCGCACAGGTGGAGTTGTCGGAGCTGTCATCACAGTGGAAGCCCTTGAGGACTCAACTGTGGTCTACGACAGCTTCCTCGGAGAGAGGGAGTTTTTCCTCTGGAAGGGTCACCGTCTCACCCTTCGAGTCCGTCGTCATTCCACTTTCGAAGGAGACACGCTCTCCATGAACCGCCTGGTCGGCATCGCAATCGACTGGGCTAAAATCCCCTGGCGTTGGGCATACTGACAGGTCAGGGGTAGAACCCACCTAAATTATCAGGTAGGCTGTCATTCAGAAGCCCACCTTTGAAGCATCGGAGCAACCATGCAGAACCTCACCACCCACCTGGTCAAAGTCCAGAACGTCATCTTCAACACCATGCACTACGGTTACCGAAGCTCTGCAGAGCTGGAGGAGCTGCACCAGGCTCTGACCAGCACGAAGCTGGAGTCGCCTGTCTTCATCGATGAGTCCGATGAAGATGGTGTCCAGTTCAAGCTGGTTCGCACTCGCACTCTGAAGAACAAGGACTTCATCCACGGCATCCGAATTGTCAGCATCAACTCTTCCGCCGAGGAGAAGGCAGCCAAGGCGAACCTGCAGCTGGCACAGCTTGACACGGAATACCCTGAATGGCTGTGGGCTGAGACTCCGTTCTGGTCCGCCCGACCCTAACTCCGAACAGGAAGACCCTCTCAAGTTGAGAGGGTCTTCCTGTTTTTGCATGTCTTTTTACTGGACCTGAAGAAGAGCCATCTGCTTCTTGCCTTTCTTCATCAGCAGGAACCCACCAGCAAGCACTGTCTGGCTGGATAGAACCGCATCAGCATCTGCAACTTTTTTGTTGTTCAGACTCAGACCATTCTGCTTCACCACACGCCGAGCTTCGCCCAAACTGGAGACAAGACCTGCAGCGACAGCAGCAGCGGCAACAGTCATCTCAGACGAGACTGCAGTTCCCTCCAGAGCTGTGAACACCTGCTTCAGGACTACTTCACGAACACCAGACAGCTCTTCAAGGCTGAACAGCAGACGACTCACTTCAACCATCTCTTCCGCAGTCTCAATGCCATGAACCAAAGCGGTGACTTCAAAAGCCAGCACCTTCTGAGCTTCACGCAGGTGAGGGGTCTCAAGGACCTGCAGCTCAAGAACACGAACCTGTTCTCTGGTCAAAAAGGTGAAGACTTTCAACCGGTCAACGACATCCTCATCTGCAGTGTTCAACCAGAACTGGAAGAACTCGAACGGGCTCGTCATCTCTGGGTCAAGCCAGACTGCGTTTCCTTCACTTTTGCCGAACTTGGTGCCATCAGTGTTGGTAATTAGAGGAGTTCCCAACGCATGAACTTTTTGACCTTCGACCCGGCTGACGAGCTCTACACCACCCAGGAGGTTTCCCCACTGGTCACTTCCACCAGTCTGGAGGACACAGCTCTCGTTCCTGAACAGCTCCAGGAAGTCTGAAGCTTGAAGAATCTGGTATGAGAACTCAGTGAAGCTGATGCCGGCGTCAGATTCGAGGCGAGACCGGACTGCATCCTTTTTTAGCATGGTGTTCACTCGGAAGAACTTCCCAAAATCACGCAGAAAGTCCAGAGCGCTCAGCTGGCCGAACCAGTCCAGGTTGTTCACCAGGCGGAGCCCGTTGGCGCCCTCAGGGTTTAAAAACTTCTCGACCTGAGCCTGCAGTTTGTTCACCCAGCCGGCAACTATAGCTGGGTCGTTCAGGGTCCTTTCCGAGGTGGGTCTCGGGTCACCGATGAGTCCGGTGGAGCCACCGACAAGACCGAAAGGGGTGTGACCAGCCAATTGCAGTCTTCTCATCAGCAGCAGCTGGACAAGGTTCCCGAGATGAAGGGAAGGAGCGGTTGGGTCAAATCCGCAGTAGAAAGAAATTTTCTGGTCGTTCAGCAGCGTTCGGAGCTCACCTTGGTCGGTGGATACTTTCACGAGTCCTCGCCAGAGGAGCTCGTCCCAAATGCCGGGAAAGTTGGTGTCGTTGGACTGGGTGTTCATCATGTCTTTTTCCATTCAGTGTCGACATCATGCGGATGTCGGAAGAGGTTGTCAGTGCTGGCTTAAACAAAAGAAGGAGGCTCACCCGCTTTTGCTGCGAGTGAGCCTCCTTCTGAAGAGAGTTGTCAGACCAGAAGAGAGAACGCCGAAACCGGCTCACCCGCATGGGTATAGCCGTGATAGCGTCCGATGAACATTTCCATGATGCTAACTATATCAGCTTAACTGGTTTGATGCAACATACACTTCATGAAAATGGGTGAGGATCGGTAAAAACAACCCGCCGAAACCACTCATGGTAGGATGAACCTAACAACCTTACTCAAGGATTCGCTTACACAATGCTCGAAGAAATCACGATCAAAGACCTGGGTGTCATCCAGGAAACCAAGCTGACTTTTACCCCTGGACTAACCGTACTCACAGGGGAAACTGGTGCAGGTAAAACGATGGTGCTCACCGCCTTGTCTTTACTATTGGGGAAACGAACCTCACCCAGCATTGTCCGACATGGAGCTGAATGCACCAGCGTCGAAGGAGTCTGGAGTACCACCCATTTCAGCAACCTTGACCAAATTCTTGAAGTAGGTGCAGTTGTCGAAGACGAGACGTTGTACATCAACCGAACCGTCACCAAAGAAGGGAAAAGTCGAGCTGTTGTTGGAGGTAAAAGTACTCCAGCTTCAGTGCTTGCCACCTTGAGCGGCAATTTAGTCAACGTCCACGGCCAGAGTGACCAGATCAGGTTAAAAAGTTCAGCAGCTCAAGCTGAAGCTCTTGACAAATACGCCGGCGATAAACTTACCAAGAAGCTCACCGAGTACCAGCTCGCGTACAACGAGTGGAAGAACCTCACCACTTTGGTGCGTGAACTCAAAACCAACATGGTGGCTCGCCAGCAAGAATACGAGAACCTCCTGACTGCAGTGCAAGCCATCAGCAACGTGAGTCCCTCCAAGGGCGAAGACGAGACCCTCAAAGATGAGATTTCTGGCTTAGAGAACGTTGAAGTCCTGCAGACCACCATTCAAGAAGCCTTGAACAGCCTCAGCAGCGAAGAGTATGAATCTCCAGATACCGCTGCAGCTATCAGCAACACAGTGAGCCTTCTGACCAACGTCTCAGACCAGGACTCGCAGGTGGCGGAGATGCTCCGTTTGGCTCAAAGCATCCAGAACGAACTCACTGAGCTGCAGCAAAGCATGTCTTTTTACCTGTCCTCTTTAGACACGGATGTTTTTGAGCGCCTCAACGAGCGCCAGAGCCGGCTTGTTCAGATCAAAGAGCTCATCCGCAAATACGGAACCAGCCTTGATGATGTCCTGGAGTACTGGGAGACAGCAGATCAACGAGCTCAAGAGCTTGACCCGGATGCGAACAATCTTGAAGAGCTGGAGAAGCAGCTGCAGGCAACGCATGCTTCAGTCAAAAAAATTGCGAGTGAACTCACCGTACTTAGAACCAAAGCAGCAGCCGGCCTCGAAAAATCAGTGAACCTTGAGCTGGCTGGTCTTGCGATGGCAGGTAATAAGCTCCAGATCAACCTCACTCCTCGCAACGAATACAACGCCACTGGTGTTGACGAAGTAAACTTCCTGCTCACAACACCAGGGTCAACTGAACCTCGACCTATCGAAAAATCAGCCTCGGGTGGCGAGTTGTCTCGAATTATGCTGGCTTTGGAGTTAGTTCTGGTTGACCCTGAAATTACTCCAACTATTTTCTTAGACGAAGCTGATTCTGGTATTGGTGGGTCTACTGGGTTAGAGGTAGGAAAACGCATTTCACGCTTAGCAAAAACTTCTCAAGTGATTGTCATCAGCCACCTTCCTCAAGTTGCTGTTTTTGCTGACAATCACTTGAAAGTGGTCAAAACCAGTACGGAAAACAGTGTAGTTACTGATGTTATTCAGCTGGATGAACAGGATCGCCTAAAAGAGATAACCAGGATGCTTTCTGGTTTAGAGGACTCATCTTCAGGGCAAGTCCATGCTCTTGAACTCCTTGAAATAGCCGCACAAGAAAAGCGTTCTAACCGATAAATTAGTACATATGTCCCTACTCATCAACCATCCTCTTGCTGCCGAGATTAACTTGGAAAGAAATTTTGAGGTCCCAACAGATAAACTCACCCTGGGGTCGAATAGGAAAATTTGGTGGAAATGCTCAAAGAGCCATGAGTGGGAAGCTACAGTCAATAACCGAGTCCAGGGAAAAGGTTGTCCTGCTTGTTCAGGTCGTAAAGTATTGCACGGGTTCAATGACTTGACTACCACTCACCCAAAGCTTTCTCTTGAATGGAATCAGACCAAAAATCTTTTATCTCCTACAGAAGTTACTGCCGGTAGTAAACAAAAAGCTTGGTGGTTGGATGAATATGGTCATGAATGGGAAGCAGTTATAAATTCACGAAGTAACCCTACTCGTCCAGTAGGATGTCCTTACTGTGCTAACAAAGCTGTGCTGGTCGGCTTTAACGACCTTGCCTCTCTCTACCCTCTATTATCCGATCAGCTGCATCCTACAAAAAATGGGAGCTTTTCAGGAAAAACTCTTGTTTTTGGTTCAAACCAGAAAATGTGGTGGATTTGTAATGAAGGACATGAATGGAGAACATCAGTTGTCAAAAGGGTATCAGACAACTCAGGCTGTCCTGTGTGTATTGGTCAGCAGGTACAGGCTGGGTTCAACGACTTAAGTACAACTAATCCAATTCTTGCAGCTCAATGGCACCCGACACGTAATGACCCATTGAAACCATCTGAAATACAATCATGTTCTAACAAAAAAGTTTGGTGGCTATGTTCAGAAAACCATGAATGGCAAGCAACGGTAAACAACCGGTCAACTCTAACCAGAGGTTGTCCTTATTGCTCTAATCAGAGCATTCAAGCATCTCTGAATGATTTTGCTACTCTGCATCCGATCTTGGCTGCTGAATGGCATCCAACGAAGAATGGGTCTTTGTCTGCTTCAACTGTCAGTTCAGGAACTGACAAAAAAATTTGGTTTGTTTGTGACCAGGGTCACGAATGGGAGACCAGTTTACATCATCGAACTGGGACCAAAAGAACAGGTTGTCCAAATTGTGCAAATTTGGTCTCAAAGCAAGAAGTTGAAGTGGCTGACTTTTTGAAAGATTTGGGTATGGATGTTGTTACTTCAGACCGAAAAACCATTAAACCTTTTGAATTGGATATTCTCATCACTGAAAAGAAATTTGCTGTCGAATTCAATGGTCTAAGGTGGCACACTGAAGCATATGGTAAAGGTAGGGAATACCATCACAACAAATGGAAAGCTTGTCAAAAACAAGGAATTCAGCTGATTCAAATTTGGGAAGATGAATGGAACCATAATTCTGAACAGGTGAAACGCATGCTGGCACACAAATTAGGATTCAGCACAGAACGCAAAATTTTTGCTCGGGCTACTTCCATAACTGAAGTGGATAAAACAGAAGCCAAAATATTCCTAGAGTCCAACCATATACAAGGATTTGCTTCAGGGTCCTACTATCTTGGTTTGATTGACTCTGATAATCAGTTAAGTGCAGTATTAGTATTGAAGAAAGAAGCTAAGACTCACGGCAGGACACTAAACATCATTCGCTATGCCACTTCAGCAAATGTAGTGGGTGGGTTTACCAAGTTACTAAAGCATGCTGAAAACTTGTATCAGCCTGAATCTTTCATTTCGTTCTCCGACCATTGTGTGAGCGACGGCGGGCTGTATGAGAACAACGGTTTCGTTGCAGATAAAGAACTCCCACCTGACTACATGTATGTTGTCGGTGGGGAGCGTCAACATAAGTTCGGCTATCGTCTGAAGCGGTTCCGCAATGACTCAAACTTGTTGTGGGAAGAAGGGTTGACGGAGCGGGAGCTTGCTTTGCTGAATAACATTCCCCGCATTTGGGATGCCGGCAAAACGCGATGGTTGAAGCGAGTCATTCTCTGACGATGGCTTTCTATTCCAACTTTGTCTTTCTTTACTCGTTGAATGTGGTAACTTAGAGCCATCTAAGCAGGATAACCTGCCGGCTGAATTTGAGGATTGCACAATGGCTAAAAAGAAGTGGACACTTGATTACCCAACGGTCCGGGTTCTGAAGTCGAAAGTGCCTGCCGTTCATAACCTTTTTGCAGAGGTGATGATTGCAGGTGGAGCAGTGGGTTATCAGATGGAGAAGCACCAGCTCGGTTTCATCTACTACCACCTGACGATTACTGGCTCAGAGTCTCTCTTGGATAAGTTTGAGCAGCGAATCAAGTCAATCTTGACGGCAGTCTGAGTAGGCTGCCCCTTCCGCTTATTATCCTTTTGTGATAAAATTGACTTGACTCTTATTCAGAAAGCATCTACTTATGTCAATTTTTATCGAATCCAGGTTGGATGAGGTAGAGAAAATCTCTGCGGCAGCAACACCTGGACCTTGGGTTGCCTTGGGTGAGGATATCGCTCAGGTTCTGCCGCAGCCATATGAGAACCCTGAACTTGGTGCCAAGCTGGGTGAAGCTTCTGAGTCAGATGCTGCGTTCATTGCGATGGCTCGTACGGCAGTTCCTGAGCTGGTCATTGCTCTAAGGTCAGCACTTGTATTCAAAGAGTCCTTCACTGAAAGCAAGCTGGCTGTGGTTTTGGCATCAGCTCCTCGTCCAGAGTTTGACTCAGCAACTGGCGAGATGACACAGGAGTCATCGGTGTTGATGGCTCAGAGTATCCTGAAAGCTCTCACTTTGTAGCTCATGTCTTTTCCCAGACACAAGAAAGCCACCCTCGCTTGAAGGGTGGCTTTCTTGTGTCTGGCTACTTCACAGTCAGAGGCTGCAGCTTTGCATGCATCTTTCGTGCAGCTCGTCCAGCAGCATGCTGCCGAGTGAATCCGAATCGACTGTCCATCACTTCACTACCTCGAAGGTAGTGGGCGACAGCAACCAGGTTCTTGAACCGTCTGCGGCTGACAACGCTGTCCAGCTGGCGGTCGCCAACAATCTTGTACCTCTGCTCGTCTTTCATAACTCTCCCTTTGTGGATTATTTCGTCTTTCTGAGACGAATCTGTGTCAAACTACCATTGAATACAGTAGAAAGCAAGCAAGGGAGGAAACAGGACTTTTCGGGTCCTGTTTCCTCCCTTGTCGGGTTAGCGGTTGAAGATGCCAGCGAAGAGACCAGTCTTAGGCTGCTCCCGAGTCTCTTCCTGAGTCTCAGGAGTGACAGTCTCAGCCTCAGCCCTGGCTGCCTCACGAGCCTTGTACTCAGCCATCCAAATGTCGCTGGGCTTCTTGTAGAACTCCATCCAGTCCTCACGGTCACGGTAAGAGACGAAGAACACAGTCGTCTTGTCCGACTCAACCTTGAGCTTACTGGTGTTACCCATGTCGTCATCCGTGACCTCGACCGTGACAGTCTTCGTGACCTCACGAATCTTGTACGAACCGACTCGGTTGTTCAGCTTCTTGACGCTGTAGTGCTTGTCAATCAGCTCGATAGCACCTTCACGGGAAAGGCTGCGGCTCGTCAGGTGAACTGCGAACGCCTTGATGTCAGCTTCCGTCAGAGCGAACCAGTCCTGGTAGCTGTACTCTCGCGGAATCTCCTGCTCATCATCCTCAGGGGTACGCTCCTGAGTGGCGAACGCCTCCCGAGAAAGGGCGACCTCAAAAGTGGTCTCAACGTACTCGTTCTTCTCTGAGGTAGGCATGGCTCTCTTTCTTTGAAAACTTGGATTCGGTATGAATAACCTCATCCTTGCATGCTTTTAGAGAAACTGCAACCCTGTTACGTCAAACTTTCAGTCTGTCTCAGTGGCTCGTCGCAGAAGCTTGCCTTCAGTGACAGCATGGCTGTTCAAATCAACCCAACCTTGTCCGTGAATGAAGAACAGTTTGCCGCTCCCCGAGCTGTCCTGACTGACAATGGCGGAGACTTTTTTACCTGAATACGTCAGCTCCCACAAATCACCAAGCTGTGCTGAATGCCAAGGCTCTTTCTCAGGAAGAACAACCTGAGTCCATTCCTGAGGGTTGTAGATGGGATAAACCCATAGCTCTTTAGCACTGTACTCTTTGAGCAAAGACTCGGCTTTGTGCTTGTAGAGCTGATGTGTTAGGAGCAGAGCAACTGGTTCATGACCAGCTCCACGTTGGACCGCGACAACCAGACCTGAGGCCTTTTTACCTTGCTCATTTGTGAATTCTACGTCGAAAGCCGGACCGAACGGGCTGGGCTTTAAAGTGCTGATTGTTTGAGGACCTGATGAGACTTCAGTCTGCTTCGTCACTTCTTTGACAGCTGAATGAACTGCTGGATTGAACTCCCAGTTCTGAATATTGGGGTTATCGCTTTGAGCTGCCCATCCAAGGTCATAGCTGTAGCATTCATCAACTCGGTCACCGTTTGAAGGGATGTGGCTTTTAGGGTCTTCGCCTCGGAGAACGTAGATCGGGTAGTTTTCATAGTCGAAACTGTCGCAGGCGACAATCATATGAGAGTAGCGACCAGTGTCTCCATCTTCATATGCACTCTTAATCTCTCCGTAGCCCCAAGTCATAATCTTCTCCTAATCGATGTCTTTTCCCATCATACCATAAATTAGAGTGATTTACATAATCTATTGACTCAAACATTTCTTCATGATAGGGTTGCTAATCAAATCAATTTTAGTACGGAAGAAAACAATGACTGACCAGACTGTTACAGACCCAGCTGAGACTGATGCCATCTGGCATGCAACTGTCAGCAAGATGCCTCACCGAACAAAAGAGGACGTGCTGCAGCGTTATGCAACTGCGAGGGCAGTCCAGGCTCCCTTCAAGAGGTTCCTTGCTCTTGAATTCGGGGAAGACCTGTCTCCTACTGTGCATGAACTCCTCTACGAGAAGGCATACTCTGACGGACACCATGCAGGGTTCTTTGAAGTGCAGAACCAGTACATCGAAGCTGCTGATTTCGCTCGCAGCATCATCATCGCCAACAACAGCTAATTTTTGAAAGGCAACTATTATGTCGCTCACCAAGCAGGTCCTGTTCCGTAACTTCACAGCTCTCACTGCTGCTGTTGAAGCAGGCGAGACTGTCTACATCCGACCTATCAACCTTTACGGCTGGGTCCTTCCGGAGAAGACACTTCCAAGTAAGGATTACCGCATCGTCTCCGTGGATGCTGACCTGGTACACCTTGTGGATGCTGACGGTAACCAGGAGACCATCCCCGCTAACGCCCAGTGGAGTTTTCAATTCCATCTTCTGACGGCTTTGTATAAGGATTACGAAGTTCTGTACATTACCAACCCTCATGATGGGGTGAAGTTCTAACTATGAAGAAACTCATCGGCGGTCCCCTTGACGGGGTTGCAGTGTCTCCGAATGATGAAGACGACTCCTGGGTCACTGGGTGTACTTTGGACGGTAGACACTGGGTTCCTCGCTACGGAGTGTTTGTTTGGGATTTTCCTGATGGTGTCATGAACCATGGCTACCGCAAGCAGAAAGATGGGCAGTTCCACCATGTTTGGAGCCGACCTTCTGGAGGCAAAAGGTAGCGTCAGCTTCAGCTAACAACAGATTGAATGATTTCACAGTGGGGTCCTCGTAGAGATTGCGATGACCACACTGTCATGATAAACTCGAATCAATACGCAAACCAGCAGGCTTCATTTTTCAAGGAGAGCAACATGGCTCAGGTTCGCACTTTCAAGATTTCGGCAACCCGTGGTAATAAGCAGGGTGAGTTCACCTTTGCAGGTGCTGAGAATCAGGACTGGCACCGTAGCGACCTGGCGACGCAGGGTTGGACGAACATCCTCATCACTGAGACGACCAAGAAGAGCTAACTCAAGTAGTAATGTCTTTTTCCAGCCAGCTCTAATCTGGATGGTGTTGACAGGAACTTCCAAGAGTGCTTGAATGAGGATAGCCGAAAGGGAACGCTCATGATTATCTTCGACATTGACGACACCATCTCTCCTACCCGACCTGGGAAGGACTGGAAGGTGCCTCATGAGACGGCACGTGCCTGGGCGTACACCATCAGCATTCCCACCTATGTGCTGGAGTTCCTTCGCTCCCGTGAGGACATTGCTTTGCTCAGCACCTGGGGCAAGTCAGCTCAGCAGGTTGCAGACGCTTTCGGTTTCACCGCACAGGTCATTGTCCTGACGGATGAGCAGGAGGGCATCCAGGGTAAGTATGACGCCGTGAAAAACCTGGACGGTGTAGTCGCCTGGGTTGACGACCACATGAAGCCTGCCATGCGGACGAAGCTGGCAGAGCAGGGTATCCTCGGAATCAAGCCCACCAACGGAGTAATTAGCAAAGCTCAGCTGGCAACCCTGGTGAACCACGTTAGCTGAACACAAACCTTCCGTTTGAAGACTATTTATGGTAGTCTGATCCTATGAAGACCCTAACCTCGGAGAAGCTCTCCAAAACAATGGCACATGCTCTCAGGCATGCTCCTGAGGCGTACTCACTCACCCTCACCGCAGAGGGATTCGTGGCAGTAGCCGAGCTGGCTCAGAAGCTCAGTCAGCACTTCGAGCAGACTGTCACTGTCGAGGCTATCTTGAGTGTCATCGAAGCAGACTCCAAGCAGAGGTATACGCTTGTAGGAACCCAAGTGCGAGCTGCTCAAGGTCACAGTTTTACTGTGGACCTCGGCATGACTCCCATCGAGCCTCCTGCAGTTCTTTTTCACGGAACCATCGCAGCTGTCGTGCCTTCAATCATGAAGCAGGGACTCATCCCAGGCAGTCGTCAGTTCGTCCACCTGTCAAGCAACTTGGAGACAGCTACAACTGTCGGTAGCCGCAGAGGTAAGCCAGTCATCCTGACAATTAACGCTGCTGCCGCTCATGCAGCTGGGGTCAAGTTCCACCAGTCGGAGAACAACGTCTGGCTGGTAGCTGCTCTTCCTGCTGAGTTCATCAGCATCTAACCATTCTCAAAAATAAGAAAGACTCAACATGAGTACCTCAGATTTTAACCTCCACGACTCACGATTCATGCGTGTAGAACATATTCAAATGGAGCTGTGGCGTCTTGAATGCTCTCCTGCTACCAGCTCTAGTGCTGGTGTGTTCTTCGAGGACCTCCTTGAAGAGATGGAAAGGCTCATTAGAGATTACTCATTGGCAGACTTCGATGCAGCAAAGCTTGAAGCAGAGGGTCCTGCCCAAGACCTGCTCTTCTACCACTTCCTCATCAATGTTCGTGCGTTCGTCTCTGATTATCGCATCATCACTTTCGGGGAAATTTCAGAGCGGCTCAGTCGGGTCCGTAAGTCAGCTTCTGCCTTCATGGCAGAGTGGAGCGGCTTGAGTGCTGTAAGTCGCCGGCTGAGATAACACCCACGCCAATGTCTTTTTTCAAGCACCTATTTTGAAAGATAAGGACTTCCCAACAGAAGACGAAGAGTAATGAGCGAGAAAAATTATGTCACGCCCCGCCAACGCCGCAGGCAAATGGCGAAGACTGCCGAGCGTCTTCAACAGATGCGGGCAACTGAGGAACGAATCCATGCTGAGGCAGAGGCACAGCGGGCAATTCGGGCAGCTTGCAACTGCCGTAGTGGACGAGGCAAAGTAAAACGGCTCTACGAATCAGATGCAGCAGCGGTTACCGCCATTCGAGCAATGCGTACTCACGTAGGCGGCACCTATCAGGTGTACAAATGCCCCACCACGAAGAGTTACCACGTCACCACGAGAAAACCATCCAACTAATCCTGACGCTCCTGCTCATTCGGGTTTCCCAGAAAATTGTTTTTGGAGTTGCAATGCACTCAGAAGGTGCATACACTGGAACCACAAGCAAGAACCCGCTCAACAGAAAGCAGCTCATCATGTTCGGTCTTTTCGGTCAGAAGCAGGAAGTCGTCAACCCCTGGACCGCTCCTGTCGTCCCCACGCCTGAGGCTTACGGTCTGACCGAAGAGCAGCAGCTTTCCATCGATGCTCTCATCGTGGATGAGGACAACATGGTGGAGTTGGGTGAGGTTACCCGTAACCTTCTCGACATGCAGTGCCAGTACGGTTCGCGTTACCTGGACCAGAAGCTCCAGGACAGCAAGTTCCTGGGCGAGGGTCTTCGTTTCAACGTCGAGTCGTTCTCTTACCACGAGTACCGCCTGAACAAGGACGACGTGCTGGAGTTCGTCGCCCGTGTCCGCCAGTACCGCTGGAACATCGGACAGGTCGAGGTCGGCACCATCTGACTGTCTTTTTACACCACCTCAAAAAGAGGGCTACCTGGTCGGTAGTCCTCTTTTTGTTTCAGCCATCTTCTCATAATGAAGGATGCTCCCGCCAGAACTTAGTAGGGAGCATCCTTCATTACCGTTTCAGAGCTTTGCAGTCTCAAGCTCCCAGCTGGCAAGGTTATTCTGAATGATGGCATCCAGCTTGCCATTCTGACGCGACTCCTCCACAAGCAAGTCCACTCCGTCAGCGTCGAACAAACGAACCGACTGGCGGACCTTTTCAGCATCATCAGAGAAGAAGTCAGCCCCAAGCTGGTCGTACATCTCATCCAGCAGCTGGTTCATCGTAACCTCAGTGCGGAGCGTCTTCATGACTTCGATGAGTGCATGGTTGTACTCAAGAACAGTCCAACGAATCAGGTCAGCCTTGTTTTTCACCGTCTGGCTGCCGCCCGACCGCTCAAGACCATCAGGACCGTCAAGCTTGAACAGGTTGTGGCTGTCAGCACCTGCCCACCAGCTGATGCCGTCGTCAGCAAGACCCTGACCCTCCACCGACGCTGCCTCAAGTGCAGCGTCAATCATCAGGTAGCTTGCCTTCAGCTGGTTCTTCATCAGCTCACCAATCGTGGCACCTGTGATGGTCCGCTGGTCGTCGTAGAACTTTGTGCTTTTACGGTACGCACTGATGGAAACACTTTTGCTCAGCTGAGTCGTTTCAGACATTTCGATATCTCCTACGTCAAAAAGTTTGTAGGATCAACCTACATGCCTTTTCTCTCCTTGTCAACGACTACAAAAATTTGAGTTTCTGGCTTGCATCTACACTGCCTGAGGCGTATGCTTCTATCAAGAGGGAAGCGGAGAGAGCTTCCTCACAGACTTAGGAGAACACAATGTTCGGTTTCAAGAAGGCAGTTGACCAGGTTGAGCTTCAGGTCTGGTCCCACATCGTCAGCTGGTTCGAGCAGGGTCTGGTCGAGGTCCGTGAGGCTGCCTACATCAACGAGTACACCTGGGATGACCAGCAGTGGGTTCTGTTCTACGAGCAGCAGACGACGCTCGCCAAGAAGAACCTGGCTCGTGTCTCCAAGGGCAAGCTTGCCAAGACGCAGCTTCACGTGAAGACGGGAGCAGAGGGCGTCAAGGCTCTCTTCATCCAGATTCGCACCCAGAACGAGAGCCTTCTCGTGCAGTCACTGATGAACTCGGCTGAGGGCATGGGTGAGGGTGACCGCCGCAAGTTCCGTTCGAACCTGGACGCAGCGAAGGTCTACGGCATCCGCAAGAAGGCAATCCGCCAGGTCTTGGAGGAGAGCTACTGGGAGAGCATCATCTCCCCTGAGTTCGCCAAGGCTAACAAGCTTCAGACCGTCTAACATCAACCGAGTAAGCCCCTCACCTTATCAAGTGAGGGGCTTACTCGCATTTTCGCTATCCTCATGGTAGAATAAAGTAACTTTATTTGGAGATAGGACTGACCGATGGCTATGCGGATCAACGCGAAACAAATTGCTATTGCCCGAGAAGAGGGCATCGGCAGTTTCTACTTCAGGTTGAAGCATCAGGATTCATTTGGTCCAGTGCCATCTCCCTATCGCATTGACTTCAACCACACAATGAACTGGGAGTACCTGTTCAAACGCACAGACATCACTGCAGCCAACATTGCAGAGTTGAACAAGCATTGGATGGAGACATACAAGGAGACCTACACGAATTATTGGCGGGATGCCATGACTCCTAAGACGCTAAAGCAGCTTGAGCAGAAGCGTAAAGACTACGAGGCAATCAAAAACTTCACCAAGGCATTTTTCCGAGATTACCCGCTGTGAACAAGTAACACAGTCTGCCGGCGAATCCAAAAAGGTTGACGAGCTGTTAAAATACTGAAGCCCTCCATGTCTTTTCACATGGAGGGCTTCAGTATTGGGGTTCAGAGACCTGCTCGGACTCCGACTTCCTGCAGGGTCGCAATTCTGTACGACTCGATGAGGTTGTCACCAGCAGAGAAAGCGGAAGCAGTGATGAGGCTGTCCGTCACGAACTTCTTGATGTAGTCTACACCCTGAGCCGAGGTCTTCGTGCCTGCCTGCACCTCATCGATGACCTTCTGCAGCTCGTCCAGAACAGGAGGAACAGCAGACAGGGTAGCCACCTGGTGCATGTTTGTCTGGTTGAGCGACATGCTGTGCTTCAGAGCCAGCTGAAGGTTCTCCTTGTGCGTCGCCACGTGCTGCCGCTGAGCTGCCACGTACTCAACCAGCTTGTCGAAACGCTCCTGCTTGTTACTCATGATGTTCTCCTAAGTCTGTAGGGAAGCTCTCTCCGCTTCCCTCTTATCTGAACTGTACTCCGTCTCCAGTGCAGTTGCAAGCCAAGACGGCTGATACGTCTCAAAAAGACGAAAAAAGAATCAGTAGGAAAAAATTGAGCAAATGGTTGCTTTCTTCCATCAGACCGACTACGGTAAGAACAGAAGCACTCATAAACTTGAATCATCAACGAAAAGGAACAACCAATGTCCAGCACTCTCATCGACTTCGACATCCTCAACAACATGGCTGACCTTCGAGACATCGGCGGACAGCCTCTTCAGGGCTTCAAGGTTGTCCACACGGACCTCATCAACGCAGACGAGCATGACGACCTGTATGCTTCCGTCATCTCCACCCCTGAGGACACCTTCGTGAAGGTCTACTTCCTCTGGAACCACTCGTTCGGTGATGCCATCGTCATCTACGGTGACGACACGGACAGCATCTCCCCTTCCATCGTGACCCCGAAGGAAGTCACCACGGTCGTCTACGTCTGACTCTTCCTCCACGAAAGGCTCCCTGATAGTCGGGGAGCCTTTCGTGTTTTCCGATCCCATTGGCACACTGCGTCTGGGCTGCATGTCTTTTACCCGACGCGGTACAGAACATTAAAAAGCTGACTCCCTACCTCTGCAGGTAGGGAGTCAGCTTCAGTTGGGCTACTTGAGGATGGTTCCAGTGTCAGCCATGCTCCAGTAACGGAAAGCGTCCTCCGCACCTTCACGGAAGTTGCTGTTCATGTGCATGAGGTTGTTCCTGTTTGCCTTACGCATAGCCTGAACGAATCGCTCCTCATAGGCACGGTACGAACCGAAGAACTTCATGTCCTGGTGTGCGTCCATCTTCGCAACCTCCAACCCGACCAGGAAAGCGTAAAGCCAGCCACTGTTGTACTGGTCATCCCACTGGTGAGCATTCTTGAGGGTGAATCCCGTAGGGTTCCAGCCAGCCTCACGAAGAATGGCGAGCTGCTGGTCCCTGACTGCCTGCTCCATCGCCCGAATGAGACGCTCGGACTTACCCTTGTTCAGGTTGCGGCTGAGGAAAAGCTTCACCGAATCCACAAGACCACCGAATTCCACGGTGTCGAACTTCGTCTCCTGCGTGACCGTCATGACTACTCCTAAAGCATTCGTGGAAGTTCGTTTGACTCCCTATCAAGACAAAGCCTACATCGCCTTCATGCAAAAAGCAACTGTAATCCCGTCGAAAAATAATCAGGAAAGCAGTTGCATCTTTGCCCATGATGGTTATAGAGTTGCCTCAGAACGGAAAGCGCACAGCTTTCCGAAAGACTTAGGAGAGAATCATGGACGGCCTGCAGGAGATTCAGGACAACTACAACACTCTCGGAGAGCGGCACCCGAAGGACTGGTCTGACATCCGCTTCCGTGTCATCCTCAGCGACGGAACGGTTCTTCCTGCTTCGTACCTGCGACTGGATGACCAGTCCATCGGGGAGTGGGACCTGACGAAAGATTTTTCCTCGTCTTCGGCTACGATGCGTCTCATCCTGGACCTCCCTGCCCCGCTGTTCCACCCGACGCTCGACCTTCCTGCTTACGCCTTCAAGAATGGTGACGTGAAGGTGGAAATCTTCATCCCGAGGTAATTCCCCCTGTTTATGAGCAGACTGCCACCCTGGCAGTCTACTCATAGTCGTTTAAAGCCCTGTACGGCTCTGTAAGCCTTTAGGAGCTATTATCCACCTACTCGTCCATGTTTGGGGTATAAAAGCCTCACAGGGGCTTCTGAGGGCTTTCTGGAAGGTAATCTACGCTATTGATCTGAGAAAGTTTCTAAATAGGGCGTGCATCTCTAATCGATGTGTGATACGGTCGAATCATTCAAGCCCCGAACTTTTCAAACAAGGAGCCGAAATGCCAACCAGCACCGCCACCCAAGACGACCTCCGCAAGGCGTACAATGACGGCGTAGAGATGCAGCGTGTTCGCTCTGCGTGCGTCCTGAGCCGCCTGCTCTGCACGCACGAGGACGCTGACAACCTCGCCAAGGTCGTGGCGGAAGTCACAGGCATGTCGGTTGACTGCATCAAGTCCCAGATGGCTTCTGACGCCATCCTCGCCAAGCTCGACAACTAACCAACCCTCAGAAAAAGGAAAACCTCAAATGACTACCGTGATTTCTGACCCGAACATCGACCTGAACCCTGGTCACACGTCCTCCCTCCTGACGAAGCAGGGGCAGATTGTGGAGAAGCTGCAGCTTGCTATCTTCCACCGTCGCCGCCACGCTGAGCTACCGCACCTCATCAGCTTGAAGGAAGAGCTGCACGCAACAGCTGACGCCATTCAGAAGGTCCTGGATGAGCAGACCGAGAACATTCTCAACATGAAAACCGAGCGAGACGCCTACGTGCTTGCCATCAACATCCTCGACGCAAACACGAAGACCGACAAGGGCAGCGTCACGGGAACCAAGCATGCCATCAACCAGCTGACCAACCTCGCCTACTACCTGTAACAAAAAACAGGTGTGACCTCCATCCGTAAATGATGGAGGTCACACCTGCTTAAAGGCTGCTAACGAAACGGTAACTGTCTCACCTTGAGGTTGAAGTTGAACCTTACCTTGCCGTAGGATGGAGAAGTTCCCTACAGAAAGATTCCCATATGAAGAACTTCTACTTGCTGGTCCAAGCAACACGTCCTAAGAACCCTGAGGATTTCCGACGAGCTGCTATTTCTGCTCTGTTGGTTCCTGCTGGGCTGTTCGTCTTCTTCTACATCGCAGCTACGACGCACAGCATCATCACTCCACTTGTCTGGTTTTTCATCCAGATTCCGCTGCTGATTGCCCTTGCAGTTGGGTCATTCCATCTGTTCGTGTTCTGGCGAAAAATGCAGACCCAGCTGACGAAAGCCAGCTGAATACCATGTCTTTTTACAGGGACTCGCTCATTCGGGCGAGTCCCTGTACCAGTTTAATGTCAGTCGATGCAGTCCAAGAGGACAATGGAGGCTTGTTCCATACCCCGAGCAGTAGCCTCTACTGGCTCTGCAAGGAAATCTGCATAGATGGCTTCGGTAATCGACCGAGCATCTTCAAAAGTTTTTGCAGTTGTGATGCGTTCTCCATAAACATCAAGCACCTTCAGAGCTCCGCCGGCTTTCAAAGTAATTCGTAGTTTGTCTTCAAGTTTTTCAGCATGAAGAGCTTTGCCCAGAAGCATGTCAACCATCGCTGTGATCTTAGGTATTCCGTTCGCGTTCAAGAAACTAATCTTACCCTGTTCAATTTCCTCGAAAGTTGCCATACAAAAACCAGCTTTCTGATAATAGGATCATTTCACCTCTTTACAGTCTACCACATCTGAGCTGCAAACTGAGGTTGCATCTCGGTCACAGTAGATGTTCAGCCAGAAGAGTTGACACACCAAGGATGAAGGGTTAGGCTGTAATCATGTTCAAGAAGCTGGCAGCACTGCTCCCCATCCTCGCCCTCACCCTCACGGGATGCACGGTGGCAGGTCAGGACACCACGACCCCTCAGCCTTCCTCCTCGGTGAGTGAGTCGACGGCTCCTGTCGAGTCGGCGACGCCTGCTGCTGGAACGGTCGAAGGCACTGCTACTCAGGAGACGGTTGTTCAGCTCAACGAACTCACTGTCGCTGCTGAGGCTGACGAGGACAAGTACGACCAGGACCAGTTCAAGTACTGGGTTCGCAAGAACGACACAGGCTGCGACACCCGTTTCGCTGTCCTGAAGGAGGAAAGCCTCATCCCGATGACTTCGGACGGTTGCGACGAGACTGCAGGTGAGTGGTTCTCTTCCTACGACGGCGTTACGGTGACGGACCCCTCTGACATTGACATCGACCACATGATTCCTCGTTCGGAAGCGTGGAACTCGGGTGCCTCCAAGTGGACTGCTGAGAAGCGTGAAGAGTTCGCCAACGACCTGACCAATCCTAAAACCCTCGTGGCGGTGTCTTTTTCCTCGAACCGTTCCAAGGGCAACAAGGACCCTGCTAAGTGGATGCCGACCACTGACGGTTGCGTGTACGTGTCTGACTGGATTGACGTGAAGCACGAATGGAACCTGTCTGTTGACGTTGCTGAGAAGAAGGCAATGATTAACGTCCTCTCGTTCTGCAAGATGGATGACGCTACCGCTGCTCTGCTCCCTGACCCTGCCACGGTCGAGAACGTTGACGGAACAATCCCTGCTGCTCCTGCTACGGAGGAGGCTCCTGCTGAGTCTGCTGGTCCTGCTCCTGTGGCTGAGGGTGGTAACGACCCGCAGTACGGCAGCTGCAAGGAAGCCCAGTCCAACGGTTACGGTCCCTACATCAAGGGTCAGGACGCTGAGTACGAGTGGTACCGTGACGGCGACAATGACGGTGATGTCTGCGAGTAAACCTGTACGATGATTTAGGACGATGACGTAAACTAAGGTTTACGTTTTTCGTCTTTTTCAGCCCAATGTGAAAATGAATTGGACAAACATGGCGTTTTGTGGATAGGCTGTAACTATCACGCACAACGTAGGAGATTGAAATGCTGAAAACCCTCAAAATCCGTTCCACTGTTTCCAGTGCAGACCTGCTGCTGATCGAGGACGTTCCGCTGAGTGTTGCTCGTCAGATTCGCAAGATGCTGACTGGCTCCTACTTCACGAAGGGGGAGCTGAAATCTGCTGACCGCACGGTGGATTCCTCTATCACGGACGCTCTGATTGGCGGAGGTTCTCTCCGTGGAACTGACTCTGACCGCATGTTTCGTCAGGCAGGTTATGATTCGCTTCTGAGGGAGCGGCTGGTTGTTCATTTCGCAGTGAAGCAGAACCTACGATAATTTTCCCCTGCTGAGGGTCAAAATAAAACAGTCCAAGAGATTACCTAATCCTGTGGCTGTGTGCTAAGCTCAGAACCATCAGGAAGCAAAAGACTTCCTCTAAAAATTTGGAGAAAAACAATGGGTAACTATCCTGGCAGCTTCGACGCCTCCGCTCCTCCCGTCGTCGCCCCTGATGTTGTCATCGTGGAGTCGCTTCCTGCCTCGGAGCTGGACCTGCGTACCAAGGAGCTGAACAGACTCTCGAAGCGGGGCTACGCTCTCATCAGCACTGTCGTCATCGCAGACGGCACCACCATCATCGACACACTCCAGCTTCGCAAGTAACAACCTGAGCAGAAGTCATAACCCGCCAAATTTCTGGCGGGTCATGTCTTTTTTCATAGCCTCTGGCACGTTAGCTGCGACTCAGCTAACGGAACGACTCAGCTGCAGCTGTTGCGAATAACCAATCAAAGTGGTAGGCTGAGAAAAATTAGTTCACAACGAGTAAGGATGAGACCATGACTGACCAGATGGACCTGTTCAACCTTTACATCTCCCTCCAGAACAAGGTTGGCACGGCAGTTGATGACTCCGCTCGCAAAGCGTACAAGGATGCTGCTGATGCTCTGTACGTGGTGCTGAAGCCTGACCCTGCCACTCAGGCAGACCCGAACGCTGAGCGTTTCCACGAACTTCGACCCAAGTTCTCGAAGAACAAGGTTCTCCAGATGTCCACTGACGGCAACTCGGTGACTCTTTCCATGCATGCTTTCGAGCAGATTCACGCTCTGCTCCCTGAGTGAACTAAAAATTAATCCAAGGAGAACCCATGACACGCCAAACACTCAGCCCCAACTCAGTAGGGTACCGAATCCGTAACGTAGGGCATACCCTTCTGTCTTACGCTCTGATGTTAGTCAGCGGGGTGTTCACCGCCTGGGGTGTCAATGGTCTCATCAACCTTGCACAGTTCCCTCACACATCTTCTGTGACTTTGGTCATGGCAATGGTACTCAGCACCATCATTCTGATGATTGTCGGCACTCTGTACCTTCTGACTTTCCTGTCGATTCGTCATCAGTCTTCACGCAAAGAAAAAACGAGAGCTGTTCGCAAAGCTCGCTGACTTTGCCAGTTGCAGAAAACCAGAATTAGCCGTACACTAAGAGCAGACGTACTAACTGACAGCCCTCAATCATTGGACACCAAATGACGAAGCTCCACATTCCCGCCAACCCGCAGCTTCGTGCTGAGCAGGTGGCATCCTGGGCGTTCCAGGCTGCTGACTGGAGCAACAACTCGGAGCGGTCCACCATCGAGGGACACTACTCTGCCAATGCCCTTCTGGAGGCAGTTGCAGAGGAAGAGAAGCCTGCCCTGCGAGCGGCTTGGGCTGAAGGTTACAAGCACGGCAAGGACCGTTGACCGATGACTGTCAGTGAGCTTGCCGACCAGACTGAACTGGCTGAACTTTCCCGTGACAGTTCAGCTGAGGTTCGGGAAGCTGTCGCCTCCAACCCGAACACTTCCCCATTCACCCTCGACTTTCTTTCCCATGACCTGTCCCGAGGTGTTCGTATGAGCGTCATCAAAAACATCTCAACTCTTTCGTCCAGTCGGAAGGCAGCTCAGGACCACAACGACAGCCCCTGGTACGAGTAGCAAGCCGGCGACCCAAAAAAGTTTTTTGAAAAAGTTCTGCTTCTGAGTTGACACCTGCCCTCAGATGGGTGCTATAGTTGAGTCAACGGAGAGCGAGAGACTCTCCACCAAGACTTAGGAGAGAATCATGGCTGCGAAGAACAAGAAGCCCAAGCACAGCAACCTCCCCAACCTCGACCTGTCGCAGGCGATGCACGGCAAGAACTCCTCCTCCGCTGCCAGCCCGATGGACAACCGCCCGAAGCGTCTCCGCAGCCGTTCAGCGGTCAAGAAGTTCTCCACCAGCTACGGCTGGTAAGACCTCAGACGAAATCCCCGAACAGACAAAGTTCGGGGATTTCGTCTTTCTGCTTGCCTATCCAAGAAAAAGGGTATAGCTTTAGATCAGAGAACAAGCAATCTACTTGTTCCGACCTTGAACTTACGGAGAATGACATGGCTCTCGACACCCCCACCCTGCGAGTCGTCTTCACTCAGAAGACCATCCAGGACCTCAAAGACCAGGGCATCGCTGACTACGAGTGGGTCCAGAACGCCATCGACCGACTTTCTGACCCGTCTGCTCTCGGCAAGAAGGTCGTCCTGGGAGACATGGCTTACTTCCCCGCTGACAGCTTCGACGCCACCATCCTCCAGAACTACACTTTCCTTCTCGCTGCAACTTACGTGATTGGCGAGGTGTTCTACGTGCAGACCTCGACAGGTGAGGTTATCGCCCTCCACGAGGAGGAGTTCCACTACCCTGACCGTCCCCGCAACTACGACTACTGAGCTTTCCTGAATTGCCTCACCTTCAGCAGGTGAGGCAATTCGTCTTTTCTGGACAAGATCAAGCTGACCAGAAATACGGGAACAGGGAACAAACTTACCCCCACAAAAGACATCACCCTCACGAGTTGGACTGTGAGGGTGATGTCTTTTTACACGCAGGACCTGAAGCAGTTACTTCGACTGAGGCTGGTACACCCATCCGAGAGCAAGCAGGTTCTCTGCAAACTTACCGATGTCGTATCCTGCACCTTCGTCACCGTAACCGTCGATGTCAGAAGCGTAGTACGCCTCTGACAGGCTCGAACCGATGATGTGCTGTTCCCAGCTATCCAGATTGTCGTAAGCTCCAGGTCCAGCAAGCTCACGGTCCTTCAGTGCTTCACGAGCCGCCTCGATAAGCACCTTTTCAGCTGCAATCGCTTCAGCCACACGCACCTTCTCAGCTGCCCAGTAAGCTTCGTTCGCCGCCGAAGCAGCCTCAGCACGAGCCGCCGAAGCAGCACGTTCCTCATCAGTCTTGACACGCACCTCACTGAAAGGCTGCACTGTGACAGCCTTGAACTCCTGGTCGTCCCAGATGCGGATATAGCCCAGTGTCGCCTTGCCCCGGGCGATAGCGTCCCAATAGCGACGCTCAACGTCATACAGAACATTACCACTGCCGACTCGCTGGTTGTACCAGCCACCATCAGCGGAACCGAACTGTAAAATGTAACGATACTTTCTCATGCTCCAATCATACTGCTTGCCTCAGTGCAATGTCAACCGTTTCACCCATAAATATGTTTCCGGCGGCCGTTCCTATTTGCATGAAAATATGGTAGAGTAGTGAATACTATTCGTTATAGAGATGAGAAAATTATGACCAAGGTTCAGGACCGCCATTTCGAGGAAGTCAATGAGATTGACGCTCTCGCTCAGATTGCCATGAAGTCAGTGTTTCCTTATAGGAGCTTAGAAGAAAACCTTATTCGTTTGCTTGAAGCTTCAAGCGAGTTTGTGCAGAGCCACCAAGCCTATGTTGAGAGCCTGAACATGGGTGGTGAAGTTCTGAGTGCTGATGTTGTACGCATTGGAGCTGAGTGGAACTTCTTCCTCTTCCACTCCAAGCTTGTTGAGTTCTTGGAGGCTGCACCGACTCTCCCCCTGTCCCGCCTTTCAGAGTCAGTTATGCGTGTACGCAATGCTGCAGGTGGCTTCACTTCATGGAAGGATTACGCGTGATGTCTCTCACTTCATCCATGAAAAAAGTTCTGGCTGTCGCAGTCATCGCAGTAGCTTTGACTGGTTGTGCAAAGCAGCCAGAGGTACGCCCTGAAGACTCTTCCCCTGTAGAAGTACGCAACGAGGACGGAACCAAGACGTTCACCTCGGATTCGGCAGAGAATGGTCCCTGGCAAGGGTTCACAGCCGCGAATGTGGAACTTCCTGACGGACGAGTTGTTGTCTGCGTCTACCTCGGAGATGGTTACCGCACAGGACTCAGCTGTGATTATGACCACCCAATTGACACGCCGGCAGAGTAACTTTCGCTGAGCTCGGCTCCATGTCTTTTTACTTCACCGTGAGTTTGCGATGAGGTCTTGCAACTTCACGGTGAATGTGAGTAGGATAAGGAAGAGATGGAAAAACTATTCCATCCCCTTACTTAGGAGCATCAGATGGAAACCGTTACCCTGACACAGGACGCACTCATCGAGCTGGTCAGTGAGGCAGCTGCTAAGGGCATCACTGCAGGCGTCGATGACTCTTTCAACGCTATCGAGTCGTTCCTGAAGACATACAAGCGGAACCTGTCACGACTCGTTACCAGCAACAGCGGTACAGCGGCGGCTCTGACTGTCCTGGATTCTCTCCAGACTGTCAACGGAATCCTCACCCAGCTGGATGACATCAAGAAGAACGTACTGACCCAGGTCGTTCGGTAGCTTCACCCACGAATGCCGTGCCTTCAGCAAGGCACGGCATTCGCCATGTCCAAAACTTTTTCAAAAAAGTTGGCTCAGGAGTTGCATCGATGCAGACCCAGGGGTTAGAGTTGAGTCAACAGCAAGAGAAACCCTCCAGAGAAAAGGCAAACCTCATGAGCTACGACGACGACAGCAACTTCATCATCACCGACGAGTTCGACAACGAGACCCTTCGACTCATGGACGAGATGGGCATCTAACTCCCGCTTCTCTTCAAGCATCCCCTCCTCTAAGACTGAGGAGGGGATGCTTCGTTAAAAATTCAGACCTACCTCGACCCAAAATCTTTTCCTCAATCTCAGTCACAGGAGTTGCATCCTCCTCAGAGTGTGCGTATAGTTGGATTCATCAGGGAGCGAGAGACTCCCTCCAAAGCACAGGAGAGCATCATGACCAGCACGCAGACCCAGCAGGACTCCTTCACCATCCCCGTCACGTTCGCCAAGAACCCTGCCTGGACGATGCTCGCCGCTTGGGGCATGTTCGCCCTCGCTGCCATCCTGTTCGCCGCTGCCATCATCTCCGCCATCGTGAACATCTTCACCCACGACGCAGCCGTGTTCGCCGCTGTTACGTTCTGGGCAGGCATCCTCTCCGCTTTCATCGGCGGCTGGAACATCAAGCGGACCATGAACCGCTTCGGCACGGTTCGCATCGGTCGCTGAGCCACTTTCGCCGCATGGATTACTGGAACGTCAGTGGTCTATGCTACTTTAAGGCATCACTTCACTCTCACAGATAGGGTAACATCATGGCGAACTACGCCCAGCTGGAAATCTCTTCCCTCCGAGCCTCCGCATGGCTCCACGACTTGGAGAACTTTCTGGTCGGTACAGGTTGGAGAGTAGCAAACGCCAGAGCTTCTCGCCCTCAGGATGCACACCTCCTGTTCTTCAAAAACATGCAGACTGGTGAGCTGAATCACAAGCCCATCCAGGACCGCTACCTGGTGAAAATTGGACACTCCTTCATCGGTTCGATGACTGCCGAGGAGATGAAGGCAAGCTACGGAGCTGGAGTGACATCTCAGCTGGTTTAACAAAAAGGAGGAGACCAAGCCTGCCGAGCTTGGTCTCCTCCTTTTTAATCAGCGACTGCTTCTACCTTGCATCTTCCTCAAAGTACGAAGCCGTGCGACGAACTCCTGGACATCATCATGATGGATACGGAACTCATGATAGGACGAAGAGCTAACGTCTACGTTCAAACCGTCACCCAGCTGCACCACGCCGGCTTGTCCACTGAGATGCTGGGAGATGTACTGCACCTGCTCGCCCAGTAGATTTCTGGTGACATCACCCAGGCGGACCATTCCATTGGAATCCACCTTCATCTCATCCAAAGTCTCCTCCTGCTCATCAGTGAACAAGTAAGACTCAGGCGTAGGAACCACGACGACAGGCTCAGCCTCTACAGCTAATGTCTTTTTACCTCGACCGAACAATGCCATGTGTTTCCTCCAATCAGGGATCATCCCTTTCTTCCATGATACAGGAAAAGCTGCCAGGACAGCCATCCTGGCAGCTTTCAGGGTAACCCTGCGACTCAGAAGCGGTAAGCCTCACGCTTCGCCTGGATGAGCAGGGGACGCAGGAGACCGAGGATGAAGCTGCTGACGAGCCAGATGATGGCGAGGACCACGGTCGGGGTCCAGGAGAAGTCGGAGAACGCAGCGATGAAGCCCGTGATGATGGCACCCCAGAAGCCGAGCCTCTTGCCCAGCAGGAGGAAACCAGCGAGGAAACCAGTGGCGATGAACGAACCAGCAGTGAACATTATTTTCTCCAAAGATGTGGGAAAGAACTGGTTGTTCCTTCTGAAGATGAGCCTACGCCTAAGAAAACTGCTTTGTCAACTTTTTGTTCAGAAAAATTTGCAGCCCTACTCGGACTGCACGGGACGAGGAATTGTGTTGCACTTCAACTCCAGACCATGTACACTTGAAAGCAACACCCCACCTCAGCAGCTCGGAGAATGTCATGACTGTCCACGCCACCACCTTTGTTCAGACCCGCATCATCGAAGCTCTCCCCACTGACGGTGCGACCACGGAGGAAATTGTCACGTTCCTCGACGGCACAGGCTACTCTGTCACCCGTAAGACCCCGAACGGTGAAGGCATGCTCTACAAAGAAGGTCATGGCTACGACGGTCACATGATGTTCAGGAACAGCATGTACCTGGTCAAGGTGAACGGTAACGTTGCCGCTCCCGTGAAGGACTACATGCTGCACACCATTTACGGCTGAACCTGCTTCCATCCTGGGAAGAGTTGACACAGACCTGCAGAGGGTCTAACCTGAACACAACAACCCCAATTTTTAGGAGAAGGTCATGGAACTGGTCGGAACCAACCTGGACAGCAGCGGACACTACGCGATGTACCTGGATGCAGATGAAATCCTGGTCACCATCAACAGCCGCACCCGTCTCGGTGCAGGTGAAGAGTTCCGTCAGGAGCTTATCCCTGTCACCGTTCCTTACGTCTACGACGAGGAGGAGTGGTATGACTACTCCGACAACGGACACACGGCATACTTCGACATGTACGGAGAGGCAGTCATCCTCGACGGAACTTCCTACAAGCTGGGCGAGCTTCTCTGAAGCTTCCGAAACAAGGACTGCCTCAACTGCTTCTCGGGTTGAGGCAGTCCTTGTTTCCAGCTTGCACAAGCTCTCAAAGAGGCGTAGGCTTCCAGTAAGAGGAAAGCGGAGAGCTTCCTCGCAGACTTAGGAGAACCTTATGTTCGGTTTCAAGAGGGACGACCACTCAGTCTACACCAACCTCCCCAGCGAGCTTTACCGATTCGAGGGTTCCTTCCGCAGCAAGAAGAAGGCACGTACTGTAGCTGAGAAGCTCCGTGCCAAAGATGCAGACATGTATGTGACTGTCGTGCAGGAGCCGAAACCCTCTTACTCTGTTGGTCATCTCGGCTAAACAAGTGACACAGAAGACATGGAAGAGCTAACACCTACAAGCTCTTCCATGTCTTTTTCCATTGACGTAGGTCTGATTACCTAACCAAAATGGTTTGACTTCAGGCTCAACGAGCGTGTAAGCTGAACTCAGTAGCCAACCACCAACTTCCCACAGGAGGCAGTCATGTCCACTCAGTTCCTTCGAGCGACGCACAAGACCACCAAGAAGGTCATCCAGGGCATCGACTCTGACTTCCCTCACGACCTGTTCGCAGCTCTGAAGGAAGAGGAAGGCTCCAAGTTCAACCCTGAGAACTGGAACTACTCGCTCCTGGACTACAAGTTCGACGTTGTTCAGAAGCGTTGGAACTGGAAGCGAGTCTGGACTGACTACGACCTGAACGGTGAGAGCATCAAGAACGAAGCAGGCGGAATGTACCTGAAGGACCTGCTGAAGAAGTAAGCAGCGAAGGAGGAGACCTTACCCAAGGTCTCCTCCTTCATTTAACAGCTCTTCAGGAGCTGAACAACACTTGAAGTTTTTCAGCAGTCACCTGAAGCCGGCTCAAAACAGCTGCCCGTTCACTGTCCGAGTAAGGGTACTCGTACAGCTCATCCCAGGAGTGTCCTTCGCCTTCCCAGAGGATCGTCATAATATCGAGCAGTGCAGGTTTACTCATAGGTGCATCTCCTTAGTCGACTGTCCTACAAGACTATCAGCTGGGTCATTTCATGTCTGAAAAAGACGAAAGCGGGCAACCTCATGGTGAGGTTGCCCGCTTAGGAGTTGAGTTTAGCGGAGGTAGCCTTCGATGTATCCGACTGCCAGGTTCCAGCCCTCAGTCTCGGGAGCGTTCCGCGTGTGGATGATGCCCATCGTACGGATTCCAGCGAGAAGGTTGTTCGCCTCGTCCAGCTTGCGAACCGTCTTCAGCTTGTGACCGTAGATGTCGAGAACCTTCCGCACGCCGTCACCCTTCTGACGAAGACGCTTCACGCGAGCCTTGTCGTTGCCTGCCTCCAAAGCAAGGCTCGTGAGGGTCCCGATGGCGTTGTGCAGGGTCTCTTCGATTTCCTCACGGAGCAGACCGACCTGAGCGAGTTCAGCGTTGATGTTCTCAGTCATGATGTTCTCCTAAGTCTGTGAGGAAGCTCTCTCCGCTTCCCTCTTAGTAGGAGCATACGCCTCCATCGACACAGATGCAAGCTAAATCGAGGATTCAGTCGAAACAACTTCCCCGAAAATCGTCTTTTTCTTGACTCCCTCCACCTCTGTCATGTGCTACAGTAAGAACCAACGAAAGGAAAGAGGACAACATGAAGCGTACCGTTCTGGCTAAGCCCGCCACCCGCACCACTCCCCGCTGGGCTTCGTACAGTGCTGTTGCTGTTGTCCGACAGGCGAAAGAGGCAGGTAACCTGAACCTGGTTCGCAAGACCATCGCTTCCATGGACGCTCGTGAGCTTCGCATGCTGAAAGCTCAGCTCCCCGAACTTGCCGTTTTCATCAGCTGAAACACATCTTGTACTTCAAAGGCATCCCTTGTTGGGTGCCTTTTTGTTTTGCCAGGGTTGCGTCCCAATCGAAAGACTGGTAGGTTTGAGGTTATGGACACCACACGAATCGGCATCGCAGGAGACTGGCACGGCAACACTGCCTGGGCGGTCGCCTGCCTGCAGGATTTCGCTCAGGAGAACATCACTGCCATTCTGCAGCTTGGCGACTTCGGAATCTGGCATGACGAGGCTGGTCAGGAGTACCTGGCTACCCTGAACCGTATTCTGGCTGAGAATGGTCAGCACCTGCTCGTGACTCTCGGCAACCACGAGAACTACGTCATGGTTGCCACCCTGGTCACTCTCACTGAGGGTGAGTTCGCAGGTTGGCAGGTCAACCCTGAGTTCCCTCACGTTCTTTACGCGACCCGTGGACAGCGTTGGGAGTGGGAGGGTGTTTCCTTCGTCTCCCTCGGCGGTGCACATTCCATCGACAGGTACACCCGAACTGAGGGTATCAACTGGTGGGCTGGTGAGCAGATTAGCTACGCTGATGTCATGCGTACCGCTGCTGAGGGTCACGCTGACATCTTCATCTCGCACGACTGCCCTGCAGGTGTTGACCTGTTCGGCACCCACCGTGACAACGAGACTGGTCCCAAGTGGACTGAGCAGGCTCTTGACTATGCGGCAGGTTCGCGTAACGACCTCCGTGCTGCAGTGGATGCAGTCAAGCCTGACATTCTCTTCCACGGTCACTACCACCACTACCTTGACACGGTGACAGAGCTGGTGGACGCCTACGATGGAACCAATTACAACCTCCGCACAGTCGGACTCGACAAGGATGACTGCAGCAACAACCTTGGAGTGTTGGAGCTTCCCAGCAAGGTGTTCACCATCCTCCGCTAAAAAAGAAGGAGAGTAGCCAGTTACAGCTACTCTCCTTCTTTTTTAGTCATGTCTTTTTACCAGACCCTGAAATCACCATGTTGTGTTGACTCCAGAGTCTGGTCGATTAAACGAAGAAGGGCAGTCCCGTTTACAGGACTGCCCTTCTTCGTTTTTAAGCCAGCTGCTGAGTCCCCGACCAAAGCTCAGGGAACCTCGTGTCCAGCTCCAGACCGAAGTCCACTGCCTTCTCCAGGTCCCCGAAGTGCTGGTGAGCAAGGTTCGTCAGTCGCACCGTCTGGTGACCCTGAGGCACGTTCTCCAGGCAGTCCTGGGCAGTCTTAGCGAAACCCTCCACTGCTGCGGCCGGAGCTTCCGGGTAGAACATGTACAGGGCGCTGAAAACATCAGACAGTGAAATCTGTGCCGGCATGATTTGCTCCTAAGTCTTTCGGGAGGCTGTTCCTCCCTGCTGATTCGAGGATACACCTTTCTGCCATCAGATTCAACTAACTTTTTTAGGAAAAATTTCCTCAGAAGGGTTGCATTCATTTCCAACAGGTGAGTAGAGTGGGGTTATCAGCAAGGCACACGCCGAGCACCTTAGGAAGGGAACACCTCATGTCCTCCACCGCCACCGCACCCGTCACCGAGAAGACCTTCGACTTCCTCACCGTCGAGGACCTGAAGCCCTCCTTCCGTCTCACCCTTCGCCGCATCTTCACGAGTTCTTACTTCACGAAGAGCGAGCTTCGTTTTGCCCAGAGCTTCCTCAACACCGACCGTGAAGAGGCTCTCCTGTGGAAGGGTACCCACCGCGTGAGGAACACGGACGCCATGGTCATCCGTTCGCTCAGGGACAAGGGTCTGGAGGAGAAGCTGGTGACTCACATCGCCGTCAGCAGGGCGAACCGTCGCTAATTTTAGACTTAGCGAAAACGTCTGATTGTTCACCCAGCAATCAGACTGATCTTTCCCGAAAAAGCTGTTCTTTGTACTTGCACTACGAAATAGCTCCTGTTACAGTTGAAACTACCAACCCAAGTTCTTCACCGAGAGGCAGTCAGATGATTCAGGTCCAGCAGCAGAGCTTCGAAGCAGTCATCAAGCACGGTTCCTTCCACGGCAAGGGTTTCACCCTGGTCAAGCAGTTCGCAGACAAGCTGGTAGTCCTGGACACCATCGAGGGTATGGGAGCCAACACCTACCCCATGTACTTCTACTACATCGTCAAGCCCGAAGGTCGCTTCGCTCGTTTCCGTAAGCCTGTCATCATGCAGGCATGCGAGGAGGTCTACTTCACTAAGCAGGAGGCGTTCAGGGAGTTCAACAAGTACGTCACGGGTCGACTCGCTGCAGGGTACACGCTCGTCAGCTGACAACACTCCGAGGAACAGCCCAACCACCTGAAAAGGAAGGTTGGGCTGTTCCTCTTTGCACGCCAAAAACTTTCCCAGAAAAAGTTCGTTCAGGAGTTGCATCGCTGACAGCAGGCATGTACGCTGTAACCAAGAGGGAAGCGGAGAGAACTTCCCCACAGACTTAGGAGAACATCATGAACCGCATCGCTTCGAAGCTCCAGAGCCGCAACAACCGCCGTACGTCCGCTCCCAAGTTCCGTCGCCTCAACCCGCTGTCGGTTCTCCGCACCGCCCCTCGCGGCTTCCAGCTGTTCTTCGGCTTCGTCGCCCTCGTCATGGTGGGAAGCATCGGCTTCGGCATCTTCCAGGCAGCCAGCACCAACACGGTCGCTGAGAACTGCATCGTCGCGGACAAGAGCATCACGTTCAACACGCAGACCAACAAGTCCGACATGCGAATCTACACGGAGAACTGCGGAACCTTCCAGGTCGGTGACAACCCGCTCAAGGGTGTCTGGAACTCCGCTGACCTGTACGGTGCCATTTCCAAGGGTGAGACCTACGACTTCCAGACCACGGGCGTTCGAGTCGGACTCGTCTCCGCCTTCCCCACCATCTACCAGGCGACTCCCGCCAACTAACACCCCGCCAGGAATCCCCTGCCTCAGTCCAAGGTAGGGGATTCCTGCATTTGTGTTGCAACTCACCGCCCACCAATGATGTTGGGCAGCTGCAGCGAACACCAATGATGCAACCAAAGCGGATTAAAAACTCCATGTCTTTTTACCCGCACCTCCAGCAGAGGCATTTGTCGGAGGTGTAACTCCTTCTGCTTCGACATCGCAAAGGAAACCAGATAGTTGCTTTTGAACTCCAACTAAGGTAACCTGAGACGGTATAGAACTTTTTACTACCAGGAGAGTGGCATGCCTTTTTACGACCTTGACGATGACCTTCACAGCTACGCATTCGATGATTACCTTGATGAGCTGCAAGCACAGTTCGACCTGACAGACGATTCAGAGGTCTACCACATCATCACCAGCACGGACCGCTCAGGTAACGCTCTGTCCTTCAAGGTCAACGTGGACTACCAGGGTAAGACGGTAGCGTCGACCAATCGCCTGACTGACGCTTTTGGAGACACGACCCGTCACCGCATCTGTACCGTATTGGAGCAGGCTGAAACCCGTCTTTACTCCATGGCTCGTCCCAGCCGGCTTGCTGCATAAAGTCAACAGTTGAATCGTCTGTCCCTGGAATCTCAACCAGAGACAGATGATTTTCGTCTTTTTGAAAAAACGGCAGGGTTGGTGCAACTCCGTCAGGTTCAAAACCAAACCTACCTCTAAGTGACGCAATCCGCAACAAGGTGAGCAGCTGCAACCGTTAAACAACTGCACCCCATGACCGAAGCCATGGGGTGCAGTTCGAACTTGCTTAGCTCTCGTCCGCCGAAACCGAAGCGAACGGAGCCGCGATGACGCCCAGCCCGCGAACCACGACGTGGTACTTCGTCGTGGTGACCTTGCAGACCAGACCCTTCTTGCCACCGTAGCGTCCGCCACCAGCGAGAACAACAGGGTCGCCATCCTTGAACACAACAGCTGAAACCTCAGCCATGCGGACCTCATCGAACCACTCACGGTCGAAACCGAGGTCCGTCACGGGGACGTTGCGACGCAGGTTGTACTTCTTGCCCTGCTTGTTAACAACCTGGTAGTTGGCACTGTTGACCTTCGTGATGAGGTACTTCTTGCCAGCGTACTCGACCGCCCAGCCCTCATCGAGGAACGGATGAGCGGAAGGAGCGGAGACAGTGGGAGTCGAGGTGGTCATGATGCTCTCCTGTACTTTGGAGGGAGTCTCTCGCTCCCTGATGACTCAACTGTAGCAGGTGCCACCGACAATGCAACCCTGAGAACAAGTTTTTTCCTCAGATTCAAACGCCGATCTGGGAGAACGAGTACCCCTCATGCCCTGAGGCGTGCTACGCTGTAGTCAACAAGGAAAAGGGAGAACATCATGAGCATCGAGACCAGCCACAACATCGTCGGACGCACCGAGTTCGACCGCATCACGTTCTGCACCGAAGAGGCGTTCAGCATGACTGTCGAAGAGGTCATCGAGACCGCTGCATACGATGACGGCTATGACGGCATGCCCATCTCGGGAAACGTTCTCGCCGCTCTCCGTAACGCTGAGGCTGAGGATGCTGACTTCGACTACGAGGACTAAGTTCTCCCAGCACTCCTAATCGTTGAGAGTCTCAACTTTTCACAGTCGAGACTCTCAACCTTTTTAACCCCGAAACCTCTGGTCGTTGCAGCCCTACTCGGACTGCACGGGACGACTGGCATCCCCTCATGGGACAAAAAGGAGGTAGCTCAAACTGTAAACTGGAGTTTCCTTTGAGCAACTAAAGATCACCTGCCGGCAGAACTGATATGACAAGTTTCATTCGCCCAAAATTTCTCTTCTCCAGGAGTTGCATCCTCTCCTGATCGTGCGTATAGTTGAATCCAGCAGGGAGGAACAGCCTCCCAAGACTTCCAGGAGAACCTCATGGCTCAGCAGGTTGGTAACATCATCGACACCACGGACGCAGCCATTGACGAGTTCATGGAGGAGGGCAACGAAATCAGTGACTGGCACGAGCTGTCCCAGCAGGAGCAGGATGAGTACATCACTGCAGCTGTTCAGAACCGCATCGACCACGGCTTCTGGTTCCGCTGGTCAGACGGAACAATCCGAGACTGGACCGAGTAACCTCTCCAGCTTTGGCTCTACAGTCTTTTGACGGACGAGCCAGAGCTGATTGATGTCTTTTCCCAGTACCTAATCTGTTCTGGTGTGTGCTACGCTTACAATTGACCCTGACGGAGTGACACCAACCCTGCCAAAAAACTTTTCAAAAAAAGTTGCTCCAGAGGTTGCACACGTCTGCCTTCCATGGGTATAGTGGAGTACAGCAGGGAGGAACAGCCTCCCGAAAGACTTTCAGGAGAATCTCATGGCTGCCAAGAACAAGAAGCCCAAGCACAGCAACCTCCCGAACCTTCCCCTGTCGCAGGCGATGCATGGTAAGAACTCCTCCTCCGCTGCCAGCCCGATGGACAGCCGCCCCAAGCGTCTCCGCAGCCGCTCCGCTGCCAAGACCTTCGCCAAGTCCTACGGCTGGTGAACTGAAAAGGAAGCCCCTCACTCGAAACGGTGAGGGGCTTCCTTCGTTAACAGCTACTGCCTCAGTCTTTCGTCTGTCCCCTTCTCACTCACTTGGAGCTATTTCGTCTTTTTGAGACGTGATTGGACATCTCTTCAAGCTGAGCTCCTAGTTGCCGGCTCTGATCGCCCTTTTATCACTGCCTAAGTTTTTGACGCCATCCAGCTGGCGAATGAGGCCGGCCAGAATCCTCTTCTGGTAACCTGAGGAACTCCTCCTGCCTACCTATATTTGAGACTTGCCGCTCATCTCACGAGTGAGGGGCTGAACAGCTGCCGTGTTGGCAGGCATCCAGCCCCTCATTTTTGAACTGTGGCAGGTGTCAGTCAGCGTCGATGTCATATTCGATGGTCGTGCGAAGCTGAGCCACGTGGTACCAGAACTTCTCGGCGTGCTGCTCGCACAGGCTGTGAACTCCTGCAACCTGCTCTGTCTCCGAGCTGTCGCCCTCGACCAGAGTCAGAACCTCTTCGCTCATGGTACGGAACTTGTCACCCTGGTTGATGCAGTACAGCTTCACCATGCGAAGGTTCTCAGCGTAGTCAATCATGGGTTAATCCTTTGGGTCAGGGTGTGCTGCTTGATGGTTTCAGCTTACACAGCCAAGACAGGTCATGCAATTCGAAAACAGGGTTAAAGCATTTTGCCTCCCCAGACAGTCTGGGGAGGCAAAATGAGAGGGAAGCTTAGAGGGTGTCCAGGATATCCCGAAGCGAGCGGATGTGCTGGCTGACGTTGACACGGAAGTCGCTGTTCGAGAGCCACACGTCACCCTTGACCGTGTAACGGCTGGCTACACGGAACTCCACGCTGTCGTACTCCACGCCGTCGTCACCGAGCATGTCAGCGAACGTTGCCGACAGCCCGCTACCCGTGAGCGAAACCGTGGTCAGCATCTCCTCCAGGTTGTCCAGCATGCGGTCCACCTGGAGGGTGGACATTCCCGCCATCTGAGCGAGGTTGTCGTCCGAGATGGTGGCGAGGTTCAGGGTGACCGACATGATTTGCTCCTAAGTCTTTCGGGAGGCTGTTCCTCCCTGCTGAACTCAACTATACGCACACTCTCGCGTCTATGCAACCCAAAACCAGAAAATCTTTTTCGTCTTTTTCAGACCAATCCTTAAACAGGTAACGCCCCTCATCTCGGAGGGGCGTTACCTGTTAGGGGTTTACTTGTCGAGCGTGACGCTGAGCATGTCACGCGTGAACTGGGAGATGTTGACGCGGAAACGACGACCCTCGACCCAGGTGTCACCGTCCACCGTGTAGCGGTCGCTCACCTGGAACTCTGCGTTCTCGTACTTCACGCGGTCGTCGCCCGTCATGCCCGTGAAGGTCGCCCAGAGCTTGTCCTTCAGGTCACGCGTCACCATGTACGACTCCAGAGCCTTGAACTCCTGCTCAGCAGCGTCCTTCTGTCGCTCGGTCAACTGGGCAGCCATGGCACGAGCCTCGGCACGGTTCTTCTTGCTGACAACGAGGCTAAGAGTGATGACCGACATGATTTGCTCCTAAGTCTTTCGGGAGGCTGTTCCTCCCTGATGAATCCAACTATACGCACGTCTTCCACGTCTGTGCAACCCAAACCAGAAAATCTTTTTCGTCTTTTTCAGACAAGAAAACCGACTCGAAGTTTTTGGTCAAATGCGTTGCATCTACCCACCTGGTCAGGTACGCTCATAACAACAAGAGGGAAACACCCTCCACCTCTACTTAGGAGAACATCATGCGAAACGACCAGGGTCTGAGCATCGAAGACGCCAACGCTGTCTACGACATCCTCGTGAAGCACGCTGACGAGCTGGAGGACGAGTACAGCCGTGAGGACTTCGTTTCCGCCCAGACGCGAGAGTACATCTCCGAGTACCGCTTCATGGGTGGTCTTGGCTTCGGTGGAAAGTTCCGCCGTCGCAGCGACGACCACTGGTACGTGGACTGCTACTCGGAGAACCTGAACAAGCGAACCCGAGCCATCATCAAGGCAACGAACGATGCCCTTGACGCATACCGTGCGACCCGCTGACCGCAACTGAACGAAAAAGTTCCCTCCTTTTCTGGATTACTTCAGGAAAGGAGGGAACTTCTGTTTTTACTCTGCTACAATCATCTCCACTCAACGGGAAAGCACCCGTTTATCAGAGGAGAAAATATGACCAGCATCAAAACTCAAGCTTCCCCGAAACTCACTATCTTTGTCCTCGCCTCTATGGCAGTGAATGTCTCAAGTAGCTACTGTCTCTTGAACTTGTTCCGTCAGAACATCCTGGCAGCAGTATCAGACTTGGCTGGTTTTCTCATCGGGAGTTAAAGCAAGTGGGGCTGAACTCATCTCAGGTTCAGCCCCACTTGTTTGTCAGCTGGGATTCTGAATGTGCCAGGCGTTCTCCTGCTCCCACTTGTTCACAGCAACAATGACAGCGAAAATCTCCTGGTCACAGGACCAGAAATCCTCTTCCAGCTCCAGACCCTCCTGAAGGGCAACCTGCAACGCAGCAACCTTGGCGTCATCCTTGAAGAACTTCACAGCAGCTGTCATCAGCTCCATCTTCGTCTGAGGACGCACCTCAGTACTCATCTCACTCATTTTTCTGCTCCACTGCAATTGTGTACCTTGAAGGCACTCTCTGATTACTACACGTTTATACCCCTCAGCCTACTACATAACTTTCCAAGTATCAATGGTGGACTGATCCCAGATGCAGCCCCTTCCAGCCGGCTACCACTCAACGCTCAGACAAGAAGTAAGTACTGTCAAAAAAATGTCCCTTATGTCTGCTTCAGTAGGGCGATGCGTCAAGCCGGCAGAATCTGGCCAGAATTGTTTGCTTCAGAGCTTGCAAGCTGACACCTGGAGCAGTAGAGTTGGATCAACCCAATCGGAACACCCACAGGAAGAGAAACCCATGAACCTCCTCAACGCTCTCCGCATCGTCTTCTTCGCTGTTGGAACGAACGCACTTGCCGCGATTTTTTTCGTGGGTTTCACCATCGCGGGTGTCACTGATTCAGTTTTCTACTTCTACGCAACTGTGGTTGCTGCCATCGGTGCAGCGGTCATCACTCACATCCTCTGCAACACCGAAACCGTGCGGATGGGTGTCGCTCCTCAGTCCGCCCCGCTCACATTTGACACTGACGAGGCATGGCGTGCCGAGCGTTACGCTCAGTACAAGACGGACAGCGAGAAGACTGCCGCTTGGGTGAACGCACGATGAATGTCACGGCTAAGCAGGTGGAAGCAGAAGACTCCATCCTCCTCGACAGCACCTTCCACAAGGTTGCACATGTCACGCCTTCCTGGTCGAAGCTTGGACACCTCAGCATCACACTCAGCAACGGTACAGTTCTGGTAGAGAAGCCTGATACAGCAGTTACCATCAAGCAGGCAGAACAGAACCGCCGCATTTCACGCCGCTGAGCTGTACCGCTTCAAAAACTTTTGACTCACACCATCATTAGGAGAACATCATGGGCGTCATCATCGTTGCCTCCATCATCCTTGTCAGCATTGCCCTCATCTTCGGCATCCCCGCCTACGTGGACATCAAACGGCAGAAAGCACGCTACGCACGTGAAGCGGTAGAATTGGACGAGACGTTCCGACGAATCGCTGAATCCCGAACAGCGTACTGGAAGACCGTGGGTGACAGGTTCCCAACGCGTAGCTTGACTCGTAGCTGAACTCCCGTCAAAAAAAGATGAGAGTTCAGCTGTTGACGTTTGACATCTCCAAGAATAAGCACTAAGCTCATAACTGAACCTGCCGGAGTTCCACTACCTCTGCCAAAAATAGGGTACCTCAAAAGATTTCCACAAAAGTTCCTGTTTCGAGTTGCAGCACTCTTGTCCTCCGTGTACCTTTGAACCAACGGCACCGAGGAACACCTCACTGCCCCAACTCTTCAGGAGAATATCATGAGCAGCAGCATCAAGTTCCAGCTCGCAGATGGAACCGACGTTCACGACCTCACGTACCTGGAAGCTGCACTGGCAGATGGTGTCCAGCTCCTGGTCACCGCTGACGGAGAGAACATCCTCACGACTCGCTTCGCCAAGGTGAAGAACCCCAGCTTCCCTCCTCACGTCATCCTTCACGGCATGAACGCCCGCAACCTCGACCAGGTTGCCAGCTACGTCAGCGGTGACGCCCACGACCGCTCCAAGGTCCAGTGGTTCGACGGCAACCGTTGGCACGACTGGTTCTAATCCTCCTAAGTGAAGCCCTGACCAGCAAAGGTCAGGGCTTCACTTGTTTCATGATCCCGACTTCAATGTCTTTTTACATGTTGCAAACAAGCTGAATACCATGTATGCTGCAACTCTACCCAACTAATTCTTTACAGCAGGAGGAAACAGATGCTTACCACCGACCAGCTCAACGAGGCACTTCGTGACGACACTTCCTACCCTGCTCGCGTTCCGAACGAGTCGAAGGCATCTTTCGACTCCCGAGTGAACAGCCACTACGACCAGGTGAACGCTTTCGTCTCCGAGTGGAGCGAGTGGCTGCACAGTGAGTACGGTTCCGACCTGACCGACGAACAGCACGAGATGGTCTACACGAAGGCGTACGAGAACGGTCACGCAGGCGGTTACAGCGAAATCGAGAACGAGTACATCGAGCTGGCTGACCTCGCCACCAACCTCATCCGCTCCGTCCGCTAATTCCTTCCCCAGCCGTTCAGCCTTGCCCGCAAATGGTCAGGGCTGAACGGCTTTAAACTTTTTCCAAAAACTTTCCTTTTCGAGTTGCACTCCTCTTCGAAGCGTGTGTATAGTTGAACCAACGGCACCGAGAAAAACCTCACCGCCACAACTTCTCAGGAGAACATCATGCAGTCCACCAACGACCTCCTCCTCGCTCTCGACCAGCACGCTTTCGACTCCTACCCCAGCCCTGCCGCTTACCCCTCCAAGTACGAGCGTTCCGTCGCTCTCACCGAGTACCAGAACAAGGTGAACACCCTCGTCAGCGAGTGGAAGACCTGGCTGTTCGATGACTACGCTTCCCACCTGAACGCTGCTCAGCAGGAAGTCCTCTACACGAAGGCGTACGCTGACGGTCACTCGAACGGCTACCGCGAAATCGAGAACGAGTTCGCTGAGCTGGCTGAACTCGCCACCAGCCTCTTCTCGCTGGGTAAGTAACACTCTCAGCTCTTCACTTTCAGCCCCGACCAGAGATGATCGGGGCTGAAAGTTTTTAAAACCAGGTTGCAATCCTCTTCGAAGCGTGTGTATGATTGAACCAACGGCACCGAGGAACACCTCACTGCCACAACTTTTCGGGAGAACATCATGCCCAGCACCCAGACCATCCAGCTGCTCGACGCCAAAGCCAACGGTCACCGTCACGGCATGCAGCACACCTACGGTCAGACCAACCGCAAGAAGGTCTACTCCAACGGCTACGCCACCGCCGCCCAGCGTGACGCCTACGACAAGGCTTTCGACCAGGGTGCAGCAGACGGCACCAAGCTCTTGAAGGCTTTCAACCAGTAGGACCTCGTTTCTCCTGATTCGCCCCTAACCAGCTGATTGGTTAGGGGCGAATGTTCTTTACCCAATGTCTTGCGTTTAGAACAAAAGTCGAGTAGTCTTACCTCAATAGCTTTCAACCAGCCAACAGGAAGAGAATAATCATGCTCACGTTCCAGGAGTGGAAGACCATGAAGGCGTCACAGGTCCCCGAGCTGTCTCAGAACGGCGTCACGCTGCACCGCTACTACAAGAAGTACTGCGACAGCCTCCGCTGAACAGACTTCAAAGAAAGTCCTCCCTCAGGTCAGGGAGGACTTTCTTGTTAGCCCCGCGAAATCCCTTCGGTCGCCGGCAGAAGTAAAATATCTAACTTGGATGTTGCGTTCATAATTTATCAACCAGTTTTTCAGCAGAAACTTCCTGTTCAGAAAATCTGGTTCAGGTGTTGCATCCTTTCCCGAGTGTGCGTATAGTTGAGTTCAGCAGGGAGGAACAGCCTCCCCAAGACTTCCAGGAGAGCATCATGCAGACCATCGAGACCGTCATCCTCCGCCAGCAGCTCATCGAAGATGTCGCCCAGCTCGTCAGCGACAACTTCGGACTCCATGACTACCAGAAGGCAGACCTGGTTCAGGAACTCAGCACCCCCAACTTCTTCGAGTTCTGGTTCTCGGGTGGCACCTACGGCTCGTTCAAGCTCTTCGTCACCACGGCAGGCGTTCCTTACGTCTTCGACCAGAACCAGACCAAGAACCAGAAGAAGAACGTCGAGCAGACCAACGCCGCTCTCGTCGCCCTGGTGGAGCAGTTCCAGAAGGACTACGCCGCGTTCTCCAACTGAACCAACTCAGAGGAGGGACCTGCACTTTTGATAGTGCAGGTCCCTCCTCTTTTGTTTTCACATAGTGTACAATAGAAATATCATGTCAGATCATACTATCTCATCCGTCGCTGAAATCGCTGAGTTCACAGACCTGACTCCGAATCAAGTAGCTCGTCTACTCGGTCTCAGCATCCGCACGTACCATCAAATAGCTAAAGGAACGCCGCCTACAGACCCGCAGGCAGTCCAGCTAAAATTAGTGCTGTCTGCCCTGAACTGTTTGACACAGAACACTCCAGCACAGAGAAAAGCAGCATTGCTTGCCTCCAGCAAAGGACCAAGCCTTTTTGCTCAACTGAAAGACTCAGTAGTACAGCACCAGCAGCTGCAGTACCCACTTTCGGTGAAAGAGAAGCTCGGAATGTAACCGCCGGCTAACTCATGTCTTTTTTCATTACCTCTAAACAAGCCTCCAAGCAAAATAACTCTAAATCCTCCGCTCAACTGAGTGAGGATCAAAAACTTCAGAAAAAGATCAGCTCTTCAGCTTGCAAACCACCAGGTCAGTGTGTAAGCTCATAACTGAACCTGCCGGAGTTCCACTACCCCTGCCCCAAAGTAGTTTTCCAAATTTTCTGCAGAACAATCGTTTTGGTGTTGCATAGTGCAACGCTTTCCCTTATGCTTGAACCAACGGCAAGGGAACAGACCAAGCCACACACTCTCAGGAGAACATCATGACGAACGCCACACAGACTCGCATCAAGTTCGTTGCTGTCGCTGCCGCCGTTCCCGTGTTTGCTGTGTTCGCATTCCTCGCAGTCTGCTTCCTCCTCAGCATCGACGCCCCCTTCCTTGCAGCCATCGCTGCTGGCTTCCTCGTCGCCATCATCAGCAAGCTCGCCACCGTCGCCCAGAAGCTCCACCACAAGTAGCCCGTTAAGCTTCACCCCTGGGGTTGCAGTCTTACCCCAGTGTGCGTATAGTTGAATCCATCAAGGAGGAACAACCTCCCCCAAAACTTTCAGGAGAACCTCATGGCTTACCTCATCATCGGCATCCTCAGTGCAGCTGTAATCATCGCTGCTGTCGCCCTCTACGGCAAGGTCCTCTTCGACATGTTCAGCCCGTTCTTCCCCGAGGAGACCAGCAAGTAATCTCAGCTCCTTAGTTCAGCCCCTGACATTCAGTTGTCAGGGGCTGAACTGTTTTCCGAACAAAACTGGTTCCTAAAGTTTTCTTCAGAAACTTTGATTTGAGTGTTGCATCACGCAACACTGGCGTGTAGACTCAAACCAACAGCAAGGGATAAGCCCAGCTGACAGACTTAGGAGAAAATCATGTACACCGTTCTTGGCTGGCTCTGCGTGGGTTTCGTGGCTTTCGGTTGCTTCGCCACCGCTGCATGGATGCTGGCAAGCATTAACTCATATGGCGGGTTCGCCATCATCATGGCATTTGTCGCTTTGCTTGTTGGCGGCTTCTCCATCTTCGGCGGAATCGTCTGCTTCGGTCCTGGCAAGAAAGAAAGCTACGACTACTAATCTTCCTCAGCTGTTTGCCCTGACCGAAACTGGTTAGGGCAAACCTGTTTTAAAATTCTTTCCCTCAGGAGTTGCATCCTCTTCCGAGTGTGCGTATAGTTGAGTTCAGCAGGGAGGAACAGCCTCCCGAAAGACTTACGGAGAATCTCATGGCTGCCAAGAAGAACCCCAAGCACAGCAACCTCCCGAACCTCCCCCTCTCGCAGGCGATGCACGGCAAGAACTCGTCCTCCGCCGCCAGCCCGATGGACAGCCGC
>Ga0308157_10001136_pt1 | contig 61796 bp, 49 predicted proteins | sample PhyBR1_FD_201035 | JGI IMG/M metagenome (GOLD analysis project Ga0308157, IMG submission 201035) | Phyllosphere microbial communities from UC Gill Tract Community Farm, Albany, California, United States - DLSLB.R1 | ecosystem: Host-associated > Plants > Phyllosphere > Unclassified | place: USA... | reverse complement strand
CGCAATCCAACAAAAGTCAGACCGACGAGGAATAAATTGGCATTTGACAAGTGCACGCTGTTGAGTTCTCAAGGAACGGACGCACCCACAGAAACGATCTCTCGACCTACCCGTGAGGCAGTTCACTTCAATATTTCCCGCCATGAGCAGCAGACCAATCACGCGTCGCAAAGCTCAAGAAAGAGTTTCACTGCAGTGAGGTATGTGCCGATTGGCAGGATCCCAACTGTAGACCAAGGAATCGAAATTCTCAAGTGCTGGTGTTGGGGGTGGTTCGCTGCTTGAGAGGACGCGGGGCCTTTCGGCCGCTCCGCTCTCCCCTGTGGGGCGAACAAGTAATAAGTTACGCGGGAACGACCGCCCCGTCGAATCCAGGCTCGGCCCGGGCGTGTCGCGCACGTACCGAATGGCGCGGCACGGCTCAGAGATACCTGTCGGGCCCGCCCCAGCCGCCGACCCAGGCCTCGAGATGCGGCCGAGCGCCGACGATGTGCGCGCCGTCCAGGCGCACGGTCACGGTCTCGAGTGCGTGATCCGTGCCCCAGCGCTCGGCGCGATGACGGGCCCGCCGAGTCACAGCGCGACCCACGGTCTCTCCCTCACCGGAGACGAAGGCGATCCCTCCGACCCGGGCGCTCGAGAGCAGGTCGAGAGCTCGCGCAAGGGGAGCGGCGTCCAGGACCACGATCGCTTGTTCGAGCTCGAGTGTCACCCGGGGGTCGACGACGCCGGTTGTTCCCACCCGAGGGTCGCTCGTGAGCAGGGGCTGGCCGGCATCCGTCACGACGCGCAGATGGGGGAAGGCCGCGAGCAGGGAGTCCACCGAGAGGAAGGCGACGTCGGCGGCGATTCCCGCGGGGAGATGAACCTCCACGTCGACGGCTCGAGACAGCAGTCCACGGGGGCGCGATCCTTCGATCGGGATCTTTTCGGCCAGGCTGAGGGTCTGCCTGTTGCCCTGTGCGGCGTGCTCTTCGGCGCGGCCGGCCCAATCAGGACCGTCATGCCAGGCCACGGCATCCGGAATGTGAGCGAGAACTCCCCCCGCCTGCCAGGCACGGTGCGCCCACTCCCAGTCTTCTCCGCCGTAGGTGGAGAACGTCTCGTCGAACCCGCCCACCTCCTCGAAGAAGGCCCGGGAACACGCGAGAACCGCGCTGATGACATGGCGGTACGACCGATCGTCGGCGTCCAGCAGGTTTCGCGTGGCCGCGTAAGCATCGCGGAGCCATGCCGGCTCGGTCAGCTCGCGGTCCGGGCCGAGCGCGGCGATCGGCGCGTCGACGCTCGCGCCCGCCAGGTCGGCATGTCGCCGTCGCCCCACGGTCACCGCCTCGAGGAGCAACGCGGGCAGGCGCGTGAGCCGCCGGACGTAATCGGGCTCCGGCGTCGTGTCGGCATCGAGGAAGCACAGCACATCACCGGATGCTGCCGCTGCTCCGAGGTTGCGCGCCGCGGCGGCCCGGAAGCCGCGGTCTTCCTGGCGGACCAGACGCACCCCTGCGGGCACGACCGGAGTCTCAGGCGAACCGTCGTCGGCCACGATGACCTCGAGACGGTCAGCCGGATGGTTTTGGCGAGCGAGGGCGATGAGGGTGCGCTCGAGCTCGGCAGGCTGCGCGTAGTGCGTGACGATCACGCTCACGCGCGGAGGCTCGGGCTCGCGGTGGTCGAGCAGGTCCCAGCGGTTGCCGGGGACCCACGGCATCCGGTCGTTCCAGGTGTCGCTCATGCGGTGAGGGCTCCCCACCAGTCCAGATAGGCGCGAGCGGCGTCGGCCCGCCCGAAGGGCACGGGGTGGATGCCGTGCCATGTGCTGTCGTCGGCCGCGCGCGCGATCGCGACGGCGTCGGCGAGTCCCGCTTCGTCGACCATGGTCACCGTGCCGGGGCGGAGAGCGGCCATCTCGTCGACATACCGGTTGCGCACGGCGAGGGGACGACGCCCCCAGCCGATCCACGAGGCGAGAGAGCCGGAAGCGGAGACATGGCGGTGCGCGATCACGGGGACGGCAATGCGGCGGACGCGGGAGGCCATGTCGGCCTCGGCGAGCCAACCCGTGACCTCGACGGCGACCCCGGCTGCCGCGGCCCGCCCGACGAAGGCGGAGAGGTCGTCGGCGTGGCCGTCCGAGGCTCGGCCGAGGACGGTCAGCCTCTTCAGGCCCGCTTCCGCGGCGGCGGCGAGCGCCTCGTCGTGCCCCTTGCCGGGGTAGAAGTAGCCGAGCACACCGACGGACTCGTCGGGAACGGGTCGCTCTCCGACCGGCGAGGACTCCACCGGTAACGGGACGACCTCGACCGGGCCGGTCCACACGCCCTCTTCGCGAAGAAGGCTGCGCTCGTGAGCGCTGTTCACCGCAACGCCCGCGGCCGCCTCCGTCACGGCGCGGTAGAACGCGCGGCGACGCGGGAGGTTGCGCGGCCCGTCGGAGGACTGGGGCACGTCGTGGAGGGTGACGGTGAGCGGGTGGCGCCTAGCCAGCTCCCGGACGCGCTCGGTTGCCTCCTCGGGAGAGGCGCCCCAGAGACGGTCCGTGACGTGAGCGTGCACGGGCGTGCCGGGGACGAGCTCGGCGATCGCGTCGGGGGTCACGACGCGGGTCCCGGGGCTCGCGCGCTGCACCTCGACCGCGATCTCGCGGGCGTAGACGGCGACCCCGTGCGGCCCGGGCTGGGCGAGGAGCACGGGGGTGGCATCCATTCCCGGTGTCAAGGCCGTCACGCCGCGGCCGCCCAGGTGCGAAGGAGCGGCGTCATGCGCTCGACGACGGCGGCGAGGAGGGCGGGCCGTTCGCGGTAGTAGGCGAGGTGCGCCTCGCGCACGACAGCCGCGGCGAGCGTTTCGCCGGCGACGATCCAATCCTCTCGAGGGGCCTCATCGAGCCCCCACACGTCGACCACCCAGGATTCGAGCGGCGCACGCACCGAGGCGAGGATGGGGCGACCGGGATCGACACCGCCACCGGGGTTTCCCAGAGCCGCGGCGATGCGCTCCCCGAGCGGCAGGAAGACGGCGTTGCCCGGATGATTGACGGTTCGCATCAGGTCGGCGACGACGGGGACGAAGAGGTCGGATGCCACGATGTCGAGGCCCGTCCCCTCGCGGCGCCGCAGTTCGGCGACGGAGGCGTCGGCGATCGAGCGGACGGCGGCCGGGGGAAGCATCGCGGGAACGGAGAGCCCCGACGCCTCGGCGACGGTGCGCACGTCGTGATAGGCGACCAGCGGCGGGTCCTCGGGGAATGCGGGAAGGCGCAGGACGGCTTGGAAGGGGTGCAGTCCCGCATACCGGATGGCGGGAACGGTCACCGACCGCGCGCCGGCGGGAAGCGACCCGCGCAACTGCGCGGTGCCCAGGGGCAGGCCACGGTAGTCGTCGCGAATGGGCTGGGCGACCAAGAACGCCGCCTTCGAGAGCAACGCGTGCAGTCGGGCGGTGTCGGCGGCATCGAGCTCGTGCACGGCGGGCACCCGGATCGCGGGCAGCACATCGGACGAGAGCACGAGGCGCAGCGACTCGGCCTGGCAGTTGCCGACGACGATGCCATAGCCCTCGGGAGGAGTCTCATCGCCGAAGAAGGCCGCGTAGTGCGCCCGTCGCGCTATCACCGCGTCACCGTGGTCCGCAAGGCTGTTCGACCCCGCTCTCTCGCCACCCATGATGAGGAACGTATCCGTCAGTGCCATCGTCGTCACAACCGCCCCGTTGCATTGCGATGTGCCTGGTGATGCGGTACGCGCATCCCTACGCACGCAACGTTCCGAGGAGGAGAAAATCGTCGCCACCACCGTCCCCACGGTCCGGGTCGCCGCCGTGCCCTCAGCCCACCCCTATGTCGCCGCCGTCGCGGATCCCGCCCGCGTCACCCTTCTCGCGGATCCGCCCCCGCCCGGCGCGCCCGTCGGTCAATGGTGGCCGCCCCAGGTTCTGCTCCCCGATTGGCTCGAAGCCCACGCCGGGGAATTCGACCTCGTGCACGTCCATTTCGGGATCGAGTCCTACACGGCCGACGACCTTGCGCTCGCCGTTGCGACACTCGAGCGTCTGGGCAAGCCTCTGGTCTACACGGTGCACGACCTCGAGAACCCACAGCTGTCGTCGCAGGAGGCCCACCGGGCCGGTCTCGCCGTGCTGGCGCACGCCGCCGACGAGCTGATCACCTTGACGACTTCGGCCGCCGACGAGGTCGCCGCGATCACCGGGCGCGCAGCCACCGTGGTCCCCCACCCCACGCTCCTGGGGGAGGCGGAGCGACCGATGGGCACCGCCCACGACACCGTACGCGTCGGCGTCCATCTGCGAGACCTCCGGCCCAACATCGACGGCGTCGCGACCACGGCGACACTCGTGCGCGCGATCGCGGACCTGCGGGCTCAGGGCGCGCACTTCGAAGGCGTCGTGCGCATGAACGAGCGCGTCCGGGACGAGGAGGCCGCGGCATCCATCGCCCTCCTCGCCGAGGGATGCGACGGCGTGCGCATCGAGAGAGGGCCGCGGCAGGACGACGGCGAGCTCGCCGCCTGGCTCGCGGATCTCGACGCGTGCCTGCTCCCCTATCGCCACGGCACCCAGTCGGGCTGGGCCGAGCTCTGCTACGACCTGGCCGTGCCGGTGGTCGGGACACGCGTGGGGCACATGGCGGCTCAGCATCCGGCCGACTTCCACACTTTCGGCCTCGGCGAACCGCTCTCGCTCGAGCGTGCCGTCATCGACGCCACGAGTCCCGCCTGGTCGGTGCCCGGCTCGCGCCGACGCGCGGCCGAAATCGAGCGCCGACGAACCGAACGCCTCCGTGAGCTCGGACACGTGCGCGACGCGCACGTCGAGGTGTATCGCAGAGTCCTCGCACGGGAGCTGGCGGCATGATCCGCGATCAACGCCCCCTCCGCGTGCTCGTCGTTGCCCCCTCGCGCTACGCGCTCCGGCAGCCGCACGCCGGCGGCCTCGAAGCGGCCGTCTGGGATCGCGTGCGCTGGCTGCGGGCCCGCGGTCACGATGTGACCCTGTGCGCCGCCGACGGCTCGGACTTCCTCGGCGACACGGACGAGTTCCGCCTGCCGACGCCCGAGTGGACCCGCCCCGAGGATGCCTCGGACACCGACTACCCGTCGGGGTACGCCGCCGCCGTCGACGCCGCCTTCGACGCCGCGCGCGACCGTTTGATCGCCGACCGCCATCTCTTCGACGTCGTCGACAACCACAGCCTGCACCCGGCCCCCATCCGGTGGAGCCTCGAGGCCGACATCCCCGTCATCACGACCCTTCACACCCCGCCGCTCGAGCCGCTTCTCGAAGCGGCGGTGGAGGTGCGCGACAGCTCGCACCGCTTCGTCGCGGTGAGTCAGGCCACCGCCCGAGCCTGGTCGGTCGAGGGCGTCGACGCGTTCGTCTTCCCCAACGGCGTCGACACCGAACAGTGGACCCGCGGCGACGGCGGACGGTCGTGGGTGTGGTCGGGGCGTGTCGTGCCCGAGAAGGCCCCGCACCTCGCCATCGAGGCCGCTCGAGAGGCCGGCGCGCACATCGTTCTGGCCGGCCGCATCGGCGACGTGGACTATTTCGAGCAGGAGATCGTGCCGCGCCTCGGCGCGCACGCGCGGTACGTGGGCCCCCTGCGACAGCCCGACCTGTGCCGCCTCGTGGGATCGTCGGCGGTCGCTCTCGTCACCCCGATGTGGGAGGAACCGTTCGGCCTCGTCATCGTCGAGGCCCTCGCCACGGGAACACCCGTCGCCGCGTTCGACATCGGCGGGGTGTCCGAGGTGGTGGCCGGGATCCCGGGGACCGCCACGGTCACGCCCGGAGACGTCGTCGCTCTCGCCAAGGCCGCCGCGCAACTGGCCGAGACCGGTGCGCGCGAGCCCCTCACCCGCGTGTGGACGCGCCGCGCGACCATCCGTCAGCACTCGCTCGTGCAGCGCTATCGCGAGGTCGAACGCGTTCTCGCGCACAGCGCGCAGCCGGTGCTGGCCCGCCGGATAACGGCAGTGTCGTGGTGATCGGCTGGTACATCCACCACCACGGCTTCGGCCACGTCTCGCGGTTCCTCGCCGTGGCGCCGCACCTGCGGGAGCCGGTCGTGGCGTTCTCGTCGATGCCGCGGCCCGCGGGGCTCCCCGCCGACATCGAGTGGATCGACCTGCCCCCGGACGCCGATCCCTTCGAATCCGCGGACGGCACCACCGTCGACCCGCGCGACGCCGAGCCGACCGCGCGGGGCGCCCTGCACTGGGCCCCGCACGACCACCCCGGACACCGTGCCCGCCTGACGGCCATCGCTACCGCCGCCGCCGCGCGCGACCTGCGGGCGTTCGTCGTCGACGTGAGCGCCGAGGTGGTCGCGTTCGCGCGCCTCCTGGGGCTGCGCACGATCGCCGTGACCCAGCCGGGCGCGCGAACCGACGCCCCGCACGCCCTCGCCTACTCCCTGGCCGATCGCATCGTCGCTCCGTGGGCGCACGGGGCCGTGGCGACCCCGGCACTGTCGGAGCACTCCGACCGCGTCATGTGGACGGGCGGGATCTCGCGCTTCGACGGGCGCGACGTCGACGGCCCGCGCGACGAGCGGAGCGTGCTGCTGCTCGGCCGGATGCTCGACGACGACGCCCGTCACGAGGTCGTCTCACTCCTGCGCGATCGCGGATGGGAGGTCACCGCCGTCGGTCACGACGCCGCGTCGCGCATCGACGACCCGTGGCCGCTCCTGACCCGCAGCACGGTCGTGGTCAGCGCCGCGGGGCAGAACAGCGTCGCCGATCTCGCGGCATCCGGCGCCCGCACCGTCGTGATCTCGCAAGAGCGCCCCTTCGACGAGCAGCACCACACGGCCGAGGCCCTCGAACGCTGGGGTCTCGCCCGGCGAGCGGCGGCGGAAATCACCCCCGCCGGCCTCGTCGACCTCGTGGAACGAGCCGCCCGCGACGAGCCGGACTGGTCGCGGTGGCAGGTCGCAGGCGGCGCGCGCCGCATGGCTGCGGCGGTCGAGGCGGTCCTCCCGTGAGGACCGCCGTCATCACTGTCGCCTCGGCCGCACGCCGAGAGCACCTCGAGCGGCAGCGCCGCATCCTCGCAGAGGTCGGCGGCGAGATCGTGCGCGTCGAGGCGTGGCTGGACGAGACGCCCCCGGAGGACGCCCCGGATGCCGAGACCCTCACGCTCCATGTGCCGCCGGGACCGCACGGTCTGCGGGTGGGCGAGGGGCGGAATCGCGCCGCTGCCGCCGCCCTCGGAGCGGGAACGGAACTGCTGGTCTTCCTCGACGTCGACTGCCTTCCCGGCGCGGGGCTGCTCCCCGCCTACCGGGCTGCCGCTCTGGCGCACCCCGACGCCGTACTCTGCGGAGCGGTGACGTACCTCTCGAGCGTGCAGCGCCCGGAAACGGCATCCGATCTGCCCTTCCTTGTCCGACCACACCGCGCCCGCCCCGCCCTTCCCGCGGGCGAGACCCGCGCCGCGTCGCGCGACGAATACGACCTGTTCTGGTCACTGTCGTTCGCGGTCACCGCCTCGACCTGGGAGCGCATCGGCGGCTTCCACACCGGCTACGAGGGATACGGCGCCGAAGACACCGACCTCGCCTGGACCGCGCGCGCGGCCGACGTCGAGATGCGCTGGGTGGGGGGTGCGGACGCCTTCCACCAGTGGCATCCGGTGTCTTCTCCGCCCTGGCAGCACCTCGATGACATCCTGCGCAACGGGGCGACCTTCCACGAACGGTGGGGGTCGTGGCCGATGGGCGGGTGGCTCGACGCGTTCGCGGCGGCCGGGGCGATCGAGCGGCGCGGCGACGGCTGGGTGCGCTCGGCCTGAGGTCTGACGGGTGTCCGAGACGCCCGGGGTGCCGGAGGATCCGGTTCGGGTGTCTCGGACGCGCGCCGAGAGGGTCAGCGCGCACGGCGGAGCCGGCGGAACACGATCGGCGAGGCCGCCGGGGCCGAGCGCGAGGGGCCCGTCAGCCGCGCAGCCAGGCCGTCGTCTCGCCGGGGAGGGCGCCGTTGACGAGCGGGCGGCTCGACAGGAGCAGCTCGCCCGCCGGCAGCGCCACGGGTTCTTCGCCGAAGTTGGTCACGATCGTCCAGCCGTTCGGGCGCTCGAACGCCACGACATCGCCGGCCTTCGTCCCGACCCACGACAGCTCTTCATCGGTCTGCAGCTCGTGACGGAGGTCGAGGGCGCGACGGTAGAGCGTGAGGGTGGACGCGGGGTCGCCGTCCTGCAGATCAACGGCGTATGTGGCGAACCAACCCGGTTGCGGGAGATGCGCCCCGCCCTCGCCGAAACCGAAAGCGGGTCCCGACTCCGACCACGGCAACGGCACGCGGCATCCGTCGCGTCCCTGATCGATCCCACGGCTGCGGAGGAACGTCGGATCCTGGCGCTGGTCGTCGGGGATCTCGGCCACCTCGTGCAGGCCGAGCTCCTCACCCTGGTACAGGTAGGCGGAGCCGGGCAGGCCCAGCACGAACAACGCGGCTGCGCGCGCACGGCGCTCGCCCCGCTCGGCGTCGAGGGTCGGCGACTGCCCACCCGAGAGCAGCCACTCGTTGCCGTGCTTGAGCGTCGGGCGCCCGTCGTCGCCGCGCTCGGCGTCGGGGAGACCGTACCGCGTGGCGTGACGGACGACGTCGTGGTTCGACAGCACCCACGTGGTCGACGAGCCCGAGGTCGCGGCGAGCGCGAGGTTGTCGGCCACGATCGTGCGGAACTGGCGCGCGTCGAAGTCGGCCTCGAGCAGGTCGAAGTTGAACGACTGGCCGAGGCCGTCGGCGCTGGCGTACAGCGGCACGCGCGAGGGGTGCACCCACGCCTCGGCCACGGCCGTGCGCGGCGGGTTGTAGGAGTTGAACACCGCCCGCCACTCGGCGTAGACCTCGTGCACGTCGTCGCGGTCGAGGAGCGGGTGGTTGCCGTCGATCGGCATCGCCTCGAGCTCAGCCCGCGAGGGCAGAGGCTCGCTGAGGTCCTTAGTGAGCATGTGCGCCACGTCGATGCGGAACCCGTCGACGCCGCGGTCGCTCCAGAAACGCAACGTCTTCACGAAGTCGGCGCGCACCTCGGGGTTCGACCAGTTCAGGTCGGGCTGCGACACGTCGAAGTTGTGGAAGTACCACTGGCCGTCGGCGACGCGCTCCCACCCCGATCCGCCGAAGACCGACACCCAGTCGGTGGGCGGCTCGGACCCGTCGGGACCGGTGCCCTCGCGGAAGATGTACCGCTCGCGCGCGGCCGACCCGCGGCCGGCGGCGAGGGCCTCCTGGAACCAGGCGTGGTCGTTCGAGGTGTGGTTCGGCACGATGTCGACGACGACGCGGATGCCGTGGGCGTGCAGCTGCGCGATGAGCTCGTCCATGTCGGCCAGGGTCCCCAGCCGCGGGTCGACGTCGCGGTAGTCGGCGACGTCGTAGCCGCCGTCGGCGAGGGCCGAGGGGTAGAAGGGGCTGAGCCAGACGGCATCCACCCCCAACTTCGCCAGGTACGGAACGCGCGAGGTGATGCCGGGGATGTCGCCCAGGCCGTCGCCGTTCGTGTCGGCGAAGCTGCGGGGATAGACCTGGTAGACGACGGCCTGGCGCCACCAGTCGGGGGCGTCGGAGAGTTCGCGGGCGTGCACGGACGGTGCTGCGGTGGTCACGGTGGTCCTTTCGAGGGGAATGGTCGATCAGCCCTTGACGGCGCCCTGGGTGACGCCCGCCATCACCCATCGCTGGGTGAAGAGGTAGGCGACGATCGCGGGGGCCATGGCCATCAGGTACGAAGCGAAGGCGACGTTGTAGTTGTTGGAGAACTGCGTCTGGAACAGGTTCTGACGCACGGGCAGGGTCTGCAGGGCCGGGTCGCTGATGATGAGCGAGGGCATCATGAAGTCGTTCCAGGCGTAGAGGAAGGCGAAGATGCCGACCGTCGCGCTCATCGGCGCGAGCAGCGGGAAGATCAGCTGCCAGAACGTCTGCCAGGTGGTCGCGCCGTCGATGCGCGCGCTCTCCTCCAGCTCGAGGGGGATCGAGCGCAGGAACGCGGTGAACAGCAACACGCTGAAGCTCAGCTGGAACATCGTGGCGAGGATGATCACGCCCAGCGGGTTGTCGAGACCGACCCGGCCCGTGAGCTGGATCTGCGGCAGTGCCACGACCGGGAACGGGATGAACATGGCCGCCAACAGGTAGAAGAACGAGTAGCGGAAGAGCTTGCGATCCCAGTTGCGGGCGATCGCGTACGAGGCGAAGGCCGCGAGGATGATCGTGGCGACGACGGTGCCGGCGGTGACCAGCAGCGAGATCGCGAGGCCCACCGGGAACTTGGTCAGCGTCCACGCCTGGACGAACCCGTCGAAGCTGATCGGCGAAGGCAACGAGAACGCGTTGCCGTCGACGACCTGGGTGCCGCTCTTCAGCGCCATCGAGACGGTGACGTACAGCGGCAACAGCACGGTGAGGGCGCAGAGCACGAGGGTGGTCGTCGTCGACCAGTTGACGCGCTCCATGCCGACGCGGCGGGAGCGGCGGCGCGACGGCCCGGCCCCGGCGGGTCCCTGGCGTTCGGGGAGGGTGAGCTCGGCCTGCTCGACGGCGAGGGCGGGCTGGTTGAGGGCGGTCATGACAGGGTGTTCCTTCCCCGGGTCAGCGAGAGCTGCAGGAGCGAGATGACGACGGCGACCACGAAGAAGAGCGCGGCGTTGGCCATCTGGTAGGCGTAGTCGCCTCCGTTGAATCCCAAGATGATCGACATCGCGACGCTGCGCGTCGCGGTGCCGGGGCCACCGCCGGTGAGACCGACGATGATGTCGTACGCGTTCAAGAAGCCCTTGAAGCCGAGGATGACGTTGATCACGACGTACCCGGCCACCAGCGGCAGCGTGATGCGCAGCAGCTGCTGGGTCTTGCTCGCCCCGTCGAGACCGGCGGCCTCGTACACGTCCCCGGGCACCGCCAGCAGTCCCGCGATGTAGATCAGGAGCGTGCCGGGGATGGCCTGCCACGCGGTGACGATGACGATCGCGACCCACGCGAGGTCGGGGTTGGCGAGCAAGCTCGTCTCGAGCCACGGGATGCCGAGGGCGGCCCCCGCCTCGGGCACCGAGTTGCTGAAGAGGAAGTTGAAGACGTAGGCGATGATGATGCCCGAGATCACCATCGGGATGACGAAGATCGTGCGCAGCGCCTTCTTGAAGCGGATCTGGGCGGTCAGCCCGACCGCGAGCAGGAAGGCCGCGACGTTGACGACGATCACGGTCGCGACCGAGAAGCCGAACGTGAACAGGTACGCCTGGAGGATGGCCGGGTCACTGAAGATCGCGATGTAGTTGGTGAGCCCGGTGAAGCTCCACTCCCCCAGGCCGATCGAGTCGGTGAAGCTGAAGAAGATGCCGATGAGGCCGGGAACCGTGATCGCGAGCGTGAACAGAACGAGCGTCGGCAGCAGGAAAAGGTAGTAGATCGGCTCGACCCGACGGGAGCTGCGACGCGCTGTCGCCTTGCCTCCCGTGACGATCGTGGTGGTGGTGGTCATCGCGCGGCCTCCTCGCCAGCGGCATCGTTCGTCGAGGCCGGGGGCTGGCGGAACGCCAGGCGCGACCAGTCCTCGTCCATGGTGCGCAGGGTCGACTCGGGCGGGGCGCCGAAGATCATCGCCTGGGCGTAGTTGAAGGTCGGGATCGTCTTGGGCACCAGCACCGAGGCACCCTGGTAGATGCGCCCCTCGTCGTAGTACGGGATCATCCCGGCCACGCGCGGGTCGCTCGGTGAGGGGGCGTCCTTCGTGGGGGCGAACCCGAGCTGCGACTCGTTGTAGGCCTCGATGATCTCGGGCTGGTAGAGGTACTCGAGGAAGTCGCGGGCTGCGTCCTGATGGCGGGAGGCCTCGGGGATGATCGCCGCGAGGTCCATGTTGACGCGCACCTTGAGGTCGGCCGGGTCGTCGGTCATGGGCAGTGGGAATGTGCCGACGGGGAGGTCGGGCGCGGTCTTGGCGATCTCGCCGAGCGCCCACGGTCCCTGCAGGTACATACCCGCCTCGCCCTGGGCGAAGGCGAGGTTGCCGTCACCGTAGGCCCGGCTCTCGGCATCCGGATTCGTGTAGTTCTGCGCCAGCTCGAGCATGCGGTTCATGGGCTCGGTGAAGTCCTTCGCGAACGACACCGGCGAGTCGGGCCCGACCTGGGCGCCCTCGCCGGCGAGGCCGTCGAAGAACTCGATGACGTTCAGCGAGCCGCCGACGGAGTAGTCGTACCAGCCCTGCGCGACGGTCCAGTCGTCTTTGAAGGTGCCGTAGAACGGGGTCACGCCGTTCTGCTTCAGGGTCTCGGCGACCTGGATCAGCTCGTCGTAGGTGGTGGGCACCTGGAGCCCGAGCTGGTCGAAGATCTGCTGGTTGTAGATGACGGATGCCGCCATCACCGAGTACGGCAGGGCGCTGGTGCGACCTTCGCAGGAGCCGTACTGGTCCATGAGCGGCTGCAGGTCTTCGCGGACGCTCGCGGCCGCCTCGGTGCCGCTGAGGTCGCTGAGCGCGCAGCGCTGCACGAAGCGGGCGACCTCGTAGTTGTAGTTGGCGAGCATGATGTCGGGCGGGTTGCCGCGGACGAAGCTCGCCGACACGACGTCGACGCCGGAGCTGTCCATCTCGACGCGCACCTTGTCCTGCGAGGCGTTGTACTGCGCGACGACGTCGTTCATAAACGACAGCGCCTCGCGCTTGCTGAAGGTGAAGCGGATGGTTTCGCGCCCGTCGGCGGAGCAGCCCACGAGCAGACTCGCCCCGAGCACCCCCACCGCGGTCGCCGCGAGCCACCGTCGCCCGGCTCTGGTCTTCGTCGACACCTGGTTTCCTCCTCCGCCGCACTGCGAATATGTTGTATCAGTGACTAAATCTAGTCGCCAAATCAATGTCGTGGAGGCAGTATTGCATCGGGGCGCACACCGGTCAAGAGGTCCGGGGCCCGAGATGACGAAGGGGCGGACGCCGATGGATGCGATGACCGCCACGCCCTCGCTGCGCCGACACAGCCTCGACGCGGTGCTGCGGCACGCGTGGGAGGCTGACGTCTTCACCGCGAGCGACGTCATGGCCGCCGTCGGGGTGACCCGTTCGACGGCGATCGACGTGCTCGACGAACTCACCGCCCGGCGACTGCTGGCCGAGATGCCCAACGCGCGCGCCGTCGGGGAGTACTCCAAGGGCCGCCCCGCGCGGCGATTCGCCTTCCAGCCCGTCTCCGGCGTCGTCGTCGGCGTCGACGCCGGGCGCGGCCACGTGACCGCCACTGTCGCCGACCTGCGCGGAGAGACCCTCGCCACCTCGCGCCTGACCGTCGACCCCGAACGCGACTCCCCCGACCGGCGCCGACGCGCGGCCGAGACGATCGTGGACGCGACCCTCACGCGCGCGCGACGCGAGAGGAACGACATCGTCGCGATGTGCGTGGGAGTGCCCGCCCCCGTCGATCGCCACGGACGCTCGCCCGTGCACCACGACCGGTTCTGGGAACGCATGAACCCCGGCTTCGTCGACACGTTCCAGGCGTGGTCGCCGGTCGTCCGCGTCGAGAACGACGCCTCTCTCGCGGCCGTCGCCGAACGCGCGCGGGGTGCCGCGGTCGGCTGCGACGACTTCGTGGCCCTGCTCGCCGGGGAGCGCTTCGGCGCCGGCATCCACCTCGACGGTCACCTGCTGCGCGGGAAGCACGGCGGCGCGGGTGAAACCGTGGCCTTCGACCGCGTCGTCGGCGTCGGCAGCGCCGAGGGGCTCGCGCCCCGCTGCGTCGACGCGGCGCGGGAGGCGCTCGCCGACGGCAGCCTCCCGGCGGACAGCGCGCTGCGCCGGATCGACCCCCAATCCCTCGACGCCAAGACGGTGCTCGACCTCGCCGCGGCGGGGGACGCCGGCGCCCTCGCCATCGCGCGTCACGTGGGCGGGGCTCTGGCAGGGGTGGTCGGCATCTTCGGCAGCCTGTTCGACGTCGACCGCGTGATCGTCTCGGGAGCGATCGCCGCGGGGGCGGGTCCCATCATCGACGCCGCGATCGCCGCGCTGCCGCGGGCCCTCGACCTTCCCGCCCCCGAGGTCGTCGCGTCGGGCCTCGGCGCCGACATCGTCTCGATCGGCGCGGTCGCCGCCGCCGTCGAGGCGGCGCGCGAGAACGCCCTCGACCTGCCCGTCTTCGCGCTGCCCGAGGATCGCGCGCGGGCCTGAGCCACGGCATCCGGAGCGACAGGACAACCCCCGCGGCGCGAATCGCGCGGACGGATAGCGTCGATGTGTCCGGTCCGATCCCCGGGCAGGTGGAGACCCCATGCCTTCGTGGCCCGAACACGTCATGTGGTGGCACGTCTACCCGCTCGGCTTCGTCGGCGCCCCGATCCGCGACGGCGAGGGGCCGGATGCCGAGATCGTGCACCGTCTGGGCCGCCTCGAGCCGTGGCTGGACCACGTCATCGAGCTCGGCTTGAACGGGCTGCTGCTCGGACCGGTGTTCGCCTCGGAGACCCACGGCTACGACACCGTCGACCACCTGCGCATCGACCCGCGGCTCGGTGACGACGGCGATCTCGACCGCCTGATCGCGGGGGCGCGGGAGCGCGGCATCCGGGTGTTGCTCGACGGGGTGTTCAACCACGTCGGGCGGACGCACCCCGCCTTCCGCGACGCTTCGGAGGACGGACCGCAGCTGTTCCGCGGGCAGTGGGTCGACGGGCGATTCGAGGCCGAGGTGTTCGAGGGTCACGGCGCGCTCGTCGCCCTCGATCACTCGTCGCCGGTGGTCGCCGACCTCGTGGTCGACGTCATGTGCCACTGGCTCGAGCGCGGGATCGACGGGTGGCGGCTGGATGCTGCGTACGCGGTGCCGACCGAATTCTGGGCCGAGGTGCTTCCGCGCGTGCGCGAAAGGTTCCCCGAGGCGTGGTTCGTCGGAGAGGTCATCCACGGCGACGGGCCTGCGATCGTGCGGGCATCGACGATGGATTCGCTCACGCAGTACGAACTGTGGCAGGGCATCTGGCACGGCATCGCCGATGGCAACCTCTTCGAGCTGAGTCACGCGATCGAGCGGCACGACGAACTGCTCGCGACCTTCGCCCCGCAGACGTTCGTCGGCAACCACGACGTCACCCGCATCGCTTCGGCCATCGGGGCCGCTCTCGTGCCGCACGCCCTCGCCGTGCTCTTCAGCGTCGCGGGGACCCCGTCGGTCTACGCCGGCGACGAGTTCGGGTGGACCGGGGTGAAGGAGGAGCGCGAGGGCGGTGACGACGCGGTGCGGCCGCAGTTCCCGGCATCGGCGGAGGAGGTCGGAGACGTCGACGAGCGGATCCTCGAAGCGCACCGCGCGCTCATCGCGCTGCGCCGCCGCAAGCCGTGGCTGTGGCGGGCGCACACGGACGTGGTGGAGGTGGCCAACGCGGCGATCGCGCTGCGTACCGCGGTCGGCGACGACGCCGTGGTGGTCGCACTCAACATCGGCGACGAGCCGGTGTCGGTGCCGGCTGCCGACGCGCGCACGGTCGTCGCCGGCGATGGGACCCTCGCCGAAGGCCGAGTCGAGCTCGGCCCGCGCGGGTGGGCGGTGCTGGAAGGCTGAGTCTCAGGCGCCGGCGCGGAAGCGGTGCTCGGGGCGGCCGGTCGACCCGTACCGCAGGCTCACCTGCACGAGCCCGCGCTCGGCGAGGGCCGTGAGGTGGCGCTGCGCGGTCGCGCGCGACACCCCGATGCGTTCGGCCACCTCGGTCGCCGACGCCTCGTCGGAACCGAGGGCGGCGAGGACGGTCTGCTCGGTCGCCGAGCGAGCGAGCGAGGGTCCGTCACGCTCGCCCCGCATCGCGGCGACCGCTCGGTCGATGTCGTCCTGCGAGAGCGGGCGCGGGCTCGACAGCAGGTTGCGGTATCGCGCGAAGCGGTCGAGGCGCTCGGCGAGGACCCGCGTGTCGAACGGCTTGACGAGATAGGCCAGCGCGCCGGCCGAGAACGCGCGGCGCACGGTCGCGGCATCCGTCGCCGCCGACAGCACGAACGCGTCGACGTCGAGCGAGCGCACGAGCTCGATGCCGTCACCGTCGGGCAGATACACGTCGGCCAGCACGAGGTCGGGAGCGTGCGCGGCCACCGCGTCGCGTGCCTCCCCCACCGTGCGCGCGGGCTCGAGCGCGACGAAACCCGGCCGCGCCGACACGGCGTCGCGGTGCAGTCCCGCCACGCGGAAGTCGTCGTCGACGACCAGAACCCGGATGCCGTTCACTCGCTCATTCCCTCTCGGTCGCTCGTCCCGCCTCGCACGCCCGGCAGTCGCGCCGCCACCACCGCGCCGTGGTCGCCGCCGCCCGCGTCGACCACCCACACCTCGCCGCCCCGGCGCCGGGCGAACTCACGCGAGAGCGGCAGTCCGATGCCGAGCCCGTGCACGGCATCCGGATCGTCTCCGCGCTCGCGCGGCGCGAAGATCGCCTCGACGTCGGCGATGCCCGGTCCCGTGTCGGCCACCGTCAGGACGACCGCGTCGGCGTCGTCGAGCACGCTCACCTCGACCCCGCGGGGTTCGGGAGCAGACGCCGCGGCCGTCACGGCGTTGTCGATGAGGTTGCCGAGCACGGCGACCACGTCTTCGACGTCGTCGATCACCGCGCTCGAGAACGTGTCGTCGGCCACGCGCAGGGCGACCCCGCGCTCGCGGGCCGACAGGGCCTTGGCCCCGAGGAACGACTGCAGCATCGGATCGCCGACGAGTTCGATGCCGGGCACCGCCCAGTCCACCGACCCGCGGTCGACGAGGTCGGCGAGGAACGCGCGGGCCTCGTCGGTGCGTCCGGCGTCGAGAAGACCCACCGCGGCGTGCAGCCGGTTGGCGTTCTCATGCCGCTGTACGCGCAGCGCGTCGCCCATGGCGCGCACGCTGTCGAGGCGTCCCGACAGGGCGATGACGTCGGTGCGGTCGCGCAGTGTCGCCACTCGGCCGAGGGCGCGCGTTCCGCGGCGCACCGGACGCACATCGAGGAAGACCACGCGATCTGCCAGCGGGAGCCCGCTCGACGCACCCGGTGCCGACAGGGCGCCGACGACAGCGGGCGGCAGCCCGAGCTCGTCGAGGCGGCGACCGACGGCATCCGTGATTCCGAGAAGCCGCTCGGCGGAGGGCGTGCACACGCGCACGATACCCGCGTCGTCGAGAGCGAGCACCCCCTCGTCGGCGCTCTCGAGCACGGCGGTCTGCGTCTGCACGAGCGACACCAGCTCCTCGGGTTGGACGCCCAGGGTCAGTCGCTCGAGCCGGCGGCGCATGAGCAGGGCGACGGCGGTGCCGATGGCCACGGCGAGCGCCACGGCCACGGCGATGCCGCCGATCAGGGCCGGAAGGTCGTCGAACACGCTCGCGCGCTCGAAGCCGACACTCACCTCGCCCACGGGCGCTCCCCCGCCGGGCGGATAGATCGGCACCTTGGCGCGGGCCGATTCGCCCAGCGTCCCCGTTTCCCACGTCACGACCTCGCGACCGGCGAGCGCGTCGGCGAAGCTCGTGCTGACGACCTCACCCAATCGGTCCGGATCGGGATGGGCGAGGCGGATGCCGTGGTCGTCGGTGATCACCACGAACAGGCCCTGCGTTCGTCCGGTGACGTCGGCGGCGTAGCGCTGCAGCTCGCCGCCGCGGAGGCCCGCGGCATCCGGAGTCCCGGGATCAGCCGAGAACTGCGCCACGCGCTCGCGCACCTCGGGTGCCTCGGCCACGGAGCGGGCGATGTTGAGGGCCGAGGAATCGGCCTCGGCCTTGAGCTGCTGCACGCCCAGCCACGCGAAGACGGCGGTGCAGACGGCCACGACCACGAGCTGGGTGGCGATCTGCACGAGGAGCATCCGCGTGGCGAACCTCATGCGCACCTCCTCACTCCGCGACATCCTCGTGCGCGAAATGCGCAGAACACACGGTACGCGCATAACGCCTCGCAATGCGAGCAAGCGCGCGCCCGCAGACCCCGCGTCCGTAGTGTCACCGAATCGACGGCGCGCCCCGTGCCGGCATCCACGACGAAGGAGTCGCGATGACCCCCCTGATCCTTGCTGCCGATACGGCCGAGTACCCGGTGGCCTACACGCCCGCCGACGGGGTGCTCGTGGCCCTCGGCTTCCTCATGGTCCTGTCGTTCATGGCCCTGATCATGACGCGGCGCTTGACCCCGATGGTCGCCCTGATCGTCGTCCCCACCGTGTTCGGCCTCATCGCCGGCGCGGGCCTCGGTCTCGGGGACATGGTGATCGACGCGATCAGCAAGATGGCGCCGACGGCGGCGCTGCTGATGTTCGCGATCATGTACTTCGGCATCATGATCGACGTCGGCCTGTTCGACCCGCTGATCCGCGTGATCACGCGCGTCCTCGGGAACGACCCGGCCAAGATCGTGCTCGGCACGGCGATCCTCGCGGGCGCTGTCTCGCTCGACGGCGACGGCTCGACCACCTTCATCATCACGACCTCCGCGATGCTTCCGCTCTACCTGCGCCTGGGCATGAGCCCCGTGGTGCTCACCTGCGTCGCGGGCCTCATGAACGGCACGATGAACATCGTCCCGTGGGGTGGCCCGACCGTTCGCGCCGCGACCGCCCTGGGTCTTCAGCCCACCGACGTCTTCGTGCCGATGATCCCCTCCCTGCTCGCGGGGCTGGTCGTCTCGCTCGCCTTCGCCTGGTTCCTCGGTCTGTCCGAGCGCAAGCGCCTGGCCGGCTCGATCGACACGGCCAGGATCGACGGTTCCGAGGGCTTCGGTCGCCTCGGCGCCCCGAAGATCTTCCGCGGAGCCGAGCCGAAGCCCGGCGCGGTGGCTTCGCTGCGCACCGGCAACATCGTCACCGTCCGCGGCGGACGCGACGCGGTCGCCGCCGCGCAGCTGGTCGACACCGCCGACACCGCGATGGCCGACACGATGCTCGACCCCAACCGCGCGACGCTGCGCCCCAAACTGATCTGGTTCAATCTCGCGCTCACGGCCGCGGTCATGGTGCTGCTGGTGATGGACCTCTTCCCGCTGGCCTTCGTCTTCATGGTCGGAGCCGCGATCGCCCTGATCGTCAACTTCCCCAAGCTCCGCTCGCAGGCCGACGAGATCGTCGCCCACGCACCGAGCATCGTCGGGGTCGTGTCGATGGTGCTCGCCGCCGGTGTGCTGGTCGGTGTGCTGAACGGCACCGGCATGGTCACGGCGATGGCGGCTTGGATCACCGAGGTCATCCCCTCGTCGATGGGCCCGTTCCTCGCCGTCATCACGGGCGTGCTGTCGATCCCGTTCACGTTCTTCATGTCGAACGACGCCTTCTACTTCGGCATCCTCCCGGTGCTCGCCGAGAGTGCCGCGAACTACGGCATCGCCCCGGTCGAGATGGCCCGCGCCTCGATCACCGGCCAGCCGGTGCACCTGCAAAGCCCGCTGGTCCCCGCGATCCTGCTGCTCGTCTCGCTCGCCGGCGTCAACCTCGGTGACCACCACAAGAAGGTGCTCTGGCGCGCGACGATCGTCTCGCTCGTCATGCTCGCCGTCGGCGTGCTGGTCGGCGCGGTGCCGCTGCTGGGCTGAGCCGCTTAGCTGCGTCGCGCCGGCGCCGATAAACGCTCGCTGCACTGAGGAACGCTCTCCGAGGGCGTTTCCCGGTGCAGCGAGCGTTTATCGGTATCGGGCAGGGGGAGGGGCGGCGCGCGAGGTGGCTTACGCCGAGAGCGCGGGGGAACGGAGGCCTAGCGACGCTCGGACGGCCGCGACTACCTCCGGCATCGCGCCGTCGCGGACGAACAGGGGGATGCGCTCGAGAGGGGCGTCCACCTCGATCTCTTCCCCGCCGCGGTGCACGGCCCCGGTCCACAGGTCGGTCCAGTCCGCGCCGGTCGGCAGCATCACGTTCCGGGCTCGGACGCCGGGCTCGACGACGGGGGCGACGAGCAGATCCGGGCCGAGCAGGTACTGGTCCTTCACGGTCCAGGACCGGGCGTCGGCCGGGAACTCGTGGAACAGGCCCCGCAGCACCGGCTGGCCGTCGTCGTGCGCGTCGCGCATCACCGTGCGCAGGTAGGGGCGAAGCGCTTCGCGCGCGAAGAGGTACCGCTCGAGGATCGGTGTGGCCCCGTCGCCGAAACTCCACACCTCGTTGGGCCCGCCTGTCGGCGAGCGCCGCGACCCGTCGGCGGCGTGCACTTCCCGCGTCGGCAGGCGGTCGCCGTGCAGGCGCATCACCGGGCTGAACGCCCCGAATTGGAACCACCGCACGAGCAACTCTCGGAAGCCCTCGTCGTCGGGGTCTCCGTGGTGGAAGCCGCCGATGTCGGTGGTGAACCACGGAATGCCCGCGACGCCCATGTGGATTCCGGCCGTGATCTGCGCGCGCAGCGCCGCGAAGGTCGAGGCGATGTCGCCCGACCAGACCAGGGCTCCGTACCGCTGCGACCCGGCCCAGGCCGTGCGCAGCAGGTTCACGACCTCGGTCTCGCCGTCGCCCCACTGCCCCTCGGCGAAGGCGCGCGCGTAGTGCTGCGGGTACAGGTTGCCCACCTGCGGCACCGGACCCGCGTGATACCGGTAGTTGTCGTAGTCGTAGAGCCCGAACTCGGGTTCGGCCTCGTCGAGCCAGAAGGTGCGGATGCCGTGCCGCCCGTAGTTCTGCCGGCACCGCTGCCACACGAAGTCGCGTGCGCGCGGATTGGTCGCGTCGAGGAAGGCGCTTGGGCCCTCGAACGACATGTGCACGTCGAGCCCCCGCTCGGCGCGGACGAGGAGGTTCTCCTTCTTCATGAGCGCGTAGTTATCGCTCTCGAGCGACACCTGCGGCCAGACCGACACCATCAACTCGACGCCGAGGCTGTCGAGCTCGCGCACCATCGCCTCGGGGTCGGGCCAGAACTCGTCCTCGAAGCGGAAATCGCCCATCTTCGGCCAATGGAAGAAGTCGGCGACGATCACGTCGAGCGGCAGCCCGCGGCGGGTGTGCTCCCGGGCGACGGCGAGCAGTTCGTCCTGCGAGGAGTACCGCAGCTTGCACTGCCAGAACCCCAGGCCCCGCTCGGGCATCATCGGGGCGTGCCCCGTGGCATCCGCGTACGCCCGCGCGATCTCACGCGGCGTCTCTCCCGCGGTCACCCAGTAGTCGAGCTGCTCGGTCGACTCGGCCTCCCACCGGGTGCCGTTCGCGGCGAACGTCGCCCTTCCGATCGCGGGGTTGTGCCAGAGGAATCCGTAGCCGCGGCTCGACATCACGAACGGAACGCTGGATTGCGAGTTGCGATGTGCGAGCTCGAGGGAGCACCCCTTCAGGTCGAGAACGTCCTGCTGGTACTGCCCCATGCCGTACAGCCGTTCGTCGGCGGCGGTCTCGAACGACGCGGTCAGTCTCACGTCCCCGCCGGGGGTCGGTCGGTGCTCTCGCGCCACGAGGGCCAGCGACCCGCCGGCATCCCTCTCCTGGAAGAGCAGGCGACCCGAGGTGTCGAAGAAAGCGAGATGGCAGAAGTTCCGGTCGTATCCGGTCTGCAGCTGGATGCCGGTGCTCGAGGTCACCACCACCCGCAGGCGCCCGTTCGTCAGGGTCGCCCGCTCCGCGTCGACCTCGATCGTGGCGTCGACGGGGTCGGCGGGAAGGAGCGCCCAGTCGTGATCGGCCACGTCGTGCATGAGGCGCGCGCGCACGCGGACGCTGTCTCGGCCCCACGGCTCGATCAGCACGGTCTCGCCGTCTCCACGCCAGAGGAGGCGTGCGCCGTCGACGGAGAAGTGCGCGGTGACGGCGGTCACACGCGCGCCTCGACGTCGGCCGCACCCGTGGTCTGCGCCGCGCGACGGCGTTCGACGTGGTCGTGCGCGAAAACGAGGTACACGCTCGCGGTCCAGGTGTAGGCGCGGTCGCGGAGCCCCTCGCCGGTCAGAGCGTCGAAGTTCTCGGCGAAGCCGGAGCGCTCGCACAGGGCGCGGAACCGCTCGCTGATCGTGTCGGCGAGCGCGTCGCGACCGCCGCGGCGCAGCCCCTCCTCGATGAGCATCGTCGAGGGCGCCCAGATGGGGCCCCTCCAGTACCCGTCGCTCTCGTACTCCTCGGTGTCGACGCGCTGGGTCGCCGGTCCCCACTCGGTCAGGTGCGCCGCGATCCCGTCGGCGAGCGTGTCGACCACCTCGCCGGGCAGCCGGGGCGAGGCGAGCACGGGCAGCAGATTGAGCAGGCTCGTGCGCTTGCTGCGCGCGCGGCTCAGCGCGCCCACGGCGAAGAAGCCGTCGGCATCGCGCAGCTCGGTCAGCAGCGCCTGCTCCACCCGATCGCGCTCGTCGCGCCAGTGGGATGCGTCGTCGGCCCCGAGCTCGTCGGCGAGATCGGCGACGACGTCGAGCTGCACGGCGAGGAAGGCTGCGAGGTCGGGCGCCTCGACGACCCGATCGTGGTCGAAGGTCGTGGAGTTGTCCCAGCCGCTGTCGTTGCCGTGCTGGTAGTAGGGCAGCGCGCGACCCGCGACCGTGCGCGAATCGAGCCAGAACCGCGACCAGCGCGCGAGTCGCGCGTAGACCGTCTCGAGCTCGACCCGGTCGAGGGGGCGGCCCATCCGTTCGCGCAGGCGGGTCAGCGCCCACCCGTGGATCGGCGGCTTGACGAAGTTGTAGAGCACCTCGGAGTGCGTGATCGAATCGGGCATCGCACCCGCGGCATCCTGATGGTCGAACGGCGCCAAGAACTGGTCGAGCGCCAGCTCGGGGGCTCCCGGCGCGAGGGCCAGGGCGTTGAAGGTGTGATCCCAGCTCCAGACCTTGTCCATCCAGTGCTTCGACATCAGCACCGACTCCCGCGTCACGAAGCCCGCGGGCGCCACCGTGGCCGACCACAGCACGTAGGCGGCGAGCGCCACGGCGGGGGTGTCGCCACTGCGCCACCCCCCGACCGCGGCGAGGTACTCCTCGAACTCCTCCGCCACGCGCTGCGCCACCTCGGCGAAGGTCTCGAGGGAGGTGAATGCGGGCGCCGCGGTCTCGAGCTGCTCGACCGCGACCTCCCATCCGTCGGCGCCGCTCACCGTCACGGCGCGCACGCTCTGGCCGAGGGCCTCCTCCCCCTCGGCGGAAGCCGAACCCGTCAGCACGCTGATGCGGTAGCGCCGGCCCGTCTCGTACGAAGTGAACACCCACGATCCGTCGCGGGGCTCGCGGAAGAAGTACGAACCGGTGAAGGGGGTGAGCTCCTCGGCGGCATCCGCGAGCACGAGGTCGGCCCCGGCGCCCTTCAGCCGCACGACGTCGCTCGATTCGAACACCGCCGAGGCGAGGACCTCTCCTCCGGCCAGCCACGACAGCGTCGAGGGGTCGGCCGAGGTGTCGGCATCCACCGACGAACCGTCCCGGCGCAGAGACAGACGCAGCACCGCGTGCATCCCGGTGAGGTGCGACACGAGGTGCACGTCGCTGACGCGACGGTGCAGCCCGATCACGGGCGACAGGTTCATCCACGATCCGCGACGGCTGAAGGGGATTTCGCGCACGTCGAACGACGGCAGGGAGGAAACGGACACGAGGGGCCTTTCGAGGGTCAGTCTTTGACGGCGCCGGCGGTGACACCGGCCGCCACGTATCGCTGAGCGAGGATGAGCAGGACGGCGGCGGGAATGGATGCCACGACGGCGGTCGCCATGATCGCGTTCCACTCCTGGTTGTTGTTGCCGATGTAGCGGTAGATGCCGATCGTGATGGGCTGCAGCTTGCCGCCGCTGTTCAGGGTCGAGGCGAAAATGAAGTCCGACCACGACCACAGGAACGCGAACAGCGACACCGTCACGATCGAGTTGCGGCTCACCGGCAGCACGATCGAGCGGAAGGTGCGCCACGTGCCGGCCCCGTCGATGCGGGCGGCGGCGAGCAGTTCGTCGGGGATCCCGCGCATGAACGCGGTGAAGATGAGCACGCCGAACGGCACCGCGAGCGTGGAGTCCGCGAGGATCAGCCCCGGCACCGTGTTGAGGATGCCGGCGTTGAGGTAGATCGCGTAGAACCCCATCGCCATGATGATCCCCGGGATCATCTGCGCGATCAGCAGCGCGAAGCTCAACGCGTTGCCGCCGCGCGGGCGCAGTTTCGCGAGGGCGTAGGCCGCCGGAGCCGAAAGCACGAGGGTCAGCACCACCGTGCCGACGCCGATGACGAAGCTCGTCCCCAGGTAGGGCAGCTGGTCGGACACCACCTTCTCGTATCCCTCGAAGGTCGGGGTGAGGGGGAACAGGTCGGGCGGCGACTTGCGCATGTCGCTCTGCGGGGTGAGCGAGACGTTGATCATCCAGTAGATCGGGAACAGCATGATCCCGGTCAGGACCACCCCCACGAGGGTGATCCACCACGGTCGACGTTTCATCAGACCTCCAGACGGCGCTGGGCGCGGATGTAGATCAGCCCGAACACGAGGGCGATCACGATGAGCAGATTGCCGACCGCAGCTGCGGGGCTGAGATCGGGCAGGGCCGAACCGAAGCCCAACCGGTAGGACCAGATCGCGAACGTGGTGGAGCTGGAGCCCGGACCGCCGCGCGTCATGATCCAGATGATGTCGAAGACCTTCAACGTGTAGACCAGCCCCAGGAGGATGGTGATCGCCGAGACCGGGCGCAGCAGCGGGAAGGTGATGCGCCAGAACTTCTGCCACGCGTTCGCCCCGTCGATGGATGCCGCCTCGTAGATGTCAGTCGAGATGTTCTGCAGGCCGCTGTACAGGATGACGAGATTGAACGGCACGCCGATCCAGATGTTCGCGATCAGCACGGACACCAGGGCCCACTGCGGAGACGTCAGCCAGTTCACCGGTTCGATGCCCGCCGCACTGAGGGCGGCGTTGACCACCCCCGAGTCGGAGTTGAGCATCCACGACCACGCCGAGGCCGAGACCAACAGCGGCAGCAGCCACGGCACGAGGAAGAGCGCGCGAAGCGTCGCCGAGAGCGGGAAGCGCTGGAAGAAGAACACCGCCAACGCCATGCCGATCGAGTACTGGAACGCGATCGAGACGAGCGTGAACGTGGCGGTGTTGGCGAGGGCCGGCCAGAAGGTGGGGTCCTGGAAGACCGCGACGTAGTTGGCGAACCAGACGAAGGGCGCGTTGCCGTCGATGAACGAGCGGACCGTGTAGTCGCGCAGGCTCAGGTCGAGGTTGCGGTAGAGCGGATAGGCGTAGAAGACGACCAGGTAGACGACGACGGGGGCGAGGAACGCCCACGCCGCCCACTGCCCCCGGCGCCGCGGACGGCGACCGGGGGTGGGGAGGGCAGCGGATCGCTCCGCTGCCCTCCCGGTGTCGCCGGTGCCCGTCGAAGCAGTGATCTGCGTCGCGGTCATGTCGGCGTACCCCTTTCGATGGATGGGATTACTTGGACGAGGCGGCCTGCTGAGCCGCCTTCAGAGCGTCCTGCGGCGACTGTGCTCCGGTGAGGGAGTTCTGCACAGCGGTCCACAACTGCTCGGAGATGACCGGGTACTTCACGCCGAGGTTGTCTCCGGTACGCGCCTTGGCGGCACCGACGGCCTCGATCCAGGGCTCGAGCGTGGGATCCTTCGCGAGCTGCGCCTTCTGCGCCTCGGGAGTCGCGGCGATGTAGTTCAGCGTGTTGTCGGTGTCGACCACGTTCGCGGTGCTGGTGAGGCACTCGACGATCTTCGACGAGGTGGCGTAGCGGGCGGAGTCCTTCTGGACCGGCAGCGTCAGGAACTCGCCTCCCGTGGGAGCCGGGGCCGCGCCGCCCTTGGCCGCGGGGATGGGCATGACCTCGTAGCCCGCCTTGGCCGCGCCGGCCTTCTGCCAGGTGCCGTTCTCGGCGAAGCCGAAGTCGCCGGTCTGGAACTCCTGCCAGCTGGTGGTCTGCGTGTTGTTGATGACCGAGTTCGGTGCCCAGCCCTTCTTCACCCAGTCCGTCCAGAGCTGCACGGCCGAGACGGCCTGCGAGGAATCGAGCTGCGTGAGGTCGGCGCCCGCTCCCCAGAACCAGGGCAGGAACTGGAAGCTGCCCTCTTCGGTGCCGATCCCCGAGAAGGTGATGCCCTTCTTGCCGGATGCCACGACCTTCTCGATCGCGCTGTTCAGGCTGGACCAGTCCTTGATGGAGGACGGGTCGACGCCCGCGGCGCTGAGGACGGAGGGGTTGTAGTACAGGGCGAGGGTGTTCGCACCGATCGGGACGCCGTACGTCTTCCCGTCGACGACCGAGGCGCCGAGGATGTTCTCGGCGACGTCGCCGACCTGCAGGCCGTTTTCGTCGGTCGCGGTGACGATGCCCGCCTCGACCAGCGTCGAGACCGCGGGGTTGTCGATCAGCAGGATGTCGGGCGAATCGCCCTGCTGTCCCGCGAGGAGAGCCTTGCTGGTCAGGTCGCTGGTGTCGAAACCGGTGCGTTCGACCGTGACGCCGGCGTCGGCCGCGCACTTGTCGATGACTTTGGCCCAGTCCGAGCTGGCGTCGTACTGCGGGTACGGGTCCCAGAAGGTATAGGTGCCGCCGGTGGCGTCGGTGCTACCGGAACCTCCGGCGCCACCGCCGGAGCAACCGGCCAGGACGCCGACGGCGACGGCGCCGATGGCGAGCGCTCCGAGAGCGCGGGTACGGGTGATTGACGTGCTCACTTGCGATTTCCTCTCTGAAATGTGACTGCGTTGTCGTGCGAGTGACGCGTTGAACCGGTTCGACGATGAGCCGACGAGAACGGGGCGCGCCTACCGCCCCGTCAGGCGGTGCTCCCCCGGTCGGTCAGTTCCGGCTCGATGAACCCGACCACGGGGGGTCCGTAGGCGGGGTCGGCGATGCGCCGGACGAGGTGCTGAACCGCCTTGCGGCCCAGACCGTCGGGGGAGGTCTCGACTGCCGTGTACGGCAGAAGAAAGGTGCGTCCGAAGTCCCTCGAATAGAGGCTGACGACGGAGAGGTCTCGGGGGACCACGGTGCCGCGCTCGCGGAGCACGCCCGGGAGCGCGGCGATCGAGGCGTCGTTGTGGACGATGAGCGCCGTGGCGTCGGTGCGCGTGTCGAGGATCGCATTGAGGCTGCGCTCGATTCCGGGCTGCTGGGACTCGCCGTAGTGAGCGTGGATGCGGATGCCGTACCGTGCCGCGCGCTCGAGCGCTGCGTCACGGAAACGCCAGGCGTAGGCGCCGCCGCGCTCGAACACGTGCCGCGGGGGTGAGACGAGGACGATGTCGTGGTGACCGAGGCCGTAGAGGTGGTCGACGATGAGGCGCGCCGCTTCGCCGAAGTCGAGGTCGAAGACGTCGAGGCCCTCGGTGTCGCGCGGAAGACCCACGAGCGCGCCGGGCTGTCGAGCCTGACGCAGCGCCTCGAGACGGGGGTCGTCGTGCGTGACGTCGAGCAGAACGACGCCGTCGACCATGTTCGACGACGTGATGCGACGGATCGCTCCCGGACCGTCACCGTCGGTGACCATGAGGATGTCGTAGCCGAGCTCGCGGGCGGCGTCCGACACGGCGAGGATGTACTGCAGCATGGCCGGCGGGAACTCGTCTTCGTGGAACTGCAACAGCAGCCCGAGGACCATGGTCTGCGAGGTGGCGAGGGCGCGAGCCCCTGCATTCACCGTGAATCCCAGCTCGGAGATCGCGGCGTCGATGCGCTCGCGAGTCTCGCGCGAGATGGGGCGGTTGCCGGAGAGCGCGTACGAGACGGTGCTGCGCGAGACCCCCGCGGCCTTGGCCACGTCACCGATGGTGGTCATATCCCCGCCCCCCTTCGTCGTCGAACCGGTTCGATAAGTGTAGCGCCATGAATCGCGCTCAGCAACAGTTTTGCAGTCGAACGAACGTGTTTTTTCCACCCGTCTCGGCACCCTCGAGCGCGCGAAGACGCCCCGGGGTTCGGGTCCCCGGGGCGTCGTCGCGATGTGCGGTCAGGAGCGCGCACGCTCCCGTCGACGGGCGACCAGGGCCACGCCGGCCGCGAGGATCGCCGCTCCGGCGAGGAGTCCGCCGAAGCCCGCGAAGGTGGTGCCGGTCACTGCGAGGGAACCCGACGCAGACGCCGTCGTCGACGCGCGCGATCCGCCGGCCGCCGCACCCCCGCCGTCACCCGGCACCGCCCCGGCGCCACCGCCGCCCGCTCCGCCGTCGACGGCGGCGGCGGTGATCGCGAGAGCCGTCGACGCCGAGCGCTGAGAGAGCACCCCCGTGGCGATCAACTGGTGGTCTCCGACCGGGGCCGACACCGGCACCGTGAGGGTCGCCGACACGGCCCCCGCGGCGTCCGCCGTCGCCTCGCCCAGCACGATCGGGTCGGAGTGCAGGACGAACCCGACCTTCTCACCCGGCGCGTATCCGGCGCCCGAGACCTCGACCGATCCGCCCTGCGCCACCGAGGACGCCGTGATCGAGACCGTCGCGACGGCCGGGGTCGTGTCGGGCCGTAGGGCGGTGAAGGTCATCCGGTCGAGATTCGGCGCCCACTGCGAACGAAGTCCCAGGGTGGGGTACCGCTCGGAGATGTAGGTGACCCCGTTGAAGTCGGGCTGCTCCTCCGACGCGAAACGGATCGAGTTCTCCCCCGCCTGCAACTGCACCTCGACGGTGAGCTCCCAGAACTGGTTGGCGTTGTAGCTCTGCGGGAACAGCACCTTTTGAACCGGGCCTCCATTGACGGAGATGTCGGCACGGCGAGCCACCGGGTCGGGGTTGTAGTGGGACGACGGCGACTGCTCCTCGTTGGAGTAGCGCAGGGTCATCGCGTACGTCCCTGGCTGGTCGACGGTCACCTTCTGGGTGAGGGTGTTGCCGTTGCCGGGCGCTCCGCCGATGCCGACCACCGCCTTGCCGCCGCTGGCGAGCGAGAGGTCGTGGACCTCGGCGGATCCCGCGAGGGTTCCCGCCTCCGCCTCGATGGTCTGCGACGCCAGAGCCTTCTCCGAGCCTCGCACCGCGACGCGATCCAGGGCGATCGTCCCCGATTGCCCCACGACCTCCACCTTGTTGACACCACCCACGAGGAAGGCCGGAACGGTCGCGGCGTCGGACACCGTCCCCAGGTCCACACCGTTCACCCTGAGCGTCGCGGTGCCACCCCCGAGGGTCTTCACCTCGAGGGCCTTCTCGGAGTCGTCGGCGTTGTAGACCCAGAAGGTGGCCGACTGACCGTTCGAGAGCGGCACGTAACCCGACCCCGAGACGCCTGCCCGGTCGTAGGCCGCCGAGGCGCCGTGCAGCACGGCGTTCTCCGCCTCGTAGATCGGCGTGTACGCGGGGTTGGGCTGGGTCAGGTCGATCTTGTCGATGATCGCCGTGCCGACGGTCTGTCTCGTTCCGTCGAGACTCTTCGCCGCGATCGTGATGCTGTTCTTTCCCGCCTTCAGATCGACCTTCGTATCGGTGTGGTTCCAGACGACCCACTTGTAGCCGAGCTCCGCGTAGATCTCCTGCTCGGCGCCCCCGTCGACCGTCACGAACATGTTCACCGGGCCCTGCGCGAGGTTCAGAGCGTCCTTGTTGTAAGCGCTCGCAAGGACGCTGAGGTCGTACGACCCCGCAGCCGGGACGTCGACGTCGAAGGTCATCCGCAGGTTGGAACCCGCACGGATGCCGCCCACATCCTTGGTCCCCGAGGTGTAGAAGCCACTGACATTGCCGGGCGTTCCCTCGGGCCCGTTGATCTCGGGGGTGGCCCCCTCGAATCGGGCGTTCTCCGCCTCGTACACGCCGCGCCACGACACCGGCGACTGCGCCGGGTTCGAGGCGTTCTGCCCCGGAGTGAGGATGATCTCGTAGGCCGAGTCGGTGCCGAGCGGCGGCAGACCCCCCTCGCCGAATCGAAGACCGAGCGACCCGTTCGTGACGGGAGCATCGAACTCCGCGACCGTCTGCGGCTCACTCGAGTCACCGATCTGACCGGTCCAGCGGATGTCTCGCACCTGTACGTGAGCCGTGTGCGACAGGTACTCGGGCACGCGGTCGAAGTACACGTTCTGGTCGCCCGAGCTCCCACCCAGAAGAGCGTGGACCTTCTTGTCGGCGTCGTCGACGGTGGCGACACCCTGCAGCGTGTAGCTCTGGCCCGGGCGCGGCGGATGCACCGTCACCGTGTCACCGGTCATGTTGCCGTACGCGTTCAGCAACCACCACTGGCCGTTCCCGCGGTTGGACTGGACGGCGGAGTCGCTCAGATTGCCGTCGATGTTCCAGTAGGCGATGTCGGCGTCGATCTTGCTGTCCTCGATCGCGGAGATCCACTGGATCATCTGCGCCGGAACCGAGGTGTGGTAGTTGAACGCGTACTCGTTGACGTTGATCGGCAGGTGCTGACCCGCCCACTTCGTACCCGCGAAGAGCTCGTCCTCCCACCCGCGGTACTTCGCGACCGAGTCGCGGATCGTCGCGGGGTTGCTGAGCTCGTGCCAGGTGAAGGCCTGGGGAACGGTGTCGTTGGCGACGGCGTGCTGGAGGAAGGCGTAGTCCTGGTCGAAGAGCACGCTCGTGTTCGGGCCTCCGACGCGCGCGTCGGGCATCTTTCCCTTGATCATCCGGTAGGCGCGGTCCCACGCACTGAAGAAACGGTCGGGATTGTCGAGCCAGCTCTGGCCCCAGAACGACTGGCCGCCGTTGCCGTACATGTTGCCCTCGGGCTCGTTGAAGGGCACGAAGACGATGCGCTTGCGATATTCCTCGGGCAGCTGAAGGACCTGGTCGACCTGTGTGCCGATCGCATCGAGGAACCACGCCTCCTTCTCTGCGCCGTTCGCCCCGGGCACCTCGTACGGGAAGCCGCGGTTGATGTCGGTCATGTAGATGTACACGTCGCCGTTCGACGAGTCGGCGAGCGGCTTGACCACCTCGAGGGCGTCGGCACCGGGGTGCTGCGGTCCGTCCTGAGCCTTGGTCGAGACGGTGCGCAGCTGGATACCGTCGATCAGATTGTTCGAGGGGAGGCCGGGGCCGTAGAGCCCGTAGAGGGTTCCGGACGCGCCCCCCATGAACGCCCCGGTGCGATCGCCGACGTCGATCGAGAACTCGTCGGGCGTCGTGACGCGCACGGTCGCGGTGACCGCGGTGTCGGTGCCGTCCACCGTGCCGGTGACGGTGAAGACGCCGCGCTGGGCGTAGGCGGATGCCGGCACGTCAGCCCAGGTGACGGGAGCGAGGCGTTGCTGCCCATCGTCGAACTCGGCTGTGACCCCGGGGAGGATCGGAGCGGCACCGATGTCGGTCTGCACCTCGACGCGCTTCTGCAGGACGGTTGTGAGCTGCGGCGCAGCGTCGCCGGCGAGCGCTCGCACCTGTCCAGGGGTGAGGGCGGTGTCGTACACCTGGAAGTCGTCGATGGCACCGGCGAAGAACGGGTGCACCCCGGTCCAGAAGGGCTGCCCGATGTAACCGGAGTTGGGGGACGAGGAGCCGAAGAGAGCCGTGGAGACGTCGGCACCGACACTGGTGCGGCTCACCTCGAGGCCGTCCAGATAGGAGACCAGCGCCCCGGAGTCGATGGTCGTGGTGACGAGATGCCACTCACCGGTGGGCAGGGCCGTCGACCCCGACGCCCCGACTTCACCCTGGGTGGTGGGCTTGACGCTGGAACGGGCCTTGTCGTCGCCCTGGAACCGCGGGGTGTAGAAGGCCGCGCTGTCTTTGTCCTTGCCCAGGGTGTACAGCCACTGGAAGGCGTCGCCCCCGTCCCATTTGACCCAGGAGGAGATGGTCGTCGAGGTCAGCCCCTCGAAGAGCCCCGCGGGCACCGTGATGTACGGCGAAGTGGTCGAACCGGCCGCGCCGCCCGAGAGGTGGAGGGCCTTCCCTCCCGACGGGCCGTCGACCAATTGCGCCGATCCCGGGTTGGTCAGCAGACCATCGCGTCCCTTGCCCGATTCGTCCGTGACCGTCGCGGTGACGGATGCCGCATCCTCGAAGTCGTAGTCGAGGATCACGTGGCTGCCGGGGTCGGCGGCTGCGGCCGCCTCGGCCTGCGGCGGATGGGCCGGCGAGCCGATGGCGAGGGCGGCGACGGCCAGGCCTGCGGTGACGGTGGCGATGGGGGCGCGCGCGGCGCGCCGTCGAATCGACCTCATGGAACTCTTCTCTCGTCGTCGAGCGGGGGCGGCTCGTCATCGAACCGGTTCGATGACACTGTAGACGGGTGAAAAGCGTTCGGTCAATGGGTGAATTCGAGATTCGAGCTCCCCCACCGCGATTCACGCCCCCGCCACGACGGCAGGCAAGAGGGGCCCGGATGCCATGGCATCCGGGCCCCTCTCTCACTTCTTCCCGCCGGTCAGGACACCGTCCGACGCGGTCGACGCATCACCCAGACCGCCGCGCCCGCGACCAGCAGGAACGCCGCCAGCAGCGCTCCCCCGAGCGGGCCCTGCGCGCCGGTCGAGGCGAGCTGACCCTTCGGCACGACCGTGATGGGTACGCGCTGGATGATCGAGCCATCCGCCGCGAAGACGACGATCGTGTGCGCACCCGCTTCGAGATCCGCGGGGATGCGGACGTCGAAGACCACCCGGCCTGCCGCGTCGGCGACGGGGATGCCGGCGATGCGGATCGGCGTGCTGCGCAGTTCGGCGGTGACCTGCTCACCGGCCTTCAGGCCGGTCACGGTCACCCGCACCGTGCCGCCGCGCTCGACGGTCGACGTCGACACCGAGGCCGAGGGGCCCGCCGGAGACGCGGTCGGCTGCGCCGTGGGCTGGCCCGTCGGGGCGACGGTCGGCGACGGGCTGCCGGTGGCCGAGTCGCTCGGCGAGGGCGACGGGCTCTCGGTCGGCGAACCGCTGGGCGACGGCGACGGGCTCGGCTCCGGGTTCGTCTCGGCGGGCACCTCGCGCGGCGCGACGCTGGTGAGCGTCGGCTTCACGGTCTGGAAGAGCCCATCGGAACCGATCTGGATCCGGTCGATCGTCGTCTCGCGGTTGGTCCCCCCGCCGCCCGGGATCGCGAAGCGGTGGTACGCGATGTACCACTCATCGGTACCGGGCACGTTGATGATCGAGCTGTGCGCCGGTCCGAGGATGCCCTGCGAGGGGTCCTTCTGCAGCAGGATGCCGCGGTAGGTCCACGGTCCGTCGATGCTCGTCGACGTGGCGTACCCGACGCGGTAGTCGGGGGACCCGGTGTCGTCGATCGAATACGTCAGGTGGTAGGTCCCGTCGCGGAAGTTCATGAAGAGCCCCTCCCGGAAGTCCGGCAGACCGGCGATCGGCTCGATCGTGCCCGTTTTGATGCTCTTCATGTCATCGGAGAGCTCTCCGTAGACCGGTCGACCATTGCCCCAGAACAGGTAGTACTTCCCCGTCTGAGGATCGCGGAAGGCCGCGGGGTCGATCGCCTGGCCGCTGTTGACGCTCTCGCCGTTGGTGATCATCGGCTGCGCCTCGGCGGTGAACGGCCCCTCGGGGCTGTCCGCCACGGCGACGCCGATCATCTTGCGATTGGCGTTCGGCTCGTGACCGCTGAAGTAGAAGTAGTACTTCCCGCCCTTCTCGATGATCGTCGGAGCCCACGCGTTGCCGGTGGCCCACGGAACGTTGCCCGTGGCACCGTCGAGGGTGAGGAACGGCTTGTCCGACCGCGTCCAGTCCACGAGGTTCTTGGATTTCCAGACATAGAAGGTGTTGCCGCCCCAGCCGGGAGTGCCGTCGGTCGTGGCGTAGATGTAGTACGTGTCGCCGAACACCGCGATGTTCGGGTCGGCGTACAGCCCCGGCAGGACCGGGCTCTTCATCTCGACCGCCGTCAGCGTCCAGACCGTGTCATCCTGCCCCGCCGTCTTCAGCGTGACCGTCACCGGGGAGCTCAGGTTGCGCAGCGTCCCCGAGGCCGGGGTCGCCGTCGTCCCCGACGCGGTGGTGAAGGTCGGACGGAGCTTCGTCAGGTCGGTGCCCGGCTTGACCGGGAAGGTCACCGTCCGCGTGACGGCATCGACCAGAGGGGCGACCTTGAGGGCGCTCGGGTCCTGAAGACTCACCGTCCCGAGGATCGATCCGTTCCCCGACTGAGCGACGATCTCGCTGCCCGACAGCGCCCGGTTGTAGAGCGCGAACTCGCGAACCTGTCCACGGAGCAGGTTGTCGGCGTTGTAGACCGACTTGCCGATGTAGTTGGCGAGGGTGCGACCGCCCCCGATGTCGCCGGGGCGCACCGTGACGTTGGTGTTCTCCGCCACCTGCTGCCCGTCGAGGTAGAGACGTGCCGTCGACCCGCTGAGCGTGTAGGTGACGTTCACCCACCGGTCACGCGGAAGGGCGGCCGAGGACTGCGCGTTCTGCTCGCCCGACCAGTTGCCCGTGGTGAGCGCCCCGCGCAGCTGGTTGTTCCCCGTCGCGAAGAGGTAGCCGTTGCCGGTGCCGTCCTGCGCGGTGTTTCCGAACGCGTACAAGAAGTACGGGTTCTTCTGCGCCGCGTCCACGCGCATCTCGGCCTGGACCGTGATGTCGGTCGCCCCCGCGAGCACGTTGTCGGGCAGGTCGACGTAGTCGTCGGTGCCGTCGAAGGTCAGGGCGTCGCCGTTCCACACGGCGTTGCCCTTGATCTGCGCATCGCGCCCCGCACCGGAGCGGTCGTGCAGGATGGCCCCGGACCCGTCGGTGAAGTCGTACCGCAGCAGCTCGCCCTTCTCGTTGGCCGCGAGCGGCTGCGGAAGGTTCGCGCGCAGGGCGGTGAGTTCGGCCTGGGTGACGGGCATGACCGTTCCGTGCCGCGGGCTGCCGGGCAGGCGGTACGAGGCCGGGACCTTCCAGTCGGGGTTGGCGATGTCGGTGGTCGCGAGGGGGATGTACCCGCGTCCGCCGTACTCGTCGACGAACAGGTAGTACTTGTCTCCGTTGACGTCGCCGGGGTTCGACTTGAAGATGCTCGGGCCCTCGACGGCCTGCGTGCCGGCATTCTTTCCGATGCACGAGGTGACGAGCTTCCACTGGTCGAGCGGCGCCGTCAGCACGGCCGAGCTCTCCTGGATGATGTCGCTGCACCCGGTGGTGCCGGCACCCTCGTCCTTGGTGAAGCGCTGGTAGACGCCGTTCGCCTTGATGACGGTGGAGTCGATGCGCGACATGCCGCCCTGCCAGACCTTCGTGTCGCTGAAGGTGACGAAGTCGCGCGTGGTGGCGTACAGCATGCTGTTGGCGACGTTGGAGGTGTGGTTCGGGTCGTTCTCGGGGTAGAGCTTCGAGGCCCAGAAGACGACGTACTGGCCGAGCGACTCGTCCCAGTAGGCCTCGGGGGCCCAGGTGTTGCCCGCCGTGTCCGGCGACACCTTCACGTGGCGCTGCGCGCTCCAGGTGACGAGGTCGTGCGACTCCCACACCTCGAGGTACTTGGATCCCGTGCGCTGCGCGCGGTCCCAGTTGCCGTCGCGGCCGATCGAGAGGTCGGTGGCGATGAGGTAGAACGTGTCCCCCTCAGGAGAGCGGATGAGGAACGGGTCGCGAAGACCCTTCTCGCCGAAGGTCGAGGTAAGTGTCGGCTGCCCGCTGTTGAGCTCCGTCCACGACAGGGCGTTGTTGCCGTTGCTCGCCGCGAAGTAGATGTTCTCGCCCGCGACGGAATTGCCTGTGAAGTAGGCGAACGTGTAGCCCTCGAAGGGTCCGATCTGCGCGGCCTTGCGGACGGTCGCGGTGAACGCTCGCGTCGAGGTGACCGCATTCTTCGTGACGGATGCCGTGAGTGTCACCGTCGCATCCGCGCTCGGTCGCGTGACGACGCCGTCAGCGGTGACCACGGAGGCGTTCGAGGTCGTCCAGGTGACCGGGAGCCCCTGCGAGGTACCCGGAAGGGTGAGGTTGCCGCGGACGTCGTCGATGTTCGTGACCGCGAGCGCGCTGAGCGCGGACTGCACCGCGGCGCTGTCCTCGGGGGTCTTGACCAGGCCCTTCACCTCGGTTGCGGTGAGCGCGTGGTCGTAGATGCGGAAGTCGCGGAGACTTCCGGCCAGGCGCTTGTCGGGGGTGTAGTTGGATCGGCCGAGGTAGTTCGCCGTCGTGGTTCCGCCGCCGATCATGCTCGGCAGAGACGTCGTGTTGGTGTTCTCGGCGATCTGAACGCCGTCGATGTACATGCGCGACGTCTTCGAACCCGCGTCGAGCGTGTACGTCAGGGTCTTCCAGACGCCGCGGTCGAGGGCGGCCGTGCTCTCGGCCTTCTGCTCGGTGGTCCAGTTGCCGAGGGCGATGCCGGTGCGCGCCGGGTTGCCGGTCGCGAACAGGTAGCCGTTGCCGTACCACTCGGTCGTGTTGCCGAGTCCCCAGATGAAGTAGTTGCCGCTCTGCTCCGGGCGCACGATGACGTCGGTGCTGACGGTGATGGAGTCGAGGCCCTTGAGGATGTCGTCGGGCAGCTTGACATCGTCGTCGATGCCGTCGAGACGGACGCCATCGGCGCCGGTCAGGGTCGGGCCGCCCTCGAACGTGGCGTTGCGGCCGTTGCCGGAGGTGTCGCGGGCGACGGTCCCGGAGGTCTCGTCGAGGGGATACGAGACGACGAGGCCCGCGTCGGCGGCGACAGCGCCGGCGATCACGGGGGCGGTGAGGGGTGCCGCGACGAGGGCGGCGATGACCGGGACGGCGAGCGTCCAGCGAGAACGGCGTCGGGGCGGCGCCGAGCGATCGTAAGGGGTCACGGGGGTGGGGTCCTCTCGTGGGTGCGTCATTGCAGGAACCGTCGCCTTCGACGGTCTTCGCATGTTAGCGCTCACACGCTTCGATCACCAGCATGGTTACGTCAACAGCAGCGGGCGTGGTCCCCGATGGCGTGTCATCGCATCGCGTTTCCTGGACAACGCGGCATCCCGCTCCGCAGACGTGTTCGACACGGCGGCGGTGGGGTGGCGGGGCCGCCCCGCGCACCGCGATGCGTCGGCGGCGAGCGCGAGGTCAGCGGGAGCGGCGTGAGCCGGCGGGACGCTCGGCCGGCGCCGAGTCGCGCACGATGAGGCGCGTGGGCAGCGGCGTGCTCTCGCTCACCGTGTCGGGTTCTTCGACCGCCAACAGCACCTTCTGCATGAGGATCTCGCCCAGGGCGGCGAAGTCCTGCCGCACGGTCGTCAGCGACGGGTAGAGGAACGCGGCCTCGGGGACGTCGTCGATTCCGACGACACCCACGTCTTCCGGCACGCGCAGACCGCGTTCGCGGAGGGCCGAGAGAACACCGATGGCCATGTGGTCGTTGGCGACGAAGATTCCCTCGCCGGGGGCGATATCGGCCTCGCTCGCGATGCGGTAACCGCTCTCGGCCGACCAGTCGCCGTGGACGAGGGCGGTCGATTCGCTCCGCGAGGACGCGAGTTCCTCGCGCCATCCGCGGATGCGCTCCACCGCGTCGGGGTTACGAGCGGGACCGGCGATGTGGCGGATCGGGCCGTACCCCGCCTCGCGCAGGTGCCGCACGGCGCTGCGACCCGCGCGGTACTGGTCGATCGCGACGAGTCGAGGGTGCGGGCGACTGGTCGTCGCCGAGGCCACGACGGGGATGTCCAGATCGAGGGCCTGGACGGATGCCAACACCTCGGTGTCGACGACGATGAGGACGATGGCATCGACCCGCTGCTTCAACAGCCCGTCGATGGCGGCACGCACCGCCACCGCATCACCCTGGGGAGAGCTGATGGCGTCGACGTTGTATCGCGCGGCCCGGGCCGCGAAGTTGAAGTTCATGGCGATCGAGGAGGGGCCGTAATCGACGCTTCCGGGGGTTACGAGGCCGATGGTGCGGGTGCGGCGGGTGACAAGGGCCCGGGCCGCAGGAGACGGGCTGTACCGCAACTGCGCGATAGCCTGCTCGACCCTCGCGCGCGTGGCGGGGCGCACGTTGGGCATGTTGTTGAGGACGCGCGAGACCGTCTGATGCGAGACGCCCGCCAGCCGGGCCACATCGAAGATGTTCGCCGTGCGCGCCGCTTTGTCGTCAGCCATTCGCCGCCTCACCGGGACTCTCGGGCTTGGCCACGAGAGCCAGGAGGGCATCGGGGGTGAGATCGGCGGCGGGGACGATCTGCGCCAGGACGCCGTCGCGCATGACGGCCACCAGGTGGGCGACGCGGAGCACCTCGTCGAGCTCAGCTGAGATGTAGACGATCGAGAGACCGTTGTCGGACAGCTCCCCCACGAGGCGCTGGATCTCGGCCTTGGCACCGACGTCGATGCCGCGCGTGGGCTCGTCGAGCACGATCACCCGGGGAGAGAGCGCGAGAAGCCGCGCGAGGAGAACCTTCTGCTGGTTGCCCCCCGACAGCGTCGAGACGGGGCGATCGATGTCCGCGGGGCGGATGTGCAGCGCCTCGACCCAGCTGGTGGCGAGCTCGCGGCGTCGCGCGGTGCTCATCCGACGCAGGACGCCGCGCTGCGCCTGAAGGGCGAGACTGATGTTGTCGAGCACGCTGAGGTCGCCGATGACCCCCTCGGTGCGCCGGTTCTCGGACGAATAGGCGATGCGGCGGCTCATCGCCTCGCGCGGCGAGCCGAAGCGCACGGGAGAACCGTCGACGAGAACCTCGCCCGATCCCGGGCGGTCGACCCCGGTCAACGCCCGCGCGAGCTCGCTGCGACCCGATCCGAGCAGGCCCGCGACCCCGATCACCTCGCCCTCGGCGAGATCGAGGTCGGCCTCGCGCAGCCGCGTTCCGGCGGTGAGTCCGCGCGCGCTGACCACGGCAGGCCCCTCGCTGTCGTCGACGGTGCGCTGCCCGAGCGGGGCGAGGACCCCCGCGGCAGCGCCCAGCATCTTCTCGACGAGATCGATCCGCAGGAGCTCGCGCGTGGCGTACTCGCCGACCAGATGGCCGCCGCGCAGCACGGTGACGCGATCGCAGATCTCGTAGACCTGATCGAGGAAGTGCGAGACGAACACCACCGCGATACCGGTGTCCTTGAGTTCGCGGATGACGCGGAAGAGCTCGGCGACCTCATCGGCGTCGAGGCTCGAGGTCGGCTCGTCGAGGACGAGCACCTTCACCTCGACCGACACCGCACGGGCGATCGCCACGAGCTGCTGCACCGCGAGCGGGTGGGACGACAGGACCGACGCCGGGTCCACGTCGACACCGAGCGCCGCCAGGGCCGAGGAAGCACGGCGGCGCATCTCGGCGTGGTCGATCATCCCCCACCGCCGGGGCTCACGGCCGAGGGAGATGTTCTCGGCCACCGTGAGGTTGGGGAGCAGATCGATCTCTTGGTAGACCGTCGAGATGCCGGCGGCCTGGGCTTCGGCCGGAGACGACAGCCGCACCGGCCGCCCCTCGATGAGGATCTCGCCGTCGTCGAGACGCAGAGCCCCGGTGATCGCCTTGATCAGCGTCGACTTGCCGGCTCCGTTCTCGCCCATCAGCGAGTGGACCTCGCCGGCTCGCAAGCGGAAGTCGACACCGGCCAGGGCCGCCTCGACCCCGAAACGCACCGACGCCCCGCGTACCTCGAGGAGGGGCGGGGCGACGGCGGCGGGCATGGGGTCCATCATGCCCGCGACGGAGCGAGAGCGCTAACACCGCCGCGGCGCAAGTTTCGCGCCGCGGCGGCTGGGGGCCTCACCGGCTGAGGGCGGAACGCGAGACGATCACCCGCTGCACGACGACGAACAGCAGCAGCAGAGCGCCGACGGTGATGCGCGTCCAGGACTGCTCAGCACCCGAGAACGAGATGATCGTGCGGATCAGGCCGTACACGAAGACGCCGATCATCGACCCGATGACGAACCCGCTGCCTCCGGTCAGAAGGGTGCCGCCGATGACCACCGCAGCGATCGTGTCGAGCTCGGTGCCCACACCGTTCAGCGGGTAGCCGGCGCCGGAGTAGGCGGTCAGGACGATTCCGGCCAGACCCGCGCACACCCCGCTGATGACGTACACCGACAGCTTCGCGCGCACGACGGGGAGTCCCATGAGGCGAGCCGACTGCTCGTTACCGCCGACGGCGTACACCGTGCGTCCGAACCGCGTGTAACGCAGCACGAACGCGGCGAGCGCGACGGTCAGCAACGCGATGATCCCGGTGGGGGTGATGTACCAGCCCGCGAACGAGAAGCGCGTCGACTGGAGCCACAGCAGCCCCTCGTTGTCGACCTTGATCGATTCGAGGCTGACGACGAAGGCGAGACCGCGAGCGAGGAACATGCCGATCAGCGAGGCGATGAACGGCTGCACGTCGAAGAACTGCACCAGGACGCCGATGAGCAGGCCGATCGCCGCGCCGATGAGCACCATCGCGGGGATCGCCACCGCGACCGGCACGCCGTCGCCGAGCATCTTCGCGCAGAGGATGCCGGTGAAGGCCATGACCGCACCGACCGAGAGGTCGATGCCCCCGGTGAGGATGACGAACGTCATTCCCACCGCGAGGACGAGCAGGTACGCGTTGTCCAGCAGGATCGACGACATGATGCGGTTCAGCTGGAAGTTCGGGAAGTACCACATGGCTCCCGCGATCATCACGACCAGGATGATCACCGCGGCGAAGACCGGCACCCACGAGATGTGACGGCTGAGGAAGCGGCGGTACGAGACCGCGGACGACGACGTCGAGCGTCGTTCTTCGGTGAGAGTGGCCATCAGGACAGCACCTTTGCGTCAGGACGTCGGGTGATCGGACGGAGCGCGCTGCGCCCCGCCGTGTGGAAGTACGCGCGGAAGCGACGCGACTGCAGCAGCACGACGATGAGCACGGCCGCGGCCATGAAGACGGGGCTGACCGCCGGGGGCACGCCGAGGAACGTGATGGTGCTCTTCAGCGTCTGGATCGTGAAGACGCCCACGACCGTGCCGGCGAGACTGAACTTGCCGCCCGCGAGGGAGGTTCCGCCCAGAACGACCGCGAGGATGGCATCCAATTCGATGTACAGTCCCGCCGCGTTGGCGTCGGCGGCCATGATGTTCGAGCTGTAGAGGATGCCGGCGATGCCGGCGAGAGCGCCGCTCGCGATGTAGGCGCCCCAGATGATGCCGCGCGAACGGACTCCCGCGAGTCGGCTGGCCTCGGGATTGATGCCCACCGCCTCGGTCAGCATGCCGAGGGCCGTTCGACGCTCGAGCACGCCGACCACGATCACCGCGAAGATCGCCACGAAGAACGCGAAGGGGAGCCCCAGGACGTATCCGCCGGCGATGAACTTGTAGGGATCGCTGTTGATGGTGGTGATGAAGCCGCCCGTGATGAGCAGGGCCACGCCGCGACCGGCGAGCATCAGCACGAGCGTGGCGATGATCGGTTGGATGCCGAGCACCGAGACGAGGAAGCCGTTCCAGACTCCGAGGAGCAGGGCCACGCCGACGGCCGCGGCGATCGCCGTGAACACGACGCCGAGGTTGCCGGAGTCGGGTGAAGCCTCGATGACGGTCAGGGCGACGGCACCCGAGACGGCCATGATCGCGCCGACAGAGAGGTCGATGCCGCGGGTGGCGATGACCAGGGTCATGCCGAGGGCGACGAGCATGAGCGGCGCGCTGTTGCGCAGGATGTCGATCAGCGACCCGTAGAACTGACCGTTCTGCATGGTGATGCTGAGGAAGGACGGCCGCGAGATCGTGTTGATGGCGATGAGCGCGAGCAGAGCTGCGATCGGCCACACGAGGCGGTGGGTGAGGAATTTCTTCATGCGATCTTCTCCCGATCGGACGACAGTGTCTCGGGTGCGGTGTGTGACGCGGCTGCGGCCGATTCGGGCTGCCCCTCGGCGATGTAGGCCACGAGCGCGTCGAGGTCGACGTCGCGGGTGGCCAGTTCGCCGATCTTACGACGGTCGCGCAGAACGGCCACGCGCTGTGCGAGGCGCAGCACTTCTTCGAGCTCAGACGAGATGAAGATGACCGCGAGGCCCTTCTCGGCGAGCTCGGCGACCTTGCGCTGGATGTCGGCCTTGGCCCCGACGTCGATGCCGCGCGTGGGCTCGTCGAGGATGAGCAACTCGGGAGCGGTGGCCAGCCATCGGGCGAGCAGCACCTTCTGCTGATTGCCCCCCGAGAGGTTGCGGATGAGGGCGTTGGGGTCGGCGGGGCGCACGCCGAGGGCCGTGATGTACTCCTCGACGACGGCCTGCTTCTCTGCGGCGCTGATCTTGCGCAGGGCGCCGCGTCGGGCCTGGATGCCCAGCACGATGTTCTCGGCGACGGTCAGGTCGCCCACGATGCCCTCGGCGCGGCGGTCCTCCGACGAGAACGCGATGCCGCGGTCGAGAGCGTGACGCGGCGACCCGGTGCGCGCCCCGGAGCCCGACACCTGGACGGTGCCGTCGTCGGGACGATCCGCACCGGCGATGAGGCGGGCGAGCTCGGTGCGGCCGGAACCCAGGAGCCCGGCCAGCCCCACGACCTCGCCCGGGTAGACGTCGAGATCCACGGGCTCGAGGGCGTTCTTCCGCCCGAGGGAGAGGGTGCGCAGCACCGGTGTTCCGGCGCGGTCGATCGGACGTTCGGCGCTGGCCGAGATGGCATCCAGCTCTCCGAGCTCGCGGCCGATCATCTTCGCCACGAGCTGCTCGCGGCCCAGTTCCGCAACGGGGTACTCCCCCACCAGGGTGCCGTTGCGCAGCACCGTGAGCCGGTCGGAGATCTCGTAGATCTGGTCGAGGAAGTGCGAGACGAAGAGGATGGCCACTCCGCGGTCTCGCAGATCGCGGACCACGCCGAACAGCTGCTCGACCTCGCCGCGGTCGAGGCTCGAGGTGGGCTCGTCGAGCACGAGCACCTTCGTGTCGACCACCATGGCACGACTGATCGCGACCAGCTGCTGCACGGCGATCGAGTGACTGGCGAGGATCGATCGGGTGTCGATGTGCACGCCCAGCTCGGCGAGGTAGGTGGCGGCCGCGGCGTGCGTGGCCTTCCAGTCGACCATGCCGGCGCGTCGGATCTCGTTGCCGAGCATGACGTTCTCACCGACGGTGAGGTTCTGACAGAGGTTGACCTCTTGGTAGACGGTGGCGATTCCCGCGGCCTGGGCATCGGCGGTGGCCCGGAACTGTCGCTCGGTCCCCTCGACGCGGATAATGCCGTCGTCGATCCCGTAGACGCCGGTCAGGGCCTTGATGAGAGTGGATTTTCCGGCGCCGTTCTCTCCCATGAGGGAGTGCACTTCGCCGGCGTAGAGGGTGAAGTCGACGCCGTCGAGCGCCTTCACACCGGGGAACTGGATGCTGATGCCGCGCATCTCCACCACGGCTGCCCGTTCGGAGGTCGTCGCGGCGGCCCGTTCGGATGTCATTGTCGATCGCTTTCTCGGATCGGGAGCGTGCGGGGCCGGTGGATGACCGACCCCGCACGCCGGGGAGGATGTTCCGTCGATGCCGGGGCGATCGGACGGGGTGTCGCCGAGGGGAGTCGGCGACGGATCCCTGCGGATCAGTAGGGGCGGCTGTCCAGGACCTTCTTGGCCTGCTCCTGGTCGAACGCCTGGTCCTCGACGATGTAGCTCTTGTCGACGGACTCGCCGGCCACGACCTTCTTGACGACCTCGGCGGTCTTCTCACCGAGGAGCGGGTTGCACTCGACGATGTAGTTGAACTCGCCGTTCGAGAGGGCGGTCATGCCGTCCTTCACCGCGTCGATCGTGACGATCTTGATGTCGGTGCCGGGCTTGAGGCCTGCGGCCTTGATCGCCTCGAGGGCACCGAGGCCCATGTCGTCGTTGTGGGCGAAGAGCAGGTTGATCTGCGAGCCGTACTTCTGCAGGAAGCCCTCCATGACCGTCTTGCCGTCGGCGCGGGTGAAGTTGCCGGTCTGCGAGTCGAGGACCTTGATGTCGGTGCCCTTGATCGCGTCGTTGAAGCCGGTGGCGCGGTCGGTGGCGGCGGACGAACCGGTGGTGCCCTCGAGGACGACCATGTTGGTGGGCGTCGTGCCGAAGTTGTCGGCGACCCACTTGCCGGCGGTCTCGCCCTCCTGCTTGAAGTCGAGGCCGATCCAGCTGGCGTAGAGGTCCTCGGATGCCGAGACCGTGCGGTCCTCAAGGATGACGGGGATGTTGGCGTCCTTGGCTTCCTTGAGGACGTCGTCCCAGCCGTCGCTCACGATGGGTGCGAGGACGATCGCGTCCACGCCCTGGTTGATGAAGCTGCGGACGGCGGCGATCTGCGCCTCGGGCTTGTTGTCGGCCGCGTTGAAGACGAGGTTGAAGCCGTTGGCCTCGCTGAACGCCTCCTTCATCGACTCGGTGTTGGCGCTGCGCCATCCGCTTTCGGAACCGGTCTGGGCGAAGCCGACCGTGATCTTGTCGCCGCTGCCGCCGCCGGCGTTTCCGCCGCCGCCCGCTCCGGCGCAGCCGGTGGCCGTGAACGCGATCGCGCCGACGAGCGCGATGCCCGCGATGATCTTGTTCGCCTTCATGATGAAACCTCCTCGTTTCGCCGGCTGCGATGCCGGTCATGTGATGCAGCCCCTCGGGTGAGCCGTGTGTGAATGTTAGCGCTCACAGAACGCGCCGTGTCAAGTAATTCGGGCGCTCGAATGATCACGGATTGATAAATGTGAAGCCTCACACGGAGGAGATCACCACGGACGTGATCGCTCAGAGCGTTTCGCCGTGTTGCGCCAGCAGAGCCTTCGCACCGCGCGAGCGCCTACCGTCGTATTCATGACTTCGCTTCCGCACGGCGCCCCCGAGAGCACCCCCGCCATCGGCACCTCCGTCTCGGCGGACGACTTCAAGAGGGCCTTCCGCGGCCACCCCGGCGGCATCGCCGTGATCACCGCGTTCGGCGAGAACGGCCCCGTCGCACTCACCGCCTCGTCGGTGTCGTCGGTGAGCGCCGACCCGCCGCTGCTGATCTTCTCGGTGTCCGCGCTGTCGTCGGCGACGCCCACGATCATCGCGGCCGACACGATCGTGGTGCACCTGCTCGACGCCGAGGACATCTCGCTCGCTCGGGCGGGGGCCACCAGCGGTCTCGACCGCTTCGCCGACACCTCGACGTGGTCGCGCCTGCCCACCGGCGAGCCGGTCTACCACGGCGTGCGCGCGTGGCTCCGGTGCAAGGTCGTCAGCAGAATGGATGCCGGCGGCTCCACGGTCATCGCCGCTCAGGCCCTGCAGGTCGACGTCGAACGCGATCTCGAGCCCGGCGAGTCCGGCGCCGCGCTGGTGTACCACAACCGCGCGTGGCACCGCCTCGGCGAGCACTCGCGCCTCGACGATTGACGCACGGGGTCCCGCGCCCGGGATCACCCGCGATCCGCGAGCCGATCCGCGAATCGCCGTCGTCTCGCGCAGCGCCCGTCGTCTCGACGGCGCACCGATCGACCCTCAGCTCGTGACGATCTCCACCACTGCGGAGCCGCCAGCCGGTGCGACGACGCGCGAGACGCAGCAGCACATCTTCGAGCGGGCGTCCTTCTGGCGCTCGCTGTAGAACACGTCCCGATGGTCGATGTCGCCCGCGAGGCCGACGACGCGGACCTCGCAGAGCCCGCACTCCCCCTTGCGGCAGTCCCACATCATGTCGGCGCCGGCGCCTTCGAGAGCCTCGAGCATCGACTGATTCGGGCGGACGCGCGCCTCGATGCCGCTCGCCGGCACGCGCACGGTGAACTCCTGCGCGTCGAACCAGCCGCTGTTGCCGAAGGTCTCCATACGCAGATCCGCGATGGGGCGACCCTGCGTCATCCACTCCCGCCGGATGGCATCCATCAGGCGGATCGGCCCGCAGACGTAGACCTCCGTCCCCACCGCGATGCCGTCGACGAGGTCGGGGATCGACAACGACGTGCCCTCGTCGCGCACGTGCAGCCGCAGTCGCTCGCCGTGCGCCTCGCGCAGGTCGTCGACGTAGGCCATGACCGGTCGGCTGCGACCGGCGTAGAGCAGTCGGTAGTCGGCCCCCCGGTCGCGCAGACGCGCGGCCATGCCCACCATCGCGGTGATGCCCACGCCGCCGGCGATCAGCACGTAGCGGTCGGCGCCGGGCCTGAGCGGGAAATCGTTCAGCGGCTGGGTCAGCTCCAGCCGGTCCCCCGGTGCGAGGGCGTTCATGACCGCCGCGCCTCCGCGGCTCACGGGCGACGTGTAGATGCTGAGGGCGATGCGGCGGCCGTCGTCCGTGGCATCCACGATCGAGTACGACCGGCGGTCACGCTCGCCCCCGATGGTCAGACGCACGTCGACGTGTGCGCCGGGACTCACCGGCGCGGGCTGATCGACGTCGATCTCGATGCGGCGGATCTCGGGAGTGAGGGCACGGGATGCCGCGACGGTGCCGTGCTGCCAGACCTCGGTATGCGAGACCGCCACCTCAGCGCACCATCTGCGCGCCCGCACGCGGTGCCGGGGCGTGATCGCGGCCCTCGGCGAGCAGCATCCGCTCGAGGATCCGGCGCACCCACATGCCGCCCGCGTCGATGTTCAGGCTGTAGAACTCGTAATCGGGATTGGCGTCGATCGCGGCCTGCTGGGCGGCGAGCATCGCCTCGTCTTCGCCGAACACCCCGTGCACGCCGTCACGCAGTTGCGTCGTGATGAGCTGACTGTCGAGGCGGTAATCGCGCTGGAACGACCAGAAGTAGTGGCTCGAGCGCGCGGTCTCGGGCGTGATGGTGTTCATGACGTAGCCGTTGACCCCCTGCGACCGGTCGCCCTCCGGTGCACCCGTGCCGGCCTTGGCGACGCCAACGTCGATGCAGATGGTCGACGGCGCCTCGAAGTGGATGATCTGCCAGCGGTCGACGCGCCCCTCGAAGCCGGGGAACTTGTCTCTCATGTTCTTCAGCCAGAACGGCGGGGCCTCGATGTCGTGCATCCAGCGTTCGACCGTCACCGTGGTGTCGGTGTGGCTCGTGACGAACTCGCTCTCGCTGAGCTCCTTCTGGCCGATGCTGCTGGAGTGCACGAACTCCTCGTGGGTGAGGTCCATCAAATTGTCGAGCACGAGCTGGTAGTTGCAGGCGGCGTGGATCGTCAGGCCGTCGCCGGTCCAGGCGGCATCCGTCATCTGGTGCATGTCGGGGATGAGGTCGGGGTCGGCCAGCGCCGGGTCGCCCACCCACACCCACACGTAGCGGTAGCGGTCGACGACCGGGAATGAGGGCACGAGCGCGCTGGGGTTGATGGTCTCCTGCGCGGGCATCGAGGTGCAGCGACCCCGGGCGTCGTAGGTGATGCCGTGGTAGGGGCAGCGGATGTCTTCGCGGCCGACCAGAGCGCCCTGCGAGAGCGGCGCGAGGCGGTGCCAGCACGCGTCGGCGAGGGCGACGGCCCGACCGTCCGCGGTCCGATAGAGCGCCAGGGGCCTTCCCGCGACCGTGCGCGCGAGGATCTTCTTGCGCCCGACCTCGTGATCCCACGCGGCGACGTACCAGGCGTTGCGCGGGTGATCGAGCAGCTTGGCGGTCACGGCCTGTTGCATGGGAACTCCTTCGTCCACTCACTATCGGGATAGTTATAGCCGAGAAGATACGGTGGATGCCGAGCATCCGCAAGCACCCCGAGGAGTCGCCGATGAGCCTGCGGTACGCCCTGCTGGCCCTCTTGACCGCGCAACCCATGACCGGTTACGACCTGGCCAAGGCCTTCCACGTCTCGGTCGGGCACGTCTGGCACGCACCCGACTCGCAGATCTACCCCGAACTCAAGCGCATGGTCGCCGACGGGCTGCTGCGCGACGAGTCGGTCCCGTGGGGGGCGAGCTCGACGAAGACGCAGTACACCGTCACCGACGAGGGGGTCGACGCCTTCCGGGCGTGGATGGACGAACCCATCGAATACGCGCGGGAACGCGACCCCGCGCACCTGCGCGCCGCCTACTTCGAGTGGGCCGATCCCGACGTCGCCCGCCGACACCTGCACGAGCACATCGCCCAGTTCGAGCTGCGCCGCGCGCAATGGCAGTCCCAGCTGGATGCGATCCGGAGGCGTTCGCACCCGATCCTCGCTCGCCGACTCGAGACCGACACCCGCCACGATCCCGACGCGGTGGTGGCGTTCAAGGTGTTCACGTACGAGGGGTTCCTCGACCGCGCCGAGGGCGAGATCGCCTGGGCGCGCCACGGCCTCGACCTGCTCGACCGCCTGCACCCGCGCGACTGAACGCCGGGCGCGTCACCCCGGGGCGCGGGGCGGCTCGAATGCGTCGTGGTGGTGTCGTCACTCCCCGCCGGGGAAGGCGACCACCCGCAGCAGGCGCGCCAACTCGGCGCGGTCGGCGCTCGAGAGCCCGGCGTGAGCGCGACGTTCGCCCGCCTCGACGTCGGCCTGCGCGCGCCGGTAGAGCGAACGCCCGGCGAGCGTGGCGGCCACGACGTTGGCCCGCCGATCTCGCGGATCGGGCTCGCGTGTGACGAGACCGCGACGCTCGAGATCGTCGATGAGGGCGACCACCTGACTCGGATCGAGGCGCAGGAAGGCGGCGAGCTCACGCTGCGAGGGCCGACCGCCGGTCACCGCGAGCGCGAGCACGGAGTACGAACGCACCTTGAGCCCGTGCGTGGCGAGGGCCTCGTTGGCCGCCGCCTGCGAGACGGCCGAGGCCCGCGCGAGGAGGAAGCCGAGGTCGTCGACGAGGGGAGAGTGCTCCAGGCGCGACGAGCCCGAGGGGTCGTCGGGGGCCACGGAGGTCATCCCGCAAGTGTAGCGAAGAGCAATCATTGACATTTTCAACGATTGGATGCCACGATGTCTCCGATCGAAGGAGTCACCATGACGCTCACCGGCAAAGTCGCCATCGTCACCGGTTCGGGCCGCGGCCTGGGCCTCGCCTACGCCCAGGAGCTCGCCCACCAGGGGGCGGCCGTCGTCATCAACGACGTGGACGCCGCCACCGCCGATGCCGCGGTGAAGACCATCGTCGATGCGGGTGGCCAGGCGGTCGCCGTGGTCGCACCGGTCGGACCGACCGAGACCGCCGACGCGCTCGTCGCGGCGGCCGTCGACGCGTACGGCCGACTCGACATCCTCGTCACCAACGCCGGCGTCCTGCGCGACACCGTGCTGTGGAAGATGAGCGACGACGACTTCGACACCGTCATCAACGTGCACCTGCGCGGAACCTTCACGACGGTGCGCGCCGCGGCGACGTACATGCGGCAGAACGAGATCGCCGGCCGCATCGTCTGCATCGGCTCGCCCACCGGTCAGCGCGGAAACTTCGGCCAGACGAATTACGCGGCGGCCAAAGCCGGAATCGTCGGCATGGTGCGCACCTGGGCCCTCGAGCTCAAGAAGGCCGGGATCGCGGTCAACGCGGTCATCCCCGTCGCTGCCACCGCCATGACCGCGACGGTGCCCTACTTCGCCGCGGCCGTCGAGGCGGAGGCAGCGGGAGAGCCCATGCCCGCCTTCTTCCGACACGACCTGGGCTTCGGCACCTCGGACGATGTCGCCGGACTCATCGCCTTCCTCGCCTCCGACGCGGCAGCCGGGGTGAGCGGCCAGGCGATCGGCATCGGCGGTGACCGCCTGCAGCTGTGGTCGCACCCCGAGCCCGTCGCCACGGCCTACCGCGACGGCGGCTGGAGCGCTGAGGCCCTCGCCGCGGGCTTCGCCGAGGCCGTCGGCGACCTGCAGAGCGTGGGCGAGCGCTTCCCGGCCCTCCCCGTCGAGCTCCAGCGCCCCGCCCCCACCGCGTGACCACCGTGACCCGATACGAACCCGCCATCGACGTCGGGGCGCTCAGGGCGATCGACGTGCACGTCCACGTCGAGGTGGACGGGCACGGGCACTCCTCGCTTCCCGATGATCTCGCCGCGGCCGCGAGTCGCTACTTCGCGACCGACGCCGCGCGTCCCGACCTCGACAGCATTGCGGCGTACTACCGCGAGCGCTCGATGGCGGCGGTGGTCTTCACGGTCGATGCCGAGGGCAACCTCGATCACCCGCCCCTCTCGAGCGCCGAAATCGCCGAGGGCGCGGCTCGCCACAACGACGTGCTCATCCCGTTCGGCTCCGTCGACCCGAACCGCGCGGATGCGGTGGAGCGCGCGCAGCGTCTGATCGAGGAGTCCGGCGTGCGGGGATTCAAGTTCCACCCCACCGTGCAGAGATTCGACCCGAGCGACGAGCGGCACTACCCGCTGTACGAGACGCTTCAGGCGGCGGGGGTCGTCGCCCTGTTCCACACGGGGCAGACGGGTATCGGCGCGGGGATGAAGGGCGGCAGGGGTTTGCGCCTGGGACTGTCGAACCCCATGCTGCTCGACGGCGTCGCGGCCGACTTCGGCGACCTGCAGATCATCATGGCCCACCCCTCGGTGCCGTGGCAGGACGAAGCGATCTCGGTGGCCACGCACAAGCACAACACCTGGATCGACCTGTCGGGCTGGAGCCCGAAGTACTTCCCCGCGCAGCTCGTGCGTGCCGCCAACTCGTTCCTGAAGGACCGCGTGCTCTTCGGGTCCGACTTCCCTCTACTCACGCCCGACCGCTGGCTGCGCGACGTCGAGCAGACCACCCTCACGCCCGAGGTCATGCCCGGCATCGTCCGCGACAACGCCGCGCGTCTGCTCGGCCTGACCACCCCCTCCAAGGAGCACTCATGAGCACCACCGTCTCGTACGACGACATCGCCGGCCTCGCCGGCACCGACCTCGGCTGGTCGGAGTGGCTCGAGGTCGCTCAGGACCGCGTGAACCTCTTCGCCGACGCCACCGACGACCACCAGTGGATCCACACCGATCCCGAACGCGCGAAGGACGGCCCCTTCGGCGGCGCCATCGCCCACGGGTTCTTGAGCCTGTCGCTCGCGGTGAAGTTCTGGACCGAGCTGCTCGACGTGACCGGCGTGACCACGAAGGTCAATTACGGCCTCGACAAGGTGCGGTTCATCTCACCCGTCAAGGTCGGTGCCCGCGTGCGCATGAACGCCGTCATCGCCGAGGTCACCGAGATCGCCGGCGGCTATCAGCTGGCGGTCGATCAGACGATCGAGATCGACGGCGGCGGCAAGCCCGCCGTGGTCGCGCGCGGCCTCTACCGCTTCTACGCCTGAGTGGGAGGGGCATCGCCCCTCCCACCTCCATCCCGCACCCTCGACGAAGAGATCGCGCATGAGAACCCAAGGTCTCGGAGCCTGGCTCCCCCGCCGGCGTCTCCGCTCCCCCGACAAGACAGCCGTGGTCTACGGCGAGAACCAGCACCTCACGTACGCCCAGCTCGCGAATGCCGCGGAGGCGTTCTCGGCCGTCCTCGCCTCACGGGGGATCGGCGCCGGCGACGCGGTGGCCTACCTCGGCGAGAACAGCCCCGACTTCCTGATCACGCTGTTCGGTGCGGCGCGGATCGGCGCGGTGTTCGTACCGGTGAACACCCGACTCGCCGGTCGCGAGATCGCTCACGTCCTCAGCGACAGCGGCGCGCGCACCCTCGTGCACGATCCCGTCTTCGACGACCGCCTCGACGCGCTTGCGTCGCCCGAGCAGACGCCGCCGCGCATCCGCACCGGCGCCTCCGGTCGGAATGGAGAGCCGGGCCTGTCCCGACTCCTCGACGCCGCGGGCCCGGCGCCCGCGCTCGTGGTCGCCGGCCCCGCCACCCCGGCGGCGATCGTCTACACCTCGGGGACCACGGGGCGACCGAAGGGTGCCGTGCTGACGCACGACAACCTCACCTCGGTCGCGGTCAACACCGTCATCGACTACGACGTGGTCTCCGACGACGTCGCGCTGATGATCTCGCCCCTGTTCCACGTGGCGTCCCTGGGGATGGGAGCCCTCCCGGTGGTGCTGAAAGGCGCGACCCTTGTCCTCGAGAAGGGCTTCGAAGCGGGGCGCGCGCTCGACCTCGTCGAGCGCCACCGGGTGACGATGATCTCGGGAGTCCCCACGACCTTCCAGCTCATGGCGGACCATCCCGCGTGGGAGGACTCGGACGTCTCGAGTCTGCGCACCCTCACCTGCGGCGGCTCCGCCGTTCCCGACCGCATCCTGAGCGCGTGGGAGGCCCGCGGGTTGTCGTTCTCGCAGGGATACGGCATGACCGAAACCTCCCCCGGCGCCACCTCTCTGGGCTCGCACATGACGAGGTCGAAGCAGGGCAGCGTCGGGCTGCCGCACTTCTTCACCGAGGTGCGCGTGGTCGACGAGCAGCAGCGGCCTGTCCCGACCGGGACGGTCGGCGAGATCCAGATCAGCGGGCCGAACGTGTTCGCCGGGTACCACGGGCTCCACGACGCCACCCGCGCGGCCACGACCGATGACGGCTGGTTCCGCTCCGGAGACCTCGGCTACCTCGACGCCGACGGCTACCTGTACGTGTGCGGTCGGTCGAAGGACATGATCATCTCGGGTGGCGAGAACATCTACCCCGCCGAGGTCGAGTCGCTCATCGCGGACCTCCCGGGCATCACGGAGGTCGCGGTCGTCGGCATCCCGGACGACCGGTGGGGAGAGGTGCCTCTCGCGGTGGTCACCGTCGCCCCCGGAGCCCAGGTCGACACCGCCGCCGTCCGCGCCCACCTCGACGGCCAGGTGGCCCGCTACAAGCTGCCGAAAGAGGTCGTGATCGTCGAGGCCCTCCCCCGCACGGCATCGGGAAAGGTGATCAAGGCCGAGCTGCGCGAGCGCTTCTCGAGCACCCGCGCCTGAGCGTCAGTGCGCGGCGGCGCCGCGGCGCGTCAGCCGCGAGATGCCGGTCACGACACCCACGATGATCAGGCCCAGGATCAGCCCGAACACCGCCGACAACGCCGTCTCGACGATCCACTCGACGACCGGCCCCGTGGCCTCGATCGCGTGGGTCACGAGGTGCACGAGGTCGTACGGCCCCGACCAGAGGGTATCGGCGAGGTTCTGCAGCACCAGGTGCCCCCCGACCCACAGCATGGCGACCGTGCCGATGACGCTGATCACGCGGAAGACGGCGGGCATGGATGCCACGACCCGGGCACCGAAGCGGCGGACGCCCCGCGACTCGCTCTTCATGAAGCGCAGGCCGATGTCGTCGATCTTGACGAGGAGCGCGACCGCGCCGTAGACGACCACCGTCATGGCCAGGCCGATGATGAGCAGCGCCCCGAGCGTCATCCAGATGCCGAAGTCGGGGTCGAGGCTCGAGAGGGCGATGAGCATGATTTCGGTGCTGAGGATGAGGTCGGTGCGCACGGCCCCCAGGACGAGCTTCTTCTCGTCACGCGGCTCGTCGGCGTCGCCCTCGGCGTGGTGGACGCCGAACCACTCGAGCACCTTCTCGGCGCCCTCGAAGCACAGGAATCCGCCGCCGATGATGAGCAGGTAGGGAAGCACCCACGGGGCGAACGCGGTGAGCAGCAACGCGATCGGGATGATGATCACGTACTTGTTGATGATGCTGCCCAGCGCGATCTTCCAGACCACGGGCAGTTCGCGCGCGGGCGTCAGCCCCTGCACGTACTGCGGAGTGACGGCGGCGTCGTCGATCACGACGCCGGCCGTCTTGGCACTCGCGCGCATCGCGGCGCTGAGGATGTCATCGACGACGGCGAGGAGTCCGACGGACATGCGCTTCTCCCGGGGTGCGAGGGCGCGCGAGGTGCGCACCGCAGGCACGACCCTATCGGGGTGCGAGGACGCCGCCGACGGGGTGGCGCCGGGCCGGATGGCTGTGGGAGGTGTTCCGGCGACGAGAGGACGCATCGCACACGCGTCGTCCTGCGTCGGCAGAACCTCGGCACTCGGCGCCCTGTCGTCGCCACCCGACCGTGGCTAGGGTGAAGCCACCGCCACCGCAGAGGAGACCCATGTCGTTCATCACACGCGGATTCTCGGGACGACGACGCGAGCGCGACCCCCGACTCCCGCCCGGTCAGACACTCGTCGGAGACTGGCCCGTGTTGTCGGCCGGCCCGACACCTCGCATCGATGACGACGGCTGGGAGTTCGCGATCGGCACCGAGAACGGCGTGCACCGCTGGACGCGGGCAGAGCTCGAGGCCCTCGGGGTCGACGACGTCACGGTCGACATCCACTGCGTCACGCACTGGACGAAGCTCGACATGCCATGGCGCGGCGTCTCGCTCGATCGCCTCTTCGCCGACGTCGACACCTCCCACCGCTTCGCGATGGTGCACTCGTTCGGCGGGTACACGACCAACATCGCCCTCGACGACCTGCTCGGGGGCAAGAGCTGGATCGCCTTCGAGGCCGACGGGGCGCCTCTGACGCCCGAGCACGGGGGACCTGCCCGCCTGCTGGTGCCGCACCTGTACTTCTGGAAGAGCGCGAAGTGGGTGCAGGGGCTCATCACGATGCCCGCCGACAAGCCGGGCTTCTGGGAGCAGAACGGCTACCACCTGCACGGCGATCCCTGGCGCGAGGAACGGTACGGGTGACCGCGCGCACCGCGGCTTGGCACACCGCGACCGTCGTCGCCTCGCGCCCCGAGACCGCGACCGCCCGACGCATCGAGCTCGACGTGCCCACGTGGCCGGGCAACGAGGCGGGTTCGCACCTGGACGTGCGCCTCACCGCACCCGACGGCTACCAGGCGAGCCGGTCGTACTCGATCGCCTCGGCGGGCCCGGGCACGCGCATCGTGCTCGCCGTCGACGAGGTGCCCGACGGCGAGGTCTCGCCGTTCCTCGTCCACGATCTGCGCGAGGGCGACCGCATCGAGGTGCACGGGCCGCTCGGGGCGTTCTTCGTGTGGACGCCGTCCGACGACCCCGCTCCGGTGCAGCTGATCGCGGGCGGCTCGGGGGTCGTTCCGCTCTTCGCCATGGCCTCGGCGCATGCGGCGAGCGCCGACGAGACCCCCTTCCGACTGATGTACTCCGTCCGCTCGCCGGACGACGTGTTCTTCGCCGACGAACTCGCGGCGCTCATCGACGACCGCTTCGCCCTGGACCTCGTCTACACGCGCCGGGCGCCGGCCGACGCGGAACGGGCGCCCGGGCGGCTGACCATCGACAGCCTCCGCGCGGCTGTCATCCCCGCCGCGCAGCAACCACGCATCTTCGTCTGCGGACCGACTCCGTTCGTCGAGGCGGTCGCGGGCTGGCTCATCGAGTCGCGTCACTCGGCCGCCCGCATCCGCACCGAGCGATTCGGAGGTTCCTGATGACGCTTCTCGACGGCAATGCCCTGGCCGGTCGCCTCGACGATCTTCTGGGCTGGGACGCCACGGCATCCGGGGTGCGATGCACCCACTGCGGGCTGACGGGACTGCTCGCGACGGCGGCCGTCTACGCCTCGGCGATGGGCGTGGTCGTGCGATGCCGCGGGTGCGAGGCCGTGCTCCTGACCGTCGTCGACGGCCCCGACGGCCGCTCCTGGCTCGGGCTCCATGGCGTGAGTGCGGTGGAGCTGCATCGTGGATGAACACTTCGCACTCGTGCTGGACACGGGGCGACGAGGAGGGTTTCATGCTGTTGTGTGAGCGCTCCCAGGAGCACTCGCTCCACTCACTACCGAGCAGCAGGACACGGAAGGTTCACTCATGGGGTACGTCACGACGAACGACGGCGCGGAGATCTCCTTCAAGGATTGGGGCGATCACGACGCCCAGCCCATCGTGTTCCATCACGGGTGGCCCCTGTCATCCGACGACTGGGACGCGCAACTGCTCTACTTCCTCAACGAGGGCTATCGCGTGATCGCGACCGACCGACGCGGCCACGGTCGCTCGTCGCAGATCGGCACCGGTCACGACATGGATCACTACGCGAGCGATGTGAACGCGGTCGTCGAGCACCTCGACCTGCACAACGCCGTGCACGTCGGTCACTCTACTGGCGGCGGACAGGTCGCCCGCTACGTCGCGCAGTACGGCGAGCCCCAGGGCCGTGTCGCCAAAGCCGTGCTCGTCGCAGCCGTTCCGCCCCTGATGCTGCAGACCGACGACAACCCCGAGGGGCTCCCGATGTCGGTGTTCGACGGATTCCGCGACGCCCTCGCCGCCAACCGCGCGCAGTTCTTCGAGGATGTGGCATCCGGACCCTTCTACGGGTTCAACCGCGAGGGCGTCGAGGTGCAGCAGCGAGTCATCGACAACTGGTGGCGCCAGGGCATGACCGGCAGCGCCCTCGCCCACTACGCCGGCATCAAGGCGTTCTCCGAGACCGACCAGACCGACGACCTGAAGGCCATCACGGTGCCCGTGCTCGTGCTGCAGGGGGACGACGACCAGGTCGTGCCTTATAAGGCCGCGGCCCTCAAGCAGGCCGAGCTGCTGCCGAACGCGACGTTGAAGATCTACGAGGGCTACCCCCACGGCATGCTCACCACGCACGCCGACGTGATCAACCCCGACATCCTGGCGTTCATCCGCTCGTGACCTGCACCCGACGGTGCTCGCGACACCCCGCGGGCGCCGTCGTCAGGAACCAGAAAAGCCCCGGCGAACCGGGGCTTCTTCTGCGGAGACGGAGGGATTTGAACCCTCGGTCCCCTTACGGGGACTCCACCTTAGCAGGGTGGTGCACTAGGCCTGACTATGCGACGTCTCCAGGTGATCGACGCCCTGCGGCGCGAACACACCGGTCCATACTAACCGGATGCCGCCCGGCATTCGAACCACGTCCGACATGCCGGGCGGCGAGGGTCAGCCGCGAACGTTTCCGTTCGAGCAGGTCGCCTGCGCGGCGGTCTGCCCGGCGATGCCGCTCGGCAGCTGGATCGCGTCCGACGTCGGGGCAGGGGAGGCCTGGGCCGTCTGGGTGGGCGAGGGACTGGCGGTGTCGACCGGCGCGGGGGCCTGCGTGGGTGCCGGGGTGGCGTTCTGGTCGACGACCACGCCGTTGCCGTCGCTGAGGTTGCCCGACAGCTCCAGCGGCTGGTTCGCGGCGAGGGCCGCCCAGAGCGTGTCGGCGTCGGTGCGGTCGGGCACGACACGGTTCGCGTTCGAGGGATCGGTGTACGTCGGGTACTGGATGAACACGATCTCGCTGAAGGGCACGTCCTTGACCGCGGAGGCGATCTGCACGAGCGTCAGCGGGTTCGTCAGCGACGTCGACGGGTCGACGTTGCGCAGAGCGGTGGAGGCGAGCTTGTAGAGCGTCGCGGGGTTCGACAGCACGTCCTGGCTCTTCAGCTTGTTGGCCAGACGCGACATGTACTGCTGCTGGTTCGAGATGCGCCCCAGGTCGCCGCCGTCGCCGACGCCGTGGCGGGTACGGAGGAACTGCAGGGCGTCGAGACCCTGCACCGTGCGCATGCCGGCGGGCCAGTCGATGCCGGTGTAGCGGTCCTTGATGCCGTTCGCGATGCAGACGTCGACACCGCCGATCGCGTCGGTGATGTTGATCACCCCGCCGAAGCTGACCTTCGCGGCGAAGGGGATCTCGAGGCCGCTGAGCTCCGAGACCGTCTGCACGACGCACGAGAGGCCGCCGTACGAGAACGCGGAGTTGATCTGCTGCTTGCTCATCGCCGAGGTCTCGTTGCCGTCCTTATCGGTGCACGAGGGGATCGGCACCATCAGGTCGCGCGGGAACGAGATGACCGTGACCCGGCGGGGCGCGTCGGAGATGTGGACGAGCATGTTGACGTCGTTGAGGCTGCCCTCGGAGTCGGCACCGGTGCAGCGATCGCCGAAGAGCTGGGCGAAGCTGGGCTCGCACTCGTCGGTTCCGACGAGGAGCATGTTGACGCCGCCCTTGAGCTCGCCGAGGTCCGGCGGGACCGCCGGCTGCCCCTTGAGCTCGACCGCGTCCGCGGTGAAGCTCTGGGTGAGGTCGACCGCGGCGTACGCGAGGACCGCACCGCCCGACACGAGGAGGACGGCGAGGGCGATCGCCACGCCGCGGAACAGCTGCGCGAGAGGCCCCGGCGAGGTGAGTCGCCCGTGGCGCGCGACGGTCCGCTGACCGCGCGGGGTGGAGGTCTTGCTCACTCGGGTCCTTTCGAGACGGATGCCACCGGCCCGGCAGCACGTCGACCCGCGGCACGGCCGGAGGTCGCAGTAATACTAGGGATCAGGATCTGTGAATCCCGTGAAGATCGGGCGTTTCGCCGGGGGCGGGGTGCGGGAGGCGTCCCGACGGTGCGTGATCGAGACGACCCGGGTCGACGAGTCGCGCGGCGTGGGCCCAACGACGTTCTCATCCCGCTCAGCCGGCAGTAACGACGAAGCGGACCCCTGCGGGGCCCGCTTCGTCGTTGCGGAGACTACGCAATGGCTTTCAAACCCCTCCTGGGAAACCCGACGGCTCCTTGATTGGATTGCGGCACGCGGAAACGGCAACAACTAGCTCTCGTCGTCGGACGCCCGCTCATGTAGCCCGAAGGTGGGGGCGGATCGTTACGCTGGCGGCATGTCCGACCTCGACGCGCTTCACAATCGCGACTTTCATTTGGTGGTTCGCGGGAAGCTCCCCGATGACCTAAGCGTTACCTCCTTCGACGAGCTGATCGGCGGAGTCGCATTACTCGTAAGTACCGCGCAGAGCGCTGCACGGCTCGAAGGCCGGAAGCCGGCCGAACATCGCCTCGTCCGGGTGCAAATGGGAGCGAGTTCGTCACCGTCATCTCCGTGGGAGTCGTACTCGCGGGAACTCTGTACACGTTCGGGCAAGCATTTGAGAAGTTCACGGCTGGCTACAACAACATTCAGCAGGGGCGTAAGGCGGCTTCGGAAGCCGACCTCAACCGTGAGCGCCTCTATCGTGAACGGGAGGTTAGCGCAGCCTTCGATGCCACTCAGAGCGCATACTCGGCGGAAACCGGCCAGACCATGCGACCGGCCAATACGGTCCGACTGGGACGCGCCTTCTTGACCTTTCAAGCGTTCGGCGTCCGATTCAACGTCGAGCGCCGCGACTGAACGGATTTGGCACCGACGCTTCTCGGCTTACACCCGCGTGTCGAACTGATCTAGCCCGGGACGGCTAAAGCTCCGAGGTCTCGTTGCTTGATCAGCGCGATCGGTTTGCCGTTCCGCCACCGGCGGACGCCCAATTGAAGTTCAGCGCACGAGGTGCCCCACGATCCAACGCTTGCTCTTCGTCGCGAGTCAGCCGTTGGGGTTCGGGCTGTTGGGTAGCTCCTGACCAAGTACGAGCAAACGCGCTGGTGGCAGGGGAAACGTGACCATGCGAAATTCCGAGCCCTTACTCGCTTTGCACAGAAGTACCGTGGATTACGAGTGCCACGGCGCGGTTCGTCGCGCAGGCGGCAGGTGGTCGTCATCGAACAGACTCCTATCAAGCCTCGAAGCCCACCCCGAGTCAACCGATTCGGGATCCAACGAGATCAACCATTCTTCTCGGGATCGAGCTTGAATGAAGATGGAAGACCGCGCTTTTTGCACCAAGACGTCTGCAAAGACTTGGATAGCGACGTTTGCTAGAGAGTTAGTAACACTGACCTCATCCGGCGCATCGAATTGCCAGTCGGGAAGTTTTTCTGCAAGCGCGTGCTCTGTGGTTGCCCCTCGAGGTACAGGATTCTTCCCCCGACCGAGGGGACCGTAAAGCACGATGTGCAGAAGCTCATAGCTTGGTATAGATACGGTCGCCCACTAGTACGGCGGAAACTGCTGCGGATGCGCCAGCATCGCGCGAAAGAGGCAAGCCTGGGACAGGTCCAGCGCCACACCTTCATCGAAGTCGTATTGCTCGGCCGCCCAGTCCAAAAACCGAGAGTTATCGGAAAAATTTACACCAAACACGGGGTGGTTCCGGGCGACAAATCCGGACAGATTGGACAGCGCCCCCATCGAGCCGGAAGCCTAAAACGCCCCGCGCCCCTCACTGAGTTCGGCTGCCTTTCCCTTCGCGGGCACGAGGTGGCCGAGCGAATACGGGGCACTGATGGCGACGACGCTCAACCTTTTATGCTGAGCGAGTGAGTAGCGACACCATTGGGGAGAGGTCATGACACCCGGAGTGGCGAGTCTTGTCGTGCTGGCACTGGGTGCAACAGCGCTAGCGGTGTGGGGTGTCTATCGGGCGTTACGCACGCGCGGGCTCCGAACGCTTCAGCGCGTAGAGCGCATCGCGATCGCCTGCTGGTTCTGGCTTCTGCTTGCGGTGCTCCCCGTCGTGGTGTCGCTTCAGGAGGACACGGCCACCACAGTTGCAGCCCTAATCGTCGTCGGCGTCGGCCTTGCTCTCGGGGTTTTCATGCTCGCCGTCGCCATCTACGACCGCCTGCAGCTTCGGCGCGACAAACGACGCGACACGGAGCTGGGCATCCCCCATCAGCCCAGGCAACGAACCTGGGAGGGAGCGCTCGCGATCGCAATACTCACCTTCATCGTCGCCGGAGTGGTGGGTGTGTTCATCGCAACGCCCTGGCTGGTCATGACGACAGTCGGCGACGCGCTCGACGCGGCAGCGCCGTCTCAGACATTGCAGGATCTTGGCCGCACTATGCCCGCCCCCAACCTCGGCGCTGTGTGGACAGGTATAGCAATCGAGGCGGCAGCCACCGCCGTGGCCGCGGCGCTGCTGTGGAAGCTTCCCCGAGATGCCGCCCTGCGCGCACATGTCAATCTCGTCGAGGGCATTGCACGCCGCCTCAACGCGGAACGAGAAATTGGGCGGCAAGAGGGGCTTGCCGCCCGAGACGGCGAGTAGCCCGGGGCGGCTTCTCCTTGCCGCATCACTCGGACCGGTCGTGTGCGCGAGTGCCAGCATGAACGGGCACATTCGCTCGCCGCGCATCTGAGCGACGATGTCGGTCATGCTCCCGCTCGGTTCGCTTCGGTGAACGGCGGGCGATTTCTTCCGATTGCCGCACGCAGCGTCGTAAGGTCGTATGGACAAAATACGAAGGGGGCTCGTATGGTCTGTAGCGCTGACGAAGCAGCACAGGGAGCACAAGACTATGTCCGGCGTGCGCAGCAGCGGGCGGAGCGATGTTCGGCGCAGCAGTTCGGTAGCGCCGGCGCGCGGGGCACAGCCGTTGCTACCCGGCGCGGCATCTCGGTTAGGTCGATTCCAGAGGCGCACCGGGTGATATTCAGATCAGCAACGGTACGCTCGAGCCGAAGTCGTCGTCTGGTCAGTGTCGCACCGGTTCGAAACGAGTGCTCGTGACGACGCACGCAAGTCAAAGAGACCACGCGACGAAGAACCTGAGCTCTGCGGATTTTCACCACTGGATGAGCAGGTTAGCCCGCAACCTACGGATCAACAGGGAGCGCAAGGGGCTATCTCAGCTCGATGCCGCCATCGCTGCGGGTATAGCACTCAACACCTACGCGCGCCTCGAACGCGGCGCGAGCGGACGGCTCCCGAACCCCACTCTTCTGACCATGGTGCGCATCTTCTCCGTGCTCGATCTGGAGCTCTTTTCTCCAGCCCAGCAGGCGCCACCTGGCAGCGGTGAACAGAGCCAGAACCACGAGAGGCCGGCGGATCAATCGTTCAGGGCCGAGCAAGGGACAAGTTCACCCCGTTATAGGCACCATGTTGCGCAGACGGGCTTAGAGAAATCTGCAAGTCTGCCCTAGGGGGGCCAAGGGGTCGGTGCCGCGTGAGCGGTTCCGCTTCTGCAGGCCCCGGGCACCTAGTCGCAATCGCAAAACGGGGGAATCAATGAAGAAGCAGTCGCTCGCAGCTAGAGCAGCAGTTGTTGCCGCCTTGGTGGCAAGCCTGGTCGGTGGTACCGCGGTCGCCGCCAATGCGGAATCGGCCGGAGGCGGCACCTGGTACTACGGAGTTGAAGGAGTGCAGGCATACAACTACTCGCACTACCTGCACAACTCCTACTATCACCGCGCGTCCGTAGTAGACGGAAACAATTACCGTGTCCGCGCATACGGAGAAGCCTCGCAGTGGGCCCGGGCGCGGCAGTCCGCTACGGCGTGGGGCAACACGGCCCAGTGGTACCACAACAACGGTGGTCGCAACTTCTAAACTGCATATGGGGTGCCGGGGCACACGTTCCGGCACCCCAATACACTTCCATCGACGGATCTATGGCAGCTCATGCCGAGCTCTTGTTGGCGTATCGAAGCAGTTGTTTTGGGGGGGGGGGGGGCGGGGGCCGGGGGCGCGGGGGGGGGGGGGGGGGGGGGGGC
>Ga0308157_10001135_pt1 | contig 61835 bp, 64 predicted proteins | sample PhyBR1_FD_201035 | JGI IMG/M metagenome (GOLD analysis project Ga0308157, IMG submission 201035) | Phyllosphere microbial communities from UC Gill Tract Community Farm, Albany, California, United States - DLSLB.R1 | ecosystem: Host-associated > Plants > Phyllosphere > Unclassified | place: USA... | reverse complement strand
GTAAAAAAAGAGTTCTAAAAATGAAGAGAGTATTAAAGATAATGTTGACAATAGTGCTGTTTATTTTTATTGCTATTCAATTTTATCAGCCTGCCCTTAATGTAGATAAAGGGCAGGTTTACACAACCGATTTTACCCAAGCGTATAAAATGCCTGTTGAAGTAAAAGCGATGCTTCAAACCTCTTGCTACGATTGTCATAGTAACAATACTAATTATGTTTGGTACGACTATGTGCAACCTATGAGAGCATTAGTAGAAAACCACATAAAAAACGCAAAAGAGGATTTGAATTTCAACGAATGGGGTACATACTCAAATAGGAAGCAGGAAAGATTATTAAACTCAATTAAAGAACAAATCGAAACTAAACAAATGCCCTTAGCATCATATACAATGATGCATAAAAACACAAAACTGAATGATGAGCAAATCAAAGTTTTAACCAATTGGCTAAAAGAGCAGGATTAAGTTTCAAGAAAAAAAATATCAAAATGAATATACCTAAAAATGTTACGATCAGGTTGCTGCAAGCAGTTTTTATACTGTTATGTTCGCAATCTCTCTTTGCACAAAAAGTAGTTCGTTACGAGTTGTATGTAAAAGATACGCTTGTAAACTACGCAGGCAAAGAAAAAAGAGCCATTTCCGTAAATGGTCAAATACCAATGCCAACGCTCACTTTTACCGAAGGCGATACAGCCGAAATCGTTGTACATAACCAATTAAAAGAAAGTACCTCATTGCATTGGCACGGAGTGTTCCTGCCCAACAAAGAAGATGGTGTGCCCTGGCTTACACAAAAACCTATTAAGGCAGGCACAACCTATACCTATCGCTTCCCAATTATCCAACACGGAACGCATTGGTATCACTCACATTCTGGTTTGCAGGAGCAAATTGGGATGTATGGCAGTTTTATAATGAAGAAAAAGGATGATGATAAAACCTTTAGAAAAGGAATTGACGATTTGCCGACTGTACCCATCATTTTAAGCGAGTGGACAAATCTTAATCCCGACAACATCAACAGGATGCTGCATAATGCCAACGATTGGGCAGCTATTAAAAAAAATGCAACACAGTCTTATGCAGAAGCTATTAGAGAAGGACATTTCAAAACAAAACTAACCAACGAATGGAAACGGATGTTGGCAATGGATGTAAGCGATGTGTATTATGACAAAATTTTAATCAATGGAAACCATACGACCGATTTAAAAAAGGTGGACGGCAAAACGCTAAAAGCGGGCGATAAAGTACGATTGCGAGTTTCAAACGGTGGTGCTTCGTCCTATTTTTGGTTGCGGTATGCAGGCGGTAAAATTACCGTAGTTGCAAATGACGGTAATGATGTAGAACCTGTGGAAGTAGATAGATTAATCATTGCGGTTTCTGAAACTTACGATATTGTAGTAACAATTCCTGAAGATGGTGTTGCTTATCAGTTTCTAGCTACTACTGAAGACAGAACACAATCCGCAAGTTATTTTGTGGGCAATGGCATCAAACAATTAATATCACCACTTCCTAAATTAAAATATTTTGAAGGGATGAAGATGATGAACGATATGATGAAGATGAATGGAGATTTGGACGATATGGGAATGAAAATGAGCCTGAACCAAATGGATATGAACGTGGTAATGTATCCTGAAATTACTGGAGAGGCAAAACCAAAAGAAGACCATAGTCAACACAATATGAATATGGAAAATGATCCCAACCGTTACAATGCAAATGCTTTGGGAGAAATCAAAACGCTGAATTATGCAATGCTACAATCTCCTTCCAATACGGAACTTCCTAAAGATGCGCCAGTAAAAGAATTGAAATTTACCCTTACCGGAAATATGAACCGTTATGTGTGGAGTATGGATAATAAAATACTTTCAGAAGTTGATAAAATACCTGTGAAAAAAGGAGAAATTCTACGAATTACCATTCATAATAACTCAATGATGCGCCATCCAATGCACTTGCACGGTTTTGATTTCAGGGTAATCAATGGCAAAGGCGAAAAATCACCACTAAAAAATGTTATAGATATAATGCCAATGGAAACTGATACCATTGAGTTTTTAGCAAACGAAGAAGGAGATTGGTTTTTCCACTGTCATATCCTTTATCATATGATGTCAGGAATGAACAGGGTATTTGCAGTTGACGATTATCAAAATCCGAATTTACCTAACAAAAAACAAGCATATAATATGTTGCAAAGAGAAAGCAATATGCCACACTTAATGGCTCAGAATGATTTTGCTAGCAATGGAAATGATGGTGATGCGATGCTTCAGAATTCAAGATGGAGTTTAGGGACAGAATGGCGATTAGGCTATAACGATATGCACGGTTATGAAGTAGAAACACATTTAGGAAGGTACATTGGAAAAATGCAATGGTTTATGCCGTTTATAGGTTTTGATTGGAGGTATCGTAAAATGGGTATGGATGAACACGAAACCAATTTATTCGGACAGAAAAATGAAAAAGATACACGTAGAGCTATTAGCTTGGGCTTTATGTACACATTACCAATGTTAGTAAACTTTCAGGCAGAGGTATATCACGATGGAATTGTACGTCTTTCTTTAATGCGTGAAGATATTCCCATCACAAAGAGATTGAGGGCTGGTTTTATGGTCAACACCGATATGGAATATATGACAGAGCTAAAATATATTATCAATAAAAATGTGGGTATTCGTACACATTATGATAGCGATATGGGCTGGGGTATTGGGTTATCTTTAAATTATTAAAACAAAGGATAAACAGCTAAGCCAGGAAACCGAAAACGTTTTTTCAATCCGTTTGAGCTGTCTCAACTATTTACCACAATATTACAATTTAAAATTGCACATGACAATGATAGAACTGATAAAGGCAACACCCGCATTTCCTGTCAGGGAAATTGACAAAGCAGTTCAATTTTACAAAGACAAATTTGGTTTTGATTGTCGGCACAAGGAAGACACTTTTGCAATTTTGGTTCGGGGCAACATAGAACTGCATTTGTGGGCTTCCTGCAATTATAGTTGGAAATGGAAAAGCATTTTTCTATTTCTAAAACCGATTAGTAGTGGGGCAGAAAGCTTTTTAGCAGGAACACACAGTTGCAGAATTGAAGTAAAAGGAGTTGAAGAGCTGTATAAAGAGCTAAAAGAAAAAGAGGTGCTTCACAATGAAAAAACAGAGATAGAAAGTACCTATTATGGCACAAGAGAATTTGCAGCATTAGACTTATACGGAAATCTTTTATCCTTTTATGAAAATGTATAAAAAGATGTTTTTGTATTTTAGTATTTGCTTAAATAAACAATTTGCTTATCTTTGTACTTATGGATAATCTTTCTTGTATAAGGCAGCAGGCGGACGTTAAGCAGATAATGCGTTGCAAAGACCGGATTAGTGAAATCAAAGGGACAGTTGATTATTTATCCAGCGGACTTGAGTTAGCGGGTAACAATGTAAGACTGAAAATACTTTTTCTTCTTTATGAAGAAAAGAAACTTTGTGTTTGCGACCTAAGCGATATTCTCAGTATGACCATTTCGGCAGTTTCTCAGCACTTGCGAAAACTCAAAGACAGAAAACTCATTGAAACGGAAAGACAAGCGCAAACTATTTTCTATTCGTTGGCAAAAGAGTATGAAAAAATGCTCAAACCTTTTTTCAAAATCCTTAACGAAAACAAAATTTTGGAAGCAATATGAAAACAGAAAAAAAATTAATCGGTGCAGGACTTTTGACAGCAATTGCTTCGTCCTTGTGCTGTATTACGCCAATTTTGGCTATAGTTGCGGGTTCAAGCGGAATTGCTTCTACCTTTTCGTGGCTCGAACCTTTTCGACCTTATTTTATTGGTATGACTGTTTTAGTTCTTGGCTTTGCTTGGTATCAAAAACTGAAACCTCAAAAACAAATTGACTGTAATTGTGAAACAAATCAAAAACAAAATTTTATGCAAACGAAATCATTGTTAGGAAGTATTACCGTAATATCAGTTTTACTTCTATCATTTCCGAGTTATGCTCACATCTTTGTTCCGAAGACAAAAATCACGGCAATTGTTACTTCGACTTCTAAAATTCAGAAAGTTGAATTTACTATTAAAGGAATGACTTGTTCAGGATGTGAACATCATGTAAAGACAGAAATTAGCAAACTAAAAGGCATTGTTGAAGTTATTGTTTCTTACGAAAAAGGCAACGCAATTGTAAAGTTCGACAACAAACAAACCAGCATCGAGCAAATCGAAAAAGCTATCAACTCTACTGGTTACAAATCACTAAAAAGCAAAATTATTTCATAATGGACATCATTTTAATATCCGAAATAACTTGTCCAACCTGCGGACATAAGAAATCCGAAGAAATGCCAACTGATGCTTGTCAATTTTTCTATCAGTGTGAGAGTTGCAAAACAACTCTAAAACCTATAAAGGGAGATTGTTGCGTGTTTTGTAGTTACGGTACAGTAAAGTGCCCACCTATTCAAGAGGGAAATGCTTGTTGTAAATAACTAAACCACTATGGACTTTCAGTCCATAGATTTGAACAACGAATGAAATTCGTTTAAAAAACTCCACAGATGCACAGATAATAAAATATTAAAAAATTCATTTTATTATCTGTGCATCTGTGTCGAATAAAAAATTTATAGAAACTGAAATTCTTGCACTGAAAGTGCATAGTTTCAACTAACTATTTTAATGCTTAATTGAAACTATGCACAACGAGTTTTCTATAGTCAGTTAATACTTACAACCTTTTTTCTAAAACAAACCAAAGCCAAAGTCCGGAATTGTTTTAGAAATGGGGTTGTTCCGCTTTCCGCAAAAATACGTTTCCGACCGCAGGGAGGAATTGCATTTTTGCCGCCCAACTTTTGGTCAGGCGGTTTTTTATATTTTTATCAGTTGAGAATGGAAATTTTTTAGATTAAGGAAAAAACCTCTGTTTTCAGTCAGTCCGTTGCGAAACAAGTTCCACAATAGAGAACATCCCATTTGTGCTAATGTAGAATTAATAAACAAATCCTGCTTTTCTAATGCTTCTGCTAAACTGCAACTTGGTGTATCATCTTGCGTTTCAGACTGCAAAAGCAGTTCTCCAAATTCTTCCGTCACATAAGGAAGATTCGACGTTGTTTGATATTTTTCGGAATCAGGTTGTTTTATATTCTCAACTGTAGAAAGCAAAACCTGTCCAGAATATCGGTTGTTGCCAAAATCCATCCAATATTTAGCCTGGTTTCTGTATAATCTCCTACCCTCTTTCAATTCATTCAGAATATCAGCAATTTCAAATCGTGATTTGACATTATCAACACACGACATATAAATTGCGGACTGCATATTCTCTTGGATTCTTCCTAAAGAATCTCTTTCAAACTTTCTGACTTCGGCTTTCCAATTCGTTCCAGACCATCGGTTTGCCCGATTTATCAGTGCAACTGCCTTTGGTAATCCTACTTCACATTCTGCAAAACGCTGTCTGCCTTGATTCGCTTCTGTGACAATATCATCATCCCACAACCGCACCTGTAATCCTGCGTGTCCCAATTCAATCAATGAATGGTTCATTTCGATCAAGGCGGTCAATACTTTAGAACCTGTACCACCTGCACCTATGAGGTTTACCATTACAGGATTGGTAGGATTTAAAAGGCTATCATCGGTAAAATGGACTTTTGTTTTTTCAGATTGTATCATTAGAGTAGATTTTTTAAAGTTAGATTTGAATTGATTAGAATATCTGTCGGAAACGGCTCTTTTGAATCAATAAGGCTTTTCCAAAGGATTACCAAGTTTCCTTTAATCGGATTATGGCTGTTGACCAAATGGCTGAAATAAGAATTGAAAAAATAGTTTTCCCATTTCTTAGTAAACTCTTCGAGTGATGCGGAACTTTTAATGTTTACGTCGACCGTTCCCATACAAACACTTCCGCTTTCGTAAACATTAAAGAACGGAGCGTGAAATAGTGGTGTATCTGTATTGGGGCGTTGGTCTGTCTCCAATGCGAATATTTTCATTCCCTGCTTATTGGCACACCATAGCAAAGGTGGCACATTCGCTAAACCATTTGGAATGGAAAGCTTTTCGGTAAATAGTAACTGTCGTTCCTGTGCTTTTGTGTACCAGACCACTTTTCCATTTTCCGATGTATCTATAAATAGTACAGTTTCAGAAATAATACCACTTGGTCTTAGAAAATCTTTTTCTTTCTTATTTTGAATATTTAAAGATTTGGAGAGTCGTTGTGCCTCCCTTACAGTCAAAGGGTGGGCATTGACAGGGTTTCCATTAGGGTCAATATCAAAATGTTCAACATAACCATCGCGATTATAATCTTCTGTCTCATAAAAGACCAGTGCTGATTTAGGATAGTAAAGTGTTCCAAAATTATTGGTTATGTCGGTTTCTTCGTTCTTAATTGTATTGGCTGTATTTCTCATAGCTTGTTTTTATAATTGAATTATTTGCGCCGTGTATGCACAGATTAGTTGAGCAATCGGCACAATTCGTTTAAGACCTTAAACAACTGATTTTCAAAATCAAGGTTTTTATCCAATATATCACTTCCGTCAAAGGTTTTAAAAATCATTGGTTGCTGTGTTTCAGCATATTCGTTGAACTCATTATTGACCATACTCGTTAGATTATCATAAATCAATCCGTCACTCTCGGCAAAAAAGGAAATATATTTATCCATTGCGATAACAGTTTCCTCATTATAATTGTCATCTCCCTCCATTTCTGAGGGCTTGTTTGCATTATTATAGTGGGCATTTCTGAAAATGCTTTCATTAGGGTAATCACAATAAAGTTTAAAGGTTTTTTCTGCCAATTGAAGGCATTCTTTATCAAACCTGTTTTTCGGTATAAAACGTTTCAAGCGTTGCTCAAAAAAAAGAAGATTCTTAGCATTGGAAATTTTTTGTCCCATCATATCTCCGATGATTTCCGCCCTTTGAAGTTCTTTTTTGCAGATGTGGTTATCTTCTATTTCTTCGTCCTGCTCTATCCAATCAGTAAGCATTTCGTAATTCCAATAGAGATAAGAATCTTCCTGTCTGTAATATGGAATATCTACATTTCTATACAGATAAGTGCATACGGACAATAGTAAGCAAGCTGCTTTTCTGTGTACCTTATTGCGGAGCAATTGATAAAGCGGTACGACGGGAACATAAAACAAGGTTGCCCCTGTGTTGCATGTTTCTTCTATTGCAAAGCAAGTCTTACTCCCTTTTTCTATCAGCCTAACACTCTGCCAATTTTCAGTCTTGGTTTTCAACTGCGTTTCAATATCTCTCAAAGCAAGGCTGATATTGTATGGATAATTAAAATGCTGTGTCGGCATTGGGGTTATATCATAATGCTTTGCTAATTGAGAAAGGGACTTATAAAAATCCCTTTCTGTTTTAGCAGACTTACGTTTGCCCTGTGTTATTGTTATTTCATTCTCCTTTAATTTCGGCATAAAGCAGGTTCTCAGAAAAGCATTGGAAGTTGGGAGATTGGAACGGATTTCCGTTGGTCTTTCTGAACTTCCGAACTGTCTTTTATCTGATGCATCCATTGTGCGTATTCCCTCAATTGTAAGTGAAGTTGCCTTTGTTTTTTTTCTTCGGGAGGTTGAATTGTCCCCGATATGGTTTTTCGTTGCATTCATTTTATTTTTGTTTGTCAGTTTATGGTTGATGGTTGTTAGCTTTTAGATTGTAATTCTATCAACTGTCAACCAAAAACCATCAACTATTTATTATCCTTTTGTTCCCATCACACTTTCAAATTGATATTCAACAGCATCATCCTTGATTTTCGGTGCTGAAATTTTTGAAGTGGTCAGTATCGGGTACGTGTTGGCGTAAAAGTTCATTACTGATTCTACGCTCCATTTTGGTTCAGGGTCAGGTAAACGTATTTCCTGTCCGTTATCTTTGAGTATAAAAACTCGGTCTAATAGGGTTGCAAGTAACATTTATAATATTTTTAAGATTCAACATTTTCATTGGTCGTTTCAGAGAATAGGCTTGGTGCAAAATGTTTCTCATATTCATCCTGCTTTTTGCGGATGATTTCAGCATAATCGGGAAATTCCGATACTTTTGGAAGAGCTGACCACGCTTCTTTGTATTTGCCGTCTTTTTCGAGTTCTTCGGCTTTTTGCAAGGCTTCTTTGTACTTTTTATCTTTGCCTTCCTTTTCTTTTTTCTCCTTGTCGGATTTCTCCTTTTCCATTGCCGATTTCTTCTTGGCTTCTTCGACCTGTTTCATAAAACTTTCCATATCTACCATTAAGCCCGATGCGGTCTGCAATGGTGTCGAAATACTTTCAAAAAATCCGTTGTCCAATTCTTCCGCTGTCCCCCTTAAATTGAGTGGCGGAATCGTTTTCCTTGCCTCGTCTCCGCATTGCTCATTGTTGAGCAATACGGAAAGAACGAAACTGTTTTCTGCCCCTTGTCGGAGTGTGATTTGCAAATCTCCTGTAAGATTGAGTTTGCCTATCTGTCTGAAAAAATTGGTTTGCATAATTTTGTTTTTAAAATTGATTTTTTACTATTTCTGTTATAATTAATTTTATATTCATTATTTTGAATAATGCTCTGTAATAGGTTTCTTGCGTTTGTGGCATTCCAATCATCTTCTTTGGTCATATCCAAATAGTGTAATTTTTCATATTGTTTTACCATTTTGGCAATAATGTTCAATGCTTTATACTCCGTTTTGTCTGCGAGATTGCTCATATTGTTTTGATTTTAGTAGTTTTCCGTACATATCTTTCCAAAACCTTCTCAGTCTTTTATCTAATTCTGAAAATTCTTTGTTTGTATGTTCATATTCCTTACTCTGCTGTAATTTGGATAGCTTCATCAAGATTGGTTACTTTAATCTTGCAACCGTTTAAGTCTGTTACTCTCATTGTTGTTGAGTTAATTGATATAATGAAAATTCTTCTGTCCAAAATTCTTCGCCTGTCTGTTTTCCAAAAGCGTTGTAAATGGCATTTCCGTTTTTATAGACTTGCATTTGGTAGCAATTCAGATTATTTTCGGGTTGCAAAAATTTTTTCAAATCCTCTTTTTCCAATTCGATAAAAATCCTGCTTCTCTCCGAAAGCCATTCTTCAACTTAGGGATAATTTTCTTCCGAAAATTTGAAAAACTCTACATTGGTATCGGCATAATTCAGCCATTTTAAATCATAGTCATTTTCCAAAGGCTTTACGGCTTCGAGCCTTTTCTTTTGGATTTCTTTCCATTCTCCCGTAATGTGGATAATGGCAAAATCGCCATTATCCCATTCACTGTTGGTCATTGATTTTATCAGTAAATATTCTGTTTGTTGAAGTGATGTTTTCATTTATGCAATTTTTTGTTTGTTATTATTTATTTTCCTGTCTAATAGGATTGTCATAATCTCCTCTTTGTAATCGTAATTTTCACCTTCGAATTCGTAACAATCTGTATCTACATTGTAGATGAAGTCTTGAAAGTCACATTGATTGAGAAAATAATCCTGTAAGATTTGGTTTTCGCATATGGTCTTGCCAAAAACCATACAGCCAGATTCTTCGTAATCCAATACAAATCCGACATCGTAATGATTTGCAACAATCCATAATGCTTCGATATTTGGGCTCCATCTTGTCTCATAATGGAAAGAACATTCATCTGTTTCACTTCGATAAATTTCACAGAAGTAACCGTTTTTGCTCTTGACAAAATCGGGCAGTTGCCCAATATTTCCCTTAGTTTCCTTTTCTATCATTTCTTGAAATACATTCGAGACTTTGTCCAAAACCTCTCGATTTCCTGTGAATGTTACTTTATTGTTGCACCAATTTGCCATAATATTTGTTGTATAATTGTTGTTTTCGTAAATGTATGTTCCGCTTGTTTTGAAAGGTTCTTTTCCCTCTGTAAGGCGGATTTCTGATTTGAATTTTCTTGAAAGACTTTTTGCATACCGTATTGCTGTCGTTCTCTCGCAATAGAATTGGGAAAAGATTTCCACCTTTTCCCAATCATTCTTATCACTTTTCGGCTTCATTTGAAAGTTATATTGTGCTTCCATATTTTGAATGCTTTTAGAATGGTAAATCATCGTCCGTATCTTCCGCAAAAGCATTGGATTTCTGTGGCTGTGAAGCTGGTTGTTCTTCTGTGTCAGACTTTTTTCCGCCTCCGTGTACTTTGATGTTAGAAGTATGGAAATTCAACCCCGATTTTATTTCTCCATCTTTTCCAATCCACGCACTCGCACTTGCTCTGCCTGTAAGCTCTACTAATGTTCCCTTCGTTAAAATCTTAGCTACGTTGGCACTTAGCCAATAGGAGCAGTTATAATAAGTGGTCTGTTCTCTTAGTTCGCCTTGTTTGGTTTTAAATCTGTCATTAATGGCTAGTGAAAAATTCACGACCTGTTTGTCATTTTTTAAAGTGTTGATTTCTGCGTTTTTTGTAATTCTGCCTACGATGTTCATAATGTTAATTTTTGATTGTTAATAATTGATTTTCGAGTTTGTTAAAATTTTCGATTTGATTGATTTGGTTTCGAGGACACTCGTTTTTTTTTCTGCTTATATCCAATTGGAAAAGCAGAATTATTTGTTGTTTTATTTTGTTGTTTTTTCCGTTGATGTCAAAGACCGTCTGCGATTTAATTGATTCGTATAACTGAGGTTCCGTCTTTTTCTTTGCCGATGATCATAGGAAAGTATCAGGCATATAAAACCACAATCCTCCAAAGCTTTGGAGGATTGTGGCTCGAAATATTTTTGTCCGAAGGATTCAGGAGTGTCTGAAAAAATTATTGGAACTCGTGGAAAGAATTTTTATAGAAACCCAAAAATATTTTTTTAGGTGAATGATGCTGTCCTACATTTGCAATAGTAAAAAGCCAAACATCAGTTAGAAGTGATTAAATAGACGGTTTTGATAGTAGGAAAAATAGAAAATCGAACATTAGCTAATCTGTTTTTTTTAAGGTTTAACCAGTTTTATCATTCTTAAAATATAATTTCTCGTTAAAATTATTTTCAGAATTTTTACATTTTACTTTGTTGCACAAAACCACTCGTTCAAATCCTTAAAATCTTTGTACAGCAAAGAGCAATCTTCAACATTTTTATAGTTTTTCCGGATAACCTGTTTGATTGTAATTCCATTATCATCATTATCCAGGAAAAGTGAGATTTTGTCATATTCTCTAAGTTTATCATCGACTTTAAAAAGCATTGCTGTAGAATTGAGAACCAAACAATCTGAAATTGAACTTTCTGCACTTTCCAAATTTTTAAAAGTCAGATAATCAAAAAAACCTTCAAAAACCACAATTTCATTAGAACTATTCAAATCATTTTTCATCAAAGTGACATCTTTTTTGCCCAAACATATTTTTGAATACTTACTTCGGATTTCAACACCTCCGGAATTATTGAAAAATCCAATCCCGAAATATTTCTTACCATTCAACCGGTACTCAATTTCTTTTACCAAATCTTTTTGTACACACACTTTTCGGGATTTCAAATATTGAATTAAAGCAGGGTGCTGAATTTGATTTACTTTTATGATTTGATAACTTTTGACTTTGTCGACATCTTCAATCTGGGTATTATTTTGAACTGAGAAGTCAAATTTCTCAAGATATTTCAAAGCATCAGAAACTGAACATCGATTCATTTGCTGAACAATTGAAATAACATCATAACTTTTCCCAGTTCCGAAATCAAATGCTTTATTTTTTACGAAATCAACCGAAAAACTCGGTATTTTTTCTTCCCTGTCGAGCGCAAAGTAAAATGCAGTTTTCCGATTCTCTTTAACAGGAAAAAGGCTGAACGATTCCAAAACTGTTCTTATATTGACTTTTTCTTTTACTTCTTTACAATTCATTTTTTTTCTTTTTTAAAGCAAATTTTTTATCCACATTTTCCTTTTTAATAAAAAAAGACTTTTTAACTACTTTTAATATACTTTTAATGAGGCATTGCATCCTCTTATAGCAAAGGTTTTGAGGCACTTTTTCGGTGAGCGCAATTCCGAATTCCAGTGAGCGCAATTCCGAAAGTAGAGTGACCGCAATTCCGAAAAAACAACAGTTTTCGGGTGAGTGCAATTCCGAATTCAACTTTCTATTTTCATTCATTTTTAATATTATACTCGTAGTTATCCACATTTTTTTATGATTATCCATATTTCTAGTGGGTTTTGAATTTCGGAGTGAGCGCAATTCCGAAATCTCAATCAAAAGTTTCGGAATTTTAACATTTTCTTAACTTCAGTGACCGCAATTCCGAATTGCGGGTGAGCGCAATTCCGAATTCAAATAATTATCGGATAACCATTTGGTAATAATTCTCCCATTTTTGTACGCCGATAAATTTGTATGAGATGTTCCTGAATTTCATTCAGAAATAATTTTCCTTGAAATTCCGTAGATTTAATTTCTTTCAATCGAGCCGTTCGGATAAATTCTTTGAATGCCATTTCTATCAAAACTCTGGTTTGTGGAACGTTTCTGTATTGATGGGAAAACTGGAGCATTTCATTTTCGTGCAGACCATATCTTTTTCTGATGTAACTTAATCTCTGGGCAATTTTTTCCCTATGGTCAAGATACGCTTCGCTTGGTTCCAAATGTTCTCTTGTGGTTTGAGATGAATTGTTGTTCAAAATGGTTTTAGTGAAATAAGGAATAATAAAGATTGAATCGCCTCTGTACTTGTAATTGAAGGAAAGCGTATTAAATCTATTCAAACTGATTCTTGCAGGTTTTAAAAATTTGAAACAAAAATCCTTGGAAGTTTTATACTTCAATCCAAATTTCTTGTTCAGTGTTGAGAGTTTTAAAAAGGCTCCGTTTTCAGGTAGCTTTGCAAGCCAGATAGCGAAAATAATATGCTTATTGTTCCTGATATTGTACACCAAATTGTACAAAACGTAATTATATTCCGGAATAACCATTAGTTTTTTAAGCCAATAACTGCTGATTAAAAACGTGGTGTAACCTCTCTGGTCATAACTAGGTATAGAAATTAGTCCTCCAAAAGTTTTGATTTCCTTGCCTTTGGAATTAGTGGATTTGTACCAGCTCATTTTGAATTTCGTAAGAAATTCGTAAGCATCTACCACTTGCTTAGTAGAACCGCTTGGCGAAATTTTGCTATTCCTGATTTTTAAGGAAGCGAAAATATTGTTCTCGGTTTCAAACTCCTCATCAAACAAGGAGAGTTGCTTAGGTCGGTCTTCCGGACGAAATTGCTCATTACTGATGGTAGAAACAATATTAAATATCACCCTAAGAGCATTGATGGGAATATCCGCAGCCTCGTGACCTTCGAAAATAAAATCGTCCACGAAATGGTTTCCCAACCGAATTCTCTCAGGACTTACTTCATTATTACTTTCAAAATTCTTGCGGATCAACCGTAAATCCTTTTCCGGTACAGCCATAATAATGCTTCAATTTGGTTTAAAATTTCAGTCTTTATTTTCCTTCCTTATATTCTAAATTGATTAAAATCGATTTGTAATTTTATATCAACTTGATTATCTCGCTTTCGAGCGTTTTAGTACCGTCCGCAATACTGTAATATTTGTAAATATTAATTCCTTCACCTTGAAAGACCCTTTTCTCGATTTTACCGAAATTTGGGATCTTCACTTTTTGAATTCCTTTGTACTCGGCAAGCATTCCGTTAATGGTTACTTTTTGACCGGGTTTTAAATCTGATAGTGTCATAATTCAATTTTTTTAGTGGATTTTTATCGTAGACATTTGCCGAGCTTTCAAAGGTTGCCGTTTTGTGATTTTGGACGTTTTATATCCGGAATGGATTGAAGTGAAAGTTGATGACTTTCCATTTGACCTTTCATAAAAGGTAACGTACTTTTCAATGAAGATTTCCAATTGGTAATGGGTCTATCAGAACTATTTTTCCAGCCATTGTTTTTCCAGTTTTCATATTTCGATTGTATTTCAGAATCTAACTCAGCAGCGTAAATTTTTAATGTTTCCGCATACGTCATAAATTCTTCCAAAGAAGGAATATTTTCATTGTTACCTTTTTGAGTTGTTGGTTGTGGTTGTAAGGATTGTATCGATTGCGATAAATGGCTTTCAATTTCCTGATCATTGGTGTTTTCAGAAAGATTTTGAACGGGACGACCTGTAAGTAATGAAACTCCGAATTCTACTATTTTTTGAATAGATTCGTCCTTTCCAATTTCTTCTTTATGCACAATTTCAGGGCTAGAAATATGTGAAGGATAATCTTCTATTAACCTGTATTTACACGCAAGTCCGCTTGTTGTTTGGTATTGAATTAATCCTAAATTCCGGAGTTTTTCTTTAGTGGATTTTACCGTTTTTCGAGTGACTCCTAATTCTATGCTTATGACAACATCAGAAATTTGAAAATCACAAGAGTCATTGTCAGAACCAATTTTCAGCAGGTACAAGTACATTGAAATTCCCGTTGTTCCAATTGATGTTTTTTGGTTAAAATCCCAAAACCGCTGCACTAATTCAAGGTAATGCATCTTTATTTTTGTGCAAAAAGCGCTAATGCCTTTTCCTTATCAATTATGATAATGTTTCCTTTTTGAATGATGGCGTCATCTAACAGTCCTGAAGATTTTATTTCCGAGGCTTTCGAAATAGAACATCCCAGCATTTTCGCCAGACCTTTCAATCCATATTCATATTTTTTTTCCGAATTAATTTCTTTGGAAACCTCCAAAAATTCTTCAACAGTTAGTCGCCATATCGGAGTTTTGGGATCTATATTCTTCATTTGTTCTTAATTTATAGATTTTTTCAATTCAGAGATCCAATTCCTCGCAGCAGCCTGCCAGCATTTCATTGGTTTCTCATTACTCAATTTCCAGTTTTTAGATCGATAAAAAGAGAAAAAACGATCTGCTTCAGCAGATGGAAGATCCCGCTCAGTAAAATATAACTCAACTTCATTGAACACCGGAACTAAAAACCGAATCTCATCTTGTAGTAAGAAATTTTGATTTTGAGATATTTTTTTTTCACCTGCTTTTTCAGTGTCAAAATCAATGATCTCGACCAAGCTTCCTTTGTATGAGTTATAACTTGGTGAATAACGTATAAATCCTGCGCGATAAAGTTCTCTGATGCATTTATGGTAGGTAGCGATTGACCTGATCTTACTTAACTTCATCACATCTTCCCTGCTGATCCGAAAAGGATTCTGAAACCGGTTCAAACTCCAGAACTGGAAAAGAGACACATACATACTTATATGAGAGGGATACAATCGCTCATCTTCAATAACACGCTCAAAAAAGCCGATGATATTTTTATTATTCTTCATAATTCCGTATTAAAAATTAATGTTTTTTATCCGTGAGTAATTTTTGGATGTCTTTATAATTATAATACAAGGAGCCCCCTATCTTGCTGTACGATAATGTTCCGTTGACCCTCAGATTTTGTAAGGTTCCTGAAGATATATTAAGAAGCTTCTTGACCTCAGAACTCCGAAGCCATAATTTTTGCTCTGTCGTCTTACCCTTGAGTAATATTTCAATGCCTTCCAATAGTTCAATTTTGAATTGCTGAAGGTCTTCTTTGGTGATAATAGATATTGCCATTTGTCAATTATTTTGTTCGACAAAATTTCAAAATCACGCTTTATATCTTTCGGTAGTTTCTCGGTACTACCGAAAGATTCTCCTGTACATCCTTTGAATACTGAGTTTTAGATCAATGGTTAATGGTGATTAAACTGATTTTTTTTGAAATTGTAAAATAAACATCCCATCCATTGCGATAAGCAACACTTTTATTGGATTATCATTCAATATTTATATAAATTTTTTATTTCTTGCCATTAAGACTATAGTTTTCCCGACATTTTTAAGAATTATCTTGATCGAATTCAAATTAGCTTGAAATACTTTTAAAGATCATCTAAGTAGCAATCTCGCTGATAATGGTGTATAGAAAGCTGCTCTATGAATAAATCACACAGAAGATCTTTCGGTAGCTTATCGATACTACCGAAAGATTTACAATTACAAGTCCTATGATATGCTATTTCATAAGTCAATTGTTGAAATTATAAACTTTAAGGACTCTGAATTAATAGTCCGTCAATATTAAGGCAGCTTAAAGTATTATATGTTTTTAATGGTGAAATAGAAGATGGTCTTATTTGAAATTGGAGAATTTTGTGTAGAAACTAATTGTTCTCCTTACAGGTCTAAGTCATCCAAATACTGATTAAAATTTTGCTGAAGCAATGACAAAAATTTAGTTCTATCCGTTTTTCTTAACCTGATTTCGCTGAGTGTTTTATGATAATTCCCTAAACTAATATTTAATGAATTTTCTGCCCAGCGGAAAATTTCCGCCAGATCTGAATGACCTCCATTAAAACACTTCGTTTGATGAAGTGCATACAACAGCTCAATAAGGGCAACTTTCGGGGCTGTCCATTCCAGATTCTTAATATGGTCAATAGAGTTTTCTTTACTGTCGTTTGAATCAATTTTATTTGTTAAATATTGTTCTAAAAGATCATTTGCCATTATTTGAGACACAATATGGTCGTGGGAAGTGGAAAATTCCTCATCATAACTATACAGTTCAGGACTGAGCTTCAATTTAAAATCAAATTTGAACCGAACGAAATATTTTTTGTCCAAGTATGTCGATTTACGACGATAATAACTGATGAATTCTCTTTGCTCATTATAGAAATATAAAAGATTGGATCTCTCATTTTCATAATACGATCTTAACGACTGCGAATCAGCATAGGGTTTTGAGGCTTCTAAAGCTAACACTTTGGAGTAGTAAATATAAACTGCTACGAACTGCGGTTTGGTATTTTTAAAGAAATATATTTCGTTACTCCAGTCCGGAAATTGATATTGGCGCAATAGGTCTTTCAATTGTCTTATAGAAGCGTCTGTTTCCATCAGAATTTCTTCTGCCCGAATCACAATATCATTCTCACTTCTGTTGATCTGATATACTGCTGTTGTAAGATTTTTCCAAAGTTGATCAACTTTTTTTTTAAAATTTTGTCCGTTCATACGTTTTTCAATTTATTGTTAACGTAAAAATCGGGCTAAAAAATAAAAAAGTCAGGTCTTCTTTAATTCTTCCTGTCTCATTCTGATAAAATCTCTAGGCCTGATACTGTTGATCTCGAGAAAGTGTGCTGAGAAGATCTGCCTGTTCGCCATCCCGCATATTTTTGCGAGTGTTTCAATTTTATAACTAAGATATTTAGTATCCTCTACAAGCAAATTGGTTATATATCTGATTCTTAAAGCTTTAAGGTATGTTGGAAATGTTACATCAAAGTGTACATTGAGTACATGCGATAAATGGGTGCGGTTGCTTCCTATCATTTTGGCAACAATGTCAAGTGTTAAATTCTGCTGAAGAAATTGTTTTTCGTCTTCAAAAATCTTTAGATTTGTTTTGATGTCCTCGATAATTTCTGAACTGTATAAGTCTAAACTGTTTTCATCAGATGAAGCGGGTGGTATGACGTCGAAACTAATGGTTTCTTTTGAGGTATTTAATTTTTCAAGCACTTCCTGATACCTGGCATTCAATTCCTTTTCTCTTTTCCTGAACCTCCAAATTAAAAAAAACAAGATTACCAGTCCCGCACCAATGGAAGAATATAAAATAACTTGATGACCTCTGATCATCTGCTTCTTCTCTTCTATTAAATTGTCCGTATCATAATCGCTATAAATTTTGTCCGTGAGCATCACAAAGTCAGCATTAATAATTGAGTCGGCCTTTAACAACTGGTCCGAGTAATAAATCTTCCGTTCAGAATTCCTATTTTTTTTAGCATCACCGATCAGATACAGGTAACTTGATCTGATCTCAGGGGTAATAAACCAAAATTTATTGACCAGCGAATCAACTTTATTAAAATATTTTAACGATTCAGCTTTGTTTCCCTTTGATCTATATAGTTTCCCTATATAAAAATAGACGCTCGTCAATGAAGCGTAATCCTGATTGCTGCTCAGAATATCTTGAGACACTTTAAAGTGCTTCAATGCTTCATCTGCTTTTCCCTTTCTAAGTAACTGCACTCCCTTTCCTTTCTGGAAGTACCCAAACTCAATCACCTGCTCGCTGTTGTTATGAAGCCTTTCCAGCCCAATATTTATGAGGGAGTCTTCCTTATTATATAATTTTAGATTTCTATAACAAGTGCTTAAGCGATAAATACTGTTAAAATAACCTGATTCATTATTGAACCTAATGTTCCGATCTAAACTCTCTTTGGCATTTTTTTCAAAAAAATCAGCTGTCTCTTCAAAATGTACGGCTGCATATTTATAGTATCCCAAATAGCTTTTGATCATTCCCAAATGATAGATAATCTTATTTTTAAGGTAACCATCTTTTGAATTTTTTGAATATTTGAATGCTATCAAATATTCTTCTAAAGCTTTTTTATATTGTCTTAGATTATAGTAATAAATAATTCCTTTTCCTGCGTAGGCTCTTGCGATCTGATCCTGGTCGTTTGATTTGGTTGCAGTGATAATGGCACTGTCAGCGTAAGATAATTTCCTGCTGGTTTTTTTGCTATAATAGATGGCTTCTTCGTAACCTCGGATCAGTTTTTTAAGGTTATGGTCATTTTTTGCTTTGTCAATGTACATTTTGACAAAAACCATTGCCCTTTCATCATTCTCAGAATAAGAATCAATCAATCGGGAAATCTCCTTGTAAGATTGTTGCTGCATCTCTTGACCTTGTGTCATAAACACAAACAAAGTGAATAATAGCGTTAAAACTCCATTATAATAATGCATTATGATAAGATATATACAAATTTAACAAAAAATCCACAATCAAACGCTTGTTCAAACTTTACACTCAAAACAACTAACTGATTACCAATACGATACACCTTAATTTTGTTGGTAGAATTGATCAATAGTTACATTTAATGTATCAATTGATGCAACAATAGTTTTTTTTAATTCCCTAACCCTCCTAATTTCGACATCAGAATTCTAATCAATATCAAAAACCGGCCGGGATAACTTTAAAACCATTGTTAAAAAAATGAAAAAGTATATCTCACTTTTAAGTCTAATGACTGCATTCTTTATGCAGTCTTGTGAAAGATCTGAGTCTGATTTAAATACAACAGAACAGAAACAACAAAATATGAAAGTTCAAAGCAATAAAGAATCTGCAAGGATTCAAAATGGCATTGCAGAAGAAAAAGGTTCTGACAATATGGATACAGGTGATGACGATGAACCGAAAAAGGATAAGCAGCACTGGAGGATAGTGCAGGATACGATCTGGTAAGGATGATTTCTGCTCAACTGATACAGTTTCAAAAATGGAAAATCAGAAAGTCATCTTAAATACAGGAAAGAAATGTACCGTAAGTGGAGAATGGGAAATTGAAGGAAGTATAAGCACTGTAGTTTATGTTTCAAAAGGCGAAGTAATGCCCGCCTACTGCGGTAAAAACGTCAAATGGATTTTAGTCAGAAAAGGATAAATAACAGAACTATGAAAACCATCAGAACAAGATTTGTAGAATTCGTGCGCTATTTTTTTATACTACTCTTCTGCTATGCGAGTATCAGTAAATTAATGGATTTTGAGAATTTTCAAATCCAAATTGGTCAGTCACCATTGTTAAGTGCTTACGCAGGAATAGTTTCTTATTCCGTCATCATTGTTGAGATCTTAATTTCTATACTCCTGATATTTGAAAGAACAAGGATTTCTGCTCTCTATGCGGCAACAGCTTTGATGTCCGCCTTTACGATCTATATCTATCTGATTCTGAATTACAGTGATTTTGTTCCATGTTCTTGCGGTGGCATACTTGAAGATCTGGGATGGACCGAACATCTCATTTTTAATATTTCTTGTGTTGTACTTGGTGCAGCATCTGTTATCTTACATGAAAGAAATAAGACCAATGGACTGGGACGAAGTGTTTTTTTGTTATTGATTTCCAATTTACTGAGCTGTCTGTTTATTGTTGTATTATTTTTTTCGTCTGAGCACATCATTAAGAAAGAAAATAATTTTACAAGAAGATTTCTGATCCATCCCGTTATTGAAGAAAACAAGCTGGATCTTAAAGTCAATTCGTATTATTTTGCAGGTGAACATAATGGATATATCTATCTCGGAAATTATACTTCGCCCTTTACGCTCAGCATCGTAGATAATAGCTTTAATACAATTCAGCAGTATCAGCTTGTTCCTCCAAAGAGCAAACTCATTCTTAAAAATCTGAAGATGGTCGTACGATTTCCTTTCGTTTATCTGGCTGACGGAAGCGCACCAATTATCTACCGGGCAAAATTAGGAAGTTCAGCCTTGAATGTTTACAGTTTTAAAGATGTTTATTTTAATGACTATGTGGTTCCCGATAGCACATCAATTGTTTTCAGAGCAAAAAGCTCAAAAAGCGACAAGCATGTTTTAGGGCTTCTGAAAATAAAAGATTCCAAAAGTGTGGTCATCAATAATGATATGATCTTATCGGACGGAGACGGAGTCTTTTCAACAGATGGAAAATTACTGTACAGTTCAGATGCAGACAAATTAATATTTATCCATTATTACAAAAATACTTTTAGTGTAAGCAACCCTGATTTCTCAGGACTTCAACATCTTAAAACGATTGATACTTTAAACAGCACGAAACTTAAGATTGTAACCAAGCAGAATGGTCATCGCAAAATGGCAGCGCCGCCAGTGATCGTCAATGTTAATGCTTCTGCTTACGACGATGTCCTTTTTAACCAATCTAACATCAAAGGTAAATTTGAGTCGCAGAAACTCTGGAAGAAATCCAGTGTCGTTGATATGTATAATATCAGTAAACAGGAATATTTCGGTAGTTTTTATATCAGCAACAAAAACAATTCAGGAATGAGCCAGATGCTTGCAACACAAAAATACTTCTATACCATTACAGAAAATGAAATTGTGAGATACAGATATGCGCAGTCAGTATCGAAACATTTTCAGACAGGGAAAGCTGAAAACCTGAAAAAAGAGTAAGCACAATCATTTAATACTTTTATTATGAAAAAATTCATTTTACCCGCATTTGTGATCCTTATGGGTTCAGGTGCAGCTTTTGTCACACAAAGTTTTAAAACAGCTGACAAAGCAATTGTTGACGGATACAGAATCGATGAGTCTGATCCGGAAAATCCAACCTGTGAAAACATGCATGTCGCATGTTCAGACGTTGCTACTCCTTTCATATGTGAGGACACAGTAGGAAACCAGCTTTTTGAACTTCAGGGAACGAGCTGCCCTGAGCAATTATTCAAACCTTAAATCAATCTGGCTGTCTCACAAAAGGCAGCCTTTCTTTTGTTTAGGATTTTGAAATTGATCAATATCCTTACAAAAATAAATACGCAGTCCTTTTGGGCTGCGTATTTATTAAGAACATTATAGTAATATCTACTTTTTCAGGTACTTATTAAACCACTCTCCTATTTTAATTGTTGCCTGTATCTGATTTGATGGTCTCTGCAAAGCGTGACCGTCTTTCGGAAACAGTATAAGTTCTGCTGGTTTTGCCAGGCCTTTCAATGCAATAAACATCGCAACGCTTTGTTCCCAGTCAACGTGGTTGTCTTCTTTTCCTGTCCATATCAACAAAGGGGTATCAATACGGTCGGCATGAAAAACCGGATTTTGCTTGATGTAAACATCTTTCAGCTCATAAAAATTCCCCGAAAACCTGAAGCTCTGATCCGTATACCGCCAAATATCGGGACGAAGGTATTTTTTACTCATCGAAAAGTACGATGCCGTAATATCTGAAAGCGACACACCACTTACAGCTGCTCGAAACATCTTTGTATTGGCTATGATATAATTGACCTCAAACCCGCCAAAAGACTCGCCGATTATACCTAGTCTATTTCTATCAATGCTGTATTTTTCTGCGGTTTTATTCACAGCATCTTCCACCGCTTCTAATGCAGACTCTCCGGGTTTATTGATCTGATAGAATATTCTGGGCATAATAACGATATAGCCGTCCATTGCTACCAACGATCTGTTGAATCCGGGCTGATTATAAAATGATGGCGAGAGAAATTTCTTTACCGACGAAGCTGTATTTTCATAAACACGTACAATCGCTGGATATTTTTTAGCAGGGTCATAATCCGGTGGTAGAATCACCGCAGTGTAAGTTTCGTTTCCGTGCTTGTCCGTAAAATAGATCAAATCTGAGGCAGGCAGTGCCATACTTGTCAGATTGCTCTCATTTGAAGAATAAACTGATTTTAACTTTTTCTTTTTGAGATCGTACATCTTTAATTCCTGCGGAAGTCTTGAGTTTTCTATGGTATAGGAAATACAATTATCTTCGATCACCACATTGTCGATCTGTATAATTTGAGGTCCTTCTATGACTGTTATTTTTTTGTTCCTCACAACGATAAGACCTTCCTGTAATTGATCTTGATGCAATGTTTTTATTAACAGCCAGTCTTCTTTGATAGTATTAAACTCTGTCCATTTCATTTTTTCTATCAGCTCGGAAGACCTGTTTAAGATCCCAAAAGAAATATTTTTGTCTTTTGACTGTGTAAGATTGGTAAATCTGCCCGTTCCCGTATCCATTTTCCAGATATTATTTTTACCTGTTACATATGCGGTTTGCTGATCTTCGGAAAAATGAAGATCGCCTATGGGTAAGGTTGATTTAATATTCTGCCTGTTGTATGAAAAAAACTGGTCATCAATTTCTGCTGTTAGATTTCGTTTGACTTTCAGCACCGGATCATACATCCACCAGTCTTTCCCTTCAAAATAGAAAAGTTTTCCTGTTTTGGTCGGAATATATGATGGAGACCGCTGAACTGAGAATTCCACTACACCACTGCTGAGATTTTTAAGCCTGATGCCCGGTATCAAATGTTCATCCGTAAAATTTTCATTGGCATAAGCCATCACTTCGAGCAAGTATTGATCACCGAAGACCAGCATTACATCTGTTACGCCTTCCGTATATGGAAAAGAAACTGTTGTTTTCTTAACCGGAGCAATAATTAATGCATCGAAAGACTGACCCTCGCGTTTGTTAAGATTGGCTCCGAGTGCCAGATCATCCGTTTTCCAAACCTCAATGCTGTCCTGCAATTTTTTTGCAGACCTCGATCGTATGGCAATCAATTGACCACTATCCGTGAATCCTGTAAGTCTGTATTCCTTTCCGGGATTTTTAACATCAATTTCTTTGATCAAAATTCCGTTCTTATCATACGTGACCATTTTATAATTATTTCCCGTTGTAATCAGAATATCAAATTTTGCAGTCGACGAAATTAGATTCCACCGAACGAAATTAGATTTATCGACCAACCCTAGATTCCTTCTAATTCCAGTTTCTAGTTCTATAAGAAGAGAACTCTGATCAGACATCGCCAGCATCCATTTCTTATCCGAAGATATCTCAAGTCTGCCGATATTTTTTGCAATCTGAACATATTTTAACTGGTCAGCTTTCATCATATTGAGTTGTCCATCATTCATTAACAAGTAACAACTGTTACTATTTTCAGAAATGTAAAAATCTTTGACTTGATCTATTTTTAAACGCTTTTCATTTTTCAGGTTGATGACATCCAATACTCCGTTTGAATCCAACGCAATAAAAAAATCGCGACCGAAGCCGCTTTTCACCGCCAGACCGCTTACTATTTTCTCGCCAGTCACATTATTTAACAGTACAGCATCTCTTTTCCTGTCATCATACTTTCGTATAAAATAGCTGTATTTCCCGTAATCGCTGACGGATATGTTACCCAGTTGGTACCACTGCTTAAAAGTATCAGGTGCAAATCGCTGCTGGGCTTTGAAGAAACTGATTGGGAGGATCATCAAAGCGATCATTGAAAGAGCCTTTACTTTCCTTCCTACTTTTCTGATATTAGTATCCCTCATTTTGCGGATTTAGTTTTGGGTTGGCAAATAGTTCTCTTTCCGGTAAAGGCAGCAGTTTTCGGAAGTTTTGCCAAGCCGGCTTTAATGGAGATAGGGTATTATCTAACAAGCCTTTTCTTTTCAGGTCAAAAAAGCGGTGTCCGTACTCTGTAAACAGTTCGTGACGTCTCTCATCCAAGATCGCCGTTCTGAGCTGTTGTTGAGAAAGTCCACTCAGTGCAGTTAGTCCGGCACGGGTTCGCAATTTGTTGACTGCAATAAGTGCTGACCCTGTGTTCCCCAGTTCATTTTCTGATTCCGCAAGAATAAGATATGCTTCTTCAATTCGTAGTACCACCGAATATTCCAATGATGTGGTCGAGGTTTTATTGTACTGCTTGTACTTGTAAGCGTGGGAATAGCTCACTTGGGAATTGGACAATTTCTTTGTCCACTGTACTTTTCTCTGATCTCCGGCTTCAAAAGAATTAAGAAGGCTCTGCGACAGGACCACATTGGCTGGCGGAAGAGTCAAAAATGTATAATACTGACCTTCTAAAGTGTTGATCCCTGCATCTACTGGCATAAACTGCCAAACGGCACTTTTCGAATCTTTTAAAAATGTTTTGCTGAGGTCCTGTTCCACGGAATACGCAGGATTCTGAATGACCAGTGATGCATAATTCCTCGCTTCTGACCATTTGTTTTGATACAGGTATAGTCTTGCGAGGGAAAGCCTTAGCCCTGAACGGTTGATATGGGTGCGGTTAGCACTTGGATAGGTATCAGTTAACATGGTTTCAGCCTTTCTCAGATCCTCCTCGATTCTTAAGTACACTTCGCTAACAGACATTCTTGATACCGATTGATTGATATTGTAATCAGTCGTTGAAACATAAGGAATATCACCATACAGTTCGACCATATAGAAATGAAGCAATCCCCTGATAAAATAGGCTTCCCCTAAGATCTGAAGCATCGTACTCTCATCAAGGTAGGCAACACTCCGCAAAACCCCTTCGATGATGCTGTTCACAGCATAGATCTGTTTGTACGAATTGACCCAAAGGGTATTGACCGTAGGGGTATTGGGCTGAACACCTAATTCGTAAAAGCTTCTGAAATCGACAGGCTGATTGCTCACAGAGGTCAGCTCATCGGTATAGCACCCCATTAATGTTCCCACACCCGCTAGTCCTCCATTCAGCAGAGTATTACTTCGCAGGTTGGAATAAACATCGGAAAGTGCCGCATACGCCAGTTTCTTGTCTTTAAACACCATGCTTTGAGAGATCTGATTCTGAGGTTCATCCACTTCGAGGAATTTCTCACAGCCGACTGAGGAGATCAATACCGCTACTGCTCCAACTACAAACAGCTTTTTGCCGATATGTTTCTTGATATAGTTTGTTTCTGTTTTCATAACTTAAAATTTAAGGGTGGCACTTAATGAGTACGATTTAATGGAAGGCAGGTAAAAGCCGGCAACTTCGGGATCCAAACCTTTGTATCCTGTGATCGTGAAAAGGTTCTGCGCCTGTGCCTGTAATGTAAGGTCGCGAATGAGACCTTCTTTTAATGGAATCTTATAACTTAGCTGAACATTGTTGAGCCTGATAAATGAAGCGTCAACAATGACCGCATCACTGCTTTGGTATAGGGAATGAGCACGGGTCACATCGGAATTGGTTCCTGTGCCGGGACGCTGATAACGTGCATCCCTGTTTTCGGGTGTCCAGTAGTCTAGCATATAAGAAGGGACGTTGGACATAATACCCAAGAGTGAAATGCTGTAATCCAGGCTGTATTGCCGTTGTTTAACTCCTTGGATCAAAAAGGCAAATGACCAGTTCTTATAGTTGATTTGGCTGCTGAGCCCTCCGAAGAATTTCATTCCAATATCAACTACTTTGATCCTGTCATTCAGATCGATCTTCCCGTCACCGTTCAGATCACTGAACTCATATACACCAGTATCCGGATTTACACCTTTTAACTCATACACCTTTTTAATATTCATTGAACGCCCAACCTCGTACATCGTTGCATAAGAGGTGGATTCAATGTTTTCAAATTCGAGGAGTTTCGTTCGGGGAACCGTTAGATTGGCTGCGACTGACCATCGGAAGTCTTTCTTACGGATAAGATTGACATTCAACTCTGCTTCCGCACCTGCGTTCTGCACCTTTGCAGGAAAATTGCTCTGCACGGTTAAAAACCCTGTGGTGGCTGCCAAAGGTAGACCTACCAGCTGATTGGATGATCGGTTTTGGTAATATGCCACGGTCAGGTTGACCTTATCTTTGAACAGGCCTAATTCCAATGCTGTTTCCATCTTTGTTGTCTTTTCCCAACTGAAATTAGGATTGAAAAGCCTCGACGGGTATATTCCCGAAACACCATCATAGATCTGGGTGGTGGTGGTATAGGTATCCATAAATTGGTAGTCCCCGATCAAATCGCTTCCGGCAGTTCCTAAGCTCATTCTCAGTTTTCCGAAGTTCAGCCACGAAGTGTTTTCCAGAAAAGACTCTTTCGAAAAGATCCACGCTGCTCCTACCGCTCCAAAGTTGGCAAATCTTTTCTGCGGACCAAATCGGCTTGAACCATCCCTTCTGGCAGTTAAGTTCACAATATATTTTCCCGAATAATCATAATTGAACCTCCCGAAAAAGGCATTGTAACGGTATTGTACTTCATTATCGTCCAGAACCTTTTGTACTTTGGCATTGGAAAGATTACCGATAAGGTCATTGGAAGAAAAATCGTTTCCCTGAAGACGCAGGATCCGATCCTTCCTTTCCTCTACGGTCATTCCTGCCAATGCACTTAACTTATGATGAGTCCATTTTTTATTCCAGTGAAGCTGTGGTTCAATGATCCAGCTGTCTCGTACAACGACTCCATCGTATCTCATTGATGTACTGCTGTTGGCTCCGGTGGACGGATTAAACGCAGTCGACGGATTGAGACGGGATTCATTCTGCTCCGTAAGCGTGTATCCGGCATTGAGCTTTAGTGACCAATCTTCAAACACCTGATAATCAACATTCATATTAGATGTCAGGGTTTTGATCTTTGAACTGTACTTATTTTCAAGCTTTGCGAGTGGATTGGCAAATGTGTTGTTTTCCCAATTCAGCTGACCATTCGGATTGTACAAGACTGGTGCATTCGGTGCAAGGAGAATCTGCCTTGTCAGATCGGCATCATTCAGAGTATTGTCCTGAACCGTATAATAAATGGTCGGGCTGATTTTCAGCTTTCTGTCTTCCGTAGAATAGGTATTGCTTAAATTGAACCCCGATCTTTTATAGCCCATCCCATTTCCGAAAGCTGTGCCCTGTTCCTGATGATGGATTCCTAAATGGTATTGATTCTGTGAATTTCCACCTGAATATGAAAGCTGTTGCTGTTGGCTAAGGAATGTATCTCCGATAAAAGTTTTGTACCAGTCTATTTCCCGTGACTGATTCCATTTGCCATTGAGATCATATGCCGTTACAGGATATGCAGAAATATTATCGTTTTTAAAAGCATCCTTCCTCAACTGCAGGTATTGTGAAGTATTCGCCATTTCAATAAATTGATTCACTTTGGAAATGGTCGTATTCATTGTAAATTCAAGTGAAGCCTTGCGGAAACTTCCCTTTTTTGTAGTAATGATCACAACGCCGTTAGCACCTCTTGAACCGTATATTGCTGTCGCATCGGCATCTTTCAATACCTCCATACTCTCAATATCATTTGGATTGATGGAGTTAAGCGGGCTTGCCTCTCCTTTTGATAGAATACCAACCGAAAGTGAGGTAAGCGCATTGGATTGCGAATTCAAGGGAACGCCGTCAACAATATAAAGAGGATAATTTCCTTCAGGACGAAGGCTGTTCTTTCCTCTGATCTGGACATCGAATCCTCCGCCTGCGGTTCCCGAGTTTTGGGTAATGCTGACACCTGCCATTCTGCCCTGTGCAGAAGCAAGAATGTTTGTTACTGGTTGATTTTCGATGTCTTTGGCTGAGATCTTGGCAATGCTTCCTGTTCTTTCTTTGTCTTTGACCTTATAATAACCTGCATTGAGAACAACTTCCTCAATTTCTTTTTCTTTACCTAATGAGATATTGACGGTTATCCTGCTGCCTAAAGTGATTTTTCTTTCGGGATAGTCCGGATGGCGGTAAATGATTATCGGGTTTTCTCCCGATACCTGAACACGGTAAACGCCTGATGCATTGGTCACAGCCACTTCATTACTACCCTCCTGGAATACGGAAACGCCTTTGAGTGGCTGGTTATTTTCTGTGACAGTGCCTGTAATGGTGCGCATCTGCCCTATTGCTACGCCGGAGACGAGCAAGGTGAAGCCAAAAGCCAATTGAAGATGACTTAGGCTGCAAAAGTTTTTTTTCATACTTTTGAATAGGTTTAATTCGTTAGACTTTGCTCTTTCCTACGCTAGCAGTCAACTTTTGTGGAAAGGGCTTTTGTTTTTCTATGGTTACGTTACACTTTCTGTTTCTTGAATATGTTTTTAGCGTTTCTATTTGATGATGCTTGGGAGGAAGCTTCAGTAAGGACATAGCAAAACCTCCTGCCCCAGCACATCTTGAAATAATATGAATGAAATTGTGTCCCGTCAAAGCTGTAAGGCCGCAATGGATTGTACTCCCCATTGTATCGTGCAGTCTGATACTGTATTTTGTGGAAGCGGCTTAGAATGTAGAGCGAACGAACAGCATTGGAATAAAAACAGCGTGGAACTCACTACATCATCGCTTGTACTAGAGGTATCGCCAAACACCTTGCAACAAACTCCGTAAGTGAGCCCACGCCGAAGCGTGAGCTACTTTACTTATGGTCTCGTTGCATTGTTTTGAAAATTGGCGATTTTCTAGTACGAGGTTCTAAGCAATAGCTTCTATAATTCTTTGAAGTATCGCAAAATTACGTATTATAACGTAAAAAGCAAATATAAATATAAAATCCAATACATCCAAATATGGATGTGTGTATTTTTTAAATATTGTTGTAATTGGGGGGAAATATTAAAAATGGTGGACGGTAAAATTGTTGAAATTATTATATCTGAGCTTGATCTCTTTATGATTGATATAATTAGGGAATACAGAGGAAGAGCGGACAAATACATATCTCAGGTAGAGCTATCACAAAGAATGGGTTTTGCAGATGGTTATGTAGGTAAAGTTGAAAATTTCGGCTCGAACGCTCGTTATAACATTAGAAAGTTGCATCTTGCTGCGAAGGCTTTGGGATTAAGTTCTTATACTAAACTCTTACCTGAAAAAATTTTAAGTAATGATCTTGTTTTATTGCGAATTCAAGTAAATAGAAGGAAAAATGACACCGTTGATTTTGACAAGAATGGTAAGGTAATTAAAAACTATGTCATACTTGAAAAAAGGGTATTAACCGAAGACGAAGTTAAACTACATAATAACCGAAGAAGTAGAAAAAACTGATAACAGCAGTTTGTTTTGAAAATTTGAAATTATCCCTTTTAGTTTCTAGCATTTATAAAGTTGCTATGATTTACTATTTATTGTCCTGATCGTCATAATCCACTTCTACATAGAAGATGTATAATCGGTACAGTGTAAATTTTATATTATTTTTTGTTGAAGATTTTATAAATTCTTCTTTAGTAAAAGCAATATTACATTGCCAATATTGAGGCAATAGTAAATTCATAGAAAGAAAACTGACTAATTAAAACTCTTATTGGTACTGAAGAATATATAAACATTAGATTGATTGCTATTTTAAAACCATTTCTTTTAATGTAAATTTATATATTTGCAATGATCCCCAGTTAATCTGAGTTTCATGGTTATTAGTTTTTAGTCCCCGATTTATTCGAGGACTTTTTTTGGACTCCTTTCAAAAAGAAAAGTTGCAGATAATTATAGTTTAAATAGCTAAGATTACAAATCTGTTAGCCTTAAAAACATATTTTAACTATTAATAAATATTTATATTTACTTACTAATATTTGAAAGACATAACCATGAACGATTTATTACAAATAGCTCGAAATGATATTAATACTGCAGAGTTGCTTTTTAATAACAAAATATACAGTAATGCAATATATTTTTATCATCAAGCAGTCGAAAAAGCAGTAAAATATCTTGGCTTAAGAATAGGAGTTATTGACACTGATGATTTAAGACGAAAAATCAGCCATAATCCTATAAAAGTTTTTAAGATTTTAGATGAAAAAGAAAACATATTTGGTGGTCAGGGAATTGATAACTTTGCATCGATCATAAAGCAGCTAACAGATGAACAACTTGTGAATAATACTTTGTCCGAAATTGAAAAAAGCACAAGAAATTTGTATGATTTAGATAGCAATATATCATCTTTTCAGAATTTTAAAAATTATATTGTTGATAAAAATTTTGAAGAAAAGGAATCATTACTTTCTATAGAGGAAAATGCGTATTACAACAAAATGGCTTCGGATTTCTTTAATCAGTTAAATGTAGGTGCAACAATAATGAGAATGTTGTTTTTAAATTCTTGTTTATGCACAAAATATAGTCTAGATAGTTACAGATATTCAAGTACTGAAGTCGGTGATCCTATCGAATATTTTTCAATAAATAATCCTATCATATTAAAACTAGATATTTTCATCAAATCTGTAAAGATATGCCTATCACAATTAAATGTCATTAAATGGGAAAATGAAAAATACAGTCAAACATAGTTAAGCATGTACTCGACTTACATCATAGATTTGGTTTTAAAAATAAAATTTTATTAAAATTTAATAATAGATTCAAAGATGAATTGGCTAACACAAAAATTTGGAATCATTGATCATCACAAAAATACTGATTTTGGTACACAACCAATTAGGGTTTTACATTATATGATTGTGTTTATGTTCAATAATACCAATAAAGATTTTTTTTTAAATTTACAAAAACTTATAAGGGAGGGAAAATTTAATTCAGAATTAAATTTTGAATTTGGGGAAGAACCAATAATGATTGAGAACGGCAGATTTAGAACTCCTTATGCAAATCTTCATACTAAACAAATAACAATTCATGAAACCTTTTTATCTTACATATGGTGTATAACTTATTCAATTTATGTAATCTACTTGGAAGAAATAGATTTCCCAAAGTACAACAAATTACATAATCGAGAAGTATATCCAATAAAAGAAGAGAACAAACAGCTTGCATACGAAATGTTCAACTATGCTAAACATTTGATTGTTGATTATACGCCTTGGGAAAAAGATATTCTACCAAATCCTGAGAGATTTTTAGCCGAAAACAGATTATATATTGAACAGACTAATGGTTTTTACACTGAAGCTGTAAAATTTATTTTTTGTCATGAGATCATTCATTTAGAATTGCATTTTGACAAAATAACTTCTGAGACTACTGATAGTCATTATTTAGAATATGAGATTGAGGCAGACAGTAAAGCTATTGAGAGTATTAAGGCAGGGCTAAGTGATGTTCAAAGTCCTTTTGAAATTGCGAAAAAAACTGTTGTTAGTGTTGGAGCGGTAATCGGTGTTTTTTCAATGTTTTTTTTCAAAGCCACGACAGAAGGAAAACAGCATCCAAATTCTGAAGATAGACTAACAAATATACTCGAGATGTTTAAATTTTCATGATTCTCATGAGATTTGGGGTATTGCTTGTGTTGGATTAAAATTTTGGGATAATCAGTTCGGTCATAATTTTAATTGGTTAGAAAATCCAACATCTTACAAAGAAGAATATTATAGTATTGTTGAACAAATAAAATCTAGGAATATCTTAAAGTAAAAGAACTTTCTGCTTGTAACGAAGTCCATTTTAGGTATTAAACTTTGATTATTTTTAAATCTGGACTACTTGTTTGTAACAAAAGACGTTCAAATAGTAAGCATAATCTAATGTTATAAGATATTTTAAAACGTAAAATTCATAAAGGATTTCAATTACATAAAAGAGTAATATTTTTAAAATTTCATATAAGCATTATAAGAATCTATAACTTTTTTGTATAAAGTTTTTAGTATACATTTTAAATCACAAAATCACAAATTATAACTAATAAACGAAAACTTCTTAAATTAAATATGCAAAAAGGGATTTTATATAACGATATCGAATTGGGTTATTCTGCTATTAGTGCTTACCATCTAAGTCTATTAACTCGTGACAAAAACTTCTATAAAAATGTTATTGACAGTCACTTATATATTATTGTACAAAGAAAGGAGATCACATTTCATAAATTCTCTTTCTCGAACAAGCGTATACTAAAATTTGAAATTCATCAGGAAGGTATTAGCAAGATTATTGCCTGTGAACTACCTTTAAATCAAGAAAGTTTTAAACTAGATTTTAAAAAAGAAATACAGCTTCGAACACATGACAGGAGAAATACTTTAGAAAAACAAATTCAATACCCTTTTGATGGAATCCAAGCATTTTCCATTTTGGAGAGGGATGTATTAACGCAAAAGAGCGAATTGGCAGTTTGGTTTTCTCCTGATAAACTTTTTTATCATCATTGGAAAGGAAATCTTTATGCTCAATTTTCAGATGATTATCAAGATATGCTCAATTATAAAATACACTACGTCGGCAAATCAACAGAGCAGAATATTTGCAAAAGATTATCAAATCATTCAACTTTTCAGGAAATATTAATCAATGAAACTCCTTTTAGTTTTGGTAACATTCCGTCCAATGAGATTATGGTGTTGCTTATGAGAATATGCGATAATAATAGTATTGTTAGCTGGGGTAAAGAGGCTACACCGGAAGAAATGGCTGACTTTATCCTAAATTATAAACTTCCTAGTGACAAGACGGTTTCACTAGATGCAGAGAAAGCATTAATCAAACATCTGCAGCCCCACTACAATAAAATTCTTTACCACTCTTTTCCTCAAAATAATGATCTTGTTAATACTGATTATCATTCTGTAATTTTATACGCTTTTTGTGATCCGATTTCTTTAATCTACAATCAAGGAATCATAAAAGGGGGGAAACTTGGAGAAGAAAGAGATTTTATTGCAGTAGAAAGAATTTGATTAAAATAACTTTTACTCACAAATTTTAAGTTAAATAATGCGAATGTTATTATTATAATTGATATGAATAAAGACCTTATTAAACTATTCCCGAGCATAAATAATGCAATTCTTAACCATACCCCAGTAATCCTGACACCTGCACCCCCCTCGGCTAAACCCGTTGGTTGTGGAATTTATTTAAAAACACAAAAATCCAGATATTTAATTAGCGCTGGGCATCTTTTAAATATACAAGACTGGAAAGGTTTGATAGTTCCGTCAGGGGGAACTAAGGTTTTGAATTTAAATGGAGTACTAGCTACAACTTTTCAAGATGGTAATCAATCTGATGATATAGACTTTTCTCTTTTTAAGTTTTCCCCACGTATGAACAAACACTTTGATGATCAACAATGGAAATTTATTACTCCAGAACAGATCAGTACAAATCATATATTAGATGATGAAGGATATTATTTCATTTCTGGATATCCTGTAAGCGGCGTTAAGAAAGTTGCTGGTAAAGCTGAATTTAAACCAATTCCTGTTAAATTTATTACTGAAACAGTTGATCAAAAAACGTATGAAAAATTTGGTTTCAATAGAGATAATTTTATTTTGGTCAAGTATAAAAGAAAAGTAATACCTCTAAATTCTAATTTACCACAGATAACAAAAGAATTGAAAGGGATTAGTGGTAGTGGCCTCTGGCATGTTCCTGATTTTAACGATAAAGATGAAAACGGAATTTCTAAATATTATCTTGTTGGAATTATGACCGAGAATCATAAAGATAAAGGCTTTCTAGTTGCAGTAAAAATTGATTTTGTAACTGAATTAATAATACAACTTTTTCAAGACCTTTCATTTGAACATACGAAATTCAATATAACTGATAAACTAAGGGAGATTATTATTGATCATGATTTATAAAATTTAAGCCTAATACTTTCCTTACAACCAGAAAAATAATCTTACAACAATTTATATTGAAATAGTAATTATTTCAAAATGGCAAATTAGTATTAGCGGAGACTTCACCAATTAAAGTTGTAATTATTTTTTTCACAAACAAATTTAATTTTTCAACAATGAGTTGACTGAAAACTTTGAGTTCAAGATGAGGCGAATTATTTGTTAAAGGAGGTTTAAATAAGGTAATTAAGTAGTTACCTGGTGCACTGAAAGGTATAAACTTATTTCCAAATTCAAAAGATAGTAACGCATTACAAAAATGCGTAAAAATATCAGAATTGAAACGTGACCAATCAATTGTTTTCATTCACATCTAATGATTAATATATGAAACTAAAGATAGAAATATAAAGCGAAATATTGCATAAGATGTAATTTTTAATATTGCTACAAATTATTTATTAAATCCAATCCTATTTTGACAAGGCCAGTAATTATATATATATTAACTTTCACGAATCATTCGAAATGTCAGATTAATTCGTTCTTTCATTGGTATAGTAGATTTGGCAATCCGATGTTCCCAGTTTTCCTGTAAATCCCCTTTCATAATCAGTAATGAACCGTTTGGAAGTGGCAGACTGTATTTGCTCTGATGATGGTCTTTTTTTCTGAAATCAAAGTTTCTGGTCTGTCCAAGGCTGATAGATGCAATAACAGGTCTTTTTCCATATCTGCTTTCCTTATCTCTGTGCCAAGCTACTGAATCATTTTGGTCACGATAAAGGTTTAATAGAACCCCATTGAACCTACAACCAAATTCTTGTTCAATTCTTTCTTTTAATGCCAGCAACTCCGGAGTCCAGGGATTGGTACTTGAAGTATTATTATCAGCCGATTCGTAAGATTTTTTGTCATTACCATACCAGGCGGTTAGTCGTGGGGTTATGACTGTCTTATCATACATTTTCTGGGTACGTTGTTCCCATGGAGCCGTTTTAAACAGATGGTCTTTCAATCGATCCGCCTCTTCCCTGCTCAAGAAATTTTCTTTATATTCCAAAAGGTCTTTTGGAAATTCGTAAAATTCTTCAGTATCAAATAAAGTCAGCTGGCCCATTGCAATTTTCTTTTAAAATATTTTTCTTTATGCTATCCCATTTCTATGGGATATTTTTTTATCATTTGTGTTTTTAATTTTCTTTTTGGGAAGGTCTTTAATTAACAGACTATGTTTAAAAACTAGAAACCTTATTTTCCAGGTTAAGAATCGTGGTCTTCAAATCCCCAATCATCATTTTTAAATTGGCATAATCCGGCATTAAAGGTTTATAGTCTTTAGGTAAAATTCCCATTACATAACTCCATATTTCAACTATATCCCCTAATGCAATGTCATAAGGTTCATAAAATAAATTATCAGCTGCTACCATAATTGATTTTTTATTTCTCTTTAAAAATGTCTTATAAGTGATACCTTCCTTAGTCACAAAAACATAATCCTTATCAGGTTTAAGGTCATCCAGTTTTTCAACATATTCTCCGATAATTATAGATTGATCGGCAAAAGGTGGCATTGAATCGCCGTCTGCCAGAAAGCCTCTGTATTTTCCATTTTTTAAAAATGGCAGAAGAATCCTCATAAGTTTTTCAATATAGCCAGGATCATTGAAGCCTTTCAAATAACCCATTGAAACTTTTTGTGGAACGATCTCAATGTAATTATTACCATCCTTATCCACAACAATAGGTAAGACTACCCGATTATTGGGCAGATTCAAAATATCATCAATTGGATATTTTCGAATGTCAACAGTAACTAAAAGATCAATGCTGATATTGTAATATTTGGAGATCCTTATCAACACATCAATTGGCGGTTCTGCCTTTTCATACTCATAAGAAACATATCTCGATCTGGTAAGAATGAGTTCATCCGCCAGCTTCTGCTGCGTTAGATTTTTCTTACCTCTTAAAAACACGATGTTATCTGCAAAAATTGACATTGTCATAATTTATGACAACAAATATACATAATTTGTTTAAAAACGTGACTAAGTTTGCAGTATGGAAAGAGCAATTGCACATATGGACCTGGACACATTTTTCGTATCCTGTGAGCGGCTGAAAAACTCTGTGTTGGAGAAACAGCCCGTGATCATTGGAGGCGGTGACCGTGGTGTGGTGGCATCCTGCTCGTATGAGGCGAGGGAATTCGGTGTCCGCTCGGCAATGCCCATTAGGATGGCTTTGAGGTTATGTCCTGAAGCCAGAGTGATCAAAGGTGATATGGAATATTATTCCAATATGTCACATGTGGTGACCGAGGTCATTCAGGAAAAAGTACCGGTATTGGAAAAAGCAAGCATTGATGAATTTTATCTGGATCTTTCAGGAATGGATAAATTCTTTGGCTGTTACCAATGGACGAATGAAGTTGCCGATGCCGTGATGAAAAATACAGGCTTGCCGATCAGCTTTGCCCTTTCTACCAATAAGACGGTCTCCAAGATCGGGACGGGTGAATCCAAGCCTATTGGGAAATTGGAGGTAAAAGCATTGGATGTCCAGCCTTTCTTAAATCCGTTATCGATAAAAAAGATCCCGATGGTGGGGCCTGAGACCTTCCAGTTGTTTTCCAGATTAGGTGTCAAGACCATAAAGACCCTTTCTGAGATGCCGGTCGATGTATTACAGGAACTGGTCGGAAAGAATGGAACGGTACTTTGGAAGAAAGCACACGGTATCGATGAAACGCCGGTCATACCCTATTGTGAAAGAAAATCGATCTCGACGGAGAATACATTTTCTCAGGACACTATCGATATTCAGAATATCAGAAGTGTATTGTCAGGAATGGTTGAAAAGCTCTGTTATCAGCTGAGGCACGAAAAATGGCTGACCTCAACGGTTTCCATTAAGATCAGGTATGCCAATTTTGATACGGAGACCAAACAATGCAGGATCCCCTATACTTCGGCTGACCATACCTTATTGCGGTATGTTTTGGAACTGTTCAATAAGGTCTACACAAGAAGAATGAGGATCCGATTGATCGGTGTCAGGTTTACCGGTCTGGTTCATGGCCTTCATCAGATGGATCTTTTTGAAGATACGGAAGAACTGATCTCTTTGTATCAGACAATGGATCATCTGAAGGACAGGTTCGGTCCATCCAGTGTCGGGAGAGCATCAGGTCTATTACTTTAATATTTTATTATGTTTCTGAATTGCCATTCATATCACAGTTTACGTTACGGAACCATCTCTATTGAAGATCTGGTCCAGCTGGCTGTTGACCATCGATTAAAGGTTTTGGCACTGAGTGATATCAATACGGTTACCGGTATCTACCAGTTTTACAGGCTTTGTCAGGATAATGGAATCAAACCGATCGTCGGTGTTGATGTACGGATTGAGAATGAACAGTATTATATATGTCTTGCAAAAAACCCAAAAGGTATCGCAGAGATCAACAGGCTTTTGACCAATTATAATTGTGAAGGAATTGAGATTCCTAAAGCTAATCCTGAACTGGAAAATACTTTTGTGATCTATCCTTTAAAAAATATTCCTGAACAACTGCTGGACCATGAATTTATAGGAATAAGACAGGATGAGATAAACCTGCTGTTCAATCCTGAACTAAAAGCTCTGATCCATAAAATGGTCATCCTGCAACCGGTCACTTTTAAGACAGATGAGGAATATGAACTGCATAAAGTTTTACGGGCAATAGCAGGAAATACTTTATTCAGCAAACTTACAGAAGATGACTACTGTAAAAGCAATGAGACCTTTATTGGTAAAAGAGGACTGTTAGACAAGTATTCCCAATATCCGGAGATCGTTGAAAACACCAAATATATTGTCAATGCTTGCAGTTTCGATTTTGACTTCAAGACACCAAAAAATAAAAAATATTATACCAATAGCAAAGAAAATGATTTCAAACTGCTGAATCAGTTGGCTTTTGAAGGCTTATGTGATCGCTATTCTCTTGATAATGGGCAAGCCAGGGAAAGAATGGAAAAAGAATTGGCAGTTATTGACCAGTTGAATTTTTGCGGTTACTTTTTAATTACCTGGGATATTGTACAATACAGCAAAAGTGTAGGATTTATGCATGTCGGAAGAGGAAGCGGTGCCAACTCCATTGTCAGCTACTGCATCGGGATCACTGACATATGTCCTTTGGAACTGGATCTTTATTTTGAGAGGTTTCTGAATCTTAACCGGAAGACACCTCCTGACTTCGATATCGACTGGAGCTGGAAGAACAGAGATGCCATATTGGAATATATCTTTAAAAAATATGGAAAAGACCATGTGGCATTCTGTGGGACCAATGTAGAATTTAAAAGCAGATCTAGATTCAGGGAACTGGGCAAAGTATTCGGATTGCCAAAAGATGAACTCGATCAGCTCTCCAAAAGACCGAAAGATCAGCATGATCAGAATTCCATCGTTCAGGAGATCTACAAATATGAGAAATTACTGATAGGTTTTCCTAACCAAAGAAGTATGCATTCCTGTGGGATCCTGATCTCAGAGGAACCGATCACGAACTATTCTGCCTTGGAATTTCCCCCAAAGGAATTCCCGATCGTACAATTTGATATGCATACCGCAGAGGAGATCGGTCTCGAAAAATTTGATATTCTATCACAAAGAGGATTGGGAACCATAAAAGATACGGTCAGACTGATCGAAGAAAAAAGAGGGATCACTGTCGACATTGAGGATACAAGGATCTCAAAAAATGAGGCCAAGTGCAACGAATATCTGAGTATCGGAAAGACGATTGGCTGTTTCTATATTGAATCGCCTGCTATGCGGGGCTTGTTGAGAAGATTGAAGTGTGAGAATTACAAGGTTTTGGTGGCTGCCTCATCCATTATCCGTCCCGGTGTGGCACAGAGCGGGATGATGCGGGAGTATATCTTTCGGCATAACCATCCTGATCAGTTTGAATATTTTCACGAGGTTTTTGAAAAGGAATTGGGAGAAACCTATGGAATCATGGTCTATCAGGAGGATGTCATCAAAATTGCCCTTCATTTCGGTGGTGTTTCTGCAGAAAACGGTGATGTCTTGCGCAGAGCCATGAGTGGCAAAGGCCGTTCTTTATCTGCATTGCAGAAACTAAAAGATGAATTCTTTGAGTCTTGCAGGAAAAAAGGACATCCTGAACAATTGTCCCAGGAAGTATATCGCCAGATCGAATCTTTTGCTGGGTATTCATTCTGCAAGGCACATTCCGCTTCCTATGCCGTAGAAAGCTATCAGAGTCTCTATCTAAAGGTTTACTACCCTATTGAATTTATGGTCTCAGCCATCAACAACGGTGGTGGATTTTACCGGACGGAAGTATATGTTCACGAGGCAAAAATGGCAGGAGCGACCATTCATAATCCCTGTGTTAACCTCAGCGAATTTCAGACGACAGTGTATGGAACAGACGTATACCTGGGTTTTATGCACATTGAAAAACTGGAAGCCTCGCTCAAGCAGCTCATTACTGACGAACGAAGAAACAATGGAGATTATACATCACTTGAGGATTTTATTAAAAGAGTGCCCATCGGTATAGAGTCACTGCAGATACTCATTTTTATTGGCGCCTTCAGATCTACAGGGAAACAAAAACATGAATTGCTGATCGAAGCCAGATTTCTATTGTCTAAAGGGCAATATAGAATAAAAGTCATTTCTTTATTTGATGAGCCGCAGAAGGATTATCAACTGCCGGTTATTGAACGGAATCAATTTGAAGATGCTTTTGATGAAATTGAGATATTGGGCTTTCCTGTCTCCTTTTCTATGTTTGACCTGCTGAAAACTAAGTACAGAGGCCATGTGCTGGTGAGGGATCTGCTGAAATATCATAAAAAACAGGTCAAGATGCTGGCCTATTTGATCTCCAGAAAGCATGTGCCCATTAAAAAGAAAGATCATCCCGGAAAGAAAGATGATATGTATTTCGGAACCTGGATCGATGCTGAAGGGGAATATTTTGATACCGCCCATTTTCCGGACAGCCTGAGAAGGTTTCCTTTTAAAGAAGGTGGGATCTACCTATTACTGGGAACGGTTGAGGTCGATTATCATTTTCCTACAGTAACCATTACCAAGATGGCAAAGATGCCGCTGATCGCAGATCCACGTTATTCAATGGACAAGTATAAAGCCCACGAAATAGAAAGGAGCCTTCGTGAAGATGTGAGCTTAACTTTTAGGGAACCTTATCCGCATGAAAAAGAGATCGGATTGCCCCGACATAAAATGTTACGATAACGCACGAGCCTATTTGGAGCAATATTATAAAAATTTAATCAGAATAAAATTCGTGATAAAAGACTGACCTTCAATAATAATGATCTGATCTACAAAATATATTACTAATTTTATAATTATGAGTAACACCATCCATATCAACAGAAACCAACTTGAAAGTCCTCTGGAAGAAATTTTCATCCAGCAATTTGAAAAGTTTGTGAATGACCGTTTTGAGATCATACCACAATATGAGATCCGAAATTCCGCCGGACTTTTTCGCTTGGACTTTTTATTGAGATCTAATGACTATCTGGTTGCCATCGAGCTTGACGGTAAAGAATTTCATGACGAGTGGAGAGACGAATGGAGAGATGCACTGATGCTGGGAAATAAACAGATCGATTGTATTTATCGTTTTCGTGGAAAAGATATAACAACTTATATTCATGAATGTCTCTATTCAATATTTATGAATGACCGTCAACTTTTTGACAGTCGTTACGCCCAGGTATCGAAATCGCTTATTGATACGGAGATATTTGATCACTCGGAGTTTCATCATTTGGCTGATTATCTGATCTACTCAATTCCTACGACCGATGAATATGGAGAAGCAACAGGAAGACATCACGATATTCGAATTGTCAGAAGACATAAAAATGACAGTTCTCAATATTGGAACAAGCTTTATGAATTTTCAAAAAAATATACCGGCAAAAATATAGATGAACTGATCGATATTCGAAAGGGAGATCAAAGGTTCGGAAAAGGTCTCTCAGATATTATTTAAAATAGTTTCTAAATAAACTTTGATTATATCATGTTTATTAGGTTAGTTTCTATATATTTGTGTAGGTCTACTCTACAGAGCCTGCCACCCACTAGTAGCAAAGCTGATAAGCACTGTAATTCTTTTTAATTGAATAACTTTTGTTTCATACACAAGAGTAGTGGTTAGTGGGTGACATTTATTTCTTGTGAAATAAAAGAGAAATTCAATGGAACCGAACAATCATACGATCAGTTTTTATAAACTACAAGCAAAAAAGCTTAAAAGAGAACTTGGAATTCAGCATACTGAGGCTTTGGATATTACTGCCAAAAAATATGGATTTTCAAACTGGAAACACTGCCTTAGGAGTTTTGATGCAGAGCCACAACCATCTCATACCATTGTAGCACATCTAACATTCACCGATTGGTTGAGCAAACAGGTCAACAGGGATTCACCGCTAGGCGATCTGGCCAGAGACGTGAAAACGGATAGCACATGGCCGTCATTTGACAATCTTGAGAACTATGAATCATATTTAGGATCAAAAAGTGCTGCAAGAGAAGCTGTCAATGCTTTGAAAAATGCGTGGAAAAGCTACAATGCAAATATTAAACGCAGTCTGCAGCCAAATAAGGATAAAATAGTAACAAAAACACCAACACCTAAAAATGATATTAGAAAAATCGTTTTCGTGAAAAATGTTATTCCTTTACACTACAGCAAAAGAGTACCAGAGAAGTTTAATGTCGGAGATGAGGCCTGGATCTCCAATGATGGACGTAAAGCCATACCTGTAGTTATTACAGAGGTGGATGAACGGCACTATTCCTTTAGGGTAGAAAGACCTTTGAAAAATGCCGGAGATGAATATTACTATCGGCTAGACGAGGTTCGTAGTACTCCGGAACTTGCTTGTCTGAATCGATTGGCATAATAACTTTGATATCTTCCTTCTGTACCTATAATGAAGTGGAAGTTTTATTAACATTAAAGATGTCCTTGGATCTGTAACCAAGGGCATTTTTTATGACTGCAGTTTTCCCTTCTGACCATTTTCATCACTGATGGAAGCTTCTATTTCCTGTCATTCCTTGATTCACCAAAATATTTCTACATTATTGAGAATTATCGTAATTAAGATTTTTAAAAAACAGAAAGTGCAGGACACTCCATCAGTATGTTCGCACTAATTTCGCTATAAATCAAATGGCTATGTTTTGGAAAATATCTCTATCCTTCATTTTATGTTCTTTCAATTTGATGATCAATGCGCAACAGCTGGCCTTTCCTGGAGCAGAAGGCTTTGGGCGCTTTGCATCGGGTGGTCGTGGTGGAACTGTTTATCGCGTTACCAATCTTAACGATACAGGCAGTGGTTCATTCAGGGATGCGGTAAGCCAAACCGGTAGGACTGTTGTTTTTGATGTTGCCGGTGTGATCAAGATCAAAGAAAAGATTGCAGCAGCTCCAGGAATTACTATTGCCGGGCAAACTGCACCAGGTTCCGGAATCACTGTATATGGTAATGGTATCTCCTTTGGCGGAAATTCTATCATCAGGTTTATAAGGTTCAGAGGAAGTATTGATATGCCCAAAGGTGCTTGTACTGTAGTGGCGGATGACCTGAAGGATATTATTTTTGATCATGTTTCCATTCAATGGGGCAGATGGGACAACCTGCATATAAAGAACAGTACTAATATTACCCTGCAATATTGTCTTATTGGTGAAGGTATCGATCCGCAGCGTTTCGGCGCCTTGTTGGAAAATCCTGTCGATATAACAGTACACCATTGCCTGTGGACAGGCAATCAAAGCCGGAATCCCAAAGCAAAAGCAAAAATTGAATATATTAACAATGTCGTGTACAACTGGGGCAAAAGTGCTTTCGTTGGAGGACATTCGGCGACAGATCATTATCAGGACCTTGTAGGTAATTATTTTATTGCCGGACCGAGTTCGACCGATCATTTCCTAGATATGTTCACTGCTACCGATCATGTTTATCACAAAGATAATTATGTAGACCTCAATAAAGATGGCAAAGTAAACGGGCGGTTGGTCACTGATGAAGATTTTATCAAACAAACTGCAACGCTTGTAAAAGAACCATCTGCAATATCAAGAAGTAATGTTACGATCAGTGCCGCCGTAGAAGCATGGAAAGTGGTCTTGGCGCAAGCTGGGTCTTCTTTAAAACGGGATGCGGTTGATAAACGGATCATCGGATATTTTAAAAGCCTTGGAAAGAAAGGCCAGATCTTTAAAACGGAAGTCGATGCCGGAGGGCAACCGGAAGTGAAGCAGGAGACATCAAAGCTGAAAGATACAGACGGCGACGGCATACCTGATGACTGGGAAAATAAAAACAGACTGAACTTGAATGATGCCGCAGACGGATCGGTCATCACTCTAACAGGATTTACTAATCTGGAAAACTTTATCAATAGCCTGATCAAATAGCAACATTCAATCATCGGAATTGCCCAGCACATAAAATAAAAGGCAGAGGATCTTCGGATCTTCTGCCTTTATTTCAGACCAAAAGAAAAGAATCTTCAGATCTTTTAATGTTAAAATTATTCTCAAGATAATATGTCATTGCTGTTATGGCATTAGATCCTGTCTCTGTGCGGTTTTTTCCATATTTCTTTGGAACACCCTGCTCGGTGAGGAAAGCAACTTTGTAAACCTTGTCTTTTTGTAAATGTCTTCCCTGAAAATAGATTTCCTGAATTCTGTAACCCGGCGGATTTTCAATGCGCATCAAAATTCTCAATCCGTTGCAACGCTTAACATAGCCTCCCATTTGTTTCATCGGCTCTGCGCAAAAGGTCCTCTCCAGATTTTCTTCTAACATTTCGAAGATCTCTTTTCCAGTAAGCTCTGTGGTGGAAATAGGCGGATTCATCGGTACGATTTTGTATAAGTCCCATAGGGTAATATTTCCGACATCTATAGGTGCACCATAGCGCCATCCATTGGAAAAGGAGATATCAACGTCCGTGGCAAAATTGACGGCAGACAGAAGAAAGTCATCCATAGTAGAAGACAGCGTGGAATAGCGGTGCAAAATATGTTCTGTCGTCCCCAATACTGTACTTTTCATTTCAGAAAAAGACTGTAAACTTTTTTCAACCATATCTTTAACTTCTACATCTTCATCAAGACTGTCGTCAGTTTCAATGAGCTTGTAATCAAAATGTGTAATCATTCCATTTTCGACATCAAGCTTTAGATGTCCTACAAATGATCCGTGGCAGCCACATTGGATGATAATGCAGTTTCCTGCTTTTTCTGCTTCGTACATCCTCTTATGGGTGTGTGCACTGAGACAAATATCGATTCCTTCCACTTTTTTGAGCAGTTCGATATCTTGCGGATAACCATTGTGCGACAAAAGAATAATAATGTCCACAGCATCCTCTCTTAATTCTCTGACGCATTGATTTGTCTCTTCAATTCCATCGGTCACCGTTATGCCTTCACTGAACTTCTCCGGCATTGTCTTATCGATAATATTGGAACAGATCCCGATAATACCAATTACGAGTCCTCCAATTTCAGATATTTTGTAAGGTAGCAGAAATCGTTTTCCCTGCTCATCAAAAACATTGCAGCCCAAGACGGGATAATTGAGCTGGCTTTCCAATTTTAACAGATGTCTTGGTGTATAGGCAAAGTCCCAGTGTCCTACCATTGCATCAAATCCAAGTTGGTTAAGTATGGGAATCAAGACCTCTCCTTTCGACTGTACCACCGGAACTGTTCCGTGAAACGTATCCCCTCCGTCGAAGAGCAATGCGTTCGGATTTTCTGCCCTGATCTTTTTGAAGATGGTCTGAATTCTGGCATAACCTCCTGCACTTTTAACATATTCTTTCTGATAGTCATAAAACAGCTCTGGATGGGGTTCCATATAGCCGTGCACATCGTTGATGAATCCTATTGATAATTTCATAATTTCCAATATTATGGTTTAACTATTGCCCATCCTTCATCCTGTCTCAAAATCATCTCCCCATTTCCGCTGGGGGTGTAATTTACAAACTCAAATAATTCGGACTTTTCGATCTTTTTTTCACGAAGGGTATTTTCGCACTGTACCATCACTACCCCCTTATCTTGCAGACCTGTAAGAAGTTCTCCATAGGGATTTTTCTTTCTGAACATTTCCACTCCGCCCCCAAAGGCCAGCAGTTCGACCTTCAGTTTGCCTTTCAGCCTGGGATCTTCCATCGCGTTATTGATATTTCTGATAATGACTCTGATTTTCTGGTCATCACCTTCATTGATCACATACAAAGCCTTGTACTCCTTATTAATAGATTTTGCAGATTCGTAAACTGTTGCCTTTTGCGCAAAACCCATAAACCCTGTCAGGAAAACTGAGATGGTCAATATCTTAATTAAGTTTTTCATTATTTTTCATTTAAAAGTTGATTGATTTCTTGATAGAATGATTCTTTGCTGTAGTCTGCCATTCCCGCATGATGCATCCTGATTTTTCCTGATCTGTCCAAAACGACGGTCGTAGGAAGCGAACCATTAAAAAAAGCAGTTGGAATCGAACCTTCTGCAACTAAAAACGGAACAGTGAATTGTTCTTTCTCAAGATACATCTTACCCAAGGCGGTCTGCTCATCCAGATTGACTGTAAGAAAAACAAGATCTTTATTGGGTTTAGATCGGTCGTAGAATGTCTGAATCGAAGGGAATTCCGCACGGCAAGGCGGGCACCAAGACGCCCAGAAGTTAATAAACACCACTTTTCCCTTGAGGTCAGAAGTATTGATGATCTCACCTTTATCATTCCTGACACTGAAGTTTTCAGTACTGGACAAAGGAGTCGACTCAACGGTCGGCTCTGTTTCCTTTTCTTCAATCTTTGAGTTCATAAGACCGGTAGAGATGATCTGGCGCATCAGCCATGCTTTTGCATCGGGACTCACAAGCAACACGATGAATATTGACACCAAAAGTGCCGTACTCCAGTTCTTCCGAAGCCATATTTTAAATTTTTCCATTGTTCTTATTTTAATAAATTATTGTCCGGTTAACTTTTTCAGTGCTTCATAAATCTCAGGCTGGTCAAAATCTTGCCCTCCCTGCATCTGTGCTTCGAGTTCTCCTTTTTTATTAAAGATCAAAGTCGTCGGAATTGCTCCCTGAAAGTACTGCGAAGGAATAGTGTCGGCTGCGACATACACCGGAAGATCGTAGTTTTTATCCTTCATAAATTTCTTAGACTTTGTCAGGTTGGCTTCCACATTGAGAAGGACAAAAACGATATTGTCATTTCCCTTGAATTTGTCTTTCAGGTCTCTGATGCTCGGCATTTCTTCGACACAAGGCCTGCACCATGTGGCCCAGAAATTTACAAAGACCACTTTTCCTTTCAGTTCACTCAAAGCAATTTTCTTTCCGTTCTCATCGATTAAGATGATATCCTCATTATCATTTACATTATTTTGTGGGATGGGCCCATCCTGATTCTCAACTCTTGATTGCATCGCACTCAAAGAAAAAGAAAACAGGGTCATCATAAGAATGAAAATAGGTGTTTTAAATTTTAAGGTCGTTATCATTATTTATTTTTTTTTGGGGTTGATATCTTTCCTTCCTCAATTTCTTCGGAAGGTTTTACTAGAACTTTGTCATGGCCGGATAGTGCACCAAAGACCTCGGTCATTTTTTCGTAGGTGATTCCTTCTTTCACAGCAACTCTGCTTACCGTATTATCATTGAAGGTCATCACAAAGGTTCCGGATTGAGTCTGCAGAATACTTTTCGTGGGTACAAAAAATGTAGGTGCACTTCTTTTCAGATTGAGCTGGACCTGTGCATATTCTCCCCCTTTTAAGACAGTGCCCGGATTTGGAACGTCAAACTCAAGGGTCATCGAACGGTTTTCCTGACTGATAACACCGGAATTCCTTGAAAGATGCGCTTCAAAATTTTTTCCTGGGATCGAGTTGACCGTAAATTGCGCCACTATCCCCTCATTGACACTTGATGCGTGTTTTTCAGGAAGAGATACCGTCAGTCTCAGCTTATTTTTCTGAGCGATACTGAAAAGAGCCATTCCTGAATTGGGACCAACCAAGGCTCCTACCGACAGATTCCTATCCATTATCACACAACTGAAAGGTGCCGTGATCCTAAGGTACTGATTCATCTGTGAAGACCTACCGGTGCCCGCTTTTGATGCCTCGTATGTTGCTTTGGAACTCTGCATAATGCTTTTAGCCCTATCCAGTTCTATGTCCGCAACAGCTCCTTTTGTACTGGCAGCATCCTGCAATCGCTCAAAAGCCTGTTTAGCATAAAGATAGTCGGTGTATGTTTTCTGCTGTGAAGATTTATCGGATAGGTAATCCTGATTCATTTCTGGTGCTTCCAGAACTGCAAGAAGCTGACCTTTGGTCACAACTGAACCTCTGTCAACATAAATTTTCTTGATAAATCCGGCAACCTTCGCAAAGATCTGCACCGATTCATAAGGTTTCAGTTCGCCTGGAACGGAAATCTGATAAGTGGGATTTATCAGCTTGATTTCTGTGGTCACGAAAGACCGAGCAGGCTGAACTGTTTTTTTTGTTTCATTTTTACTTTCCTTTTCGCCCGAGCAGGAAATCACTCCCAAAAGAACGACCGGAATAAAGATGTATTTTATTTTATTGATGATTTTCATTATTTTTTAATTATTTAAGATTGTACGAAAAATTTACTTTCCTCATCTTCCGGATCCAAGGAAGGATTTGAATGTCCTGCATTGGACATTACTGCTGCAAAAAAATGCGGAACCAAAAGCAGAATGGTAAGAGTGGATGCGATGATACCACCGATAACAGCTCTACCAAGTGGAGCAACCTGCTCAGAACCTTCCCCGATACCGATTGCCATAGGAATCATCCCGGCAAGCATCGCCAAAGCGGTCATCAGTACAGGGCGGAGTCTGGACGCCGCTGCCATTCTCGCAGAATGAAGCGCACTGATATGGTAATGTTTACGGTAGTACTCTGCCTGATTGATAAGTAATACGGCATTTGAAACCGAAACACCGATGGACATAATCATCCCCATATATGACTGGAGGTTGAGCGTACTGCCGGTAATGAAAATCAAAACAAGACTTCCCACGATCACGGAAGGAATCACGGAAAGAACAACAAAAGGTACTTTAAATGACTGATAATAAGCAGAAAGCATTAGGAATATCGCTAGTACTGCCGCCAAAAGTCCCATTGCAAGACTGTCGAGTGTATCATCCAGTAGCTGCAGTGTGCCTTCTGTCCAGACAGAAACACTTTTTGGAGGTTTTCCGGTCTCACTGATGGCATTTTTCACCGCTTTGGAAGCAGAGCCCAGGTCTTTTCCGTACACATTTCCGATAATCGTTAAATATCTCATAGGTCCCTTTCGGTTGACCTGTGCAGGTGCGGTCGTTTTTTTAACTGTAGCAATATCTTCAAGAACAGGTCTCGGGCTGTCTTTTTTCAGTGGAAGTGATTTCAGGATCTCTTCAGAGTTCATTATACTTTCTGGAATCTGGACCTGTGTCTGAAAGACAAGTCCTGATTTTGGGTCGACCCAGAGGTTCTTGTCAGTGTAGCGGGTTGAAGAGGTAGCGGTCACAAGACTGCGTGTCACATCCTGCATCGTCAGTCCGAACTGCGCAGCGAGATTTCGGTCTACGTTGATCTGTAACGTCGGATATTGAAGTGGCTCTGCAATGCGGACGTCTCGCAGGAAATCGTTACTTTTTAGCTTTTCCTCTATTTTTTTTGCGTGAGATGCCGCCAGTTTCAGATTCGGAGATCCTACCTTGATTTCTATCGGGGTCATCGATCCCTGTCCAATGATTTTTTCGGTAAGTTCCATCGGTTCAAAATTGATTTGCGCTTCAGGATGCTTTTCAGCAATCGTCTTGCGGATCTTTTCTTTCAGATCTTCCATAGACCCTGAAAAGAACTCCTTATTTACAGAAACCTGCAAAACAGACTGGTGTGTTCCGTTGGTGAAAAGAAATATGGGATTAATCGGCGATGCTGCCGGATGTAAACCGACATAGGCCGAACTGATGCTGACCGCATTTTCTGGCAAAATACCTTCAATATCTTTGAGAATATCCTTCACCAGCTTTTCAGTTTTCTCCAGACGGCTTCCCTGTGGCGCATCAATTCTCATCTGAAAATCACCGCTGTTGGAAAGAGGCATAATATCGGTTCCCAATGAGCGCATCATTAAAAATATTAAAAGACCCGAGAAAATGATATAGGCCGAAAACAACACCAAAGTCCTTCCCGACCATTTTCTCATTTTGTGACTGTAGCCCGCTCTGAATCGATAGAAAAAACTCCTGTTTTTAACATAATGCTTCTCAATATGCTTATTCTTCATCATCCAGTTAGCCAGGATCGGAACGAAGGTCTGGGATGCCAGAAAGGAAGCTATCATTGCGAATGCAACTGCAAAAGAAAGCGGAAGAAACATATCTTTTGGAATGCCCGTCATAATGAAGGCAGGCGTAAGAACAGCCAAAATACATAATAATATCAGCACCTTCGGAATGGAAATTTCAAGTACTGCATCAAGAATGGCTTTGGGTTTGGTTTTCCTCATTTCCATATGCTGGTGGATATTCTCGATCGTGACCGTGGCTTCATCTACCAAAATTCCGATGGATAAGGCTAACCCACTCAAGGTCATTATATTAATAGTATATCCTGCAAAATAGAGTACACAGACGGCTGTTAATATTGCTATGGGAATTGTAAAGACCACGATCAGTGCACCTCGAAGGTCACCAAGGAAAAGAATAATGACCAGTCCTGTAAAGAGTGCACCCAAAAGTCCTTCATGAATTAGATTTGAAAGGGAACGTTCAATATATTTTGACTGGTCAAATTCATAACTTACCTTCACATCATCTGGAAGCTGATCTCTCAGTTTTGGCATTGCTTTTTTTAGATTTTCAACTGCTGTCAGTGTTGAAGCATCTGATTTTTTGATCACCGGGAGATACACAGAGCGTTTCCCATTGACCAATGCATATCCAGATGTCTGGTCAGCTCCATCCTGAACATTGGCTACATCACCCACGTAAAGAGTTCTACCGTCTTGGGTCTTTATCGGGATTTTAAGAAACTCCGCAGGATCTTTGGCTATGGAATTGATCGGTGCCATATAATTCGTTTCGCCCATTCTGATATTTCCTGCTGGCGAAGGATGGCTGCTTTTTGTGATCGCCAAAGTAATTTCTTCCGGACTCAGTCCGTTACTCTGCATTGCAGCCGGGTCAATATTTACAACGATCGAACGGATGTTACCCCCAAAAGGTGCCGGAGCCGTAATACCGGGAATCTCAACAAACATCGGCCGGATTTTGGTTAGGACCATTGTCTGAAGCTCTGTTACAGAGTGATTGTCACTTTCAAAGACAAGTTGACCGACCGGAAGTGAATTACCGTCAAACCGCACAACCATGGGCGGTACTGCACCGGGTGGTAAAAATCCCATTGCCCGTGAAACCTGCGTAGAAACCTCACCTGCAGCCTGAGCCATATCGGTGCCTGGATAAAAGGTCAGTTTCATTAAGGTCAGTCCCTGAACACTTTTGAAATCAATATTCTTGACACCATTCACAAAGAGTAAAACTTTTTGAAATTCATTGGACATAAAACCATCCATATATTGAGGTGAAAGCCCTCCGTAAGGCATCGCAATATACATTGACGGCAACTCTACCTCCGGGAAAATATCTACTTTTATTTTTTTTATAGCTGTAAGGGAAAGCACAATGACCGACAGGAAAACGACCATGACGGCAATGGGCTTTCTGAGCGCAAAACGTATTAAATTCATTCTAAAATTTTAAAGTTGGGTAAATAAATAATCAAAATCGCCGGTGAGTTCAGCCTTTGCTATGACCTGCTCCCAGAATTCTTTTGCGGCATCGATCTGACTTTTTTCTGCATTTTCAAGAATCTGACGGATCTGTAACAGTTCAGTGAGGGTAATAAGCCCACTCTTGTATCTTGCTACATACATTTCGTACGCATCTGATGCGCCTTTCACAGAAGCACTTTCTTTCTTAAGTTGTTTTTGCTGTTCTACAATCCTGCTTTCAAGGGCTTTAATCTCAGTCTGCATTGATAGCTGATACTGGTTTTCGAGATAACCCAGACGTTCTGCTTCTTTTGACATCATATTGGCTTTTTGCCTGTTCGTATGAAGACTGCTGATATTCCACGTCAATCCAAGTCCAACAAGAGCATTGTTGGCAGAATTGGAGAAACCATCGGTAAATTTCCCTGAGACATTGCCATATGGATCGGATCCTGAACCTCTGTAAGCATAACCTCCCAAGATCTTAAGCGACGGAAGTGATGATCTTCTCTCTGTTTCCGCTTTGGTCTGGTAGTATTCGGACTCCTGATGGACGGACTTTAAAAAAGGATGTGATGGATTAACCTTCTCACTGTTAAAAGAATTTATTTCAGGGTCAAGAAAATGACTGACCTGGTAATCCTCTACTTTAAAATTATCAATGTAAAATTCCTTAAGTTTTTCTGTGGCTGCCTGCTGCTTTCCAAACCAATTATCTTGCATTGCCAATGCCTGAACGTACGATGAATAGGTAAGTACAGAATCTGCTTCCGGTTTGAGACCGGCACGCGAAAGGGCTTTGCTTGAACTGTGGATTTCTTCGAGCCTCGTCGAGTTTCTCTCTGCCCATCTGAGCTTGGCGCCATTAAAGACATAGTCAAGATAACGTTGTGATAGCAATTTTTTGAGCCTCAGCAAATAGGATTCTTTATCTGTCCTGAGCTTTTGTGTGAACTCATTTGCTGATCTTTCCTCGGATCTCTGACGCCCGAAGTTGTAGATCTCGTACTCCGCAATGGCTGAGCCGAAATTGTTTGAGGATAAAGAGGAGCCTGAATTCCTGTTTCCGGAAACATTAAAAAAACCGGACTGTGGGAAAAAACCACCACTGCTTCCCTCTAATGTTCCATAGGTATTTTGATATTGAAGCTTTACCTGTGGTAATGCCTTGGATTTTACTGTCTCTTCGTTATATTCTGAAGATTCTATTGCAGACTCGGCTGCACGGATCCCTGAATAGTTTTTTTGTGTTTCTGTCCATATTTTACCCAAAAGTGATTCTTGCTGGGCATAAAGGACAGACTGTTGAGTAATCAGCCCAAAAATAAGGACTGAAAGACTTTTTCTTATCATTGTATGAAAGATTAACAGTTACCGAAATGATTCCGATAAGGATTAATAAAAATTTAAAATCAATCGTTTGAGTCTCTACAAGAAGAGACCAATTAAATTTTAAATCAAATGATAAGTTTGCGGTATTGTATGAAGATGGGAACCGTATTTCCAATTTTGGAAGTACTGTAAAATGGATGTACTCTAAGATTTATAAACAGAAATGCCCCTGCAAATAGAATGAATGTAAATGCAGCAAGCTCCTGAAAATCCGCCACTGAAAAATGGGTATCATTTTTAGCGGTAATTTCTCTTTCCTTGCAAAAGTTGCAGACAGAGGCCGTGGTTGTGTTGGTAGTAAATTTCTCCTTTGGTGCGGAGGTATGACTTTTAGCGGAAGGCTGCAGACTGAGTAGGTTTTTGATACCGTATTTTACAGCGCAGGAAGAAATTAAAATACATATAATGAAAAACATTGAAATAACGCTTTTCATTATATGATTGGTATTTAATTTCTGATAAGTCATTCCTGCAAATATAAATTTTTAATTAGTAAGGTCAAAAACATTAACAGAATTTATATGAAATACATTATTGTGCAATCTTGTTTTTCACTTCCTGCTCTGTTGCAAAACCTAAATTATCCCAGACTAATTTATCGTTTTTATATAGCTTCAGGACCGGTAGTGCAGAAACATTCAGTTCTTTGCAGAGTTCTGTATTTGCATCTGCATCTATTCTTAAAATTTTCACCTTATCCGGCATTTCAGCAGCCATCTTTTTAAGGTAAGGCTCCATCTTTTTGCAGGGAGCGCACCACTCGGCATAAAAATCTACCAGAACGGGAGTATTGGTTTTCAACATTTCCTTATATTGGGCAAGACTAATTCCTGCAGCAGTTGATGCTTTGATCTCCGGAAGCTCAGCGTTCCTCCACTTCATCATCCCTCCCTGCATTTCATATACATTTTTAAAACCCATTTCCTGAAGTTTTGCAGCGGCGGCCGTACTTCTGGGTCCGCTCATACAATACACAAATACAGGTTTATCCTTATCGAGCGCTTTTGCTTTCTCTGTGAAGTCATCTGCATTCCAGTCGATGTTCATTGCACTTTTAAGATGACCGTTACGAAATTCTCCAGGTGTTCTTACATCAACCAATTGTGCATCTTTGGTCTGGTCCAATTTTTTAGAAAATTCTTTGGCAGGAAGACTGCTCTCGCTTTTGTTACTCTGAGCTTTTCCGCATCCTGTAATTGCGATGAGAAAAAATACAACTATTAGGTTTTTATACATTTTAAAGGTTTTGCTTGATTAATCTTTCCAGTTCATCCGCCTGAAAAACACCGGATTGTTTCCATTTTACTTCTCCATTTTTGAAGATCATCAAAGTAGGAACACTTCGGATTCCGAACTGCGCTGCTACTGCCTGATTTTTATCGATGTCAATTTTAACAATGCTTGCTGCATCACCAATATTCTTTTTGAGATCCTGAAGAATAGGCGCCTGCATTTTGCATGGACCGCACCATTCTGCGAAGAAATCTACCAATACGGGTTTCTCCTGACTGATTAGTTCCTGAAATTTATTCATTTTACTCAATTTTTATATAATTTCCTCGTAATGTACTTCATCATTGCTGTTTTTTAAATCACGAGTCGGCATCGAACAGTTTCCTGTTGTACAACAGCCTAGATTCAATAATGGCATTGCAACAAAAATTGCTCCAATAGCCGCCAGCAACCACATTCCTGATTGTATCGATTCCACCATAAGAAAAATTCCCATTGCCAAACGAAGCATTCGTACAAAGTTCCATTTTTTCAATAAATTATTCATACTTTCTCTATTTTTTTGTACCAAATAAACGCACAACCGATGCTTTTCCCTGATGATAAGGACCTTCATTCAGTACAGTTTCGGATATAAATGCTTCCTGAAAATCAAAATCGAAAAAATCAGTTTTCAAATCTTCTATATCATAAAGCATTTCCGAATCTTTCGGTCCTCCTGCTTTTGGATTTTCTTTCTGAAACACGGAATGGTCTTTACTAAATCCTTCCAGAATAATCTTTCCACCTTTCCTGACAAGCGAAGAAAATTGCCTGTGCAGATCACGTCTCATTTTTTCAGGAAAATGGGCAAATATCATTACCAATAGGTCAAAACTCCCGTTTTCATAGTTGATTTGATCCGCCGAAACCGAATTATAAGTAATGGTGACCGAATTTTTATCCGCAAGTCGCTCAGCTTTCTTTTTGCCTTCTTCACTCTGGTCGAAAGCATCGACTTCAAAACCTTTCGTCGCGGCAAAAACAGCATTTCTGCCTTCTCCTTCAGCGGGAAAAATTGCTTTCCCCAGTTTAAGTCCAGCCAATTTTTCTGCAAAATACACGTTGGGCTGATCGCCGTAAACGAAATCAGATTGCCTGTATCGTTCGTTCCAGAGGTCTTTCATTATTTTTCGATTAGTTTAATCATATTTTTTAGGCTTCCGCCATTAAAAATTTTAGCAAGTCCGTTTCGCTCTAAAGTACCTTTTGCTATTGCACTTCGGGTTCCACTTTTACAAAAAACAATGATATTTTCCTTGTTTTTGAATTCTGAGAGTTGGTCTTTAATCATTCTCAGAGGAATGTTCACAGCTCCTTCTGCACTTCCTGAAGCAAATTCTCCGGGAGTTCTCACATCAACTAAAAAAGCACCTTCATCCAAAGCTTTTATCACAGCAGAATTATCCTTTTTGCCAAATAACAATGATAGTAAATCCATTTTATTTCTTTACAGGGTTAGCTTTTTCTGTCCATTCCTTCATTCCGCCTGAAAAATTTTTCACATTCACAAATCCATTTTTTTTCAGCAGTGAATATGCAATGGTGGCTCTATCACCGCTTTGGCAATGAATGACCACCGGCTTACTACTGGATATCTCGTCAAGATTATCTTCCAATGTTCCTACAAAAACATTTTCGGCATTTTCGATATGTGCAGTTTCGTATTCCGTTTGATTTCTTACATCTACTACCTGAATGTCATCTCTGTTCAGATATGATCTAAATTCTTCAATTCCTACAACGTCAGCGGTTTGGAGATCTAAGCCTAAATTTTCAACTGTAACGATATATCCCAACATTTGATCCATCCCGATTCTCATTAATTTCCGTGTAAGATCGTCCATTTTTTCTTCCGGAGCGATCAGAATGAAAGGTTCCGAGTAATCTACGAGCCATCCCACCCAAGTGGAAAAAGAATTATTCCCCTGAATATTAATACTGCTTGGAATAAATCCGTCAGCAAAATCTTCTTTGTTTCTCGTATCAATTATTTTAACGCCATTATGGTAAGCCTCCAAAAACACACCTTTGGAAAGTTTCTTATGTTTGGGAACTTCCGTCAATAAAGGCCTTTCCACTTTATTAAGCTTCTTCATCATTGCGAAATATTTTGGAGGTTCCGGCTGCCCTTCCAGCAGATAGTCTACAAAACCGTCCTCATCTTCGTCGTACTGGAAAGCCCAATTGGTTATCTTTTCGTAACCTACCGTAGAACTTGGAACTGCTCCCAAAGATTTTCCGCAAGCGGAACCAGCACCGTGGCCTGGCCAGACCTGGATAAACTCCGGCAGTTTAGTGAAATCCCTGACAGAATGAAACATTTCTTTCGCACCATCTTCCTGATTACCGACAATTCCGGCAGCCTTCTCCAACAGATCAGGTCTTCCTATGTCGCCAACAAAGATAAAGTCGCCTGTAAAGATCATTACCGGTTCGTCAGTAGCAGGATGGTCAGTCAAAAGAAAACTAACACTTTCAGGTGTATGTCCTGGTGTATGAATTACTTTTAGGCTAAGATTTCCAACAGTAATAATATCTCCGTCGGTTACACCAATATGCGGAAACTCATATTGCCAGTCCTCACCACCTTCATCCGAAAGATACATTTTAGCTCCGGTAACTTCCGCAAGTTCTCTGGAACCTGACAAGAAATCGGCATGAATATGGGTTTCTGCAATATGTGTGATCTTCAGATTGTTTTCATTGGCAACCTGTAGATAGGTATCAATATCTCTTTTGGCGTCTATTACGATGGCTTCGCCTTTCGCCTGACAACCGATTAAATAACTGGCCTGCGCAAGGCTCTTATCGTAAATATGCTGAAAAAACATCCATTAATTTTTTAAAGGTTAAACTTTTAATTTTTATAGTACAAATTTCAGTGTTTGTAAATTGCCATACCGCTACTTTTGTTACATAAGTTAATTTTTTTTAATCTATCAGTCGTCACTCTACTAAGATAACTATAATTGTTTTCTGATAGATCGTTTCCTGATCGGTATCCTCTATATTAGTTTTTAATATACAAATTAGTGAACGAATGCTACCCCTATTACCTAATACGTCAGGATGTGACCTATTTGTCTGAAAATAATTTGATGATCTGATAATAAAGCAAGAAATACAGATCATCAACAGTGATAAACAAGACATATCCCTGAATAAAAAAAGAGACTGCATCCAAGCCGAACCAGTCTCAAAGAATTAGATTTTTACTGAAAAATATATTAGTGGGGTAATTTATCCCTCAAATATCCATAGACCCAGGTTCCTAAAATAGCACTGATTAAAGTAACGACAACTGCCAATGCTCCCGTTCCGATCTGTGCAAAAAGGGGTCCCGGGCAAGCCCCTGTAATCGCCCAGCCAAAACCGAAAATCAATCCGCCATAGATCTGCCCTTTGTTAAATTTCTTCGGTGCAATTGAAATCTTTTCCCCATAAATTGTTTCGATGTTGAATTTCTTAATAATAAACACTGAAATCATTCCTGTAAGAACTGCACTACCGATTACGCCGTACATAAAAAACGACTGCAAACGGAACATCTCCTGAATCCTGAACCAGCTGATGATCTCTGCTTTTACAAAAACAATTCCGAATGCTACTCCCACAAAAAGGTACTTCAGATTGTAATACCATTTTTGAGTCAAATAGCTTTGTGTTGCGCCAACGCTGTCCTGTGGACTTAAATCTTTTTCTTTTGTCATCTTATTTCAAATTAAAGTGAAAGAATAATCGGCAAAATCACATTCGCCATTAAAAAACCTCCTGCCATAAAACAAATGGTTGCAATGAGTGATGGCAACTGTAAATTTGACAATCCCATAATAGCATGTCCACTGGTGCAACCACCCGCATAGCGTGTTCCGAAACCTACCAGAAATCCACCGACAACCATTGTGATGAAACCTTTTAAAGTTAACAGACTGGCAAAATTCATTAACTGAACTGGAACGAGATTGCTGTAATCGGTAATTCCGTACGTTGCTAACTCAGCTTTTAAGTTGGGATTGACAGAGATTTCTCCCGGATTCATCAGCCACTGGGAAGCAATGATTCCACCTAGTACAATTCCGAAGACGAAAAACAAATTCCAGAGTTCTTTTTTCCAGTCGTATTTGAAAAAATTAATGTTGGCAGGAATACACGCTGCGCAAATATGCCTTAAAGAGGAACTGATTCCAAAAGATTTGTTGCCCACTATCAGCAAAGCCGGAACTGTAAGCCCTATTAACGGACCCGCTATATACCACGGCCAGGGTTGTTTTATAACTTCTATCATTGTACTTAATTAATTTATTTCAAAATTATATCTTTAGGATTACTATTACGGTTACTTTTGTTACAGAAGAGTTATTATTTCTTTTTCGCTCTATTGCAAAAAATAACGAAGATGGATGTATTAATTCTTTGCCAAAATTATACTGCAAAAGTCGCTTAACAGTTACAAGAAAATTTCTCTTACGATGATGAAAATTCCCATTGTTAGAATGAACCAGCCGAAAGCAGGTTTGAGTTTTCCACCGTCTATTTTTTTTGACAATTGTGCCCCTATGATAATCCCTAATATAGAGATGGATGAGACCGTTGCAAGTAGTTTCCAGTTGATGGGAACATTATGCATTGAAGTAAAAAATCCAATAAGGGAATTGAGGGAAATGATGACGAGCGAGGTACCGATGGCCACCTTCATTGGGGTTTTTAGGAGATTGACGAGTGCTGGAATAATCATAAAGCCCCCACCCGCACCGACCAAACCAGTCAACACCCCAACTGCAGAACCTTCTCCCAATACTAAAAGAGTGCTGTTTTTATCGGAATGAATGGTTTGTATTTGCAGTGCTTCGCTTTTATAAATCATTTTATAGGAAGCGAGGATCATTAATACTGCAAAAATCAGAAGTAATAAGATATCTTTGGTCACCACCAAAGTACTGATTGTAAAAACCTCATCGGGAATCAGTGGCAAAATAAGATTTCTGGTCAAAAAAATAGAAATTATTGACGGAATGCCAAAAACCAAAGCGGTTTTCATATTGACCAGCCCTTTTTTAAAATAGGAAACTGAACCTACCACACTGCTGATTTCAACTATGAAAAGTGAATATTCTGTGGCTACGAAGGCATCTATACCAAAGAGATATACTAAGACAGGCACAGTAAGAATACTTCCCCCTCCTCCTATCAGCCCTAAGGAAATACCAATAAATATTGCGGCAATGTATCCGAAAATTTCCATCTCTTTACTTTTATATGACAAAAATGGATATTTCGTGTTTACTGCACCGCTACTTTTGTTACATAAGAAAATTTTAATTCAGATCTGAAACAATAATTTTGTTTCTTCCCAATTTCACTTTTCCAGAATCTTCCAATTGCTTTAGAAGTCGGGAAACAACAACTCTTGCTGTTCCAAGTTCATTCGCAAGTTGCTCGTGAGTAACGACTATAGTATTTGAATTTGCTATTTCTGCTTTTTTAGTAAGAAGATTTAGTAGTCGCTCATCTACCTTTTTAAAAGCTATAGCATTAATAATATCCAGTAATTCTTCAAAGCGTTTGTGATATAGTCTGAAAATATAGTCCAGCCATTCCGGATATTCTTTGATAAAGAGCGACACCTTTTCTACAGGTAAGAAAAGTATTTCGGAATCTTCTTCAACTTCTGCCTTTACAATACTCTTTTCATTATGCATTCCACCAAGAAAAGACATAATGCAGCTTTCACCTGCTTTAATATAGTATAATAATATTTCTCTTCCATCTTCTTCCGTTCGTATTACTTTCAACAATCCCTTCATTACAATTGGTATAGAGCGGATCGAAGCATTTTCATCTAGAATGATTTCACCTTCCCGGTAGGTTTTTAGATTACCATTTTGGTAAAGCTTATCAAGTAATTCCTGTGAAGAAATGACATCGGAAGAAAATGCAGTATGTTCCATTGCAAAAATATTTCATCTAATATAATGTAATTCTTCTGAATGTAAACCGTCAATATGTAACCTAAAACATTTTATCTTGTTGCAAATTGCTAATCGATAAAAAATCTATTTCAAACTTAATTTGTAAATTTGGTATTGTTAGCTATTGTGGGCAAGATAAATTTTAATAAGATATGAATAAAGATAAACCTAATCATACCAGTGAACATTTGGCAAATGAAAGAACATTTCTTGCGTGGATGCGAACATCGATAGCATTGATGGGTTTCGGATTCGTATTAGTTAAATTTTCCTTATTTCTTAAGCAGATATCTTTAGTTGCAGAAGCTAAAAACATAGTTCACTTTCAAAATGGACATTCCAGTCTTGTAGGGATTATAATTGTAATTGTTGGAGCTATAGTTTTATTATTTTCATATATTAACTACTACAATAACAAAAAACGTATTAATAATAATACATTTTACGAGAACAACATTTTCTTGCTCATAGTCACCATTGTTTTATTTTTGCTGAGCATTTTTTTAATACATTATCTATTAAATAACATATAAATGATACTCACAGATTTCAATTAATTAGCTATTATAAATCAATAAAAATCGAAAGAGTGCTTCGTATAGATGATGGGAAAACGCAGTCCGATTTCCTTGAAATTAAGTTTGTTCCCAAAGTTCAGTAGATAATCTTTATTATTACAATTATCAAAAATCCTTCAGCAAAACCGAGCTACCTAAAAAATTACAACAGTTTCCTTGTTAGTAAATTTTTGTTTCAATTCCATCATATCCTTACTGACTTTTTTATCAAGTATTTTCGCATAATGCTGTGTTGTCTTAATGCTCTTGTGACCTAGCATTTTACTAACACTTTCAATGGAAACCCCATTAGACAAAGTGATTGTAGTTGCAAAGGTATGTCGTGCAATATGATAGGTCAATTCTTTGTTAATTCCGCACAAGTCAGCAATCTCTTTAAGATATGCATTCATTTTTTGATTACTAAGAATGGGCAGCAACTTTCCATTATTAAGACATACTGGATGATTTTTGTATTTTTCAATAATTTTCTCTGTTTGAGAAAGCAAGGGAATATTAGAAGTAGTTTTAGTTTTCTGACGTTTTGTATAAATCCATTGAGAGCCATCAAGTCCCAAATTGATATTTTGATATGTTAGTTTTTGAGTATCAATGTACGCTAGTCCGGTGAAACAGCTGAACAGAAAAATATCTCTTACCAAAGACAATCTTTCATTGTTAAAATCTTTGGCAAAAAGTACTTCTATCTCCTTTTCATTAAGGAACATTCTTGTCACTTCATTAAACTTAGAATGATAGTTCATAAAAGGATCTCTTTCCAGCCATCCATTTGCAAGACAGATACGAATAATCTTACCAAAATTCTTGATATATTTTACTGCAGAATTATTATTACAGGATTTTTCAGTCCTTAAAAAAAATTCAAAATCGTTTAGAAAAGCATAATCGATCTTTTTTATTTCAATGTCGGTAATACTGTATTTCCATTTCAAAAAATCTTTGGTATGTTTCAGACAGGTCTTATAACGGGTTAATGTTCCTTGGGCAAATTCTTTGTCTATAAGTTTCTCCATTCGATCATTATGATCCTGAAAAACGGGAATGAGTGTTCGGGTTATTCTACCTCTACCTACTAACTTATTCTTAAGAGCCTCAGAAGTTACTGTTTCGTTATCTCTGATTAATTCGTGATAGGTGTCGTAAACTTTCTGCTCAAATGTTTTCAAATAATAATTAAGGGATCTGCAATCTTCTGAAGAACCACTAACCTTCTGCATTGCAGAATTCCATTTCGTAGGCTTTACTGTACGCTTTGTGCTTACCTCGGTTATTTTGCCGTCGATGGTAATCCGCAAATAAATAGGAGACTCTCCTACAGAATTGATTTTAGCTTTTTTTACATAGAAAAGTAAATTGAATGTCTTGTTCATATTGTTTAGCGTTTAAGATTTAAAATTAACCTTAGCAAAAACTTATCACAAGATATTCAGTTGCTGAACTAGCTGCTGAACAGGGTTTGTCTGAATTTCCAGTGACCTTTTTTAACCTGTTTCAACAGGTCACTGAATAGGTCACTTTCAGATTGTGATTTTTTAGTTCTCTTTGAACATACATAAAACAAAAAAAGCTTTAAAACGTATGTTTTAAAGCTTTTTGTACTACTTTGATATTGTAGTTGCGATCCGGACGGGACTCGAACCCGCGACCTCCGCCGTGACAGGGCGGCATTCTAACCAGCTGAACTACCGGATCAATTTTTTTAAAGTAAATTGATA
>Ga0308157_10001134_pt1 | contig 61878 bp, 51 predicted proteins | sample PhyBR1_FD_201035 | JGI IMG/M metagenome (GOLD analysis project Ga0308157, IMG submission 201035) | Phyllosphere microbial communities from UC Gill Tract Community Farm, Albany, California, United States - DLSLB.R1 | ecosystem: Host-associated > Plants > Phyllosphere > Unclassified | place: USA... | reverse complement strand
AGCCATAGGTAGCCGGAAGGCCAGATCCGTGAAGGTGACGGGCGCCGGCGGCCGATAGCCTAGCGACGAATGCGGCCGGACGCGGTTGTAGGTGTTTTGCCACAGCCCGATCACGATCTGCGCTTCCCTCAATGAGTGGAAGATTTCCTGCTGTGGGCACTCATCGCGCAGCTCTGCTCGGAGATCTCCGCCTCCTTGCACGCCAGCGCCAAGCTCTTGCCCTGGGCGGTCTGCACCTCGATCTGGCGCAGCGTCAGCACCACCTGCTCCGCGCTCGTCTTCTGACCTCGCCGCATGTCCAACTCCTTCGGTCCTGGCTGATCCTCTCAATCAGCCCGGTCCAATGCCAGCCGGTCAGGTCAACGAGCCTTTCTAAACGAGCGACAGCCGCGCAACGCTGATAGGCTTCCCCGCCAAGCGAATCTCGAACGTAGCCTCCCAGATTTCGACAGAAACATCGCCATAGTGCATTTGCCGGTGATGGTTCGCACAGAGCGTCATCACATTGGATGCCGAAAGCGACCCAATCTGCCGTTCAGATACGGGCATCACGTGATGAGCCTCGACATAGGGTATGCCGTCCTTTTTTTTGAAGGCGTGCGGTTCCATCCCCAAGGCATTGCAAATCTGACATCGATAGCCGTTACGTTTTTTGACAATGCCGCCGATCGGTCCGCGTTCAATCTCCAATCCAGTCATGATCTTTTCCTTCGGGGATTCCTGCAAAGCCCTTTCTTCGAGCTTTGCCACGTTGCGGGCTTGCTCGCTCAATGGGTGAGGAGTTGGAAGATCGGGGGTTCCCGCCTTCGTCACTTTCAGTCCAAATGCCCAATCCTTTATAGAAGCCTCGTTTTCCCTGAGCTGCTGCTTCCATGGAATGCTAGCAGTCCCCGGCAGTTCGTAGGTGCGCGCAAGCAGCTCTTTGAAATCTCCAGACATCCACCGCCTTGCCTTGGCAGCCGCTGCCATTGATGAAACTGGAAATGTCCATGTCCGATCTTCAGGGCTCCATGCGTTGGCGAATGGCGTATCAGCAACGAGACCAAGAGGCGGAAAGCCGCATCTGTAGCAGGCGAAATCCAGCCGTGAGGTGATGTTGCCGAGAACGCGGCCATGGATGCTGAGCTCGGCAAATCCGAGAACCGCGCCGACATCTGCATTGGTATAACCCGAAAGATCGCCATTGCGGTCCAAGGCACGCTTTGCGAACCAGTCGAGCAGCTTCTCGGTGCGGATTTGCGTGATCAGCTTGTCAGACGCGGGCGGCTTTTCACTATCATTCGGAAGCCCGAGCGTCCTGCGGGCAAACCAGCGCGCTCTCGGTGAAAACTCATCAGGGTGATCAACAATGATCTGTTCGAAGGACAATGCTGAAAGGTCTGCCTCTTCGAGCACTTCAAACCCTTGTGTCGGCTTCAACTTGGAGACGGCCACTTCAGCGGCTTCAATGAACCCGCGATTTGCCAGCATCAAGAAGGTGCGATTGGCCGTTTTGCCGTCGCGCTTTTGCAGCCCGACATATCGGGCAGTGGCTTCGACGATCCGCTCTTCCGCTGGTGTGAGTTCATTAAGACCGAGTCCTGTTCGGGCTCCTACAATCGCGCGGCCAAGCTGAGCGTACCTGGCCTTGATCGCGCTGCTTCATCGCATCCGGCATCCGGTCGATCCGCGCCTGCATCGCATCGAGCACGCCCTCGTGCACCCAGCGCTTGACCCGCCGGGTCTCCGTCGGCGTGCAGCGGGGCTTGAGCGCGCAGCCGAGGCAAGCCGTCAGGTTGCGGTAGTGATCCATCGCGTTGTCCTCGGTCCGACGATCGGACCGGGCGGCTCCCTTGGTCAGGTGCCGGCCGGCGGGACAGGTGTAGTGGTCCCGTTCGGCGTCGTAGACGAAGTCTTGTCCCGTGAAGAGGCCACGCTTGGCGTGGCCTGAGGTCAGGGTCTTTGGCACACAGGGCAGCACGCCGGTGCCTTCGCAGGCCAGCACCTGCTCCCCGCTCAGGTAGCCCCGGTCGGCCAGCACCGTGAGTGTGGTGCATCCCGTCGCCTTTTGCGCCAGGAGCCCCATCGGGGCGAGTTGCGCGCGGTCGCTGCCGACGTTGGTCACGGCGTGGGCCACGATCAGGTGATGCTCGGCATCGACCGCGGCCTGGACGTTGTAGCCGACCAGGCCGGTGCCCTTGCCGCTGGTCGCCATGGAGCGCGCGTCGGGATCGGTCAGCGAGACCTGGCCGTCGGGGGCGGCCTCGACCTGCCGACCCATCGCCTGGAGAGCCTGCATCTGCTCGCGCAGGCCCGCGATCTTCTCATTGAGCCGCACCGTGCGCGCCTCGGCGATGTCGCTCGGCTCGCGGTCGGCCCGATCCAGCGCCGCGAGGTAACGGCCGATGCTCGCCTCGACCTGCGCCAGCCGGGCTTCGACCTTGGCGGCGGTGAAGTTCTTGTCGCGGTTGTTGACGGCCTTGAACTTGCTGCCGTCGACCGCGACGACGGCCTTGCTGAACAGGTTCAGCCGGCGGCATAGCACCACGAACTGCGCGCAGGCGGCCTGGATGGCTGGGCCATTCTCCTTGCGGAAGTCGGCCAGCGTCTTGAAGTCGGGCATCAGCCGACCGGTCAGCCAGATCAGCTCTATGTTGCGCTGGCTCTCGCGTTCGAGGCGGCGGCTCGACGGAACGCGGTTGAGGTAGCCGTACACGTAGATCTTCAGCAGAGTTGCTGGATGGTAGGCCGGACGGCCCGTGGCCTCCGGTACCGCGCCCGCGAAGCCGAGCGCGCCCAGATCGAGCTCATCGACGAATACTTCGACGAGGCGAACCGGATTGTCGGCGGTGATGTAGTCGTCCAGGCAGTCGGGAAGGAGCGTGATCTGCTGACGATCCTCGCCTGCGATGAAGCGCTTCATCCCGACCTCCCCAGATCGGGATTTACTCTACCAGATCAGCACGTTTTCACACAGCCTGGACCCGTTCCGGACTTTCAGCCTTGCCGGCTCGGATGTCCGCTCCGAATGAAGAAGCGGACTTGATAGCAGCGGCCACGACATCAGTAAGTCATGGCCCATTATCGTGCCGTGCTCGCCCTGAGTAGTGTCCGACCGAACGTGCCCCGGCACGCCACGCAGGATGAACAGGTCGGGGAGCACGTCGATCACGTCAGCAGCCTTCAGCTTGCGAGACACGCGGATAGCCAAGCACTCCCGAGTGAACTCGTCGACCACGTTCAGCATCCGGAACTTGCGGCCCTCGTGCGTGCGGGCTTCGACGAACTCGTAGGAGCAGACGTGATCACGCCGTTCAGGTTTGCGCCGGATGCAGGACCCATCCCGGTCCCACAACCGGCCCTTCTTCGGCTGGCGCGCGGGCACCTTGAACCCCTCGCGCCGCCAGATCCGCTCGACTCGCTTGTCGTTGACGAACCAGCCCGCCGCCTTCAGCAGTACACCGATCCTCACCACCTTCGATCTCGCCGTGATCGTTACCTGGTGGTTATAAGTTTAGAACTGTACACTGATGCAACTGAGGCTCCGGCCTCCGCGTCGCTCTCCTGATCGAAAACATATGCGGGCATAAGGGCGACCAGCAGCGCCAGGAACAGCGCGAACGTCAAAGCGCTCAGTACTAGGGTGACCCTTCGCGGGTGGTGACGACACGCATGAATGATTGCGCAACCGGCCGTAAACGCAACTGCTTGTGCAACAATGGAAACATAAGGGGTGGCCATCGACTGATGCTCTCAATTCGGATTGTCAGTCCAAGCGCCAAAACCACCTGCAAAGGGCTCTGTTGAATTATGCGACTGCGCGGGAGCGGTTTGCCTATCTAATTACTCAGCCATACCCCTGATATAACTCGAATTCACAATGCTATAGGCACTCACCACGGATCGTCTGGCACCCGGTGGCATGTAGAGTGCCCTCGGTCCTCAGCTTTATGGCCCATTTGATTAAGGGAGCTCCTATCCTCTGGCGCGAGGCCGGCGAACTTACTGAGCGATAGGCGAGCAGCTGGCCGCTCGCCTGATCCTTGATTGCCAATACCGGCAGCTTCCTTGGGGTCACATGCTTCGGGCGATGAACCGCGCACGCATGGGTTTCAGCACGAACATGGCGAGGAAGGCTGATGTGAAGGCCATGCCTGAGGCAAGGTAGAAGACGATTTGCCAGTTTCCGGCATAGGCCTGGATGGACAGGAGGATCGGGAGCAGAAGCGCCGAAGTGCCCTTCGCAGTGTAGAGAAGCCCTGCATTTGCGGCCGCGTTCTGGTCTCCGAACGTGTCCGTGCATGTCGCCGGAAACAGCGAGTAGATCTCGCCCCAAGCGAAGAAAACTAGGCCCGTCAGAAGAACGAAGGCCATCGGGATATGCGCAAACATGCCGAGCGCAAGGATGCCCACACCCTCGATTAGGAAAGCGATAATCATTGTATTCTCACGACCGATGTGGTCGGAGACCCACCCGAAGAACGGCCGGGTCACACCATTCAAGACGCGGTCGATCGTTAATGCGAAGGTCAAGGCCGGCAGGGTCAGCCCCAAGAGCGACACCGGCACGCCGGCGACGTTGAAATCCTTGGCAATGGGTGCAAGCGAGGCGGCCGCCATCAGGCCGCCGCCCGCCATCATGATAAACATGAAATAGAGCACCCAGAACACCGGAGTCCGTACCATCTCACGGGGCGAGTATTGCAGCCGAGATGTCGTATTCACGACGGGCTTACCTGCCAACATCCGGTCCTTGAAGCCCGCCCGGGGTGCGACGAGGAGGAGCGCGGCGAGAACTACGATAACGCCTTGGCCAATGCCGAACACCAGGAAGGTGTGCTGATAGCCGCTCTCCTTGATCATGTAGGCGATCGGGATGACGGTCAGTGCCGAACCGGCACCGAACCCGGCGGCCGTGAGGCCGGCCGCGAACCCGCGCCGGTCAGGGAACCACTTCAAAGCGTTGCCAACGCAGGTGCCGTAGACCGCGCCCGCGCCGATGCCACTGATGGCAGCGGCGACGTAGAGGAGCCAGAGCGAGTCCGCGTAGGAGTTCATCACCCAGCCGATCCCGCAAAGGATGCCACCAAACACGGTGACAATCCGCGGACCGTAGCGATCCACAAACCAGCCCTCGATTGGAACGAGCCACGTTTCAGTCAGGACGAAGATCGTGAAAGCCCACTGGATCGCCGTACGGTCCCAGCCGAACTTCTGCTGGATCGGGTCGACGAAGAGCGTCCAGCCATACTGCAGGTTGGCGATCATCGACATGCAGAGGACGCCGAGGAAGAGTTGTCCCCACCTTCCCAAGGGCGGGCGATCGGCTTTGTCCAACATGGAACTGGCGATGGCCGTGTCGTGGCTGACTGACACATGTGCGGTCATTGGCGTCCTCCTCACGTCTTGCGGCTGCTTCGCGGCTTCTGGCTTTTTGGTATGCCACATACCTAATGCCAGACTCTCGCGGAAGGCAACACGTTTGACCGGCAATTTTATTCCGCAAAAACTCAACTTAGGCAGGTCAAAAAAAATTTTTGAAGGCGCTGGCGCTTGGTGCGCTGCAGTATATTGCCTCCCGCTCAAGGGCGTGATTAGAGCTGCCCATTTCAGCGCATCTAGCCAGTAGGTTAGCTACCAAGCGTCGCCGGCACGAAGGCGCAGAGGAAGCCCGCGACGGTGATCGGGCTGGCATACTCGTGTGCCGTTTCGAACGCCTCAGGAGTCATGGTGTCGGCCAGCATGGCCAGGATCGCACCGGCTGCGACCGCCGTGGAAGCTGCAATCATCTCCGGGCTCGTGCCAGCCAGGGCTACGTTCCCAACCAGCGCCGCAAGACCGGAGAGGATCGCGATGGTGCACCATACGCCGAAGATGTAGGCGGCAGAGCGGCCGCCTTTGCGCATGCCGACGCAAGGGTGGTTCATGGCGCGATGCTGACCTTCAGACTGCACCTTCTGAACTGCCGGTTTCCACCCCTACCGGACCTTCGGCCTTTCCGGATCGGGTGTCCGTTTCGGAAACTGAGGCGGACCTGATGGCGACGTCCTTGGCATGAGTGGGAACGGGCAGTTCAAAGCGCAGTGCTGCGCGTGTCCATGCCCAGCGATCTTGCCAGAAGGGCACGGGCCCGGCTCACGCGGCTCTTCACAGTGCCGACTTGGCAGCCGATGAGCTCGGCGGCGTCCTCGTAGGTCAGCCCCTGGGCGCCCACAAGCAGCAGCGCCTCGCGCATGGCCGCCGGCAGCTTAGCAAGGTGCTGCTTGACCTGCTGCAACTCGCTGTTGGCTTCCTGAGCAGCGGATGCCACCATTTGGCCGGCCATGGTCCCGTCGGCGTCCTCGACCTCGCGCTTCCGCTTGCGGTTGTCGGTATAGAAATGGTTGCGCAGGATGGTGCAGAGCCATGCCTGCAAGTTGCTGCCGGGCTCGAACCTGTCCTGGTTCTTCCACGCCTTGAGCAAGGTCTCTTGCACCAGGTCGTCGGCAACAGCATGGTTCATGGCGAGAGACAGCGCGAAGGCACGCAGGCTCGGAAGAGACGCGAGGAGCCCGTCTCGGAAGTCTGCAGCCTCCCTGGCGTACGAAGCACCGTCGAGCCGCGCGATCAGGTCCAGCAGTGTCGATGGCTGCACCTCGGCCAACATGGAGGCGTAGTAGCTACGCAACTCGGAGCCCAGGTGTTGGCGCGCGCCCTCGGGAATTCGGCTCTCACGCGAGCGGGACGGAGCTGTCCGGGGGGTTCCTTCAGCCATGCCTGTCCCTTTCGCCTCCCCTCATATGCCGCTTGGTCCGGGATGGATCGGCACCTGGCGAGGGAGCTTCTGGCAGGCTCATGCTGAATGCGAGCTAACGAAGTCTTCATCAGATTGTCGAAAGAGCTGAGCAGTACACGGCCGAGCTGCCTTTGCGCGGGCTGCGGCTAGCCGCGACGGGCGGCGTCGAAACCTCCCAGCATCGAGCATTCTGCCCGACTACGTCGCTTCCGAAGCTGGTTTCAAGCATCGTGACAATGCGCTGCTAACCCTTGAACATGATGCACCGCCGCGACTTGGAAAAAGGCGCGCCGGCTTCATTCTTCGGCAACACACTGAGGCTTTGCTTAACCAGTTCGCCATAAATCATAACTGTCCAGCAGCAGAGAGCCGTAGGTACCCTGTTAAGGTGCTGATGCTAGAGGGAAGCTGAAGAGAAGACACTCGGTGGGTCATCTTGGTTCACGGTTTCGGACGTTTGTGGAGCAGGCTGGCGCCGACCTACCGCATGGCCAGCACCTTCCATCGGGATAGCGGCGGCACCGTCACCGTCATCGTCGCGCTCGCCGCAACGACCCTGATGGGACTCGTGGGCGGAGCGATCGACTATGCCCGGTTGGTCTCGGCTCAGAGACACATTCAGCAGGCCTCCGACGCCGGTGTGATGGCCGGTGGCAACGCCCTCAAGCTCGTCGTCTCCAACACCGCCTCGGTCATCGGCCTGACCACTCAGACCATCCAGGACGAGATCAAGGACAGCGCCAAAAACCCCGTCACAATCCAGGTTGAGGTCGCTAGCGACAAAACCAGCGTGACGGCCGTAGTCGAACAAACCGTCCACCTCTCCTTCGGGCCGTTCGTCGGCATGTCGGAGTCCAAGGTTTCGGCCAAAGCGAAGGCCAGCGTCGTTGGCAAGATGCGGCTGTGCATGCTCGCGCTCGACGCGGCTGCGGCCGGCGCGTTCAACCTCGAAAAGAGTGCGCAGGTCACGGCCTACGATTGTGCGCTCTACTCCAACTCCAGCAACTCGGGTGGGATGGTCGGGCGCAACAACTCGATGGCGCGGGCGCAGACCATCTGCTCGGCCGGTGGCTTTAAGGACGACCGGGCCAACTTCACGCCCAATCCGCAAACTAACTGCCCCGTCATCACCGATCCGCTGGCCGATCGTCCCGCGCCGCCTGTCGGCAGTTGCCTGAACTTGCCTAACCTTATGCAGACCCTCGATGCCATGACCGGCAAGAGCAAGGGGAAGAACCCAGTCCCGACGAACTACACGCTCAGCCCCGGCACCTACTGCGGCGGCCTCAAGATCACCAAGGACTCCGTGGTGACCCTGCGGCCGGGCATCTACGTGATGAAGGACGGTCCGCTGATCGTGGACAAAAAAGCCACGCTGACCGGCACCGGCGTGGCGTTCTACTTCACCGGCGACAATGCGGGGCTCCTGTTCGACAAGAGGACCACCATCAGCCTGTCAGCGCCGACCACTGGTGTCATGGCTGGGCTGCTGATGAGTGAGGAGCGAACGGTGACTGCTCCGACCGACCCGGCCGACCTAGTCGATACTCTGCTCGGTGACGTGATTACGCCGACCCCTCCGCCCTTGGCCGCAACCAAGCCGATGCGCATCTACCGCATCATCAGCGACAATGCCCGCAACGTGCTTGGCACCATCTACCTGCCGAGCGGACGCTTGGTGATCGATGCCAGCCGCCCGGTGGCCGATATGTCGGCCTACACCGTCGTGGTGGCCCAGCAGATCAACCTCTACGAGGGGCCGAACCTCGTTCTCAACGCCAACTACGGCAACTCCAGCGTGCCGGTGCCGAAGGGGGTTGGCCCTGTCTCGGGACGGCTCCTTCTCAGTCAGTGACATGGGCCGTAGAGCGCCACCATCTTGGCTGTGCTCTCTCAGGCTTCTCGGTTTGTGGGAGGCAGGGCGAAATGCCGTATCGTCTGCTTCGACCTGCAATCCAGACGTTGACCTAGCAATCAACGAATGACCGCTATCCACCCAATGCAGCTGTTGCGACCGGCCAATTTAATTAATCGCTCCAGGACGGAAAGCGGACATTAGGGCAGCTGTTGAAGCTCGCTTGCCAGGATCGGTGCGGTGGGCGACTGGGTTTTGCTAACGCGCCGCGTGTCACCCAAGCGAGCACGACCGATCCCGATCTGCTCGAACACCTGCAACATAGCTGAACACGCAGATGCGCTTGGCATAGCCGGTCAGGCGGAGGTCCCCGACAGCACCGCCAGAAGCACCTAGACGGACACAATCCGCCCGCGTGGCCGGGTGGCCGGCATGGCTGGTTCATGGTTGAGCGAGCGGGGCTGACGCTTGCCTCTCGCCGGTGAGCTCACGCGTGTTTTCGGTCGTTGGCGGTGAACGGAATCGTGCCGTGCGTGTGCTGGGTGAACTGCGTGATCGGCGACGGGCGGCCCATCAGGTAGCCCTGGGCGGCGTGGCACTGCTCGGCGACCAGGAAGCCAAGTTCCGCCTCCGTCTCGACGCCTTCCGCCAGCACCGGCAGACCGAGGCCGCGCCCGAGGCCGAGCACCGAGCGCACGATGGCCGCCGTCTGTTCGTTGCTGTCGACAGAGCGCACGAACGAGCCGCCGATCTTGATCTTATCGAATGGGAACGAGCGCAGGTTCGACAGGGACTGACCTGACCGGCTGGCTTTGGACCGGGCTGATTGAGAGGATCAGCCTGGATCAGAGGAGTTGGGAATGAAGCGAGGACAGAGGCCGAGCGCGGAGCAGGTCGTGCTGAAGCTGCGCCAGATCGAGGTACAGACGGCGCAAGGCAAGAGCATCGCCTTCGCGAGCAGGGGGGCAGATGGCTCCGAGCAAAGCTTCGCGACGAGTGCCTGCGCCAAGAGATCTTCTACTAGCTCAAGGAAGCCCAGGCCATAATCGCCCTATGGCAGAACACCTACAACCGTGTCCGGCCGCATTCGTCGTTGGGCTACCGGCCGCCCGCGCCTGTCAGCTTCCCCGATCTGGCCTTCCGGCTACTCATGGCCACTACCATGCAGTAGCCTCGCAACTGGCCCGGCCCAAAATACCGGTCAGGTCAACGCCGAGCAGCGTTTGACAGTGGTTCTAATCAAGGCCCTCTCTCAAGGCATCAACGATGACGGGTAGATACTTGCGAACCTGCTCGCGGTCGCTTTCTTTTTCTGTGTCCGACAAGTCCGCATAGGCCGTCACGATTTGGCTTTCCCATTGCTCGACGAGGTCTGCCGGAAGAACGAGCGACCCGTCGGTCTGGCGTTGGCCCTTGGCGTGGAGGTAACGCTGCCAGTGCGCCCAGCGCGCGTGCTCGATTGCCGCAAGATGCTCGATCAGCCCATGGAGGATGCGCTCCACGCCCGTTGGCTGCGACATCACCAGCTCCGGTCTCTGTGCGAGGCCAGTCTACGACCCGCCACCAATGTGTCCATCTGCATGGTTCGACTCCTCCATCGCTGCTGGCCGTCTGATATAATAATCTCCGTATCCGGTCAGAACGAGGACGACGACGCCGCTCCGCCCCGGCTGAAACCCTCACGCGAGAACCAGACCGTGGCGAGAGTCGTGACGCTTCGGCTATTGAGCGTTCACGAGCCGGGCCCGGCGGGACGGAGAGGCCTCCCGCTTCGACCGCGACAGTGATTCAGGCACCTTTGTGCTCCGGTCCGCGCAGGTGGCAAGCGGGAAATGCTTCTCGGCCGCGACGCCGATCCCTTGGGGGCGCCAGGAGGTGTTGGTCGCCCCCGAGATGACGGTAAGGAGTTGCGGGCACGCGCCGAACTCCCGCCTGACAGGCTCGGCGGATTCTTCGCCAGCCGCCGTGATGGGGGTACCTTTCCAAGGGGAGGCTCCGCGCGCTTCGGAAGCGCCGAGATTGCGGACGTGGAAAGTCGACCGGCCACGCCGCCCATGGAGCTCGCAGATGCGCGGCGAACCTTTCCGCCCGCCGGTCATCGGGCTAAGGTCCATTCATGGCAGACCGAGTTATCCGCATATTCCTATCGGCTCCCTCGGACATCGTCGAGGAACGTGGCGCACTCGAATCTCTAATCGCGGAGATCAACGATGTTGTCTTGTTCCTCGCGCCGGAGCGCGAGGTCAAATTGGAACTCGTTCATTACAGCACGCACGTCTATCCAAGTGTCACGGGAGCCGCGCAGAAAACGATCGATCAGCAGCTTCCTAAATGCGATATTTATCTCGGAGCAATGTGGAAGCGCTGTGGGACTCCGACCAGCGGCGCCCAAAGCGGCACAATCTACGAGTTTGAGCAGGCGTTGAAACACCGCGAGGAGCACAAGACGCCAACTATCATGTTTTTTTTCTGCACCCAGGACATCCAAATACCAAACAGCCAAGATGAAATCGAGCAGTTATCTCGCGTCCTCGCCTTCCGGCAGAGAATCGACGCCATCGGCTACACGGTGACTTACCCAACGAAGGACAGCTTTCGCGAGCGCGTGCGTGTGACGCTGCTGAGGGCCCTGGCCGACATCCTCCGCGACCAGTTGCCCGTGTCGGCGACAGTCGTCAGCAAGACTCGCCAATCCACCGTTCCCGAGGGGCTCCTCGAACTCTGCCAGCAATATGACGACATCCGAAGGGATATGAAGGCCGGCGCCGCGCGCACCCAGCGCATGACCGGGATCGTCGATGCGATGAAGGCGCAGGCCCCGCAGGCACGCGACGTGTATCCCCTCCTGAAGGTCGGCGAGAGCGCGGGCCCGAGGCTCGCCGCCGTTTCCATGCTCCAGGTCTTCCCGTCCCCCGACGAGCTGAGCTGGCTGGCCGATCGGCTCGAACCTAGCGTCGAGAGCCCCTTCATCGGATTCCATGCGGCCATCGCGCTGCTGCAAGCTGTCCGCAGCCTCCCCGCCTCGGATTACAGCGTCCTCCGCGCGGAGCTCAGGCGCGCGCTCGCCCTCGCGTCGAAGAACCCTAACGATCCGCCACGCATTCGCATGATCGAGCTGGCGCTCTCTGAGCTAGGCAAGAAGAGTAGCGCGGCCAACCCGTCCGTTCCAGCTTCAAAGACGCTCGCTCTGGGATCAGGCTGATACGAGGGGCGCCATGACGAAGCCCTGGCCGTAATCGATCTCGTTGAATTCGGGCCCTAGCACGTCCTTGCGGACGTTGGACACTAGCCGCGCCGTGACGTTCTTCGCGGTGGGTGTCCTGCCGCCATGCCGCAGCGACTGCCACCAGAGCGCTGCAACGCCGGCGACGTGAGGGCAGGCCATGCTTGTGCCGCTGATAGTGTTGACGCCCCCACCTGGCCAAGTGGAGCGGATGTCGACGCCAGGTGCCGAGAGGGTAGCAAAGCTGTTGGAGAAGTCGGCCACGCTGTAGCCGCCCTCGCGTCGGCCGACCGCGGCGACAGAGACGACGTCGTTCGCAGCACCGGGCAGCGAAGCGGCGATCCGGTACCGAGGATCGAGGCGCCGCCGGCTCTCATTGCCGGCGGCCGCTATCACCAGCGGCGAAACACCGAAGGCTGCCCTAGCTTTGAGCAAGTCCATGATGGCGTCGAACACGCGCAGGTTGCTTCTATAGGCTTCCAGCGCGGTCGATGTCGCGAGATCCGCCGGCCAGTTGTCCTCAATCAGTCCTCTGACCATACCTGGAAAGTCGAAGCCAAGCGACATCGAGATTATGTCTGCGCGTTCGTCCAGGGCCCAGGTCAGTGCCTTGAAGACCATGTCGGATTGCCCGCCACCATCGCCGTCCAGAACCTTGCCGACCAAAGCGCGCGTCACGCCGCGGGCGATGCCAATGCGTCCGACACCCTCGATGTCGCGACCGAAAATCGTACCCGCGCAGTGGGTACCATGCCCGTTTCCGTCGCCCTCGCCGGAGCCGGTGAAGTCTTTAGTCACGATCCCATCTATCGCCTTGAAGGCCGGATGCTCGCGATCAATGCCGGTGTCTAAGACGGCGACCGTCACGCCTTGTCCATCGAACGCGCTGCGGTCCGCGCCTACTGCGGCGATGCCCCAATCCCCTGATTCGCCGCCCTCGGACGCCGCGAACGGCTTTATAAGACCCGTTGGCATGAGCGGTGCCGCCTCGGCCTCTGGATCTGCCGCAATCTCGGCCACCCCTTTCTCCGGAACCCGTTCCACGGTTACCGACGGACGTCCCGCCGATCCAGATGCCGGGCCAGCACGCTGCCCCGTTGTTTCCCGGAAGCCTGGACCTCCACGGCGGAAGATGACGTATTCCTTCATGGGTCGATCCTAAATCGATGAAGATTGAGCGCCGATCAGATCCGCTTGAGCTCGGCGAGTTTGCGATAGTGGGCACCCAGGGCGGTCAGCCTGCAACCTGTGGACTTGATGGCCGCGTAGTACATGAACTCCGTGTCTACTGGCATGACTAGGCCATGCCTGTTGCAGCGCTGGAGCTCCTTGAAGATGCGGGCGTGCTCGGGATCCACCGGGATGTGGTCGAGCTCGGGGGAGTTCCCACGGTCTTCTTCGTAGGAGGGATCGAGCGCATAGATGCTGGCGCGGTCGGGGAAATACGTGGGTAGCCGGCGCAGCACCTCGAGAGGCACCTTAGGGGCGACCTGGCGCAGCGTAACGAAGGATTGAACGTTGGCCTTGTAGACGGGGCGTTGCTCCCAAGGGCCGAGCGTCTGGTCGATGTGCGCGTACAGCGACGCGGGAGTAACATTGCCGCAGATATCGGAGCTCCCGCCAGCGAGCCCATCGAGCAGGATCTCGGTGAAGAGGCCATGGCGCAGCCCCTCCTCGGCTTTGCCGTCCCGTTGGCTAGCGGTCAGGATAGTGACGCCCGTGCCGATGACGGACGCCGCGCCGGCCGGTAGCCCAGCCATCTCGCCTGCGTAACCCGAGTGGCAGCTGTCAAGGATGATCACACTCGACATGATCCGCGGATGAGCCCTGTTCGCGAGATCAAGGATCTCCGCGAGTGCCAGTCCCCAAGCCCCCCTACGACCGTCGCTGCCGACGATGTAGCCCGCGTTGGTGTCAGGATTGAGCATCCCGTGACCGGCAAAGTAGAGGAGGGCCGTTTCAGCATCCCCTTTGAACAAGTCGGCGACGGCTTCGTGCAGCGCCGCACCGGTCACGTCCCCGTCGTCACTTTTCAGCGTACGTACCGAGAAGTTCGGCGAACCGTCGCCGTTCGATTCCAGCACCAGGGCAAGCGCACTTGCATCGTTGACACAGCCGCGAAGCGGTGCATCGCGGTAGTCGTCAATACCGATAACCAGGGCCTTCTTCAAGTTGACCTGCTCCTGCCCTTAACGATATCCCACGACAGAGCATAACCTCATTCGTCACGAATGGCTCGCGTGCGAGCTCGGCTCGGGCGGTGAGCATTCGCATCAGAGATCCGTGGTGAGCGCCTGATGCTTTGCAATGCCCTCCACTCAAAAACAATCTAACCTGCTAGGCGATTTCATCAATTCGTGCTAAATACGCGATCTTGGCTTTCTATGCAACTATCATCTAATATGCTGGCTGGGAATCTATCATTAAAATGCCTCGCTTACGAGAGGGCGTGCCAATGGCCGACAAAAGGGTGGTCTTTATAGCGTTTGCGATCGAAGACGAAACACAGCGCAACCTATTCATTGGGCAACGCCTGCATCCGCGCGCTCCGTACGAGTTTATCGATATGTCGGTGAAGGAGCCCTATGACAGCAACTGGAAAGATCGCGTTCGAACGCGAATCAAGCGGTCACACGGAGTGATCGTGCTTGTCAGCAAAAACTCCGCCAGTTCGTCAGGCCAGAAGTGGGAGATCGCCTGCGCAAAGGAGGAAAGAAAAAAAATTCGGGGAATATGGGCATATTCGGGCGATCATGCTCAGGTCGAAGGCATTGCATCACATGCATGGAGCGATGCAAATATTAGTAGTTTTATCGACTCTATTTGAGTCGCCCCGAAGTATGCGACTTTCTGTTTTTTGCCGGTCGGCGGGTCTATCTTTTGCATTCTAGGATTTATTTAGCATTCAACCGCCATTAATCAGGATCTAATACATAACACCGACGTTCTAGACCGTATTGTCCGCTAGGGCGATGCCATGTTTGATCATGCGCCGCGCATGCGGCACATCGAGATGGAATTTAAGGCTTGTCAATTCACGGCTATAGACAGGATCTGCTGTAACTCGGTCGCAGAAAGGCCAATTCAGTGACCAGGAAAGACGGCAAGAAACGAATTGTGGGTGGCACCGACACATTCGCGGAGGTGGAGCACGAACATTGGACTTATTGGCAACGCTACGTGCCCGACGAGTTTAAAACGCTAACGGATTGGCCGCTCCTGCTGTCCGCCACCTCTTCGCACGGTGGGAGAAGCAGATCGAAACGCCTTTCGATGAGCTTAATGAGAGTAAGGAGGATAGCGAACGCAGTCAAGCAAAGCAGTATATTACTGCAATCGCGCCCCTGTTGAGCTGAAAATTTCACTGACGCAAAAATAGGGCGTCTGAAGTCGCAGTTTGCTATATCACAGCCGCCCATTGGGAGGATCAATGAAGGTCCCTGTGTTTGTAAGTCGGCCCACACCGCATCTTAAGGCGCAGGTGCAGTTCGTGGACGAGTTCAAAACAGAATTAAGCGCGCGCGGGTTCGAGCCACTCATGCTAGGTCCCGGTGATAGCTACGATTACGACGCACCGTTGGTAGGTATACGCCGCCTTCTAACTCATTGCTGCGGGTTAGTCTCGATAGCCTTCCGCCGCACGCATGCGGCATCAGCAACGAAGCATCTTGGGGCGGATGTTGCGGGCCGAGCCGAAGAACCTTCGGCCGATGTATGGTTTACCAGTCCGTACTGCCAGATAGAGCCAGCAATGGCCTTCCAGCTCGGCCTACCCATCTTAATCTTACGTGAAGTAGGTGTTCTTGCGGAGGGGGTGCTCGAGAAGGGGGTGACTGGTTTGTATCTGCCGGAGTTCAGCCTCGAAGCTTCGTCTTCTTTCATCACCGGCGAGGAATGTCGCAGGCTGTTAGATCAGTGGGGCGGATACGTGCGAACGGTCTACAAGAAGCGTGGAGATCCCCCAATGTTATTCGCTTGACGTCGCAAGCTCATGACAATGCCATAGTACGCATTTTCCAAGCGCTGAACTTGAGCGAGCCTGTCTACAAACGCCTAATCGCGATCTTGGTCAGACTGATTGCGCGTGCATACATTGAGGGCATGCGGGCAGCCGCTGTGATCGGCGCCGACAAGGTCGGCGGAGGCCTTCCTCAGCTACAGGCTGCAGCGACCGGTGCGGCTGAAGTTGCCGAATGGCTGTTGACCGACGCCAGGATCCCATGCGAACCGCTGATGCCCGGAAGGCGTGGTCGGTCGACGTCCGGTACGCATGCACGATGTCCGACGTCCTGACCTGCATCAATTTTCCGCCTGCAATCTTTCCTGGATTGCGCGGCTCAATGAGCATCACGGCCGACCATCTCGACATCACGCGAGCGCTTATGACGGTTGGCTACCCGAGCCGTCGGGCGGCCCTCGCACGAGTTGGCCGCTGGCGCGCGCGGATGCTGTACGCACTTGCCCACGGCTTCCTCGACGCCAACCTCAGGACCACGCCCTATTTCAGGAACCTTGAGCAGTCCGAACGCGGTGCGACCTGTTTCCTGCTCGGTCGGGCCATGACGCTGTGGTTCGCGCAGACGCACATGCACCTCGACCATCTCATCCATGTGGACGGGTGCGGGGCCAATTGGGATCCCGCCGGCACCAGCGCGGTCGACAAGAGCGAGGCCGGACCTCTCAAGCCCGGCGGCCGTCCCGATTTCCTGGGGTTCGGGCTCGGCGAGCGCCACGTATTCGAGACCAAGGGTCGGACCCGGCGCGCCTACGGCAGCCTGATGGCGCAGGCGTCCATGCTCGCGACGATCAACGGCCGTCCCCCGGACACACGCGTTGCCGCTTGCTTCGTATTCCGCGCGGACGGGGTGGAGGGGCAGGTTCAGGATCTCCCCGGCCGCACCCGACGCGCTCGACCTGACCTACGACGAAGCGGCCGCACTAAGAAAGGCCTACGCCTTCTTCCTGCATCCAGGCTTCAGGAAAACGGCGGCCCAAGACGTCCCCGGCTTCCTGAGCACGGACCTCGGCGACGGGATCCGCTTCGGGATCGACGAGGACCTGTTCCAGAAACTGGAAGGAGGAGCCGGAGGCGTGGAACAGGGCGCGGACATCGAGCCGATCCTTGCGACGTTGGCCGACCGCCGCGCTCTACCGGCAGCGCCGCACGGAGGATACCTCGGTCGGCAACGACGGGATCCTCCTGCGCGATCCGGCCAGCCCGCGCCGACGTCGTAAGCGGCCCGCGTAACCGCCAAGGGCCTGCGTCGCGGCTGGGTCTCAATTACGTGGTCCAAGAGAGGCAGCGCCTTGGAGCCTGTTTGAGGTCCTCCGCCGGCCGTCCCCATCTGTCTCGTGTCACCAAGTAGCGTGTGAGTGTCAAACAGCGTGGAATGTTGACCCCGGATCGGCGTCCAAAATTGACCCCTGGATGGGTATGGCGTGACGCCCCTGGTCAGCCCGGCGGAGCGGGTCGGGGTGGCGCAGCCGGGCTGATCAGGGATCCAGAAGGCGCGACGTATGGCCGACCTCAGGCGCGGTTCTTGAAGCGCCAGCTCTCGTTGCCAGTCTCGACGATCTCACAGTGGTGTGTGAGCCGGTCGAGCAGCGCCGTGGTCATCTTGGCGTCGCCGGCGAACACGCTCGGCCATTCCCCGAAGGCGAGGTTGGTGGTGACCACGATCGAGGTGGTCTCGTAGAGCTTGCTGATCAGGTGGAACAGCAACTGCCCGCCCGACTGCGCGAACGGCAGGTAGCCGAGTTCGTCCAGCACCACGAGGTCGAGGCGGGCGAGGTGGTCGGCGATGCGGCCCTGCCGGCCGGCCCGGGCCTCGGCTTCGAGCCGGTTGACGAGGTCGACCACGTTGTAGAACCGAGCCCGTGCCCCGTCCCGGATGCAGGCTCGGGCCATCGCGATGGCCAGATGCGTCTTGCCAGTGCCGGTGCCGCCGACCAGCACGGCGTTGCGCTGGTGGGCCAGGAACTCACCGCCGGCGAGGTCGCGCACCAGCATCTCGTTGATCGGTGTGCCGGCGAAGGTGAACTCGGTGATGTCCTTGGCCAGGGGCAGCTTGGCGATCGTCATCTGGTAGCGGATCGAGCGGGCCTGCTTCTCGCTGATCTCGGCCTGGAGCAGGTCGCCGACGATCTGCTGCGGCTCGTGGGTGCGCTTGACCGCGACCTTGATGATCTCGTCGTAGGCCGCCTTCATCCCGAACAACTTCAGCTCGCCCATCGTGGCGAGGATCTGCTGGCGTTCCATCATCGGGCTCTCCTCAGGCTGTCGTAGCGGGCGCAGTCGGCAACGGGTTCGTGGCGTAGCCGCAGACCCTCGGGCGTCGGGAGGGTCACGGCCGCGGCGGGCTCGCGCTGGCGAGCCAGGATGTTGAGGACGACGTCGGCCGAGTGGACGCCCTCGCGCAGCGCCTCGGCACAGGCAGCTTCGACCGCGGGCAGGCCATCGCCGAGCACGGCGGTGAGGATCTCGACCATCTGGCGGTCGCCGTCGGCGCTGCCGGCCAGCTTGCGCCGGACCCGGTCGAGGGCGGCGGGCAAAACCCAGTCCTTGAACGGCGCCCCGTTGCGGAGCGCGCCGGGCTTGCGGGCGAGCACGGGAACGTAGTGCCAGGGATCGAACACCGTCTGGCCGCGGCCGAAGACGCGGGCATGCTCGGCAACGATGCGGCCGTCCTGGCGGATCTCGACACGCTCGGCGTAGGCGCGCACCTCGACCGGGCGACCGATGGCTGAGGCGGCGACCGAGTACTTGTTATTGTCGAAGCGCACGAGGCAGGTCGAGGAGACGGCGGCCGGCACGGCGTGGAAGCCGTCGAAGCGGCCGGCATAGGGCACCAGCGCCGCCCGCTCGGCCTCGAACCGCTCCCAGACGCTACGCTCGCGCTCCTCGGGATGAGGATGGGCCTTGGCGTAGGCGATCACCCCGTCGAGCAGCAGGGCGTTCAGCTCGTCGTAGCTCTTCACCCGGATGCGCGGGGTGAACAGGCGCTCGCGCACCAGCCCGACCTGGTTCTCGACCTGGCCCTTCTCCCAGCCCGAGGCCGGCGTGCAGGCCACCGGCTCGACGAGGTGGTGCGAGCACATCTGCAGGAAGCGACGGTTGTAGGCGCGCTCGCGCCCGACGAAGATCGTCTCCACCGCGGTCTCCATGTTGTCGTAGATCCCGCGCTGGCAGGCGCCGCGGAAGAAGGCGAACGCCCGGTCATGGGCGTCGAAGACCATCTCCTGGCTCTCACGCGGGTAGGCGCGCACGAACAACATGCGCGAGTGGCAGAGCCGGACGTGGGCGACCTTGACCGTCGTGGTCACGCCGCCGATCAGCACGATCTCGTGGCTCCAGTCGAACTGGTAGGCCTCGCCCGGCGCGAAGGAGAGCGGCACGAAGGCGGGCGCCGTGATCCTCATACGGCTCGTTGCTCGCCACGAAGTTGCTGATGGCTGGTCACAACGTGACCCTCGTTTGCAGCAGGAAGACAGACCACAAACCGGGTCAACTTTAATCCACCCGAAAGCCACACCTCAGGGCGGACGACTTCAGTTGGGGCGGATCAAGTCCTCGTGACGCCGAGCCAGATCTTTACAGGCTCAATCGAACATACGAACGCTGAAATTTATCATCGATGATAACGCCATCGCGATCCACCTCAGAATTCCTGCCTAGCAACCAAGACCAATCAGGCGATTCCCACCGGAGCTGAATTCCCCCCTAAGATGACTGCTACGATCTCATGTCCGGGCTCTGATTAGCTGCCGATTTCGCAGCGCGATAGCTGCAATAGCCGCAACCGCCTTCATAAAACTCTTTTCTCTAGATGCAAACTCATGCCGACGCCTAAAATTCACGAACATCACTCCCACTGAGTCTTCACCAGCACGCAATACTATTCCAGCAACGGAAACGATGGACTCTCGGACTAGGAAGCGTTCAACCCCGCGAGCAGTCTGAGTGAAGCTCGGACCTAAAATCGCACTGCCCGCTGCCCAATTTTCAAAAATGTCCTCTCCACCCGCCATGATGACCTTCGGCGCGAACGAGTCGTCGGATTGACATTCCACGCTATGCCTTGGCACATACAAACGCCCAGCGATCCCAGCGCTTTTACGAAATGTTCGCTCATGCAAATCGTACTCAAACACAGTCACCAAGTCAGCAGCAAACATATTTAGCGAGTTTCCTGCGATATCGTTTAGTATGTCGTCACTCTGAAGACCCCTCGACAAGGCAACGGTAATGCGATTCAAGCTCGATGCTCGGCGCTCCTCCTCTTGAATGCGAATAAAAACGCGAGCATATGCTATCGCGTCGGCAGCACGTCTGGATATATACTCGACTAGCGCAAGATTGCTACTTGTCATTTCTACATCTCGCTTGAAGGCGACATGCAGCAGCCCTTCATATATCCCGCCTTCATCTCTGACCAAAAGTTGGTCAAATTCTGCCTCATTGAGAAGATTGCCAATTATCGGGACGGCGATGATTGCTTTGAATCCCTCCTCGACAGCAAGAGGGTAATTATCCCAGAAAAGCGCGCCATCTCCTTTATCGGCACCCTTTGGTGAAACGACCGCGCGACCTTTGTTTGTGGCCATTCTTGAAATAGGATCTGTTCCAGCCCTCATCTCAGGAAGGTCACTAACTCCTGTTGTCGAGCGGAACGCGAATGCATGTCGAGTGGGGTCGAACACAATACCAGCACTCGTGGCATCAGCGTCTAACATTTCAGCCACAAGCTCGACGAACGTATCTAGCACAGCGTCCAGAGAGGTGTCATAAATGGTTCTCGACCTTGAAGCAGCTTTCTTGAAGACGTCTACAGCAGATTTGACGACAGAATCATGTGAATGATTAAAAAATCCAACCTCAAGAGTCCCTAAAACTGAAAACTTTTCAGATTCTAGAAGATTACCATAGTCCTTCCTGTCAACTATCAGGACCGTTCTTTTATCTTCGTAGGCCGGAGTGTCTGTATTTGGCTCAACATTTGTCTGAAGCCACCTAATACTGTTCAAATATTTAACATCTTCACACAACACAACTGGTATAAAAGCGCGACTCATATTTCGATGCCCAAAACGTTCAAAGATATATGAGTCAAATCGATCATCATTTCCGCTTATTACTTCGATCTGAAATGGCTCGCAAGTCGCAACGAAAGCTTGAATGTCTGCAACATTGCTGCTGCTATGCAGGTAATGCTTACCAATTCCAAATTCTTCCCGACCTTGGCCTATCCCGTGGACGGTTCCGATTGTTTGGTCGAACCTGTCAATGATCTGAACTAGGACAAAGTCAAAAGAAAAATGCTGCTTGATATCTTTTGCGACCGCCGCTACAGCAAACTTTTGCTTGAGAATATTGCGAGCTACAGTTTCCATCCGATATGCGTGCTGAAGAACACTTGATCTATACTTTTCTTCCTCTTGCTTCTTTAATCTGTCGGCAGAATGCTCTACATACTCCCTAAGATCCTCTACATAAACATCGCCTGGATTTTTAAGTAGCTCGATCGCAGCCTCTAATCTCAATCGCCAGTGTATTAGTAGATCCTCATTTCGCTCTCGACGCTGCCATTCATCTCTCATGCGCTTCAGCTCACTCCTGAGCTCCATGTTGCGCCGATTTTCATCAATCCATGATCGGAGCTTCGGCCAAGTGCGTATCAAGGCCGAGTGAGCAATCTCAACTGTCGCACACTCCTGATCCAAATTGAAAAATCCATCAACTTGAGGCTGATTGGACGCTTGCAAATTTTTTATTGAAATGGGTTGAACGCCAATCGTCAGAAGCCGAACGTCCGTACCGCTCATTTTATCCACAACCCTTCGTTGAATATGGTTGTCAGGCATCGGCGCTCGAACCAACCGCTCTGTCTGGCCATCGCTAGTGCTGACCATACTCAAGAATAGCTTTGGCGCTTCTTCTTTTTCTTCATCATCCAGCTCCTCAAATGCCTTGTCTGCAGATCTTGGCAATACCCCTGTCACTCTTCCGGTTCGCGTATAGGCCCTCTCAGTAAGAACGTTACCCTCGCGACGATCCCACATTTCTTTTAGAGCATATTGGAGCAATGGAAGAACTCCGGGCTCATCTCCCGCATCATTCAAAACTTGTTCAACCAGAGCTTCTGATTCGAAGATCAGATTGGCCTTCTTGGCCGGCTCAACAATTGCCCTCTTTAGAGAATCTCGCGACATAGGTCGCAGGTTTACTTGTTGGTTTAAGCCGACTCGCCCCAACTCTGGATGCCTTAACAAAGTCTCATATGCATCTGCTCGCACTGTCGCGACAACCTTCACGAGTTTTCGCTCTGATGCGTTGATAAGAAACTCTATAAATTGTGACGTTTCGCTTTCAACGTCACTCTTGGCTACATCGATTTTCGCGCCTACCGCGCGATGGGGCGTATAGAGCTCTTCCCAAGAGTCAATATGCAAAAGTGTTTCATAGTTTTCTCTGTTTTTGTCGGGAAACAGGAATTCGACCATTTTTGCAATGTCGCAAGATAGAGCGAAGTCTACAGTATCTGATAGCTGCTTGGACGATCGAAAAACCCCAGATTTATTACCCAGCGCAATAGTGCTTAAACTTATCTCCGAGACGAGACTCAAAAGTGGCCTTGGTCCCGGGCGCAGCGATATTGCTCGCCAAAGCCTTTTCTGTGCCTGCCTTCGAAGGTGTGGCAGCAAGCCGGCCTGCACTAGGGACGACTTTCCTGTACCGGACTGACCCACAACCGTAACAAAGTCATATCTAGAACATTTACTCACAAGCTCGGCTTTTTCCATCTCTCGGCCGAAGTAAAAGTTCGCATCTTCTTCGCGGAAGGTTTCTAAGCCCATGTATGGACAGATCGCACTGGCTGGCACCGCCGATGAGTTGCTGCGCAGCGCACGCAACAGAAGTTCAAATTCTTGTGCATCGGGCGGAATTGACGAATATCCGCTGAAGTCAATCCACATGTTTAGCGACAGAAAGTCGGGCGGCAACTTGGCGCGACCCGGAAGTAGCACTGGGATTATTTTATATCTTTTCTGCCTAAGCTTGCGCTGGATAGCGAGGTCGCGCTCGTATTGTTGAGTATTACCAATTCCGCTCGGGCCTACGAGTATTAATATGGATTTTGTTTTCCTGACTACTAAGTCCACCATCTCGCGGAGCCACAATTTGCCCCCAGTAAGATTTTGCCTATCCATAAAAACGCTGATTTCTTTTGAAATCAGCCATTCGTATATGAGTAGCGCCTGTGCAGTGTCTCTGCGAGAGTAACTGAGAAACGTTTCGTACTGCATAGCTGGGGCTCCGCAGCATCGTGATCCTAATTGAATGTGACGGCAAATCGCAGGTAAGTCAAAAACAGGTTTGTTCGCTCTAGACCCCTGCGTTCAGTTCCACGTTATGCGAGAAGCAGCGGTCGGAAGCGATAGTTGGCGGGCGATTGCGGGCACGGACTCTGGGCACGTTGCGTTCGAAAACGTGGAAGAGTTTTGCGTTGCACGTTCGGTGAGAAGGTGCGGCTCAAATAGCATGATCTGATGTATCAATCCGCGTCCAGAGGGAATCCAGGATCGGCGTCCAAATAGAACCCACCAGCGGCTTCAAATTAGCGCTGACACAGAGGCCGATGGCGCTCAGCGGGTCGGGTCGGCGGAGCGGCGTCGGCCTCGCCTCCACCTGGACGGATTTCTCAGCATGTGGGCCGCGTTCCTGGAGGTGCAAAGACCTTCTCAATGCGCTTGGGTCTCTGGGCTGCTAATATCGACGCCCAAGTCGAGCTGCTTTTATGGCGCTTCGAGGGATTGCTGCATTCGTTGACTCTCGAAGCTATTGAGCAGCAGATGTTGGAGGATCATCGGCCGCTTCTCGGCAAGAGAAGCGGCCGGTAGCAAGAGGAAGGCCGACGCCTTGCCAAGCGCGCTGGTGAAGTGCTGCGCGAGACCTGCAGCTTACATCATCGGCTGACCCATACCTCTAGGACTCCGCCGTTTATATTTAGATTATTTTTAACAGCAATTTTTTTCAGGCCAAGAGATTTTAGATCTTCGGCCAGTTTTTCCGCGGCTTTCGCGTCCGCGTCCTGGCCGTATCGGACCTCCATCTGATTGGCGGCGGCACCGGTTCGCTCCTCGCCCAGGATTTTCCAGTCGAGCGCCTTGAGCCGGTCGCTCAACGCGGTCGCGTCCTCGCGCTTTATCCCTGCGAACCGGAATAACACGGTCACCGGCGGGCGTTTCGGGGCGGGCGAAGCATTGTCCTGCGCCTCGTTCGTCGCCCCTCGAAGAGTGGCGCCGAAATCGAGACCCGTCCGGCGCTCGATCTCGGACACCGTCACGCGAAATCGCGCCGGCTCGAAGGCGACGCGCTCGGCCTTCTGGTTCCCGCCGTCCTTGAACTGGGAAACCAGGAAGGCGTCGATCACGAGCCCGGGTCCGCCGACGTTGCGCGAGACGGCGACCTTCCAGAAGCTGCGCGGCATCGACACACCCTCGATCACCGGATCGTTCGCCGTCAGCACGGGACCGGTCAGCACGCTGACCCGCGCGGCCGCCCGGTTGTGCTCGGTCAGCACCCAGTTCTCGAGATCGGCCCAGACACCGGAATTGAACACGTCGAATTGCGGCGCGACGTTCGGGAGCGCGTTGGCGATGCCGATCAGGTTCTCCGCCGCCGCGGGGTCGTCCCCCCAGCTGATCTCGCGGCGCGACACGAGATGGCCGATATCGATCTGCGGGCTGCGGAACCAAGCCGGATCGGGTTGGACGCCGGCGGGTATGCGCGGGTCCGACACGAGGCTGATCGACCGGCGCGGCAGCACGAGCCGCTTGTCGCGGTCGAGGTTGCTCGCAGCGGCGACGGCGAGGCGGCGATTCGGATCGAGCGCAACGCTGAAATGGGTGAAGTCGGCACGGACGTGCGGCGGCGCGGCTCCGGGCAGCGGCAGCCATGCGTCGAGGAACTGCGCGTCGTATTGGGCGGGCGACAGTGCGGCGGGCACCGAGGGCTCCTGCACACTTGCTGTCACCCGCGCCGCCACGAACGGCACTAGTTCCTTCGGGAGGTCCGCCTCCGGCAGGCGCCCGCCGACGTGGAGCGTGCGCAAGGTCGCAAGCGCGAGGTCGAGACGGTGCTGGACCTGGTCCGCCGATTCCGCATTAGTCCGCACGGTGTTGCGGGCCAGAGACTCGTCAGCGAGCGCCTTGTCGAGATCGACCTGGGCGGCCGACAATTCCCGCGTCTCCGCACTCAGGCGGTCCAGCGCGGCCGAAGCATCCCACCACTTCCACAGGGCAAATCCGAGTATCACGACGAGCGTCACCGTGACGCCAGACAGGAACCCGTATTTCATCCTGAGATAGCGGGTCGAACCCTTGCGGCTGGCCTCGACCAGGGCAGCGATGTCGGGGTCGAGCGGGGCGTGTTGCGCGGCGGCCTCGATCTCCTTGTCGCCCCACAGCAGGTAGCCGTCTTGCTTGCCGGAATCCCGCCAGAGCCGCGCCGCGGCCGCGAGGCGGACGAGCTGCCGGGAGCGTGCCTCGGGCGCGTTCTCGGCTGGCAGGGCCACGATCGACTTTGCGTTGATCTCGAAGGTGGCGTGCGGCGCGGCCGTCGGCGTCTTCGGCGTCGCGACGGAGGCCGAGTCAGTCTGCGAAATCGGGCGGGTCGCGGCGTCGTAGGGAGCGAGCAGCATTGGCAGAAAGTCCGCCGCGGCCTTGGGCAGGCTGACTAGCTCGATGCACCAATGGTCGAGGATGCCCTGGGCGGCCCGGCGCTCATCCGGATCGTCCAAGATCGTGCCCGTCGCCCGCACGCGAGCGACCAACGCCCTGATCGTCTCGGCATCGGGACGTTCCTCAATCGAGGCGCTGACCGGGTCGATCCGCTGCGGCGAGCACCGTTTCCGCAGAGCGAGATGGGCGTCCCGCAAGGCGGAAAACGACGGATAGGGCCCTTCCCCGGCATGGGTCTGCGCCTCAGACGGATGTGACGCTGGGTTTGACACGGCCAATCTCCGCAACCAAGTCGGTCAGGGGCACGTAGAGCTTGTCTAAGACCCCGCAATCGGATTTCAGCGCCGCGTCGACGGCAAAGAAGCGGAACTTGATCAGCCTGTGCAGGATGGCGATCTGCGGCCCGATCGCAGCGTTGAAGCTGTGCTCATTGAGCTGGTCGACGATGCCGTCAGCGATGGCTCGAACCTGGCTCGACCACTCGGCCTCTGGATCGAGCGAGGCCAGCCACAGCAGCTGGCGCTGCAGCAGAAACCAGTCCTCGATAACCTCCTCGGCCGACGAGGCGGGAGCGCTCAGGCTGCCCTCAATCAGGCTGAAGGCGCTCTCGGCATCCTGCCAGATCCGATGGACCAGCACGCGCGCCAGCATGGCGGATTTCAGGTTGAGAACGGCGAAATCGAGCTCGTCGACGCCCTGCTCCGCGACGAGCGGTTGCCGCAGGATGGCGACGAGACGCCCCAGCGTCAGGTCCTTCGCGTCGGCGAGGAGCGCGCCGTTTAGCCGTGCGAGCTGGAATCGCACGAGGCGTTGGATCTCGGTCAGGCGATCGCCGGCGGCCGGATCCATCGCCGTCACCGCATCGGCGTGGGCCGTGACCGCCCGGGTGAACGCCGCCATCCACGGCCTCTCCGCCTCGGCGGCCTTGCCGAGGGCGGTGGAGCCGACACGGACGAGGTCGGCCGTCGCCTGCAGCGCGTCGCGCAGATCGAGGTCCGGCTGGAAGGTCAGCTTCAGGTCGAGCCCATGCAGGGCCTCGTGAAGGGTCTTGTATGCGGCCAGCCGCCTGATCCGGTCGGACACCTCCGCGATCTCGGCGCGGTAGGGGCGGACCGCGAGGTGGTTGCCGGACGCCAACACGCGCGACCTGGCCCAGGCGAGCGCGTCCAGGGCGCGCTGGACGAAGCCGTCGATGCCGGGCGGTGAAACCAAGGTACTGGGGCAGCCCTTGACGATCAGGTCGCGCAGGGCCGCATCGGCGAGAACTTCCGCCATCACGGCGATCAGCAGCCAATGCTCGCTGTCGTTCTTGCCCAGTTCCTCCAGCGTCCGGAAAACCGCCTTCCGGGTCGGGTCGCCCGCGGACGCGTAGACCGAATAGAGGTCGTTTCCGGTCGCGGCCTCGACGAGGGCCACCAGCACGTCGATCGCCAGGGCGTCGCCCACGGCATCAGAGACCGGCTTGAGATAACCCGGCGATATTCGCATCGCGTCCCCCCACCGCGCACCGGCCGCTCAGGCGCCGAGGAAGCGGGCCATCCCCGCCGTCTCGATGTGCCGGCGGACTAGCTCGATCGGAACGCCCTGGTTGTAGAGCGGCTCGTTCCAGGCCGGGTCGCCGTAATGGTGAAGTGCCACGAGGTCCCAATCCATGGTGAAGCAGGGCGAGCCGGACGAGCCGCCCTCGGTGTTGGTGCGGTAGCGGATGCGATTGCCGCCCCCGGTGCGGCCGATCACGGATTGCGTGTCGAGCGCCATCTTCATCGGCTCGCCCTTGGGATGCTGCAGGATCAGCAGCGGTGCGTTCTCCGGGAGCTGAAAGGCCGCCTGCGATAGGGCGAGCCAGCCGCGCGGCACGCCCTCGACGACTTGGTCGCCCACCGCGCTCGCGAGACGCAGGAGGGCATAGTCCAGCTCGTCCGCCTTCGGGGGCGGCGTGTCAGGGGTCCTGGTGGCCTCCGCCGGGCTGTAGCGGCTGCTGGCGACGCAGCCGTCGGCGTGAAGCGCCACGGCCTGCCCGGCCTGTTTGGTCCCGTCGGGCAGCTTGACGAAGTCGAAGCGGCACCTGAGTTCACCGGGTCCCCCGGCCTCCTCGGCGGCCTCCCAGACGTGCCAGTTGGTGAGCACGACCTCGGGCCCGACCAGGAAGCCGGTGCCGAGCGCCGCGCCTGCGTGCTCGACGATGCAGACCCGCCGCTCGATCCGGATGAGCTGCTCCTGCCAGATGCGCACGTCGAGCTGCGGCAGGTGCGGGCGGATGTTGCGCTGCAGGCCCGGGGCGAGCGCGTTGGTCGGCGCCTCGTCCTGGGGCCGTCCGGCGTTCTGGGCGGACAGCGCGATGGTGCGCGGCGGCGCGTCGGCGGCCTCCGGGTACAGAGCCGTGATCGCCGCGCGCAGATCCGGCCTGCCGGGTCTGCGCGCATAGACCTCGCGCAGGAACAGCGGGGTCGTCCCGCGCTCTTCGAGTGCGTTCAGCAGGTCGACGATGGTCGGCCGGTTCGGCTTGCCATCCCCGACGTACTCGCTGAACAGCCGATCGCCGGTGCTCACATGAACGAGATTCTTGAGATCGTCGCGATCGACTGCATCACTGATCTTGCGCGACAACCCGTCGATGTCGCTTCCGCTGAGCTTTCCCATTCAATCCTCACCGGATCGGCGGCGCTTGCGCCGTGTGCCTGCCCGCATCGCGACGTCGGCGCCGCGAACCGTGTCGTACTGGTCGACGTTGCGGATCTCCGCCGGGAACACCACGCCCGTGATCGCCTCGATCTCGGAGAGCGGGCGCATATGCGCGACGAATTCCTTGGCGACCACGTACTCGAACGCCACGTCGGACAGATCCTGCTCCAGCAAGAAACCGAAGGCGGCGAGCCCTTCCGTCGTGCTCGACACAACCACCTTCCAGAAACGCTCGGGGATGCGGGCCCGGATCGTCGCGCCGTGCTCGCCCACTCCGATGAAGATCGGATCGGACTCGGCGAGGACCGGTCCGGCAAACAGCGTCAGCCTTTCCTGCTTGGCGCTCGAGAGAACGTGGTTCTCCAGATCGCCCCAATTTTCGACGCCCCTGGCGGAGCGGTTGAAATCGGCGGTCTGAGGTGAGCAGTTGGTCACGTGGTAGGTGTCGCCGTTGGCGCGGCGCAGCTCCTCGTAGGTCGAGCCGTATGCGACGTCGTCGCGCCGCACGATGTGGCCCTTGTCGAACGCCTTGCGGTCTCGGGTGAAGAACGCGTCGGGGAGCTGGAATTCCTCGTGCATTCGCTCGTCGAGGATCCAGCGCTCCTGGTCGTTCTCGCCGAGGCCGGACAGGGCTTTGCGCGTGTAGGACTTGCTCTGGTCGGGGCGCTTCAGTCGCGGGTCGGCCGAGACATTGGACGCCGTGATCAGGGCAAGGCGCCGCTTGGCGTGCATCGCGATCGAGAAGTGCTCGTAATGCAGGACCGAGCCGCCGTCGCGCGTCGGCGCGACCACGCCCGCATCGGCCGCCTGCGGCATTGCGATCGTGCTGCCGAGGAAGTTCGGGTCGTAGCCGGTGCGGTTGTCGTAACGGGTGTCGACGAAAGGCGCGCGTAGCGCCTCGGAACCGTCGCTCGCCGCGGGGGAGTCAGCGACCTTGCCGGCAATGGCGGAGCTGTCGGCGGCCTCCGCCGCTCCGGACGGACTCTTCGGCACTCCGAGCTGCACGGTGATCCGCAGCGGAATTTCGATCGTGACGCCGTTTCCGGCGGGCACTGCGAGAGACGGCCCCGGGGCGGCAGGGGCCCGCGCCGCCTGCGGGGCAGTGGCGACCGATGGCGACTGCGCATCCGCCGGGGTCGGCACCGGGCTCCGGGTCGCCTCGCCGAGATCGGCCTTCGCCCACCAGTCGCTCCAGGGCGGCGTCCCGCCGGACGGCGTACCGGCGAACGCCACGCCGCTGTCGACCACCCGGCCGTCGCGGGCCAGCTCGAAGGCCGGGACGGCGAAGTTCTGCTTCTGGTAGAGCCCGCCGAAATGGAGGGCGACGATCTCGCCGGTCGCGAGATCGATCACTGCCGAGCCGGAATTGCCGCCCAGCGTCGAGCAGTCGTGGGCGCTCGCCGAGACGATCTTGCCGAAGCTGTCCGTGTCCGCACGACGATGGAGCTGGCCGGGCTGGAGGCGCTTCACACCGTACCGGCGGTCGAACAGCTCGTCCTGCTCGGCCGCGTCGTTGCGCGGGTCGAAGGCCGGATAGCCGATCACCGCGATCTCGCGGCCGTCGAGATCGGACGGATCGGCGAGGGACAGCTTGGGGCCGTAGTCCTTCACCGGAAGGCCGTCGACGGCCAGGATCGCCATGTCCCAGTAGGGATGGATCAGGACCACGCGCTCGACCTCGAGCATCGTGTGCGTCTTCGTTTCGCGTTCGCGCAGGAAGTCGATGCCGGCCTTGGCTCTCGGCTTGAAGTCGATCCCCCGGTTGCCGAGCCCGCGCGCGAAGATCATGGCGACGTGGCGGTTGGTCATCAGCCGGCCTTTGCCGACCACGAAGCCCGTTCCGCCGTAAGGGTAATCCGGATTGCCCGGCAGCTCGATGCGGCCGACCAGCGGGATGGCGTCCTCGATCCGCTTGCGGATCGCCGCATCGCTCGCAAGATGGGTCCAGAGGCGATGCTCGACCGTGAAGCTCCCGTTGATGACGTCGATGGCTGGCCGCAGCTTCGGAATGATCAGCGCCTCCATCCCGAGGAGTTGCTCCTCGCTCGGGTCGTGTCCGCGAAGGACCGACTCCGCGCCGTTGCGCGCGGCCTCGGCCTTGGGCGACTCGGCACGCTCCATCCCGCCCCGCGCCATCTCGGTCTCGAGGAGCTCTTCGAGCGATTGCTTCCTCTTGCCGGAGATCAGCTCCAGGTACGACTTGATGCGCTCGGCGTCGGGACGGGGCATGCCGGGTCTCCCTCGATCGTGGTGTGGCGGATACCGTTCGTGCGGCGCGCCACGGCGCCGGCGGGCTCACCTTCCAGGTAGCAGGCCTCTCGGAGGTGATTTCGGGACCAGGGTGACGAAGCCGGTGTAGCGGGGCACGGTCCCGGCCGCCCGCAACACACCATCGCGGCCGTAGAGCGAGAAGCTCGCGACGGCGCCGCCGCTGTAATCCACCGCGCTGGAGAACAGCGACTTCGTCACGCGCGACGCGCCGCCCGCGGCATCGACCTTCAGCCAGAGGAACACCGTCTTCGGATCGAGCCGTGCTTCGAGCTTCTCGGCATCGAGCATCTGCGCCAGCCTCGCCGCTCCGGTCGCCTCGTCGACCTTGAGCAGGGTATCGAGGAACGTGCCCAGCGCCGCGACCATCGCCGAGACCGCCATCTCCTGGGGTGTCTCCTCGTCGGCCGCCGGAGCGTCCGCGCCCTCGGGCGCCGCGGCTTCGGGCTGTAACTTCGTCGCCCGCGCTTTGCGGGTGCTGGCGAGCGAGCGCCCCATCGCGGCGAGGCGCGTTCGCTTCTCGTGCAAGGCCTGCAGCTTGGCGGAGAGCGTCGAGCCTTTCGTGCCGCCGGCCGGATCGATCGGCACCATCGCGCTGTCGATGACCACGACGCCCTTCGCCGTCAGGGCGCCCGCCACCGCGACGGCGAGCGTACGATCGGCGGGCTCCACCTTGCCGTAGTTCAAGGTCACGTCCTTGCGGAACAGCGAGACCAGTTCCACCGCCGAGGAGATCAGCGCGCCGGCGGTGGGGAGCGCGGCGCCCGCGACTGTCTCGAGGCCGCCGGCCGGGCTCACCTCGCCGATCAGGGCGGTCGCCTCGGCGTCGAGCAAGTCGAGCTGCTCGCGGAGCGCCGACAGCACGGAGATCCCCTTGAAGATGGCCGCGTCGTGGAGAACGACCCGAAGCGACGGGTCCGGCTGCGCCCCGGCCACGCGCTCGGCGATCGCGGCGGCCACGCTCTCGAGGGCCCGATAGGAAAGAATCACGCCTTCGATCGGCGTTTCCCCGTCGATCTTGATCTCGCCCTCCGGCGTCTTCACGCCGGACAGGCCGAGCCCCACGAGCGTCCGCCGGCTCGCCGCGATCTCGGCGCGCAGCCCGAGTTCCTCCTTCTCGCGCCTCAGCGCCTTGATGTCTGGCGAATCCGTTCCGGCCTCGTCTCCTGCCTTCTCGCCCGTCACGCCCTCATCGGCCATGGCCCGCTCCCACCTTCGGATCGTCTCGCTCCCTGCTCCACGGCGGCTTGGCACCCGCCACCCGGCCGGTCGTCACCGCTCGTCCGGCCCCCGAGCGAGGAAGCGCAGCGCGCTGCGGCTCGGCATGAACAGGTAGGCGCCCCCGCGCATCCGCACGAAATCCTGGATGCCCGTCAGGTTGAGCGGCCCGCGCTGCGAGGGCACGGTCAGGCGGCCGAGCTTGCCGCCGCGCCCGACGATCGGATCGACCTCGTTCTCCAGCCCATGGAACTGCCACGCGAAGGACCAGGTCTGCTGGATGAATTCGAATTGCCGCTCGATGTCGGCGTTGAGGCACATGAACAACAGCCCGGGCTTGACCTCGCGCGGATCGCCGCTGCCCGCCGGCTCGTAGCCGCGCCCGACCCGCAGGATGCGGTGCCGGTTGACGATGCCGAGCTCGTTCTCCGATCCGGGGGCGAGGCTGTCGCGCGGGTTGGTGCGGCGGATGTGGGCGCCGAGCGGGCAGCGCTCGCCGAGCGGGTCCTCGGCCCCGTACAGGAAGCCGTTATCCGGCCGGAAGCGCTCCGGCGCGTGACGCTTCGTGGCCGGCCCGTGCGGGAACCGCACCAGCGAGGAGCCGTCCTTCCAGCGCCCGACCATCTTGGCGCCGATCCATTCCGGCAGCAGCGCGCGGTCCAGCTGCTCGGGGACGGCCGGATGGTCCGCATGGTCGCGCGCGGCCTGCTCCAGGAAGCCCTCGAAGGCCTCGACGTCCTGGGCGAGCTGGCGGATCACCAGGAAGGTGCCGTTGCGGCCGAGGTCGCGCGCCGCCTCGCGACGGCTCTTCCCGAAGTCGGGGATCAGCGCGCCGCGCGTCTGCGACGGGTCGGCGAGCGGCAGCACGTTGTCCGGGTCGAGCGCGGCCGGCACGGTCGGCGAGGGTGGGAAGTAGCCGCGCCCGTCCGGGTATCCGAGCAGGAATTCGCCGGGCTCGACCGTGTGAATCGCGTCGGACTGGCGCAGCCAGCGCCGCGTGCCCCTGACGATCGGCTGGGACACGCCGTCGACGAACCCGAACGGCTCGCGCACCACCCTCACGGCATCCCCCGCCGGATCGGGCAGCGGCTTCAGGACGATGCGCCGCACCACACGACCTTCCGCCGTCTCGATCGCCGCAGCGAGTTCGGCGGCCTCGGCATCGCACCGCGCCTGCGTGTCGGCGTAGACCATCAGGACCGCATCGACCGGGTTGTGGGCGGCGCCCCAGAGCCAATGGCAGGCCGCATCGTCGCCGGTATCGGCCAGGAGGCTTGCCCGGCCGGGCGAGTCCATGCCGGCCCGGAACGCCGCCGGGAAGGCGTCCAGCGTGCCGTCGGGCAGGCCGAGCCGCTTTAGGCCGCCGGCCGAGAGCGCGACGATCAGCACCCTGTCCCGCGGCGGCTCGTCCCCGCAGGTGACGCGCGGCTCGATGCCGGCGAGCCAAGCGCGGGCACGGGCGGCCTCCTCCGGCAGACGCAGGGCGAGACAGACGGCGAAGCGGTGCTTGCTCAGCCCGCCATAGAGCAGGGTCTGGACCTCGGCGGTCTCGATCAGCGCCGGCGGCCTGATCTGGGAGCCGAACAGGCCGAGCCAGGCGGCGGCCTCGTCCTCGGTCGAGACCCGGCCGAGCCCCTGGCGGATCGCCGCATTGGTGCGGATGCGGGCCGTGGTGAGATGCGGATAGGCGCTGTACCAGAACCGCGTCGGCTGCTGCTGGCGCCGCGCCCAGCGCTTGAAGCGGTCGCCGTCGGTCGCGCCCTTGAAGAACAGGCTCTCGGTGCGGGGAAAGCCGAGCGTGTTGCTCCAGGCGCCGGTTAGCCCGGCCGCGGCCTTCGTGATGAAGTCCTCGAGATAGCTCTCCCAGCTGCCGCCGTAGTTGGAAAAGAACAGCAGCTTGTTCGTCCTGGGCAGCCGAAGCCAGCGGGCGTAGTGGATCGTGCCGATGCCGCTCAGGAAGCCGGGGCGGAAGCGTCGATCGGCGACCATCCTGCCGATGACCCAGAAGGCGAGCCGCAGGCTCAGCGCGCGGATCGGACCGGACTGCATCACCGAGATGCCGGCGAGATGGTTCTGCTGCGTGTCCTTGAGGTTCTCGTTGTGGGCGATCGCGTCCATGAGGCGCGGATTGGGGGCGACGTCGACGGGAACGTTCTGCGCCTCCTTGCGCCGCAGAGCGAGATAGAGCCCGACGACGACCGCAGCGAACGCCGCCGCCGCGACGCCGGAGCCGACGACGAAGGTGAGAAGCGCAATCGTGGTGCCGTGCGCCGCGACAACGGCGGCCGTCGCGGCAGCGAGCATGAGACCGAGCACAGCGAGGACCGGCCAGAGGAACGTCGCTAGACCGGCCAGGACAAGGCGCAGCAGATAGCCGGCGTCGAGCCCGCGGGTCTCGTCGGCCGCGATCCGATCGAGCGGCTCGGGCCGCAGCAGCGGCTTGAGATTCTGACTGGCGCTCACGAAGGCTCTGGCGCGGCCGAACACGTCGAGCGCTCGGCCGTGCGGCGGGTTCGTGTCGAGGAACGCCCGCAACTGGCGCGCCAGATCGTACTCTTGCTTGATCCGCGCGACCGACAGCCCGGGTGTTCCGCAGAAATCGAGGCCTGCGACTTGGAACAGGCCTTGCCCGGTGCGCACGCGGTGACTGGCGAGGATGTTCCGGAGCGGTCCGGTTCGAGCGATCCGGGCCGTGTCGAGAATCGGGCCGATCCAGGGCTCCAGATTGTCCGCAACCGCCGCGCAGGCTTCGTCCTGTCCGCCATCGGCGGAGATTTCTACGACGAGATGGGTCGGCTCGGATCCCTCACCGCGCACGACGGTGATCGAGAGGAAATGAACACCCTTGTCGCGCAGCGCCGCCCGGATCTTACCGCTCTTGTGAAACAGATCGGGCCGGAACGTGTCCAGGAGCGTATCGACGGAATCGGCTCTGTCGTGATCGAAAGCGATCACGCTCGTCACCATCGACTGAGTCATGGCCGTTCTCCGAAATCAGCCGGATCCCGATGACTATGCTTGCAACCTGTATGAAGCGACGATCAAGCGCCGATGGGTGGTCATCCGGCGACGCCACGAATCGTCGAAGAATTGGAACGGCAGACCGTGTCAATCGCCGCTGCCCTTCCAATTGGCATTCGTCCCCCTCGTGTCGATGTGCACGAATTTCTTTACCCTATAGTATCCAATCCCGCCCTTGAAATCAGGATCGGAGAGTCGGACGCTCTTGGCGACCTCCCACCATGTTCTGGAATTGTCTTTTGAACCGACGAAGTCGATGGCGTTGAAGCGCATGTGCAGGCTGCCCGCCTCGCCGCCGATGCAGCGGTTGTAATCCGGCGATCGGTATCCGCTGAGGATCGTGACGGAATAGCCCAGCCGATGGCGAATTTCGTCCAGCATGCGCGCGGTTTTCGCGATGTTGGGCCAGAGCGCCTCCGGGGGGAGATCGTTGAGGCCGGCACAAGTGCCGGATTCGTTGCTTCCACCCAGAAAGAGCAACTCGCGGGCCGAGAAGTACCGCAGGCCGAGACCGTCCACGAAGTGCTGGAAGCCGGCCGGAACGGCCACGACCGCTTCGAGCCCTTCGGCCGCTGCGGCCGGCGTGCCGTCGATTTCTTCGTGGGCGTCGATGCCCACCTTCGGCGCGGCTCTTCCCGACGCGCGCGAACCGGCGGCCGGTTTCCTTGCCGCACGCGGTCGCGCGCCGAGGGTCTCCGCGGGCGTGCCGGCCGCTTCGTCCGCGGCGCCCGCAGCGTTCATCGCCTCGAAGCCGTCCTGGACGTCCCTGGCCAGAACGCTCTCCGTGTTCGCGGCCAAGTCGCCGAGATAGGTCGTGACACCTTTGGCGAGAGCCTTCGCGAGCTTGTCCTTGTAGGCGTCCGTCTGCAGCCGCGCATCCTCGGCGGCGACGTCCATGAAGCTGATCTCGGCGAGGATGCAGGCCGTGCCACTGAAGTGGCTGCTCGGCTTGAGCACCCCGAGGGCCAACGTCTTCACGCCGTTCGGTGCCGACTTGTTCCGGTCACTCAACCCCGTCGCCGCGACCATCGCGGCCTGTACGCCGCGGCACAGATCCGCGGACTTGCCCGAATGACTGGTATGGCAGAAGGTTTCGGTGCCTTGGGCAACCTGATTGAAGCCGTTGAAGTGGATCGAGACGAAGACCGGCGCCTTGATGCTCTTCGCGACGCCCGCACGCGCGCTCAAGCCGAGATTGATATCGGCGGTGCGCGTGAGCACCACGGTTTGGCCGCCCGCCTCCAGGGCTTTCTTGGTGCGCTGAGCGATGTCGAGCGTCGCGGTCTTCTCGAGCAATCCGCTCGGTCCCTTGGCGTGGTTCGGGTCGGAGCCGCCGATCTTGGTCTTGCCTCCGTGTCCGGGATCAAGCACGATGATCGCCACAGCACGCCTCCCATTGTTGCAACGCGCAAGAATTCGCGCGACTCGGCCGCCCGACGCACCAAATGAATCCGATGCCGATATTCTATTGTGGATGAAAATCGGCGCGGCAGTCAATCAGCGAATCGCCACCGGCCGCATCGTTTGCATTGCGGTTGAAAAAATTTTCAACCAAGACTATAAATAGACTGTAGATACGGTCCCGCCCGACGGGCCGCGACGAAATGTAAGGCACATTCTTTCTTCGAGAAATCCAATACAAATATCGAATTTTGGATCGATCTGACGTTCGACCCGATTATTTTCGGCCCCATTTGCACATATTACCGACCATCATGATTTCGCGCCGCGCGATTGGAAAACGGAGGTTTGGCCTTGGACGAAGCTGTCATCTCCGTAGGCCGCGCCAAGTTGGCGGAGCAGCCGGGCGGCAAAGCGCTGGCGAACCTGCCGAACGGTGCGCGCGTCACCGTGCGGGGCGGGCCGGCCGCCTGGGTCGAGGTCGAACATCAGGGCATGCTCGGTGTCGTTTCACGCCGCTCGCTCAGCTTCGTCGAGGTGGAGCACTCCGGGCTTGAAAGCGTCCCCGCGCGGCCGCCCATACCGCCGAAGGCAAAGCCAGCCGACATCAAGATCTCCGGCATCAAAGTCCTCGGTCCGGACGGGATACGCTTCGGCACCAAGTTCAAACTCGGCTTGTACAATTATGGTCTTACGAGTCTGCGGAACTTCTTCGAGCAAGATCCCGACGCCTTTCCGACCCTCTCTCCAAGCATCGCGCGCGTGATGCAGGCTGTGTCCGACAACGAGGGCAAGATCGAAGCGATCAACTCATGGGACGACGCGATTTTATCGTGCAGCATCTATCAATGGACGTCGGGAGTTGGAGTAGCTCAGGGCGAGCTGCCGTACGCTTTGAGCCTCCTCAAGGCCGATGCCCCCTCATCGTTCCAGACTTTCTTCGGCGATGAAGGCCTGGATGTGATGGTCGAAGCTGGCGCCGTGACTGGCTTCTTCGTGCTGGGCGGGGAAAGGCTTGATACCGCGGCGAAGAAGGCTGAGCTGCGCAGAAGTATCTGGGCTTACCGTTTCTGGAGAGCGGCGCACGATCGGGATGTCCGGCGAGCATATGTCAAGGCGGCGATCGCGCGCATCGGCCGGTTCTATCCGGTTAAAATCGCTGCGCTCGGCAACAGACCCATGTCCGACTACATCTCGTCGGAGGTCGGCGTTGCACAGCTTCTCGATCAGCATGTCAATCGACCAGGGCACCTTTCAAAGACCGTGGTCAACGCCGTCAAAGCTTATGTGGCTGAGAAGGGCGCTTCTAATCCCGCGCAATGGAGCGACAAGGACGAGCGTGCCATGCTGAAGCTCTACATTAAACAGCGCGGCAGGACAAATATGACTGACTCCGACAAGCGGGCCGCCCGAGTCAACTCGTACGTTGCATCAGGCCTGATATCGGACAAGCGCGGGAGCTTTCGATCTCAGTGAATTCACGTTGCTTGCTATTTTGATTTCAGTTTGCCTTTGTTGAACATGCGACGACTGAAGCATGGCGGCCGGCTACCGCATGGGTAGAAGATTTCAGAGGGTTTTTCCAAGCTGAGTGCCCGGTTTCAAGAGCGCCGGACAGAATTGTTCCGTCCGGTCGAGGGCGATGCCGCTGGCAGCGAGGGTCGGTGCCCCCTGCAAGCTGTCGGGCCGGCCGGCGCCGGTCAGCCTCACCACCGACATGACGTCGCCGCCAATGTCGAAGCCTGAGCGAGTCGTGATCTCTCCCGCGGAACCCTCAATGAAGCCGGCGCTGATGCGGCAAGTGCCAGACGTCGTCCATGTGCGGGTAGGCCGCCAGTCGCCGGTCCACCGCGAAGGCCACGACCGTCAGCAGGACCGGCAGGATGAAGACGATGGCCGGAGCGAGGGTCATGGCCGCGATCAACGCTGGCCGCCATAGGGCGAAGGGTAGACTGATCCTGCTCACCCGAGGCCGGCTCCTTGGCTATTACGGCGAAGGCCCGTCGGATGGACACGTGATCCAGGGCGCCGAGCTTCAGCCGGTTGACGCGGCCACGCCAGCCGAGGTGCTCCAGCACCTCCCAAGCAATCATCGAACCTTCGCGGCCGGGGTCGGTCGCGATGATCACGCGCTCGACACCGGTCAACGCCTGCTGGATCTTGGCGAGCTTCGGCGCATGCGACTCACCGGAGCGGTTTTGCCCGCAGGCAACTGGAATGGTGTCGAACACGATGGGCAGAGCGTCGAAGCGCCATGGCTTCCACTCCGGCCGAATGCTTCCCGGTTCTTCCGCGGTCAGCAGGTGCCCTTCGGCCGCCACACAGACGGTGCTCGGTTAGCGGAAGAAGCGCTGCAGCTGCCTCATCGCCGATGGCTTCTCGAAGAAGAACAGCGTGCGAGCTGTGGCTGGACAGTCATGAATGGCCTATCGGTCTCAAGCCGCCCGAGCTACAGCATCGGCGCGCAGCACGAAGGGCTGCACGAGAACGCGCCGGCCGCTGAAGTCGTGAACGCTGACACTCCACTGAGACCAATCTTCCTGGTCCTTGAGACTGCCCATCACCCCATTAGCAACCTCGGCGGCGCGATGGGGCAGGCGCTCGAGGCGACGGCCCCCCTACAGACGGCATCGAACACGCAGGCTGAGCCATTAGTCGCGTGAAAGCGGTAGCGGGCCGTGGTGTGCAGATGCCCTTCGCGGCAGCATCAGAGAACGCATAGGTTCGCGTTATGTTCTATATGAGGACATAGAGCGGCAAAGAGCAAGGCGGTCCGTCGCCCGGTGGTGCCATGCCAGCGAGGTCAGAGGGCTAGTGCTCATAATTGCAATGATGCGGTTTGGCGGAGGCGTGCGGTATCCGGGTGTCTGTGCGAGGTCTGAGGCGCACCTTCATCACCGTAGTCAAGAGCTGCGCCCCCTATGCTTACACTCTGAGGGCGTTGGTCAACCACAGTCAGGTCCACCTTCGCCTCCGGAATAGACATCCAAACCAGTACGGCCGAAGGTCCGCAGGGACTACGATTCGAGGCCCAAGGATATAGGGCAAGACGATGCCGGGACAGAACGCAAGTCCATCCAGAATAGGGGTTCAGTCTGGGACTTCGTCGGATTGGTCGGGGCCGGAAGATTGCCATTCAGGCAGTATAATGGCTCTGTCATAGCACGGACTGCCTGTCTGCCATCTCCATCGGATGTCCAAGCAGAGCGGTACCGGCGCAGTCCAACTCCGTTGCGGCCCCTGAGCGCCGGCAAAACGCATTCGCGCTTCAGCCGCTGCGAGCGGATCGGCTAAGCTGCTGTGGTAATTGGAGGCGGCCCACTTTCCGGAGAGGAGTGTCCTCCGCCTTCGGAGGGCAACGCTCTATCCAGCTGAGCTACGGGTGCTGACCATGGCTCGTGAGTAGCCCAACTGGGCAGCGGACGCAACGGCGCTGTGCGGGGTGATGAAATGCCCTGATTGCTCAAAGGGATAGTGACGCGCCCCTCCTCAGACAAAGGTCATACGTTCGAATCGTGCCGGGTGCGCCAGGAAGCGGTGGAGGAGCCGCTCAAGCGCCGGCAATGTGTCCGCATATGCGGACGGCGTGCGGCGTGGTTGAGGCGCATGTGCCGCGCGTGCGCTGTCAGCAGCCTTCTACGAAGAGCACTAGCCCGACGCCTCAGCTTGTCCAGCGACCAGCGGAGTGGGTCGATCCAGGCATTCGACCGAAGCGCTCGGGCGCTGCATTCAGTGCGTCGCGCAGTTCACCAACTTGGCGCGATCCCGCTCGCTGCGTCGTCCACTTCTGCGGAAGGGTGTAGAAGGACCAGCCGTCGGAGAGCTTGAGTCCATTCCAAGACCGGCCTCCACTCCCAGAACCCGACCGGCGCCAAGCCGCAGCCCGGGATACGCTCGATGCATCGCATGGGGTGCCAATTGGGAGTTCGCGGCCAAGCAAAGCAAGCGTTGAACCCACCTCACGCGCGGGCCATCGGAAGTTCGTCGATGCGGGTTGTGTAGCACGCGGCCCTCATCTCGAATTTCGTGCTCCATGTACCACGGATGCGCCGTGGGTGTTGCCGCGGCGTGGGCGCCCTCTGCCCGAGGATGCCGCACATGCTCAGGCAAACGGCAGCAGCACAGCGATGTTGCCTAAAATTCTTGCCGGACGCTGATTGACGCCCTGCGACGCCATCGACAATGATGGCCTGTCAGCAGTATCGCTGAACAAATCCCTGAAAATTTAGCGCTTGGGCGCAGGCAAAAACCTGCACCAAATCCAATTACGTCGCAGCGATGATTTCGCTGCGATCCTTGGAGCTCGCCCGTACTATGAAAACCGACCCGATTACAGTTGCCTGCATCCAGATGGCGCCGCTCATCGGCGCTACGGACGTTAATGTCGCGCGCTCGCTCGATCTCATCGGGCAGGCGGCGGACGGCGGCGCCTCGCTTGTCGTGCTGCCTGAGCTCGCCAACACGGGCTACGTCTTCGAAACGCGAGAAGAGGCCTTTGCCTTGGCCGAGACCGTTCCCGACGGTCCGGCCTGCCGGGCCTGGGCAAAGATCGCCGCCGAACGGGGCATTCACATCGTCGCCGGCATGACCGAACGCGAAGGCGGCTCGCTCTACAATAGTGCAGTGGTGATCGGCCCGGAAGGCTATATTGGCACCTACCGGAAGATGCATCTCTGGGACAACGAAAACCTCTACTTCGAACCCGGTGATAAAGGCCTGCCGGTGTTCAGCACTGCCCTCGGGGTGATCGGCGTCGCCATCTGCTACGATGGCTGGTTTCCTGAAACCTACCGGCTCCTGGCCCTGCAGGGGGCGGACATCGTCTGTGTGCCCACCAACTGGGTGCCAATCCCCGGTCAGGTCGCGGGCCGCGAGGCGATGGCCAACATCCTCGCCATGGCCGCCGCCCATACCAATTCCCTGTTCGTCGCATGCGCCGACCGCGTCGGTACGGAGCGCGGGCAAGCGTTTCTGGGTCAGAGCCTCATCGTCAGCCATACGGGCTGGCCCGTCGCCGGCCCCGCAAGCCATACGGACGAGGAGATCGTGATCGCCGAGATCGATCTCAGCGCCGCGCGCCAAGACCGCCGCTGGAACCAGTTTAACGAAGTTCTGCGCGATCGACGCACCGACGTCTACGGCGAAATGCTTGGCTCCGACCTTCCGCGTCGAGCGTCCTGACCGCCGCCCCTCCCGCCGTGATCACAGATACACCTTCCATCCTCGGAGAATATCCATGTCCCGCATCGCATCACTGACAGTCGGCGTCTTTACCTTAGGCCTCCTCGCCGGCTCAGCGCTTGCGGCTGGCGACACCATCACCATCGGAATTCCAGTCGGACTATCGGGCGCCAACTCGGTGGTCGCACCGTCCGTCGTGCAGGCCTCCGAACTGGCCGTCGATGAAATCAATGCAAAGGGTGGTATCCTCGGCAAGAAGGTCGTGCTCGAAGTTGCCGACGATGCCTCCGGCGCCGCGGGTGCGCAGAAGGCCTACGACCTGCTCATCTTCAAGAAGAAGGTCGATGCCATTGTCGCGATGGAAACGTCGGCAGCGCGCAATGCCGGCCTGCCGATCGTCAACCGCGGAAAGATCCCGTACATCTATACATCTTTCTACGAAGGCCGGTCCTGCAATCCTTACATGTACATCAACGCCTGGGTTCCCGAGCAGCAGGTCGCCCCGATCGTCGATTACTTCAACAAGCAGGGCGCCAAGACATTTTTCCTGATCGGCTCCGACTATGCCTTCGGCCGCGGCATGCTGGCGTTCACGAAGGAGTATATCGAGAAGAACGGCGGTAAGGTCGTTGGCGACGAGTATGCGCCGATGGATGCCACGGACTGGACCGCGGTTCTCGCCAAGGTGAAGGCCGTCAATCCGGACGCCATCATCACCTCGACTGCCGGCGGCGCGCCCAACGTGACGCTGACGAAGCAGTTGCGTGCCGCAGGCATCAAGGTGCTTTACGGCAACCTCGCCGTCGATGAGGGCACCGCCAGGAGCATGGGCGCGGATGCAGAGGGCATCTACATCGCCGGATCCTACTTCACCAACATCGATACGCCGGCCAACAAGAGCTTCTTGGCGGCCGTGGAGAAGAAATTCGGCAACGACCTGAAAACACCCAACGAACTCTCGGTGCCGCAATATGAGGCGATCCTCGCCTACAAGGCCGCGGTGGAGAAGGCCGGAACGACCGAGGCCGTCAAGGTGGTACCGGCGCTGGCCGAGGTGAGCGTAGAGGGCCCCCGCGGCACCATCGCCATGAGCAAGCAGCGTCACGCGCCGCTGACGATGTATCTCGGCCAAGTGAAGGCCGACGGCTCTGTGTCGATAATCTCGTCATTCAAGGATGTCGATCCGGGCGAGCAGTGCCCGAAGCTGAAGTGAGCCGCTGAGGCGGCTTCGCGGCCGTCGCCGATGCCTGGGCGATGGCCGCTCAACGCTCGGTCTTCCGAAGGACTTCGCATGATTGCCCAGACACTGGACATCGTGACGACCGCCGCCATCCTCTACGCGGTGGCGACAGGGCTTCTGCTCGTGTTCGGCGTCATGAAGATTATCAACTTCGCCCATGGCGGACTGATGACGCTTGGCGGCTATGCCGCACTCATCACCACCCAGGCGGGCCTCAATCCCTGGCTCGCGATTCCGATTGCAGCCCTGTTCGGGGCCGTCGCCGGCATGGCCATCGAGCGCCTCGTGGTGCGCCCGCTCTACACGCGCCCTCTCGACGCGATCCTCGCCACCTGGGGGCTGTCGATCATCATCGGACAGCTCATTACGATCCTTTTCGGCCGCGGCGTGCATTTCGCCCAGTCGCCGCTGAGCGGCACGCTCGACGTGCTCGGCGAGAGTTACTCAGCCTACCGCCTCGCCCTCGTCGGCATCGCCGCCGCGCTCGGTATCGGCCTCACTGCGCTTCTGCAGGGAACCCGGCTTGGGCTCGAGACCCGCGCCGTCATCATGAACGAGGATCTCGCGCGTGGGCTCGGCATCAACAGCGGCCTAGTCCGCTTCGCCACCTTCACGCTCGGCTCGGCGCTCGCAGGCGCGGCGGGCGCACTCATCACTCCGCTGTCCAGTGTCGATCCGGCCATGGGCGTCCCGTGGCTGGTGAGTGCCTTCATGCTGGTGCTCGTCTCCGGTGCCTCGCTCCTCAGCCTGCTCGCCGCCTGCATCGTCCTCGGCGGCGCCCAGGTTCTCGTCGCCACCCATTTCAGCCCGGTCCTCGGAGGGCTCACCATCGCCGTGCTCGCCGCCATCATCCTGCGTGTCCGTCCCCAGGGGTTCGCCCGTGACTGAAGCGCGCCGGCTCTCCCTGATCCTGCTCGTCGCGCTCGCGGCCCTCGTGGCGGTGGCCGTCGGTCCCTTCCTGCTCGACACCTATTCGGTGAACGTGCTCACCCGCTCGCTCCTCTACGCGGCGGTGGCTCTGACCGTGGACCTGCTGTGGGGCTTCCTCGGCATCCTCACCTTCGGTCAGTCGGTGTTCTTCGCCTGCGGCGCCTACGCCGCCGGGCTCGTCTTCACCCACATGGACTTCTCCGGCTCCAACGCGCTCGTGGCGCTGGGGCTGGGCGTCGGCGGCGCCCTCCTCACCGCTGCCATCGTTGGCTGGCTCGCCTTCTGGCACGGAGCATCCGCGCTCTACGCGTCGGTCATCACGCTGGTCCTGCCGATCGTGGCGACGCAGCTCCTCTATTCCGGCGGTACCTTCACCGGCTCGTCGAGCGGCCTGTCGGGATTCACGAGCTTCGATCTGTCGGTCGAGGCCTGGTTCTGGCTGGCCGGAAGCTTCCTCGTGGTCGTGACCACCCTCGCCTTCGTCTTCGTGAAGAGCGATGCGGGCCGGCTGCTGGTCGCCATTCGGGAAAACGAGCAGCGCTGCAAGTATCTCGGCCTCGACACCTCGCGGCTGAAGATCGTCGTCTATCTCGTCTGCGCCGTCGTCGCCGCCCTCGCCGGTTACCTCTATGCCGGCTACGCGATGGTCGTGGCGCCGGAACTGGCGAGCTTCGTCTTCGGCACGGAACTCGTCATCTGGACGGCGCTCGGCGGGCGCGGCACGCTGCTCGGCCCGGTGTTCGGGGCGCTGATCGTCGATTATGAGAGCGCGCAGCTATCGGGCAGCTATCCCTTCGTCTGGCAGCTCATCATCGGCGTGGTCTTCGTGCTGGTGATCGTCGCCTTCCCGCGCGGACTGCTTCCGGTCGTCTTCGACATTCCGCGCCGGCTGCTGGGATGGTTGCGTCCGCGCGCGGCCCGGGCCGCGGTGACGCTGTCGACTCTCGACCTGGCCGAGACGCAGGGCGTCGAGCCCGGCAACGGGCCGGCGCTCGCGGTGTCCGGCGTCGCCAAGCGCTTCGGCAGCCTCACCGTGCTGGACGCGATCGACTTCGAAGCCCGCGCCGGCGAACTCGTCAGCCTCGTCGGCCCGAACGGGGCCGGCAAGACGACCCTCATGCGCTGCATCGCCGATGGTGCCGAGCGCTCGGCCGGCGCGATCGTTGTCAACGGCTACGACATCGGCCGCAAACCGCCGGAAGCCTGCGTCGCGCTCGGGGTCGGCCGCAAGTTCCAGATGGCGAACGTGTTCGAGACGCTGACCGTCGCCGAATGCCTGCAGATCGCCCGCGCGCGCCACGCCCGTCCCTCGCTCTGGCGCCGCGCGCGCGACCTGCCGCTTCCGAAGGCCGCCATGCACGTCATCGCAACCACCGGCCTCGACAGGCAGCTCGCCACGCCGGCCCACCTGCTCTCCCACGGGATGAAGCAGGCGCTGGAACTCTCCATGGTGCTGGCGCTGGAGCCACGGGTGCTGCTTCTCGACGAGCCCACCGCCGGCCTCACCAAGACCGAGCGCATGCAGATCGGATCCATTCTGATCGATCTTACCCGGAAACAGGGCCTCTGCGTGCTGCTGGTGGAGCACGACCTCGACTTCGTGCGTGAGATCTCCTCGCGCGTCATCGTGCTGCATCAGGGCCGCATCGTGCTCGACGGCTCCGTGGAGGATGTAGTGGCCTCCGAACTCGTCAAGCAGGTCTATGCCGGGTCCGGCCATGCCGGCATTGCCCATGAGACGGCGTCGCCAGACCGGGGATCAGCCGAGGCCGTCTCGTCAGCCAAGCGGGAGATGCCGGTATGAGCACTATGCTCGAGGCTGCGCTGAACGTACGGGGCCTCTCCAGCGGCTATGCCGGAGCCGTCGTCGTGCGCGAGGTCAACCTGTCGATCGCACCGGGCGAGATTCTCGCCGTGCTCGGAAAGAACGGCATGGGCAAATCCACGTTGCTCAAGGCGGTGATGGGCTTCCTGCCGAAGATGTCGGGCAGCGTGAGCCTCGGCGGCAGCGAAGTGACCCGCCTGTCCCCTCATCGCGTCGCACGGCTCGGCGTCGGCTACGTCGCGCAGGAGAAGGCGCTGTTCCAGGACATGACGGTCGAGGAGAATTTGCGCCTCGCCGTGCGCCGTCCGGATTTCGAGGCGGCGCTTGCGGAGGTGGAAGCCTCGTTCCCCTTCCTGCTCCAGCGCCTCAAGCAGCGGGCCGGCACCCTGTCCGGCGGCGAGCAGAAGATGCTGCTCATGGCCCGTTCGCTGGCGACGGGGGCCAAGCTGCTGCTCGTCGATGAGATCACCGAAGGCCTGCAGCCCTCCGTCATCGACCGGCTGGCGGGGGTGATCCGCAGCGCGCGCGAGCGGCACGGCACCACCATGCTGCTGGTCGAGCAGCATCTGCCCTTCGCACTGGCCGTAGCCGACTGCTGGGCAGTGCTCGACCGCGGCGAGGTCGCCGAGACCGGCATGGCGTCCGAGCCGGACGCGGGCCGGCGTGTCCTGAAGCATATGAGCGTGTGACGGGGGCGCCCATGTACCTGACTGCCAGAGAGCAGGAGCGGCTGCTAGTCTTCCTCGCGGCCCAGCTCGCCCGCCGCCGCCGGGACAGCGGCCTGCGCCTTAACATGCCGGAGGCACGGGCTCTCATCGCGGATGCGGTGTTCGAAGGGGCACGGCACGGACAATCCGTGTCCGAGCTCATGTCGGTCGGACGCTCGGTGTTAGCGGAATCCGACGTGCTCGAGGGGGTTGCCGAACTCATCGACACGCTGATGGTCGAACCCTTCCTGCCGGACGGCCAGAAGCTCGTCTGCGTGCACGATCCGATTGCGGTCGACGGCACGGCGGTTTCCGACGCCTTCGCCAATAGATGGCAGCTCGCCGAAGGCGAGATAGCGATTAACCGGGATCGACCGAGCTTTTCGACACTCGTGAGAAGCCACGGCGATCGGCCGATCCAGGTCGGATCCCACTTCCACTTCTTCGAGGCCAATCGGGCGCTGGAGTTCGATCGGCGCCAAGCCTTCGGCTTCCGGCTCGACATCCCCGCCGGGACGACGATCCGCTTCGAGCCCGGCGACGAGAAGACAGCCGATCTCGTGGCGATCGGCGGCCGCCGGGAGGTCCATGGGCTCAACCGGCTGACCGAAGGCCGGCTCGACGACCCGGCCATCCGCGAGCGGGCCTTCGCCCGCGCGGCGGCGCAGGGCTTCCGGGGGATCTGAGATGGTGCAATCACTGCCCCGGCGCCACTACCTCGAACTCTACGGTCCGACGCTCGGGGATCGCGTCCGGCTGGGCGATACCGCGCTGTGGGCGCAGGTCGAGGCCGACCTCACGCATTACGGCGACGAACTCGTGTTCGGCGCGGGCAAGACCATGCGGGTCGGCACCGGCTGCGACGGCGCGCTGACCGCCGCCGACGGCATCCTCGACCTCGTCATCACCAATGCACTGATCATCGACGCCGTCGCCGGGGTGATCAAGGCCGATATCGGGATCAAGGACGGCCGGATCGTCGGCATCGGCAAGGCCGGTGATCCGAGCATCATGGACGGCGTCTCGCCGGATCTGATTGTCGGCGTGAACACCGACGTACGGGCGGCCGAGGGGCTGATCGTGACGGCGGGCGGGATCGATTGCCACGTCCACTTTATCGATCCCGGCCAGTGCCAGGAGGCGCTGTCGGCCGGCGTGACGACGCTGATGGGCGGCGGCCTCGGCCCGACGACCGTGCCCATCGCCTCGACGGGGACCGTCAATCTCGGGCTGATGCTGCAGGCTTCCGAAGCCTTTCCCCTGAATTTCGGGTTCTTCGGCAAGGCGGCCTCGGACACCGCCGCGCCGCTGCTCGAACAGCTCGCGGCGGGAGCGGCGGGCCTCAAGATCCACGAAGACTGGGGCGCGACGACCGCGGCCATCGGCAGCGCCCTTGAGGCTGCCGACCTGGGCCATGCGCAGATACAGCTCCACACCGACACCCTCAACGAGTTCGGCTTCCTCGAAGACAGCCTCGAAGCCATCGCGGGGCGGACCATCCACGCCTACCACGTCGAGGGCGCGGGCGGCGGGCACGCTCCGGACATCATCCGCGTCTGCTCGCATCCGAACGTGCTGCCCTCCTCGACCAATCCGACGAACCCGTTCACCGTCAATACGTTCGATGAACACTTCGACATGGCTATGACCAGCCACCACCTGAACCCGCGGGTGGCAGAGGATGTGGCCTTCGCCGAATCCCGGATCCGGAAGGAGACGATCGGCGCGGAGGACATCCTCCACGACATCGGCGCCATCAGCGCGCTCGGCTCGGACTCGCAGGGCATGGGTCGCATCGGCGAGACGATCGCCCGGACATGGCAGCTCGCCTCGATCATGCGGCAGACGCGCGGTCCCCTGCCCGAGGACATGGGAAGCGGCAACGATAACCTGAGGATCAAGCGCTACATCGCCAAGTACACTATCAACCCGGCCAAGATTTTCGGCATCGATCACGAGATCGGCTCGATCGAGCGCGGCAAGCTCGCCGATCTGGTCTTCTGGAAGCCGGCGCTGTTCGGCGTGAAGCCCGAGCTGGTTCTCAAATCCGGCTTTCCGGCCTGGGCGGTGACGGGTGAGGCGAACGCTTCCCTGATGGTGTGCGAGCCGCTGCTCTACCGGCCGCAATGGGGAAGCTTTGGCCGCGCGGCGCGAAGCCTCTCCGTCCGGTTCGTCAGCCCACTGGCGCTGGAGGCGGATCTGCCGCGACGCCTCGGGCTCGAATCCCAATGCGTCGCGACGCGCTCGACCCGCGGCCTGACCAAGCACGACATGGTCCTTAACGACGCGCTTCCCGACATCGCGGTCGATGCGGACACCTACCGCGTCTCCATTGACGGCGAAGCCTGCCTATCCGCGCCCGTCGGGACCGTCCCCCTCGGCTCCCTGTACATGATGAAATGACCATGAAGCGCCAAGCGATCCGCATCGGCATCGGCGGCCCGGTCGGCAGCGGCAAGACCCGTCTCGTCGAGAGGCTGCTCCCGCTGATCGAGCGCGCCGGACTGAAGGTGGCGGTGATCACAAACGACTTGGTCACGCTGGAGGATGCAGAACGCCTCCAGATGGGTGGACTGATCGATCCGCGCCTCGTCATCGGCGTGGAGACCGGCGCCTGTCCGCATACGGCGATCCGCGAGGATCCCTCGGTGAACATCGAGGCGGCCGACCGGCTCGAACGCGAGAATGCGCTCGACCTCATCTTGATCGAGAGCGGAGGCGACAATCTTGCCTCCTCCTTCTCCCGCGAACTGGTCGATTACTGGATCTTCGTCATCGATTGCGGCGCGGGCGACGACATCCCGCGCAAGCGTGGCCTGGGATGCCTGCAGGCCGACCTTCTGGTGATCAACAAGATCGACATCGCCGACCATGTGGATGCCGATCTCGGCCGCATCCGCACGGATGTCGCCGCGATCCGGCCCGACAAGCCGAGCCTCTTCACCAATCTGAGGGCCCCACAAGGCGCCGAGAGCGTCTTTGCCCATCTCCGCCGCGCGCTGCTGCTCCACGAAAGCGCATGATGAGCGAGGCGGTCCCTGGCGGCTCGCTCTATCTCGACTTCGCGTGCGCCGCCTCCGGCGTCACCGAACTCATCGGGCGCAGCCAGCGCTTTCCCCTGCACGTCACCTCCGCGCTCCGCCTCGATCCGGCAGCGCCGAACATGGCGTTCGTCTACCTTCAGAACCCCAGCGGCGGCGTCTTCGAGGGCGATCGGCTGGTGATCGATCTGCACCTGCGCCGCGACGCATCGGTTCACGTCTCCACGCCCTCCGCGACCAAGATCTTCGGCGCCGAGAGCGGCGTGAGCGCGCGCCAGCGGACGACGATTGACATGCAGGCGGGCGCCTATCTCGAATATGTCCCTGACCCGCTCATCCCGCTGAGACGGGCCTGTTACGAGCAGCACACGCTGCTTCGGATGGCGACGGGCGCCCGCGCGATCCTGACGGAGATCGTTGCCTGCGGGCGCTTCGCGTCCGGCGAGGCCTTCGCCTATTCGCGGCTCCACGTCCGGACCGAGGTCGAGATCGACGGCGTTCCGACCTGCCGGGACGCCTTCGAACTCACGCCGCAGACAATGCCGCTGGCCGGGCCCGGCCTGTTCGGCGAACATCGGTTCGTCGCGACCGTGCTGGTGCTGTGCCCCGGCACGCTCCCGGCCGGATTAGACGGGCGCATCGACGATGCGGTCCGCTCCCTCGGCGACGTCGATGGGGCCGCGTCACTTCTGCCGAAGAGGAGCGGTGTGATCGTTCGGGCTCTGGCCGCCACCCCGTCGGCAGCGCGCAGCGGCGTCAATCGCGCCTGGGAAGAGGCGCGGCGATCCCTGCTGGGCCACCCCCTTCCCCCGATCCGGAAATGAGGAACACCCATGTGGCAGGTCAAAGCCGTCATCGGTCACGTTGATGCCCCCGGCTTCGGCGACCGCATGCGGGAACGGGTGCGGCTCGATGCCGACACGGCCACGCGGCGGCGCCAGCTCGTCGTCTCGGAAGCTGGAAACGAGGTCGCCATCGACCTTCCGCACGGAGTTTATTTGAGGCACGGGGCGGTGCTTGGTGACGACGGCCGCACGGTCTTGGTCGTGGAGCGCAAGCCGCAGCGGGTCATGGCCATCCGCTTGGCTTTCCGCGACCCGTTCGAACTGATCGCCGCGGCAGCTCGGATCGGCCATTGCTTCGGCAATCAGCACGCGCCGATCGAGGTGGCCGGCGGGACGATCTTCGTGCCGGTCACGACCTCGCCGACGGTCATGGCTGCCGCGCTCGAGCGGCTCGGCCTCGAAGAGGTAGCGTTCGGCTTCGAGGACATCCCTCTCGGGCTCGATCGCCCACTGTCGGGCGGACATGCGCACTGATCCGCCAGCCTCGCTGCGGCAGTTGCTCGCCATGATGCAGCTCTCGGATGGGGGCTTGCCGATCGGCCGCTTCGCGCATTCGGGCGGCCTGGAATCCTGGTTCCAGGGCCGGAGCCGCGTGGACGAGGAGGAGCTCGCAGGCTGGATTGAGGCGAGCCTGCGGTTCGGCGCGGCGCGGACGGACGGCATCGCCACGGCCGAGGCGCACCGCGCCGCGGCCCAAGGTGACCTCGCCGGCCTCCACGCCATCGATGTCGCACTCGGCACCTACAAGCTGAGCGAGGCGGCGCGGCGGGGCTCGACCGCCTGCGGTCGCCAGCTCGCCGCGCTCGCGCCCCAGTTGTTCGACGACGCACGCGTGACCGAGTTCTGCGCCGCCGTACGGGCCGACCGGTCCCCGGGCCACCTCGCAGTGGTGGCCGGGGCGGTGGCGGCGGCCGCGACATTAACCAGCGAGCAGGCGGTTCTGATGGAGGCGCGGGGCGTCGTCAGCATGCATCTGTCCGCGGCGGTCAGGCTGGGGCGCCTGACCGCGACGCGGGCGCAGCTGGTCCAGCGCAGGCTGGAGCCGGCGGTCATCGCCGCTGCCGAGGAGGCGCTCGGTGGCAGCCTCGGCTCCATGAGCGCCAGCGCCTTCGAGATCGAGATCGCGATGATGACCGGCCGCCGCCTCGACGGACGGATGTTCGCCACGTGACGCGCTCAGCTCTTCCGGTGCATCTCGATGGCCGCAACGGTTTTTCCCGCGAGGATGTCGCCCGCGAGGCTGGCGGCGGTCACGCGTCCGGCCATGGCGGCGCGACGGATCGCCTGATGGCAGGTCTCGAGCGTTCCGAAGCCCGATGCGGCGAGGGCTTCGGCGGCGCGGTCGATCAAACGTCGCGAGCGCAGCGTTTCCTCGAGCCGATCGGTCTTCGCCTTCTGCCTCTGTCCGAAGCGGTGCAACGAGCGCGTGAGCAGCAGCGTCGACAGGATGCCGAAGGCCCGGATGGGCTTGGTGACGATGCCGTGGGCATTCGAATCCAGCAGGCTCCGGACGATGATCGGACTCTCGTATTCCAAGATCGCGATCAGCGGCACCTCGGGCCAGTCGGGAAGCGCCGCACCGGTCTCGGAGAGGAGGCAGAGCGCGATGTCGGTCTCGCGGGCGGGTCGCGACGGGATCGGCCAGTCGGCGTAGACGGTGCAGCCGATGCGCCGGATGTGCAGCATCAGCTCGTCGCGGTCGGCGTCGGCCGGATGGAAGACCGCCACCCGCAGCGACCGCAATTCCCGGATCATGGTTTGGGAAAACGTCATCGTGGCGGCTCATACGCTGGGCGCGGGCGCGTCGAAATAGATGAGGTACGGATCGGGTTTGACTGGCTCCGGCGCCTCCTCGACGATCCGGAAGCCGCCGCGCCCGGTGCTCACCCCGATGCGGGGCCGGACATAGGTGTGGCTGTTGTCCGGATCGACGGTGATCAGCCCCTGCGGCGCCAGGTAGTGCTGCCCGAGGACGGCCGCTCGGATCCGCTCCGGGTCGGTCGTTCCGGCATCGGCGAGCGCCTTGGCGAAGAGATGGACGCTCGCGTAGGCCGCCTCCGCGGGCGCATCCGCCGGCCGCTCCGCGCCGAAGCGCGCGCGATACCGCGCCAGGAAGCGTGTGTTCTCCACGGTCGCCAGCGACTCGAAATAGGAGCCGCAGACGAAGTGGCCCGCGGCCACCGGTCTCCGTGTGGCGCGCAGATGCACCTCGCTGGTCGTCAGCGCCGCGATCGGCATGTGGCAGGCATCGAGTCCTGCGGCGCTGTAGGCGTCGTAGAGGTGGGACGTGGCCGGTCCCACCACCGTGGAGAAGATGACGTCGGGCCCGGCTTTCACGGCACGTGCCAGAACCTCGGCGTAGGTTTCGTATCCGGCGCTCAGGGGAATGTAGTGCTCGCCGAGCACGGCGCCGCCCGCCTCCTCGACAATATCGCGGATCACGCGGTTGGACTCCCGGGGGAAGAGGTAGTCCGAACCGATCAGGGCAAAGCGCCTTCCCACATGCCGGAAGAGATAGGTGGCGAGGGGGAGGTGCGTCTGATTGATGGTCGGTCCCGTATAGATGACGTTTGGGGAATACTCGAAGCCTTCGTAGACGACGGAATACCAGAGCAAGCCGCCGCGGCGCTCGATCCAGGGAAGGACGGCCTTCCGGCTGAACGAGGACGAGCAGCCGAAGATGTTCGTTGCCCCTTCTTCGAGGATGAGGCCGGCGGCCAGGCGGGCATAGGCGGCCGGGTCGGAAGCCGGGTCTTTGACGATCGGCAGGATCGGCCGCCCTCGAACCCCGCCCGCATCGTTGATCTCGTCGATGGCCAGCAACGTACCCTGTAACTGCGAGATCTCGGACGCCGACGTCATGCCGGATCGGGAAAAGAGCACACCGACCTGCCAACCTTCCACTTCGATCCCCTCTCAGTTCACTCGGCGCCGCCCTCGGCCGCGACCGTGTCCAGCTGGCCCCACCCGGCTCTTACATCGTTTGGGCCAAGCACAGAAAGACAATGAAAGCACAAGACATGTCGCACGGGACCGGCACGCTCAACATCGCCCTCGATTGGGAGGTCGACGCGATCGATCCTCCCTGCTCTTTCGGTGGCTGGAATACTGGCCGCGTCGTCCAACAAATCTTCGAAAGCCTCGTCGAGGACGATCTTGAGGACGACACATCGCCCACCACGCAGCTCGTTCCTGCACTGGCCGAGCGCGTGACGGTCTCGGACGACGGTTGCACCTATCGTTTCGCGTTGCGCGAAGGCGTGCGCTTCCACGATGGTGCCGTCTTCGATGCGCAAGCCGTGCGCCTGAACTTTGCCAGGATGTGCGACCCCGCAAGTCCCGTCTATTCGCCGGTCGCCGCAAACTACAACCGGATCGGCGTCGAATGGCTCGAGGCGATCACCGAGGTCGATCCGCTCACCGTCGAGATCAGGCTCAGCAAGCCGTTCCCCGACTTCCTCCGTTACATGACGCAGGAGGATGCGCCAGGAGCGCAGGTCTTCGTCAGCCCCGACGCGCTGAGGCGATCCGGACCGGATCTATCGGATCGTGCGCCAGGGACCGGTCCCTTCCTTTTCGAGGAGCGATTCCAAACGCCCCGCGGAAGCGGGGTGACGCTTCGCCGGAACGAGGCCTATTGGGGTGAGCCGGCGAAACTCGAAACGCTCCGCTTCCTTCCCTACCCCGACGCGTCGGAACGCTTGGCTGCTCTACTCGACGGGACGGTTGATCTCGCTTACGGCCTCGACGGTGCGGATCTCGCGGACCTGCGCCGACGTGGGTTCGTCGTGCATTCTGGCAGCGTCCCCTACATCTGGTATCTGATCTTCAACATGAACGATCCGGTGCTCGCGGATCGTCGCGTGCGGCAAGCTATCGCCCATGCCTTTGACCGCGAAACGCTGAGCAACGACGTCTTCCGAAGGCAGACGCAACCGGCCAATGGGGCTCTGCCGCCGGCATCGCCCGCTTACGATCCACACTACGCCGATCCATATTCGCACGACCCGGACCGCGCGCGCGACCTCCTCTCCCAGGCCTCGCTGCCCGACGACTGGGTCCTGCGGGTCATGTTCGCAACGGCCGGTTCCGCGCAGCTCCAACCGCCCGCGATCATCTGGCACCTCGCCAAAGACCTCGCGAAGGTGGGGATTAGGGTGGAGCAATGCGCGCACGACGACTGGGTCAAATACTGCAAAACCTGGCAGAACGGTATGTCGCCGGATATCGGGATGTCCGAAATGAGCTGGGGCATGTCGTGCGACGTCTGGCTCGATCAGATCCTTCACTCGCGGAACGCTTCCCCCCACGGCGTCAATGCCGGGCACTGCAGGATCGACGAATTGGACGCGCTGCTCGATCAGGCACGGCATGAACGCGATGAGACGCTGCGCACGAAGCTCTATCGAGCGGCGAACGAGGTGGTGATGCGCGACTTGCCGGTCCTGCCCGTTCTCACAGTCAATCGCGGAACAGTAGTGCACAGTTCTCGCGTCGCCAATTTTCGTTACGCTCGCCAGAACTGGCATGCCTTCCGCAACGTAAGTCTTTCAGGAGCATGATGCCCAGCATTGCTGTGCCCGCCCCAGTGCGGCCTGACCTCAAAACAGTGGGGGTCCGCCGCCGATCGAGAGAACCGTGAAGCGCTTGGCCACTCGCGTGGCGGCAACAACTCCGGGGCTTGCGTGATCGCCGCCAGCGCGCGTCCCGTGCTCGCCGTCCTGATCGCGCTGGCGCCGAGGCCATCGCCTGATCGGCGCCTCCATAGTGCACCGCTTCGCCTGTCCTGGCACGCTGATGCGATCGAGGGAGGCGGACGGGCCGCTTTCCTGCTACAAGACCTGCCAAGTCGTCCTATTCGGGAACGAGCGTGCGAGACAGATGAAGGATATCGCCTCTCTCGCGCAGTACGCGCACCACGTTCTGGAAGATGCGGACATCGCGGGCCTGCCCAATCGGTACCGGGGCAAGGTCCGCGACAACTACGATCTGGCGGACGGCCGCCGGATCCTCATCACTACGGATCGGATCAGCGCCTTCGATCGCCCGCTCGCCGCCATTCCCTTCAAGGGGCAGGTGCTGACGCAGACCGCGCGCTACTGGTTCGAGCGGACCGCCGACATCTGTCCAAACCACGTCTTGGCCTATCCGGACCCGAACGTCGTCGTCGGGCGCCGTCTCGACATCCTGCCGGTCGAGATCGTGGTGCGGGGCTACCTGGCGGGGACGACCTCCACCTCGATCCTGACCCGCTATCAACGCGGCGCGCGCGAGATGTACGGCCATCGCTTTCCTGAAGGGATGCGCGCGCACGAGCGTCTGGCGGAGGCGGTCATCACGCCGACGACGAAGGCCGCGGACGGGGGACATGACGAACCGCTCAGCGAGGCGGCGATCCTCGACCAGGGCTTGCTGACCGCCGAGCAGTGGCAGGCCGTCTCCGAGGCGGCCCTGGCGCTGTTCGCCCGCGGACAGGCGCTCGCCACCGAACGTGGCCTCATCCTCGCCGACACGAAGTACGAGTTCGGGACCGACGCGGATGGACGGATCGTGCTCGCCGACGAGATCCATACACCGGACAGCAGCCGCTACTGGTTCGCGGAAAGCTACCCTGAACGGCTTGCGGCCGGGACGGCGCCCGAGAGCTTCGACAAGGACTACATTCGCAACTGGGTCGTGGCGCGCTGCGATCCCTACCGCGATCCGATTCCGGAAATCCCGCCCGAGGTCGTGCTCGGGGCCGCTTCCGTCTACATCCGCGCCTACGAAACCATCACGCAAGAGACGTTCGTCCTGCCCGATCCGGCCGAGGTGCCGCTCGAACGCATCCAGCGCAATCTCGCGACCTACTTGGATGACGGTACCGCGGAAAGGCACAACTAGGCTTTGCCGTTCTTGCACGCTGCGCTGGCGCGCACCGGCGGGTGCCACCGCGGCGGCAGTGATAGGCGGGCATCGAGGCGAGCGTCCTCCATGAGGGCTTCACCGCAGTCTCTCGGCTAAGCCGGTGGACCTCGCCCGCGGGATCGCCAAAATCGCTTCAGAAGGGCCGTAGAGGCCCAGAGGTCTTCCCATGGGAACCTGGGAGGCAGAAGCCGATGCACGGGCTTCCTGAGTCTTCTAAAGCGATTGCAGAGGCATTCTACGTATAGAGGCAGCACAGCTTTTAGGTGAAGCCGGAAGTAGCGGCCGGAGATGCCAGCTCCTTTCGACACCTAAAACGCTGAGCCTGACGTATCATTGGGATTAGCCTACGGAAGAGCCGGAGAGGGTTACGCGCTGACTGTCACCGCTGCGCTGTTTTGTTAATTACGCTCTTTTTATCTAAGCTATATATATACAGCGCGGCGGTGACGGGCAGCGCGTGAACTCACTTCGCTCATCGCTGCCGGCCCAGGAGTTTTTCATTACGAGACAAATAGTTAAGCGGATCCGCAGCCTCGGCCGAAGATCACGCATGTTTCGTCACCGCATCACGGCTCCAACGCAAGTCACGCGTCGGGAGTCACCGCACTCGATCCCGGCCACGGGCCATCTGCGCCCTCGAGCTTGTGCAAGGCGGTCAGTACGTTCCGCGCGGTATGCCGGTCGATCGGTTGCTTGAGGGCCGCCGATAGCGTTGAGGCGAACTCTCTCGGCTCCGGTTCAAGCCACAACTCCTCTCGCATTCCCAACACGATGATGCGTGCCGCCAACAAACGGTGCCGGTGGCGGCGGTGTTGGCGCTGGCGAGCTCCGTCTATTTTGAGCCACGTCGCGAGTGCCAGGGCCTCCAGCCTCTGTTGCTCAGCCGTTAGACGATAAGGGGCGGACACGGTGACGCCGATTGCGAGGGCGGCGATCTCAGCCTGCACGGCCGCTCGTTTCTTCGCACGACAACGTCGTTGATTTAGCGTGTTGCGCGCGCGGGTGCGCTCACGACGTTTCACCCACTTGTCATAGGGAACGAAATCACCAGTACGCGGATCTTCGATGTAATTAGGTTGCGGTGTTTGCTCCGGTTCACTCGGCCGATTAGCCGCCGGCACGGAGGTCTGATTGTCGATGACTTGCATGTGGGGACTCGCCTGTCGCCGCTCGCCCTCTGGAGCGGGCTCTTGATGGAGGAAAACGGAAGACGCTCCTGCCGCTTCTGTCTGGAGCCGAATGCTCTGAAAACGGCAGGGGCGGTGCGGTAGAGCTTGATCTGATCATCAAGCTCTGCACCCCGGTCAGGCGGCTAGTGGAAGTCGGTCGAGCTCAGCCAGGGTCGCGGCGAGATCATCAAAGTGATTGTCTCTGCACCGACCGGTGGCAATTGGAGTTGGGGTAGAGATCGGAGCGGAAGAGCGATCTTCCGTCAGCCGGGTAAGATAATCGCCGCAGGCGCGCTCATCATGGAGCCGGGCGGCCTCGGTGTCATTGCACCATGCTCGCCAGTCGGGATCACGATCGTTGGCGACGATCCACGCCGGTATGCGGCTCATCTGAAAGAGCTTCCCGCCCTTTCGTACCGAGTAGACGGCGACAAGTCCCGAGTGGTCGCTGAGGCAGGCGTAGAGGCGCTGCCGTCCCTCCTCTGAACCGCCTATCAAGACGGAGCTGTACTTGGCGCGAACCAGCTTATGGCCGCCTCGGTGATAGTAGTTCGATACGGCCCGGTCGATAAGGATGTCGTTGCGCATCGGCGTTTTCTCAAGGATCGATGTTTCGGTTCTAGCAACGAGGTGAAAGGCATGTGGTACCCGAAGCGAATTCAGCTTTCGCCTTCTCCGAGGCCTGCCTCATCAAGTTGCTTAAGTCCGTTTTAGCGGCGGCCGGACGGGCATGCGCACGATTCTCGATTTTTTTGGCGATCGACTCCTCGACTGGGGAGCGCCTCACGCGCTGGCTGCCCCCCCTTCACGACACGCACGTCAGCCCTCGCTGGGTGTGACGCGTTTTCTGGACAGCTGCCGATGGAGATCGGCGATGGGATCTGAACCGTCCCTCGTCATCCCAGGCGCGTGGCCAGATCGGCGGCACGCAGGTGGGTGTAGCGCTGCAGCATGCGCAGCTCCCGGTGCCCGGAGATCGAAGCGACTTCGACGACGTTGAAGCCCTTCTCGAACAGCCGGGACACCGCCTCGTGCCGCAGATCGTGGAGATGCAGATCCTCAAGCCCCACACGTCGCCTCAGGCGCTCCCAGGCAAGTCTCACGGCATTCGGGGCAGCGGTGAACACCGTTGTACTCTCGCCCGTCCTGAGGCTCCTGAGCGTCTCCACGGCGCGCGTGGACAGGGGCACGTCGCGGCTGGTACCGTTCTTCGTGAGCGGCAGATGCGCGACACGCCGCTCAAGGTCGATGTGGTCCCAGCGCAAGCTCAGGAGTTCGCCCCGCCGCATACCCGTCTCGACCGCGAGTTCGATCAGCGGACGCAGGTAGCGGACGCGGCCCGCATCAGCCGCCGCTAAGAGGATCTGCTCCTCATTGCCTTCCAGGCGCCGTGTGCGGCCCTTCGGTGGCGAGGGCCTGCGCACAAGCTTGCACGGGTTCTGGGCGAGATGGATGTCCCACTCCCGGCGCGCAGTATCGATCGCGTGGCTGATCGTGTTCAGCTCGCGGATCACCGTTGCGGGTGCAACCGTCTTGAGGCGTTCGTCACGGTAGGTAGCGAGGTCGGCACTCGAGAGCAGCGCCATCGTCCGGTGGCAGATGGGCCGCCGCAGGATGGCGTTGATGCGCGCGATCTCGGTCACGGAACTGCGCTTCGTCGGCGAGACGGTGTCGCGGTAGCGCTCGAGAACCTGCGCCAGCGTCGTCTTCTCGGCCGGGCGCGTATCCGGCAGAGCTCCACATCGGTCAAGCTCGGCCTCGAGGCTGCGTGCCCATCGTTCAGCATTAGCTTTGGTGTCGAACGATTTGGCACGTGGTGCGATGCCTTTGCGGCGCACTGCAGCCTGCCATCGTCCACGTAGCTTCCGGATTGTTGCCACTGACCTTCTCCACGAGCGTTGCCGTGAGTGAAGGACACCGCGAGCGAACCGCCAAGGGTGGATTTTGACCAGCACACCACGGTCAAAAAGCGGAAATTAAAGCATTCTCGCTTGCAGTCTGGTATGACTGCGCTTGACCAAGTGGAATTGTCTTATCGCCGTCAGTTTGAAGCCGCTGAACTGCGCGGCCTTGGCGCGGCAGGCACGATTAACCGCCAGATCGAGGGCTGCTGGCGCGACGAGCAGCGAAAATAATCGCTATGGCAAGTGCTTGCCGCGTCCGGGATCAGCAAGTTTCAATCCTGTCGGTGGGATATTGGTTCGAACTACAAGGGCATGCGCCTAGCGGAGATGAGGACGATTTGATCGCGCTGCGCATCAAGCTATGTTCAAACAGCAGAATATATCTCGCTCGCGCTAATGCGCTCGCCTTAGCAACGTCTGCGACGTCCAAGGGCGTGATGCAGCAAGCCTTGAACCCAGGATGCATACTCGTCGCCTGAGCCATAAAGGCCTGGGACTTCGCTATCTCATTAAGCCCCCTATCCCTAGGCTGCCTCGCGCCATCACCGGACCTCTCGCCCTGTATGCCGAGATTTCGCGCACGGGTAGAATGCTGCCCCTGAACTCTTACACCGATGCTCACCGCCGAGGTGCGCCTAAGCCGGCAACAAGTGTGAAATCACGGCGCGGGCAATCGGCAGCTCCTCGTCCGCAGGAACCACGTAGAGTGGGATTGCCGCATCGTCGGCGCTGATCCGGGGGGCGTTGACCGCGTTGCGCGCCGCGTCCAGGCGGATGCCGGTCCAGGCCAGGCCTTCGGCGATGGCGGCGCGGATCTGGGCCGAGCGCTCGCCGATGCCGGCCGTAAAGACGAAAGCGTCCAGGCCGCCCAAGGCCGCCATCATCGAGCCGGCCTCGCACACCACGCGGTAGGCGAACAGATTGAGCGCCTCGGCCGCTCGGGGGTCGTCGCTCGCCAGCAGGGTGCGCGCGTCGTTGCTGAGACCGGAGACCCCGAGCAGGCCCGAGCGTCGGTTCAGGATCTCGGACACCTCCGCGGGCGCCATCCCACGCTGCTCGATTAGATGGAGCACGAGGCCGGCGTCGATGGCGCCGCAGCGCATGCCCATCATCAAGCCGTCCAACGCGGTGAAGCCCATCGTGGTGGCGACGCTGCGGCCCTCGCGGAGGGCGCAGAGGCTCGCCCCGTGGCCGAGATGCGCAACGATGACCCGACCCGTCGCCCGCTCGCCCGCGATCCCGGGCAGCACGTCGGCAACGTGCTGGTAGGACAGGCCGTGGAAGCCATAGCGGACGAGGCCTTGGTCAGTCAGATCGTGCGGGATCGCGAAGATCTGGGCGAGCCGCGGCATGGTGCGGTGGAACGCAGTGTCGAAGCAAGCGACCTGCGGCAGGTCCGGCCACGCCCTCCTGACGGCGCGGATCGCCACGAGGTTGTGCGGCTGGTGCGCCGGGGCCAGCGGGATCAAGGCTTCGAGGGCCGTCATGACAGCCTCACTGATCACTACCGGCGATGCGAAATCCGGGCCGCCATGGACGACGCGGTGGCCGGCCGCGCGCAGTTCGATGCCGTCGGTGCGGCGGATGCGGTCGAGGAGCCAGTGAGTGGCCGCCGCGTGGTCGCTCTCCTCCGGTAGGCCCCCCTCGAACAGGTGCGCCTGCGCGCCTGCGGCACCCCCGAACCGCGCCTGGCTGCCGATGCCCTCGATCCCGCCGCGGCAGAGCGGTTGCAGCGTATCGGCCGCGAAGAGCGCGAACTTCACGCTCGACGAGCCGGCGTTCAGCACCAGGATGGCGGCGTCCTTCAAGGGCGTCATGGGGGATGTCTCCTCTCGCGGCGCCCCTCGGGCGCCTATCGCAGCGTGACGGCCAGGGCCTCGGCGGCCTCCCGCAGGGTCGGCAGGTGCTCGGCGGCGTTCGCGCGGGACACCCGCACCACCGGCGCCTGGAGCGCGAGGGCGGCGATGCAGTCGCGCCCGGAACGGTCGAAGATCGGCACCGCGACGCAGAACAGCCCGGACAGGAATTCTTCGTCGTCGAAGGCGTAGCCGTCGCGCCGGATCCGGCCGAGTTCGGCCCGCAGCGCTTCCGCGTCGGCGAGCGTGTTGGCGGTGTGGCGCGCGAGGTGAAGCGTGCCGATCAGCCGGTCGCGCTTAGTCGGCGGCATCATCGCCAGGAACAGCTTGCCGCTGGCCGAGGCGTGGGCCGGCACCCGCGAGCCCTTCTGGAACGCGACCCGCAGGGGGGCCGCGGCCTCGACGCGGTCGAGATACATAACCTCGCTGCCCTCCAGCACCGTGAGGTTGCAGGATTCGCCGAGCCGCCCGACCACGCGCTCGAGGATCTGGTGGCGCTGGGTCGAGCCGGAATTGTTCGACAGGATCGCGAAGGCGAGCGCGGTCGCGCGCGCCGCCAGCTCATAGCGACGCCCGTCGGGCATCCGCCGCAGCAGGTCGGCCCCCTCCAGCATGGTGAGCCAGCGGTGCAGCGTCGGCTTGGGCAGGCCGGCCGCCTCCGTCAGCTCCGCGAGCGTCGGCGGGTGATCCATCCCGGCGACGATCTCCAGCAGGCTGAAAGCCTTGAGTGCGGGTGAGGATTCGGCGGCGTCGTCCATGGCGATTTGCTTCATATTCCAATTTCCTGAATGCTTAAAGCTAAAAAACGAGATTTTTGTTGCGGTGGGGTACGGCGGGGCGTTAGGTTTCGCCTGGATGAGGATGCGGTGGACCCAGTCCGCCCTCCCGGCGGCACTCGCCCCTCGCGGGTCAGACGCCGCCCGAGCCGACGAGCGGCCGATCGCAACGAACCAGCAAAACCAGGGTGGGAGAGCGCGCCATGAGGATGACGACCGAGGAGGCCTTCATCAAAGTCCTTCAGATGCACGGCATCGAGCATGCCTTCGGCATCATCGGCTCGGCGATGATGCCCGTCTCCGACCTGTTCCCCAAGGCCGGCATCACCTTCTGG
>Ga0308157_10001132_pt1 | contig 61976 bp, 47 predicted proteins | sample PhyBR1_FD_201035 | JGI IMG/M metagenome (GOLD analysis project Ga0308157, IMG submission 201035) | Phyllosphere microbial communities from UC Gill Tract Community Farm, Albany, California, United States - DLSLB.R1 | ecosystem: Host-associated > Plants > Phyllosphere > Unclassified | place: USA... | reverse complement strand
ATGATGAACCTGAAGATGGTGGACGAGTATGCTAAGGCGAACAACATCCAGCCAAATGAGCAGAGCCTGAGCACGCTGTTCAATTATGAGAATTTCCAGATCAACTTTAGTGTTGATGGCAATATGGACCCTACCACCTATCAGGTGACAGGGGAAGTACCGCCACTATTCGCTCCGAACGGCTATTGGGAACTGAGCACTCCTTTTCAGCCGACGAATAACGGGGGTATCCGCATATTCCTTTACAGTGATGCCGCCAAAACACAAAAAACCGATGAGTTGAGGCTTACATCGGTACCCGGCAGCAATGACGAAATGGAGATACAACTGGTAAGGACGGCCGATGGCACACCTTTCGTATCGTATGTATTCAGATTAAATTCTTTAAACTAACAGCAAATGAAAAAAATACTACCTATACTTTTTTTCGCCCTGATGCTGGCGCCTTCTGCCATGAAGGCCCAAACTGAGGCTGGGTCGATAAACAGGATGTGGTCGTACCCTGTGGTATATAAATACGACGAGCAGGTTACCTGGTACTTTGACCTTTCTACCACCACATTCGCGCCAAACCAAGACGTTTACCTTTGGATATGGTCGCCATCAGAGCCCGACGCGGGCAATTTCAATAACTCTTCCGATTTTGCCAAATTGACCTATGTAGACAACATGGTATGGAGCTTTACGCTTACTCCAACTACTTATTTTTCTAAAACCCCGGCAGAGATCGCGGCCAGCGCGGGCTTTTGGTTCCGCTTAAAAGATGATGCCGGTACGATGCAGAGCGAAGTAGGCAACATGCCGTACACCGATTTCTCTTCGTTCTATACCGCCAACCAGATCATTCGGTCGTACCCGGAAGAGCCAACGCTCGACGGAGGTGTGAGCATATTGTTCAATGCCAACCTGGTACCGGGATTTGAAGATGCCACCAGCGTGCATTTCCACAGCGGGCTCAACAACTGGGCGCTGCCGCAGGAATACCAGGCATGGCTTCCGGAAATTGTAGAGAAAACAAGGCTGAAGAACCTGGGCAACGGCTTCTGGAAAATGGACCTTGTACCGAAAACCTATTACAATGCACCTGATGGTTTTGTGATGGAGAACATTACCTTCCTTTTTGTGAAGGGCGACTGGGCAGGAACTTCGCCGGACCAGATCATCTATGCTGCCGAATATGTAGCGCCACCACCGCCGGACTTCCGTTTTTTCCCGATGCAATTGACCAAAAGGGATTTCCTGGGGATCATCCGCAAGAATAATGAAGTAGGTGTAAATAAGCTATTGTATACCGTAACGGGCGGCGCAACTACGATATCGGGCGAGATCGTTGGCAACATGACCGAGATAAAAGGGTTTGTAAACCTTGTGTCGGCATTCCAGAATGAGACCAACCTCAACGAGATACACGTACTGGTAAAGGACAATCTTGGCCACACGATATCCGACACTACCATCCCCCTAAAAACGGCAGACTAACAACCATCAATTAAAACCAGATCTGATGAATAATACAGGCACAAATAAGGCCCCCGGAAGGTGGGCAGCATCAATGGTACTCATGGTGTTCATGCTTTTACTGTCGGGCACGGCATTCGCGCAGGGCAAAAAGCTGGTATCGGGTACTATAAATGACACAAGCGGAATGCCGGTACCCGGCGTTTCGGTCAGGGAGACCAATGCTTCCAATTTTACGGCTACAGATGCAGATGGTAAGTTTGCCATCCAGGTGACCCTTGGCAGCAGCATAGAGATATCCGCCATAGGATTTACCACACAAACCATTTTGGTAGACGCTTCCACAAGCGATATACTATCCATAAGCCTCGAGGAAAGCACTACGGAGCTTGAAGGTGTGGAGATCGTATCAGTAGGTTACGGTACCATGCGCAGGTCGGACCTTACGGGTTCCATCTCTACCGTATCTGAAAAGAACCTTGTAAAGGGCAATATCCCGTCTACAGAGCTTGTCCTTCAGGGTAAGGTAGCGGGTTTGACCGTGGTGCGCGGCAGTGGCGACCCGGCCAATGGCGGATCACTTCGCCTTCGCGGAGGTACATCGCTTACAGCAAGCAATAACCCGCTTGTGGTGGTAGATGGTATCGCAGGCGTAGACATCAACGTGGTGCAGCCGGCAGACATCAAAACGATAGACATCCTTAAAGATGCTTCGGCAACGGCCATCTACGGTTCGAGAGGTGCCAATGGTGTTATCATCATAACGACCAAGGGCGGAAAAGGCGCGCAGGGACTATCTGTAAACTACAACGGCTTTATGGGTGTAGGCAAGGCGGCGAACAACCTCGACATGCTTTCGGGCAACCAATGGAGGCAGTATGTGCGCGAGAATGGCATTGCCGATGCCATAGACTACGGTGGCAACACCAACTGGCAGAAGGAATTGCAGCAGAACAGCTTTATGCAAAACCATACCCTTGGCATTACATCCAATACCGAGAACGGAGGCCTTCGCGCGTCGCTTTCGTACCTGAATAATGAAGGTATCGTAAAGACATCGGGCCTTGAAAGGACCAACATCAACGTGAGTAACTATCAATATGCGTGGGACAGGAAACTGAAGTTCGACGTAGGCGTATTTGCCAACATGGACAAGTGGCACCCGCTGGATTACAGGATATTTGAGCGCTCGTTCAACCTGAACCCTACCATACAGGTAAGGGATGCCAATGGCGATTTTACATCCGTAGGCGGTACATTGTACGAGAACCCGGTGGAAATACTCACCAACAGGACTGCAGACAGCAAGCGCCACAGGGTGCTGGGCTACTTCAAGACCGAACTGAACCTGTTTGACGGCTTCCAGGCGGTGGTCAATACTTCGGTAGAGCACAATGCGCTTCAGGGGAATACCTATAAGCCATCCTATGCAGTGCTTGAAGGCAGGACTGAAAATGGCTATGGACAAAAGACGTATGGTGAGTACATTACCACGCAGCTTGAGGCATTCCTGAGCTACAATAAGGTATTTGACAAGCACAGCTTTGGCGCGCTGGCAGGATATTCTTATCTTGAAAATATGTACGAAGGCTTTGGCGCACAGCGCAGCGGCTTTGAAACCGACCTTTTCGGCTATAATAACCTTGGCGCGGGCTACAGCTACCGCCTTGGCGATGTGTATTCGTATAAAGGCAAGTCGAACCTGGTCTCTTTCTTTGGCCGTGCGAATTACGCGTATGACGGTAAGTATATGGTTACAGGTACTATACGCCGCGATGGATCGAGCCGTTTTGGGGCCAACAATAAGTGGGGTGTATTCCCTTCGGCTGCTGTGGCATGGAACATCAGCAACGAAGGTTTCTTCAGCTATGTAAAAGAGAACTGGAAAGTTAACAACCTGAAACTACGCGTAGGCTATGGTGTTACCGGTAACCAGGACGGCATAGGTGAATACAGATCGCTTTCCATCCTCGGCGTAGGCCAGGACAGCTATTATGATCCTGCTACAGGAACATGGAGCCTTGCCTACTCGCCAACACAAAACCCGAACCCCGACCTGAAGTGGGAACAGACAACACAGCTGAACTTTGGCGTTGACTTTGGCGTGGGCGATTTCCTTACCGGTACTTTTGAATTATATAACAAGAACACAAAAGACCTGCTATACACCTACCAGGTGCCGCAGCCGCCTTATCTTGTAGGCACAATGCTGGCCAATGTGGGCGAGCTTTCCAACAAAGGGGTAGAACTTACGCTGAACGCGAACATCATTAACAACGATAAGCTTACATGGGATGCCAACTTTGTATTTGCCAAGAACAAGCAAAGGATTGAGAAGCTGAGCAACCAGGTGTATGAGACCGACCGTATTTACAGTGGTTCACTGCACGGCCTTGCAGGTATGTCCAACCAGTTCTCGCAGATCATTGATGAAGGCTATGCGGTTGGAACTTTCTACGGCAAGCAGTACCTGGGACAGGACGAAGACGGCGCGCAGATACTAAGCGAGGACGACAGGGTGCTGGGCGATGTACAGCCTGACTTTACCCTTGGCTTCGGCATGAACTTTACCTATAAGAGCTTCGACTTTGGCTTTACGAGCTATGGTATGTTCGGGCAGGATGTACTGAATGCTACCGAAATGATGCTGAACGACCCTAACAGGATGCCGGCTTACAACATTCCGGATAGCTTCGTGGGCAGTACGCTTACATCGGCACCGGCTTTTTCAAGCTACTGGATAGAGGACGCATCGTTCTTCAGGCTGCAAACGGTAACATTGGGGTATACGGTCCCGATGAAGGATTCAAAGCTAAGGCTGTACGTAATGGGTGAGAACCTGTTCGTAATTACCAATTACAGCGGCGTAGACCCTGAGATAGACAATACAGGCCTTGCTAATCCGGGCATTGACAGGTTCAACAACTATCCGCGCCCAAGGACTTTCTCACTTGGACTGAACTTTACGCTGAACCACTAAGAATTGCTAATTTATAAATAAAGAAAAATGAGAACCAAGATAACAGCAGCATTACTTTTCAGCATGCTATTTACCTTTTCCTGTACCGACCTGGAAGAGGACCTCTACGACAGGGTGCCCGATGACAATTTTGGGCAGACCCCGAGCGAGATACAGGCGCTTGTGGGCGGGGCCTATTCCTCGCTTAGGGGATTTGCCGATGCGATATCCAACTCGTACCCAACCTGCGAATATGTGTTTTTCCTTAATGAGGTAGCTTCGGATGAGGCTACGATACCTACACGCGGCACCGACTGGTTTGACGGCGGGCGCTACCAGCAGGTACAGCGCCACGAGTGGACGGCCGACAATGGTATGCTGCTTTCGGCGTGGAGGTATTGCTACACCGGCATTGCGAAGGTGAATGCTATCATTTACCAGGTAGAGAGATCGGGCCTTACAGAAGAAGCTAAGGTGCCTATTTATGCTGAGTTGAGGTCGGTAAGGGCATATTACTACTACATGCTTTTAGACATGTTCGGCAATGTGCCGATCGTGACCGACTTTGAAGACCAGTCGCTGCCTACAAATTCTACCCGCCAGGAGGTATACGATTTTGTGGAGACCGAACTATTGGAGTCGCTGCCACACCTTCCGTCGCAGGTGATCTACTCTAAGTTCACACAAAATGTGGCTTACGGCATGCTGGCGAGGCTGTACCTCAACTCTGAAGCTTTTACAGGCGTGGCACGCTGGCAGGATTGCATTGATATGTGCCAGAACATTTCGGGCTACTCACTGACACCTGATTATTTTGCCAGTTTTAAAACCGAGAACCAGACATCGCCGGAGATCATCTTCGCGATACCTTATGACCAACAGGCCGGTACAGTGGGCAACTACATGTCATCGATGAGCTGCCACTACCTGCACAGGTTCACGGTTTCTGCAACTGGCGATTATCCGTGGAGCGGTAACGGTATGTGCGCGCAGCCGGGAGTATATTCATCATTTGATGATACCGACAGGAGGAAGAGGGCAATGATCCACGGCGATCAGATCAACCTTGCTACAGGCCAGGTGATCATCATGGACAGTGGGCAGCCGCTTAGCTATACCGAAGAGGTGAACCTTACCGATGCCCGCCAGAACGAAGGCGTAAGGCTTGGCAAATATGAAATGAAGGCTGGCGAGCAATGGGAACGCGACCACGACTTTGTAGTATTGCGCTACGCCGAGATACTGATGATGCAGGCTGAATGCTATGTACGACTTGGCTCGCCGGGACTGGCACAGCCATTTGTACAGCAGGTAAGGGAGCGTGCGGGGCTTGAAACGCCGGGTACCATAGACCTTGCTTTCATTGACAAGGAACTGCTGCGCGAATTTATTTTCGAAGGCAGGAGAAGGACAGATAATATCAGGTTCGGGACATTCTTCCAGCCATGGTGGGAAAAAGGGTCTACGGCGCCGCATAAAGCCATTTACCCTATACCGGCAACGGTTTTGGCTACCAATACAAATTTGGTGCAAAATCCGGGATATTAAGCTAGTTTTGGCCGGTCCTCCAATGTTTGGGTTAGTTCATGGGAGGGCCGGTATTTTTTCAGTAAGAACATCCCTATAAAATCTATTCAAAAAATGAACAGTTTAAAAACATTGTTACTTGTCGGGATAATGGGTGTTTCGGCCATGGGCTGCAGCAAGGATGACTCCGGAAAAAGCGGCACGCCTGCCGAAACGTTCGATCCTGTACCGGTAACAAAGACCAACACGACAAAAATTTACATGCACTACATGCCATGGTTCGAGACGAAAGAAAGCAGTCCCGACGGCCAATGGGGCTTTCACTGGAAAATGGGCAACAAAAACCCCGATAATATGGATGCCAATGGCAGAAGGGAGATCGCGGCGCATTATTATCCCCTGATAGGGCCTTACCACTCAGGCGATAAGGATGTGGTAGAGAACCACCTGCTCATGATGAAGTATGCGGGCGTAGATGGGGTGCTCATCAACTGGTACGGCACATATGACATGAACGATTACCGCATTAACAGGGACAACTCCGAAGCGCTGATAGCCATGCTGGATGAGGTAGGACTGGAGTATGCCATAGTGTATGAAGACCGTTTTCTTCAGAATATTGTAGATGCTGGCCTGGCACCGGCAACGGTTACTGCCGCAAAGGCCGACATGGCCTACATGCAGAACAACTATTTTAACGACGCGGAATACATAAAGATCGATGATAAGCCTTTATTGCTCAACTTTGGGCCGATAACACTTACCAACCCGGATAACTGGACCAACGCGTTTGCCAACCTGAACCCGAAGCCGCATTTTCTTACGCTGTGGTATGAGTCGGCAGAGGCAGGTGCCAATGCCGCGGGCGAATACTCGTGGGTGTACCAGGACAACACGCACGTGTCGAATTTTTATACCAACAGGGTGCCCACACTCGGATTTTCTATGGGTAGCGCTTACCCGGGCTTTAACGATTACTACGTGCAGGGCGGCGGCGGTGCGGCGATAGGCTGGACCATTCCGCATGGCACCACGCTGGACCAGACTTTGGCCATGGCGACAGCATCGGGCACAGACTACCTGCAACTGATCACGTGGAACGACTTTGGCGAAGGTACCATGATCGAGCCGACCGTTGAATTCGGTTACAGCTATGTTGAGAAGATAAAAACTTTTGCAGGCGTATCGGGAAGAAATGTGTTTAGTGAAGTAAGCAGGCTTTTCGAACTAAGGAAGCAATACAAAGGCAATGCTTCGGTACAAAGCAAGCTGGACAGGGCTTTTGGCTTTTTCGCATCGATGCAGCCGGATAAGGCGATCGAACAGCTGAACGAGATAGAATAAATTAATGCCAATACTACTAATGAAAAAAATACCATTCAGGCAATGCATCGCGGCCATAATGCTGGTAATACTGTCGTGCAGCGCCCAAAAGTCCTATAAAGTTGCCTCTCCGGGGAAAACCAACGAAATTACCTTTAGCCTGACCAAAACCGGGCAGCCTCAATACACTCTTTCGTCAGGGAAAACAAAAGTGCTGCAGCCTTCCCTAATGGGCTTTGAGTTTGACGGCCTCCCTAAAATGGCCGACGGCTTTAAAGTGCTTTCGACAGAAAAAAATACGGTGAATACTACCTGGGACCAGCCTTGGGGTGAGTTCAAAAAGATAAAGGACGATCATAACGAACTGACCATCCACCTTGAAGAGACCGGTGGGCAAAAGCGTAAAATGGACATCATCTTCCGTGTGTTTGACGATGGTGTGGGGTTTAGGTACTCATTCCCGAAACAGCCTAATATGGATAAGGTTAAAATTTCCAATGAGCTGACGCAGTTCGTGTTCCCCGCAGATGAGAATGTGTGGTGGACACCCGTACACAGGGAGAACAGCTACTATGAGAGCCATTACCGCAAAACAGCTATGAGCCAGACCGATACCATCAACACGCCGGCGACTTTTGAGGCTAAAAGCGGGCTGTTCATGGCATTGCACGAAGCCGCACTTACGGACTATGCCTCGATGACATTACTGAAAGGCAAAGGCAATACCTACACGAGCGAGCTTGTGCCATGGGCAGATGGGACGAAAGTATATGCGCAGGTGCCGTTCGCTACTCCCTGGCGTACGGTAATTGTAGCTAAAAAACCGGGTGACCTGGTTACGTCCACATTGATGCTGAACCTTAATGAACCATCTAAAATTACCGATACCTCGTGGATCGAACCATCCAAGTACATCGGTATCTGGTGGGGTATGCACTTGGAAAAATTCTCGTGGGGCCAAGGGCCAAAGCATGGCGCGACTACGAAAATTACCAAAGAATACATCGACTTTGCCGCTAAGCACGGCCTAAACGGTGTTTTGGTAGAAGGATGGAACGTGGGTTGGGATGGCGACTGGACCGCAGACGGACGTGCCTTCAGCTTTACGCAGGCTTATCCTGATTTTGACATTGAGGAAATTACCCGCTACGGAAGATCTAAAAACGTACGCCTCATTGGGCACCACGAAACAGCAGGGGCTTCGCAGCATTATGAAACCCAGTTAGAAGATGCATTCAAACTATACAATAAGCTGGGTGTGAACTCTGTGAAAACGGGCTATGTGAACAAGTACCTCGATAAAAAGGAATGGCACGACAGCCAGTACGGTGTGCGCCATTACCGCAAGGTGGTGGAAACTGCCGCGAAATACAAGATCATGATCGACAACCACGAGCCTGTAAAAGGTACAGGGCTGCAACGCACCTACCCGAACCTTATGACCTGGGAAGGCGGCAGGGGGCAGGAGTACAATGCATGGTCTGACGATGGGGGCAATACTACCGAGCATACAGTGCTGCTTCCGTTCACCCGTATGCTTTCGGGGCCTATGGACTACACGCCGGGCAACTTTGGCTTCGATTACAAGCTTCCTCAGGGCGCTAAGGTGAATACTACGCTGGCGCACCAATTGGCGTTGTATGTGGTACTGTTCAGCCCGCTGCAAATGGCCTCTGACCTGCCTGAGAACTACGAAGGCAGGCGTGAGTTCGAATTCGTAAAGCAGGTGCCGTGCATTTGGTCGGAAACTACTGTGCCTGATGCCAAGCTGGCCGAATACACTGTGATAGCACGAAAGGATTGGAACAGCAGCGACTGGTACATGGGGGCGATCACTAACAAGGATGCGCGCAAGCTGAGCGTACCGTTAAAATTCCTTGAGGCAGGGAAGTCGTACAAGGCAGAGATCTATGCTGATGGGGCGGGAGCCGACTATAAGACCGATCCGTATCCTGTAACCATCGAAAGCAGAACGGTATCCAACAAAACCGTGCTTGACGTTAACCTTGCTCCGGGTGGAGGTACGGCGATACGCTTTACAGAAGTGAAATAGTTTTGATCACGTTTTCATATAAGTGGGAAGAGGCAGCTGTAATGGCTGCCTTTTTTGGAATGTTATGTGTGTTTATGTAGTTAGGCGCTTTTGCGTGCTTTACTTATCGCGACTAATGCAATGCCAATACCCAGCCCCGCCACTAATGCAAGTCCGATAGTATTTGCGGTTGCTGATGGTATTTTTCCATGAACTCTTAATGGCTCTTTGGAATTTTCCAACACATTCCCCGGATCGCCCGGTTTGGGCCTGTTGCGCTTCATCGTTACCCTTACCGCCGCCGAAGCAGCGTTGATCACCAGCTTTGGGAAAAGCCTGTACATGTTGGTAATTGCCGCGGACGTTAGATCGGGGAACAGGTCCTTTTGCGGATGCCTGGCCAGACGGACCATCTTTGCCGCCGTGTCGCGTGGGTCGGAAGCAATGGGCGGAATGGACATGGTAAAGCCCGAATATTTGGCAGAATGAAGGTTGCCTGTAGAATTTTGCAGCTGAGGATAGAGGTTGCAGACGTGGATATGCCTACGGTTCGAAATTTCGCCCTGAAGGCACGCCATCATTCCCCTAATGCCATATTTGGTAGCCGAATATACCGCACTGTACGGTGCGGGCATGAAGCCGCCGATCGATACATTATTGATGAGTATCCCATTATCCTGTTCCTTGAAGATCCGTATGGCGTGATAGGCCCCGTGCATGTACCCGAACAGGTTAGTTTTAATTACCTGCTCATGGATCTCCATGGGTATCTCCTCAAATTTACCACTTGCCATTACCCCGGCATTATTTATCCATACATCGATCTTACCGCTGATCTTCAGCGCTTCATTGGCGACCCTTTCTACATCTTCATTTACAGACATATCGGCGGCTATACCAACAGCCCTGCCGTTCATATCCCTGCAGGCTTGCACAGCTTCATCGATCCCTTTTTGGCCTCGGGCCACGACAACCACATTGGCACCCTGCATGGCAAAAGCCTCAGCTGCCGCACGGCCAACGCCGCTGCTTGCTCCGGTAATGACCACCGTTTTTCCGTTAAAGCTTCCTTTTGTTCTTACTGCATCCTTCATATTCTCATCTTTACTGTTTTACAAATGTTTTATCGCATAATTAAATTACTAACAATATCCTTTGGACGGATGGTGTTTATGATAACTTTAATCCGGAAGGGCGTATGTGCGAATAGGGGCAGAAGGTGGTAATTTGCCTATATTTGCAATATCACCTACAGGCTATTTAAGTAAATGAAGAAGTTATTCATGTTGTGCCTCATTGCGCTGGCAGCATCGTTGCAGGCACAGGACCTGCAAAAGGTCACCGATGAGCTGGGACGGGCTATTACAGACAAAAATAGTTTTGTAGTTAAAAAAAATCATCGCATTGCGGCTTATCGCAAAAAGCTTAAAGGCATTTCCGGCCCGGAGCGTGAATATGCCATTAACCAGCAGCTGTATGAAGAATACAGGAAGTTCAAGATCGATTCGGCTTTGTATTTTGTGAGGCAGAACATCGACCTCTCCGCAAACCTTAAGGAAAGCCATTACCTTGACCGTTCGAAGATCCAGCTGGCCAACCTTTATTCCTCCAACGGCAACTTTTTAGAGTCAGAGGCACTGCTGAAGGGCATCCGCGCCAAAAAGCTGGGCAACGACCTTAAGGCACTGTATTATGAGTTTTACAGCCAGTTCTACGAGCATTATACCACCAATAACCCCGGCAGGCAGTATGAAGCGATGATCGAGACCTATAGGGATTCGCTGCTAAGCGTGCTGGATGCCTCCGGCGAAAAATACCGCATCAACCTTGCCCAGCACTACATGTACCATGGTAAGGATGCCGGGGCGAAGGTTATTTTAAAAGGGGTGGAGCAAAACAGTAAGGGAAGGACGCCTGCTTATGCTATGGCGGTTTACTTGCAGGGTGACATTGCAGCCAAAGAGGGCCGGGAGCAGGAGAGCGTAAGATACTACAGCCTTGCGGCGATAACCGACATTGAAAATTCGATAAAAGACAATGCAGCCCTGCAGCAGCTTGCCATTTACTATTATAACAAGGGTAAGATAGACCTGGCTTATAAATACGCACAGTCGGCACTTGAAGATGCTGTTTTTTGCAATGTAAAGTTCCGTACGCTGATGATGTCGGAATTCAATTCGATCATAAATGCGGCCTATCGTGAGAAGGAGAATAATGCGAAGGTGAAGCTGGAAACCTACCTGCTACTGATAAGCTTACTATCTTTTTTCCTGATCGTTGCTGTGGTGTATGTGTACCGCCAGATGCGTAAGGTCTCTAAGACAAGGGAAGAACTCTTGCTGTCGGGGCAGCAGCTGGAATACCTCAACAGTGAGCTTCAGCAGGCCAATGTACAGCTACACGAATCGAACCGGGTAAAGGAAGAATACATAGCCCAGTTTTTTGACATTTGTTCGTCGTATATCGGCAAGTTGGATGACTATCGTAAAAAGCTCAATAAAAAGGCGATGACCAAACAGTACGAAGAACTCTCTGCCATACTCAGATCGGACAGTTTTATTGATGAGGAACTGCATAGCCTTTATGCGAGGTTCGATATGCTGTTCATCAACCTGTACCCGAATTTTGTTTCCGACTTCAATAAATTATTGTTGCCTGAAGAACAGATCGAAGTAAGGGAAGGCGAAATACTAAATAATGAATTAAGGATATTCGCCCTCGAAAGACTTGGTATTACCGATGGTGTAAAGATCGCGGCATTTCTGCGTTATTCCATCAGCACTATCTACAATTACCGCACAAGGGTACGCAATAAAGCAGCCTTGAGCAGGGAAGAATTTGAAAGAAAGCTCAAAACGATAGGATAGCCGCAAAGTGCTGAAGGGTGCCGTCATTACAAGTGGTTTGGCTTGTGTTGAGGGAATGATGTGGTAGATCAATACCCTGTACAAATTGATTCGTGGTCAGTTTTTAAGTAATTTTAAGCTACAAATTTACACATACTAATAGATGTTAATATATTGTAAGTCAATATTTTGAATTTTTAATCAATCTACATTTTACTTTTTGCCGCCTAATTATTCCGCTATAACGTTTTAGCTTTGCCTTGAAAGTATCTGCCGGTGCAGGTTCTGTAAAAGTAAAACAAATGAAGAGAATAATTTTGTTACTCCTTTCTGCCAGTGCGGTGCTGCAGGCCAATGCCCAGCAGAGGGACCCTAAAATGGATAGTTTTATCGACGGCCTGATGGCTAAGATGACCCTTGAGGAAAAGATAGGCCAGCTGAACCTGCCTAGCGAAGGCGATATCATAACCGGCCTTGGGAGCAACAGCAACATAGCAGGTAAGATCCGCAAAGGACAGGTAGGCGGAATGTTCAACATCAAGGGAGCCGACAAGATAAAGAACATACAGAAAATAGCCGTTGAGGAGAGCAGGATGAAAATACCGATGCTTTTCGGGATGGACGTGATACACGGATATGAGACCGTTTTCCCGATCCCATTAGGGATCGCGTGCAGCTGGGACATGCAGGCCATCGAGCGGTCGGCAAGGATAGCTGCCATAGAGGCAAGCGCGGATGGCATCAACTGGACCTTTAGCCCCATGGTTGACATTGCACGTGACCCGCGATGGGGCCGCGTATCTGAAGGCAGCGGCGAAGACCCGTTCCTTGGCGGTGCAATAGCCAAAGCCATGGTAAGGGGGTACCAGGGTAAGGATAACAGCTTTTCAGAAAAAACGAACATACTGGCGTGTGTGAAGCACTTTGCGCTATACGGCGCAGGCGAGGCAGGACGGGATTACAATACCGCCGACATGAGCCACATACGTATGTATAACGACTATTTCTATCCGTACAAAGCGGCGGTAGAGCAAGGAGTGGGCAGTGTAATGGCATCATTCAATGTTGTCGACATGGTGCCTGCCCATGCCAACAAGTGGCTGCTTACCGAAGTGTTGCGTAACCAGTGGGGCTTTAATGGCTTTGTTGTGGCCGACTACGGTGGAATAGCCGAAGTTACAAGCCATGGGCTGGGCGACCTGAAACAGGCCTCTATGCTTGCCATGAACGCCGGGCTTGATATGGATATGGTAGCTGAAGGTTACCTTAACACACTTATTGCTTCTGTAAAGGAAGGAAAAGTTCCTGAAGAAGAGATAAATAAAGCATGCCGCCGTATCCTTGAAGCCAAATACAAGTTGGGGCTATTCAAAGACCCGTATAAATTCTGCGACAGCAAAAGGGCAAAAAAAGAGATATATACTGCAGAGCACCGCGCCATTGCCAGAAAAACAGCGTCGGAAAGTTTTGTATTGCTAAAGAACGAAGGCAATGTACTCCCGCTTGATAAGTCAAAAACCATTGCTGTTATTGGGCCATTGGCGAATACCCGATCGAATATGGTTGGTACCTGGAGCGTGGCCGCCAAGCTCGAAAAACCGCTTAGCCTTATTGAAGGGTTAAAAGATGTTGCGGGCAAAAAGGCGAACATTTTATATGCGGTTGGCTCCAATCTCATAGAAGATGCGAAAATGCAGCAGGATGCCACCATGTTCGGCAGGGATATACCAAGGGATGCCAGGAGCGAGGAACAACTTACGGCAGAAGCGCTCAAAATTGCCTCACAGGCCGATGTCATCGTTGCCGCGATGGGCGAAGCTTCGGAGATGAGCGGGGAATCCAGCAGCCGTACCGACATTGGAATACCGGCAGTGCAAAAAAGACTTTTGGAAAAGCTGGTAGCTACAGGAAAGCCTGTTGTGCTTGTATTGTTTGCGGGCCGCCCCATGACATTGGTTTGGGAACAGGAGAACGTGCCGGCGATACTTAACGTATGGTTTGGCGGTACAGAGGCTGCGCAGGCCATAGGCGATGTCCTTTTTGGCGATGTGAACCCAAGCGGCAAACTTGTTTCTACCTTCCCAAGGAATGTAGCGCAGATCCCGCTGTACTATAACCATCTTATGACGGGAAGGCCGGCATCTGACAAAGGTTTTGAAAAGTTCAGGAGCAACTACATGGACGAGAAGAACGCGCCGTTGTATCCGTTTGGCTTCGGACTTAGCTATACCACATTTGAATACAGCGACATTAAACTGAGCGCAAGTGACATGAATGCTTCGGGAAGCATAACAGCAACGGTAACGGTTAAAAATACAGGTGCAAGACAGGGTGCCGAAGTCGTGCAGCTTTACATCAGGGATATGGTAGGCAGCGTGTCAAGGCCGGTAAAAGAACTGAAAGGGTTTGAAAAAATATCCTTGAAGCCGGGCGAGTCGAGAACGGTAGCGTTCACCATTACCAACGACCTGCTGAAATTTTATAACAGCGAATTGCAACATGCCAGCGAACCGGGAGCTTTCGAGGTCATGATCGGCGGCAGCAGCGATGCGGTAAGAATAGCATCATTCAACCTTAAATAATCACCAACTACCATGACACGAAAAATAATTACGGCCTGCTTATTCCTGTTGGCAATCAACGCCAATGCACAGCAGCCGCTCCCAGTATACCTTGACGATACCAAACCGGTAGAGCAGCGCATTGAGGACGCGCTTTCCAGGATGACTACCGAAGAGAAAATAGCGATGATACATGCGCAATCCAAATTCAGCTCTCCGGGAGTACAGCGACTGGGCATCCCCGAAAACTGGATGACCGACGGCCCACACGGCATACGATCGGAAGTCCGTTGGGACGAATGGGAACAGGCAGGATGGACAAATGATTCCTGCATAGCCTTTCCGGCGCTTACAGCGCTTTCTTCTACATGGAACAGGGATCTGGCATCATTGTATGGAAAAAGCCTTGGTGAGGAAGCGCGCTACCGTAACAAAAATGTACTGTTAGGCCCCGGCATTAATATGTACCGCAGCCCGCTCAACGGCAGGAATTTTGAATATATGGGCGAAGATCCTTTCCTGGCAGGGGAGATGGTGGTCCCTTACATTAAAGCCGTACAGATGAACGGTGTGGCGGCGTGCGTGAAGCATTTTGCCCTGAACAATCAGGAAACCAACAGGCACGGTGTAAATGTGATCGTGGATGACCGTGCACTTTACGAAATATACCTCCCGGCCTTTAAGGCAGCCGTACAAAAAGGCGGCGCGTGGGCGATAATGGGCGCTTATAATAAATATAAAGGCCAGCATGCCTGCCACAACCAATACCTGCTTCAGGACATTTTGCGTAAGGAATGGGGCTTTGACGGTGTTGTGGTGGCCGACTGGGGCGGGGTGCATGATACCAAAGAAGCAATCTTCAACGGGCTGGACATGGAGTTTGGTACCTGGACCGATGGGCTTACCTGGGGCAAGAGCAATGCGTATGACAACTATTACCTCGCAGTGCCATATTTGAAAATGATAGAGTCGGGTGAGGTAGGGACAAAAGAACTGGATGAAAAAGTGCGCAACATACTGCGCCTTGCCTTCAGGACCACGATGAACAGGAGCAGGCCTTTCGGTTCTTTCGCGACGGAGGAACACGCATTGGCAGGCCGTAAAATTGCCGAAGAAGGCATTGTACTGCTTAAAAATAAAAACGCACTGCTACCGATAGATGCAAAGAAGCACAAGCGCATAGCCGTAATTGGCGAGAATGCCATAAAAATGATGACAGTGGGCGGAGGAAGCTCTTCGCTGAAGGCACTGTATGAAGTGTCCCCGCTTGACGGTATTAAGAAAAGGGCCGGGAAGGACTTTGATGTTGTTTATGCCAGGGGTTATGTAGGCGATGCGAGCGGCGATTATAACGGCGTGGTATCGGGACAGAACCTTAAAGACAGCCGAAGCGCGGCAGAACTGAAAGCCGAAGCGCTAAAGGTGGCAAAAGATGCGGATATCGTTATCTTCATCGGTGGACTTAACAAGAGCGATCTCCAGGATAGTGAGGGCAACGATCGCAAAGGGATGGAGCTTCCGTATGGCCAGGACGGGTTGATAAGTGCCATCGCGAAAGCGAATGCTAATGTTGTTTTCCTCAATATATCCGGTAACGCGGTAGCCATGCCATGGGAAAAACAGGTTCCGGCCATTGTGCAGGGATGGTTTTTGGGCACTGAGGCAGGAAATGCCATTGCATCGGTACTGTTTGGGGATGCCAACCCATCGGGCAAGCTGACGTTCACTTTCCCAATAGCATTGAAAGATAATGCCGCCCATGCCAATAATGCTTTTCCCGGGGGAGATGAAGTGATCTACAAAGAAAGTATTTTTACGGGCTACAGATGGCATGAAAAGCAAAACATCAAGCCGCTGTTCCCTTTTGGCCACGGACTGAGCTATACAACGTTTAAATACAGCGATATTAAGGCAGATAAGGCATCTATAGGACAAAGCGAAACCCTTACCGTTTCGGTCAAAGTAAAAAATACAGGCAAACGCAGTGGGGCAGAGGTAGTACAGTTATATGTCGCCGACCTCAAGTCGTCGCTGCCAAGGCCGGTAAAGGAATTAAAGGGGTTTGATAAGGTGTACCTGAAAGCAGGTGAGGAGAAGACGGTCACGATCACCATTGATAAGGAAGACCTCAGCTATTTTGATGATAAAAAACACGATTGGGTTGCCGAGGCGGGTGATTTTGAGTTGCTTGTTGGCGCGTCGTCACAGGATATAAAAGGTAAAGTAAAGATCACGCTCAGATAATAAATTGGTTGGTTTGGTTCTGTTTTTTAAACAGAGGATCGATGGCTGCCCCGTGCTCGTGGGGCGGCCTCTTTCTTTTTATCGAGGTCGATTGGATAAAAGACATCGACTGATCAATGGTCCGCATCAATAGACTTCTCCCGTAAACGCCAAATAAAATAGCCGCACGCGTATGATCGGAAAATAACAATATCGTCAGGTTGATAAGTTTGTAATGTTTGCTTAAGCAGCATTAGGCACGGAAAACGGCACTGATCATATTTCCTATCTCTGCAAAATCCTGATGGTTGCTAACGGCGCGCCTCTCCACCTCCGTATCCTGTACTGTCGAGAAAGGATAGATCAGGATGTAGTTGTTTCCGCTAAACGACTTATTGAGCATATCCGGCACATTTCGCATTTTTTCAGAGTAAGAGCCCATTCCCCTGTTCGCCATCATTACGATAAGGCCGGTATCTTCACCCACTTTTTCCGCAACGATCTCTGCCTCATCCCAGGATGTTATCTCCCTGAATGAAGCCTCGATGTTAACCTTGCTTTTTATACTTTTCAATATCTCGGTGATCTCCCTGCTCGCGTAGAAATTCATTTTTGCACCGGAGTTTTTACTGATGTTCCAGATGCGCAGGAGCGAATGAAAGAAACCGGCCTCCTTTTCAGCATTGGCAGGGATAAGGACCGTATAATGCTTAACCGTACCGATAGGCTGGGCCGCATGGTAAACCAGTACATTGATGTGCCTGTTCTTAAGGTAACCGTTCTGAAGGTTATAAACGAACGAGGCGGAGAAGCCTTTATTCCGCTCTAATCCTATGATCAGGTCGGTAACGTTCTGTTCCTTGACAACGTTACTTATGCCATTAACCACATCATTGTCATGCCTTGTTATCGGCCTGAGGGTAGTATCCGCAGCAGCAGCGAGCCTTACCGCCGAACCAAGCAGCATTTCGGCATTTTTTGCGGACGATTCATTCAGTCCCTCGGCTATTATGTTCAGGCCGTAAAGGCGGTCCTTATTGGAATGGGTCTTTACCAGCAACCCGAGATTGACGATGTTCTCTACAGTGCTTTGGTGATTAATGGCCAACAGGATATTTTCTTTTTCCTCGCTCTGTCCAGATACTGTATTTTCTTTTTCGGCCCTGGCAATGCGTTGGGCACTCGCCATTGATATGAAGGAAGATATGGTACAGGATATCAGTATGAGAAGGATACTGCCATTCAGTACATGCTCATTGAGCAGCCTTACCGGCTCTCCCAGTTCATTCTCGGAAAGGATTATATTGTAGCCTACCATTACCGAAGCCAGTGTGGCCGCGGCCGATGCAGCGCTCATCCCGAATATTAATTTACCCTCGTCAGCACTAAGCCGGAACGTTTTTTGCGTTGCGATCGCTGCTGCATATTTTCCACCAATAGAAGCGATCAGCATAATGGTCGCCACCCCAAGGGTTTCCCAACTTTTTATAAAGGCCGCAAAGTCGATGAGCATGCCTACGCTGATAAGGAAGAAAGGGATAAATATTGCGTTCCCGATAAATTCTACACGGCTCATTAAAGAAGAAGAGTGGGGTATGAGCTTGTTAAGGGCAAGACCGGCGAAGAATGCCCCTATGATCGCTTCGATGCCTGCCAGTTCTGCCAGTAAGGCAGCCATGTAGATCATTACCAGGACAAATATGTATTGTGAGATCTTATCACTCACATTTTTGAAGAACCATCGGCCGATAATGGGAAATAACAGCAGTACTATCAGCGAGAACAATACCATCGACACCGACAGCCTTGCCCAGAATGAAGGCCCTACTTCACCCTGCGACATACCTACGACCACGGCGAGGACCACAAGTGAAAGCACGTCGGTGATCATCGTGCCCCCTACAGTAAGGTTCACGGCAAGGTTGCGTGTTATGCCCAGGCTGCTTACCATAGGGTATACGATCAGCGTATGGGAAGAGAACAGGCTGGCGAACAGTATCGATGTAAGCAGGCTGAACCCTAAGATATAATACCCACCTATCAAACCGAGAACGAATGGAGCCGCAAAGGTATAAAGTGAAAATGTGATGCTTTTCCATTTGTTCTTCTTGAAGTCGCCCATGTTGATCTCAAGCCCCGCCAGGAACATGATATACAGTAGCCCGGTCGTGCCGGTGACCACTACACTTGAGTCGCGGGACAAAAGGTGAAAACCGTTGGGGCCTACCACCGCGCCCGCAATGAGTAACCCAAGGATATGGGGCACCTTGATCTTATTGAGGAATAGGGGGATGCATAAAATAATGATAAGTTCCAGTAAGAACTTCAAAAGCGGGTCTTCTATGGGAAGGGTAAGGTGCTGGATGCTTAGGGCCATGATCTTATTTTTTGACGGGGGTTAGTTCCACTGAAAATTTAGCGGTGCAGTCATCTTTTCCTTTTAATGACTGGCTGCCCCTGATCAATTTTGCCCTTACCTCATCCAGTGAGGCTTCAATGCTTATCCTGTTGATCGTCGTAGTGTCGGTCGCCATGGACAGGCGGATAGTTTTTCCTGTCATTTCAGCGCGGAGCTGTCTTTTCAACTTCTCATTGTCCATTACTTTTACAATAAGGCCTAAAGAATCGTTGCTAAACAGCCATTTTTCCGTCCGTTGGTCACCTATTACATAGTTTTTGCACGACGATTCCCTGCAAAGCATCTTTCCGCTCCATTCCCCGGCAAGGCTGTCGGGCCAAACCTTTGGCGGGATGATCCCCGGTACACTGCTTAACGAGTCGGCCTGCCTTATACTGTCCCGTAATGCGAGCAGCTCGGCATAGTCCTGTTCTTTTGCCTTAAAAGCATCCTCCCGCGCACGGAGGTTCTCTTCCCTGGCTTTAAGCTGCTCTTCTTTTTTTCCGGTGCAGGAGCATAGTGATATCACTAATAATGCCGCTGCAACGATCCTTTGTAAGACCATAATAGAGTGATTTAGCTTTCAAGATATTAAAAAAGCAAAAACCCGTTGCACCGTTCCCAAGACTTTAAGAAGGTTTTTAACTTTTCCCCATTAAAAATTTTTGTTTCACGGCATTACAGTAGTTGTAAGGCCCCTGTTCGTTGCAACTACTGTATCACGATACATTGACATCAAAGAGGTATCCAACTAAGGCAGATGCCGCCATAGCGATCGTTCCCCACACGCATATCCGGACGATCGACCTTAGCTTGTTCGAACCTCCCGCCCCGGCTGCTAGTGTCCCTGATATAGCAAGAAAAATGATAGCGTAGCAATATTGATATAATACCATATGCTGCACGGGTGCGAACAGGGCTACCAAAAGGGGCAGCGCACCCCCGCACAAAAATGCCAGGGCAGAGGCTATAGCCGCCTGTAGCGGTTTTGCCTGGGTTATGTCATTGATCCCAAGCTCATCCCGGGCGTGGGCTTCCAGTGCGTTATGTGCTGTGAGCTGTGTGGCAACTTCCCTTGCGAGATCGGGCTTAAGCCCCCTGGAAATATATATTTGGGACAATTCCTCATGTTCCGCCCCGGGCATTTCATCAAGTTCTTTTTTTTCGCGCTCAAGGTCTGACCTTTCAATATCACTTTGGGAACTTACCGAAACATATTCCCCGGCTGCCATGGATAAAGCACCTGCGACCACGCCCGCAACGGCAGCAAGCACGATGGGCGCCCTTGTTTCGCTCGCAGCGGCAATACCTATTGCCAGGCTGGTAGTTGATAAAATACCGTCATTCGCGCCAAGGACCGCAGCCCTGAGCCATCCGCTCCTGTTTATGAAATGTGTCTCGTTCTGCATATTCGTTATTTTAGATCGTGATCATAAAATTAATCATAACTATCATAGCCTTCATAAGCCGGTTCAAATTTTTCCCTGCTTTGGTGCCCGTTCAAAGCCTCCCCGGCCGGATGTCTTTAACACCGAATTCAAATATGTTTAGCAGACTTGCCAGTTCCGGTTAACAAAACGTGATATACCAAGGAATTAATGCTATAAAATTTTGAATCATAAGTTCAACAAATTATAAATACTTTCCCAATTATCCTTTTTACAACACAATGCCTTCTCCTTACAGGATAACTTTATAAAAAAAAGCCATACTATGAAAAAAGGGCATACAAAGATCGCTCTGATAGGGGGAGGGCCGGCAGCAATGTTCATGTATAAACAGATAATAGCTCAGAGCTCCCCTGTACATGTTACCATTTTCGAAAGATCTGACCGTCTTGGTGCAGGTATGCCTTATAGCAAATGCGGCGCCGAGGCTGAGCATGTGACTAATGTTTCTGCTAACGAGATCCCTGAATTGCCACAAACGCCGATGGAGTGGTGGCAAGGGCAAAATGCTGACATAGCCGGTAACACAAATTACAGTCCATACAAGGTCTTTCCCCGTCGAATCTTTGGCGACTACCTTGAATCCCAGTTCCATATATTGATCCGTAACGGTCGGGAAAAAGGCATAAGTACAGACATATGTACCGGCACTACGGTAAGTGATATCAACTATTTGGGCAGGAATGTCATAGTAAGCGTAGAAGGCTGTAAAAGCCATCTGTTCGACAAGGTAGTGATATGTACGGGCCATAGGTTCCCAATAGAACAGGATGAGGCAGCTACCGGAGTTTACCAGAGCCCTTATCCACCCCAAAAGCTATCACTACGGTTTAACCACCCTGTAGCCATAAAAGGCGCATCGCTTACCGCGGTCGATGCTATAAGAACGTTGGCACGCGCTAATGGAGAGTTCTCAGCCAAAAAGAACGGAAATCTGGTTTACAAGCCAAATACCAACAGCCCTGATTTTAAGATCGTGCTCCATTGCCGCAGCGGTATGCTCCCTGCTGTACGATTCCACCTTGCTGATCCCCACCTGAAAAACCCCTCGCTGCTGACAGAGGAACAGATCGGGGAACATAAGAGAAGGAACAATGGCTTCTTGTCATTGGACTATATATTCGAAAAGGACTTCCTCGAGCCCCTTAAAATATCATCACCCGAAATTTACGACAAGGTCAAGGATATGAACATGGAAGAATTCGTACATTCTGTGCTTGAGGTAAGGCACCATGTCGATCCTTTCGTGATGTTGAGATCGGAATGTAATGAAGCCGCGAAGTCGATCAGGCGTAAAGAGTCGGTATACTGGAAAGAAATGCTGGGTGTACTCAGCTTTGCCATGAACTACCCTGCCAAATATTTTTCGGCCGAAGACATGCTGCGATTCAAGGCCACGCTTCATCCGCTTATCTCGCTCGTTATCGCCTATATACCGCAGTCTTCATGCCGCGAGCTGCTTGCGCTTCATAAGGCGGGCCTACTTGACCTGGTGAATGTGGGAAATGAAAGTTCTATAGTTCAGCGTCCCGGTGGCGGCATTACGTATCACTATATCAATGAAGCCGGTAACGATATGGCAATAAATTATAGTACATTTATAGACTGTACAGGCCAGCCGCATATTGATCTCAGGGATTTCCCTTTTAAAGGACTGGCAAACGCGGGCACAGTGTCGCAGGCCAGGCTTGCCTTTCGCAGTGAAGAAGCCGCGCTGCGCTATAAAGCTGATCATCCTGCGAATGTAGATATGGTGGCAGGCACTTATTACCTTAAGGTTTCAGGTGTCGCTGTCGACGATCGTTTCCGGATCGTGGATGAAGAGGGCCAGCCCAATAATGCGATCTATATGATGGCAGTGCCTTTGATGGGAGGATATAACCCGGATTACTCTGGGCTCGACTTTTGCGAAGAAGCGTCAAAGCGTATCGCGGAGAACCTGCTTAATGTCAAAGAACACCCTGTGGTTCACCTATCGGAACGTCCTTCGCTAAAGCCAATGGAAAGTGTAGCATAAGAAAATACATATACAGCTTATGAAGATCCTTTTAACCGGTGCAACAGGATATATCGCCCAAAGGCTGCTGCCTGTCTTGCTTGAGCAAGGCCACGAGGTGGTGTGCTGCGTGCGGGATGCTTCGAGGTTCAATGCTAAAAAGTATGACAAAAGAGATAATCTCCGGGTGATCGAAGTTGACCTTCTTGACAAACGCAGCCTTGAGGCATTTCCCGAGGGTATCGATGCGGCCTATTACTTAGTGCATTCGATGAGTGCATCAGGGGAATTCAGCAGCAAGGAGGAAACCTCTGCCCGCAATTTTATCGATGTGATCCACAAGACCGGCGCAAGGCAGGTCATCTATCTCAGCGGCATCGTGAACGACCGTGAACTTTCAAAACACCTGGCTTCACGCAAAAAGGTGGAGGAGGTGCTAAACTCGGGCACTGTACCGGTTACCACATTAAGGGCAGGAATAATCGTCGGTTCAGGAAGCGCATCCTTCGAGATCATTCGTGACCTTGTAGAAAAACTGCCAATTATGGTGGCGCCCCGCTGGATAAAGACAAAGTGCCAGCCAATATCCATTCGCAATGTCATCGAATTCCTGTCGGGCGTGCTGGACAAGGCATTTACCTTCGGGCAGCACTATGACATTTATGGCCCTGACATTTTAACGTATAAGGAAATGCTACTGGAGTTCGCTGCCGAACGCGGTTTGAAAAGGCGTATCATCACGGTCCCGGTAATGACGCCAAAGCTTTCCTCATACTGGTTATATTTCGTGACTTCCACTTCGTATGCGCTGGCTAAAAACCTCGTTGACAGTATGAGCGTGGACGTAGTGGCGGAGCCTAATGACCTGAAAGACCGCCTTGGCATTCAGCCTGTTCCGTACAGGGAGGCCATCAGGATCGCCTTTGACAAGATCGAGCAAAACCTTGTGCTGTCAAGCTGGAAGGACGCCATGGGCGGAACGTACTCGAAGCAGATGGTAAAGAAGCAGCTGAAAGTCCCCGAGTTTGGTGTATTCACAGATAAAAAAGTGCGCATAGCCGAAGATACGGAAAAGGCATTGAACCGAATATTCGCTATTGGCGGATCATCGGGATGGTATTATGGCAACTGGCTATGGGAATTCCGGGGTTTTCTGGACAAGCTGTTCGGAGGGGTCGGCCTTAACCGGGGACGTACCAACAAGTCTTCAATAACCGCCGGCAATACCGTCGACTTCTGGCGGGTCATCTATGCCAGCCAGGAAGATAAAAGGCTACTGTTATATGCTGAAATGAAATTGCCGGGCGAAGCATGGCTGGAATTCAGGATAAAAGGTGACAAGGTTTACCAGACCGCCACCTTCAGGCCGCTGGGCATCGCAGGCAGGCTGTACTGGTATGCCGTCCTGCCTTTCCATTACTTCATTTTTAACGGAATGATCAACAAGATAGTGGCGAACGACTGATGAAAGGCGTAAAAAAGCAAGATCTTCCTGAAAAGACCTGCCCTGTCTGCAAGCGGCCCTTCGCCTGGAGAAAAAAATGGGAACGATGCTGGGAGGGGGTCATTTACTGCAGTAAAAAATGCAGCAGTTCGAAAGCATGAGAAATAAATATAGAGCAGACGGTTAGTTTTCGGTCATGTTCTTCATTTGGCGCGCTTTTTGTAGTATATTACTACAACTAAAGATTATTCCATCCAATTAAAATTTGAAATTAGATAAAGGAATAGTGTAAGATCATGACACCATGAATTTTTATGTATCTGATAATAGTTTGACGCGCCTGGTATGCACATTGCGATATCTGCATGATGATGCGTTCTTAAGGAACTCTAAGGAGTTCGTTCAGTAAGCCCTGTCTCGACTCTGGACAGGGGATCCCCGATCGAATAGCTTTATAAATTATTAACTGGTTTCGTTAGTGCCAGGCGGTCATTGAATCGTGCCAAATAAGCTAGTGGCATTCAATGAAGGGTTATGCTTCATGCCTAATGAAATCTGGAGATACAGGAAAGATATGTCACAAAATATAATTTTAACAACTGGATTGTACGATCTGATCAAAGATCATGTAAGAAGAAAAAAAGTAACGGCACAGGAGGAAGCATTACTTTTAGGCGAGCTTAAAAAAGCTTCGCAGGTATTACGGAAGGACCTGCCTGAAGATGTAGTCTCGGTAAACCGGAAAGTAACCTACAGGGACCATTCCAACAACGAAGAAAAAACGGTATTGTTCGTTGGCCCTAAAAGATCTAAGCCGGGCAAGAACAGGATCAGTATCCTTTCTGATGAGGGGATCGCGATGGTTGGCTACAAAGTAGGCGACCTGGTAGAATGGCCATCGGCCAAAGGTGACCTAAAACTTGAGATCCTGCATGTTGAAGAGGCAGAGTAAGCATTAGGCCTACTGAAATGACACATCCCTGAGATATTTTTCCAGGGATGTTTTTTTATACTATCCATAAAGTTCATTAAGCACAAATGCACAACGATCTGCAAATAGAAATAGTTACATACTTATTATTAATATATGGTAGTTTATTTTAGATTTAGCCCGGATGAGGGGGTTTTGTATTTTGCCATGCCCGCTTTTATTGTTATATTTAGCTACTTAAACTAAACATAAATGCTATTTGTTATATTATCCGGTTTCTTTAGTGCATGTATGTTACTCCCGGCAGGGAAGTTTATAAAAGAGCGGCTACGTTATCTGCTTAGCCTGTTACCGCTGTCACTGTTCATCTATTTTGCATCATACATACCGCAAGTAATGAACGGGAATGTAGTTTTAGAATCGACTGAATGGATACCGTCGTTAGGTGTTAATGCCAGTTTCAGGCTCGACGGGCTTTCACTATTATTCACGTTGCTTATTACCGGTATCGGGTTCCTTGTTTTTCTGTATTCCGCGTCCTATTTAAAAGGGCATAACTATTTAGACCGTTTTTATGCCTACCTGTGCCTTTTCATGTCGGCAATGCTTGGAATGGTGCTGTCGGATAATATTTTGCTGCTCTTTGTCTTCTGGGAGTTGACCAGCATAAGTTCTTTTTTCCTTATCGGGTTCAATAATGATAGTAAAGAGTCCAGGAAAAGCGCCCTGACCGCGTTGAGCGTTACAGGGCTGGGAGGTTTTTTCCTGATGGCGGGAATTATAATCATAGGTCACATTACCGGAACCTATTCCATTCAGGAACTGCTTGGATCACCCGAAATTAAAGATCACGCCTTATATCCTCTTGTCCTTGTTCTCATTTTCATTGGGGCCTTTACAAAATCTGCGCAGTTCCCGTTACATTTTTGGCTGCCCGGCGCTATGAAAGCCCCAACACCCGTCTCAGCCTACCTGCATTCTGCCACAATGGTCAAAGCGGGCATATTCCTGCTGGCACGCTTTTCGCCGATAATGGGCGGTACACGGGAATGGTCGTATACCTTAATGGCCATTGGAGGGTTCACAATGCTATATGCCGCAGTACATTCCTTGTTCAGGACAGATCTGAAAGCTGTTTTGGCCTACTCTACGATATCCGCCTTAGGGATCATGGTTTTCCTGATAGGTATTGGTACAAAAGAGGCCTTTATCGCATTGGCTACATTTATAGTAGTACATGCACTGTATAAGGCTGCATTGTTCCTCATTACAGGGATCATTGATCACGAAGCCGGCACAAGGGATATTACAAAGCTTGCCGGCCTGAAAAAGGTACTCCTGCCGGTTTATATTGCGGGCGTACTGGCTGCACTGTCAAGCGCGGGCCTGCCGCTTACTTTTGGGTTTATCGGGAAAGACCTGATATACGAAGCGACTTTAAATACAGCTTCCTCTATTGCGATCTGTCTTACGATACTGGCAGTAGCTACGAATTTGTGCCTGGTGGCGGCAGGTTTTATGGCCGGCATCAAACCCTTTACGGGTAAATTACCACAAGAGTTCAGTGCCATACGCTTACCTCACTTTGCAATGTGGCTTCCTCCCTTATTTTTAGGAATAGTAGGGTTTGTCTTTGGCTGCTTTCCTGCTGTGATCGGTAATGCGGTTATTTCTCCCGCAGTGAATTCGATCGCAGGCAATAGTGTAGCGCTACACCTGAAAATATGGCACGGCTTTAATTTGGTGCTTATTCTAAGCCTTGTAACACTTGCCTCGGGAGGCCTCATATATTACCTAAATAAACCATCGGCGGGAAAACTTTCATTCGTTACGCGGTATCATCGGCTATCTCCACAGTATGCCTATGCCTGGCTCGCAAAAAAGTTTTACGACTTTTCAGAGTGGTATACAGGTATAATGCATAATGGCTTCCTGAGATCTTACATCCTGAAAATTATAGTATTTGCGCAATTGCTTTTCATTTATGAACTGTTGCGGGGCGGGCCAATTTACCTGGATTATTCCAGGCTGTCACCGATAAGCATTTATGAAGGGGCAACGGTATTATTCCTTATTGCGGGGCTTTACATAACACTGACAACGTCTTCCAGGCTCACTGCCGTAATAGGTACAAGTGTAACAGGATATGCTATATGCCTCCTGTTCTTATATTTTAGCGCACCCGACCTTGCCATTACACAATTTACTATCGATACTTTGACTGTTGTATTGTTCGTATTGGTATTATTCAATCTCCCTCCGTTCATAAAATTCCCGGGTGTGAATAAGCCTATTATAATAAGGGATACACTGGTGTCTTTATCCTTCGGCCTCATAATGGCAATTGTTGCCATTAAAGTGCTGCAGGTGCCTACAGACATTGAAAGCAGCGATTTTTATGGTACATACGCATATACCCTGGCTAAGGGGAAAAATGTTGTTAACGTGATATTGGTAGATTTCAGGGGCTTTGACACCATGTTCGAAATAGTGGTTTTAGCCATTGCTGCACTTGGAGTGTACAGCCTTTTAAAATTACGATTAAAATCATCTGAAAAAGAATAGCTATGCGAAGTATATTGTTACAGGCGGCTTCAAGATATTTACTGCCGATACTGCTTATATTTTCAATATTCCTCCTGTTAAGGGGCCACTACTACCCGGGAGGAGGGTTTGTAGGCGGGCTGGTGGCAGCTATTGCTTTTGTGCTGCACAGCTTTGCTTTTGGCACAACGGCAACAATGCAGATCTTAAAATACAAGCCATTGTCACTCATACCTATCGGGTTGGGTATAGCTACGCTAAGCATGTTCGTCCCGCTGCTGTTCGGTTTGCCTGTAATGACAGGCCTTTGGTATGAAGGGTCGATACCTGTGATAGGTATGGTGGGTACGGCACTATTTTTTGACATAGGGGTTTACTTAGTGGTCGTAGGCGTAGTGTTGACTATATTATTCACCATATCATTAGATACGCATTAAATGGAATTACTGTTAGTTATCTTGATAGGCATATTGTACGCGGCGGGGATCTACTTCATGCTTAGAAGAAGCATGGTCCGTTTGCTGTTGGGTATATTGATCTTAGGGAATGCCACGAATTTGCTCATCTTCCTGCTCGGCAACCTCACTCAGGGCAAACCTCCCATAATCGATGCGGGCCTGAAAACATTTGCCGACGCTTATGCCGACCCTATACCGCAGGCTTTGATATTAACAGCTATTGTGATCAGCTTCGGCCTCACATCTTTTGCCATTGTACTTTTAAAAAGGGTATATGCATTAATAGGATCTGATGATCTGGACGATCTGAATACCCCTGAAGAAGAATACTTATGATAGATAACAGCATAATAGCCCCGGTCCTCATTCACCTTTTTACTGCACTGCTACAGCTGGTGTTTTGGCGAAGGACAGTAACGCACCGTATTTTAAGCGTAGTGGGCTCTTTATTTGGATCAGCTGTTTCAGTAAACCTTTTTATAAAGGTTTTTAACGGAGAGATACTGACCATGAATGCGGGTAACTGGGCAGCGCCTTTTGGTATCGTTTTCGTTGCAGATACCTTTAGTACGGCCTTTGTTCTCCTCACATCCATAGTGGCGCTGGCAGTTTCACTGTTCTCTGCCGTTGGAGTAGGGAGGGCGCGTATGCTTTACGGCTATTTCCCGATATTCCATTTTCTGGTCATGGGACTGAACGGTGCGTTCCTTACAGGCGACATTTTTAATTTATATGTGTGGTTCGAAGTTGTGATCATTTCTTCTTTCGTCCTGCTGACCCTTGGTGGGCGGAAGGCACAGCTGGAAGGGGCGGTAAAATACATGGCGCTTAATATTTTAGCCTCGACCTTTTTTCTTACAGGTATCGGCATTTTGTATGGTATAACCGGTACCCTGAACATGGCCGATCTTTCGGGTAAGATACCATTGGTGGAAAACCAGACCATTGTTAATCTTACGGCTATTTTTTTCCTCATAGGCTTCGGTATTAAATCAGCGGTTTTTCCGCTGTATTTCTGGCTCCCGTCATCGTACCACACGCCACCGTCCGCAGTGGCGGCTATTTTTGGCGGGTTGCTTACAAAATTGGGGCTGTACGCGATGTTCAGGATCTTTACACTGGTGTTCGAGCCTACAGATCTTATAAAGGCGATGTTCGTGGTCATGGCGGTTTTAACCATTATTACAGGTGCGTTCGGGGCTATCATAAAGTCAAACATCCGAAGGCTTTTCTCCTACCTCATAGTATGCCACATCGGTTTTGTTATAGGAGGATTGGGTTTATACACCAAGGTTGCCATTACCGGGGCGGTATTTTATTTGATACATGACATTATTGTGAAGACGAACCTGTTCCTCATATCAGGCCTTATACGCCAGTTAAGGGGGACAATGGATATGGACAGGCTGGGGGGCATATATGATGAATACCCAAAACTATCCCTTTTGATCGCTATAGTACTTTTCTCCCTGGTGGGCATACCGCCGCTTTCCGGATTTTGGCCGAAAATATACCTGATCGAAGGTGCTGTCGAAGGGAACAATTACATCTTTATCGGAGCTATCATTCTCGGTAGTTTTGTAACTTTATACGTCATAGCGAAGCTTTGGGCAAAAGTATTTTGGAAAGCCGCTTCCCAAGATGCTATCATTGAGGATAGTTTTAAGTCACTTAAGCCGCATAATAAGGCGCTTTTGGTGACCCCTATAGCACTACTTGCGGCGTGCTCACTTTTTATAGGCCTTAATGCTGAAACGGTCATTACTATTTCTTCGAAGATAGCGGGAGAACTATTAGACCCTTCATTGTATATCAAAGCCGTACTGGGTAAATAAGAATATTATGGCAAAGCAATTTTTAATGAACCTTTTGTTATCCTTTATCTGGGTGGCGTTAACAGGTGAAATGTACTATACGAATTTGTTATTCGGCTTCATCCTTGGATTTTTCATCCTGTGGATAATGAACCTTAAAGGAGATGACAATCGGTACTTTACGCATATCCCGAAAGCAATGCTTTTTGCATTTTACTTTTTGTATAAGTTGCTGATGGCTAACATCCAGGTCGCTTATGATGTAGTTACGCCAAAATATTTTTTTAAGCCGGGGATCGTACGATTTCGTATGGAGGCTGCTACAGATATCGAGATCAACCTGCTGTCAACAGTGATATCGCTAACACCGGGGACACTGATCCTGGATATTAGCGACGATCGCAAAGTTCTATTTATACATGTAATGTACCTGAAGGACAAAGAGCATTTTATTTCTGAGATAAGGAACGGGCTTGAAAAGAAACTTTTAGAACTACTGCGATGACATTAACAGAATATTTTAATTACATAATTTTCCCAATGCTTACAGTGTCGGTATGCCTTGTGCTTATCCGCCTGCTTAAAGGCCCCGACATTGTGGATAGGGTAATGGCGCTCGACCTTGTGATCACTATAGGTATTGCCGCGATAACAGCTTTTAGCATCACTTCGTCACAGGCTGTTTTCCTCGATGTTGCCATGATACTTGCCCTCATCGCTTTCCTGGGTACAATAGCTTTTTCATATTATATAGATAAAAAGAATCAGGATGATTGATATACTGCTGATGATATTAAGTACAATAGGCGCGCTTGCTATTTTAATTGCTTCAATAGGCGTTTTGAGGATGCCTGACTTTTATTTACGCCTGTCGGTTACCGTAAAGGCATCAACGCTGGGTGTCGGTTTATTGCTTATTTGTGCGGCTATAATATTTCCCGATGTGTCGGTTACCACAAAGGTTATAGCAATAATATTTTTTTTAGTTCTAACGGCTCCCATTGCCGCTCACATGATAGGAAGGGTGGCTTATCGTACAGGGGTTTTGCGCTGGAAGGATACCTATGTCGATAAAGAGGTCGATGAGCCATTACCTGATGGCGATAAAGATGGGCCTAACACATAAGACGATGTTCCACGAAACTTTTAAGGGATATGTGATATGCTTACTGAAGTGAAGAGAAACAAAAAAACCTGCAAGTAATTTGCAGGTTTTGTTTGTGGGGAGAGCAGGATTCGAACCTGCGAAGGTTTCCCAACGGATTTACAGTCCGTCCTCGTTGGCCGCTTGAGTATCTCCCCATAAGGCGGTCAGCCTTTCGCTTATTGCGGTTGCAAATATAGGGTTGTTTTTTAAGTAAGCAAACATATTTACCGCTATTTTGACAACTATTTTTTAATGCCCTGTAGATTAATCCAATAAAAAGATCTCCCGAAGGAGATCTTTAGTATTTCTAATGAGATAGAACGTTATTTTGAAAGTAGTTCCTTTACCTTAGCCTTCAGTTCCTCGCCCCTTAGGTTCTTAGCAACGATCTTTCCCGACGCATCCAAAAGGAAAGTTGCCGGTATGCCCTGTACGCCATATTGCTTGGCTATCGGGTCCTGCCACTCTTTCAGGTTCGATACGTGTGTCCAGGTAAGTTTATCCTCAGCGATGGCTTTTTTCCAGTCGGCATCCTTTCCGGGCCTGTCCAGCGATACGCCAATAATGTTTAGCCCTTTGCCATGCAGTTCATTATACATCGCTACTACATTAGGGTTCTCCTGCCTGCACGGTCCGCACCATGACGCCCAAAAGTCGATCAGGGTCACTTTGCCCATAGCCTCCTTAAGTGAAATTGTTTTCCCGTCAGGGCCCGGGGCGCTGAATTGCGGTGCAACTTTACCTACTTCGGTATTCGTGGCATTGGCTTTCATACTTTCACGCTGCTGCTCCATTGCCTTTAGTTTTTCAAGTGCCTGGGCAAGTTCTTTCCCATCGGTGCTGTTCACAAGTTCTGCGTCCAGTGCCTCATACATTTTCTTTAGCTCCTCGTGGGTATTTTTCCCCATAGCTACCTGCTGCTTCAAGAGCAGTACGCTTATAAATGCCTTCGGGTTCTTCTTTATGAATTCTGTAGATGAGGTCCTCATCTCACCGCTTATGGCGTTGTAAGTCTTGTTCAGCTTGTTCATTACCACAGTATCGTTGGCTTTGTAAGCAGCCATCATTGCCTGCTCATTGTTCTTCTGGAACGAGATAAGCTTCCTTCTTATGGCATTTATTTCCTTGTAATATTCATTAAGCTTCTCGTTGTTGTATGTGCCCGACTGTGTTGATTTAAAAATGGAGTCTTTATCTACATTAACTTCAATTTCACCGTGCTCAAGTACGATCTCTGCTTTTCCGTTCACGCCCTCGACTTGTATGAAATGAAGCGCAGGCCCCTTGGCGATGCCTTTAAAAACGAACTTTCCATCTTCAACTTTCACGGTATCTTTAGCTGTAAAGCCCATTACTCCGCCTTGTATCTCGAGCATTACGTTCTTACCGTTAAGCGAAGGATCTACCTTACCAGTGATCTCGTACTCATTATCCTTTAGCCTGCTGCACGATGCCAACAGGGCAGCTGCCGAAAGAAATAAAAGAATTTTTTTCATATTTGTTTTTATATTATAAATAATGGTGCAAAAGTATGAAAACTATTGCACCATTCCGATCTTAATTTATATTTAAAGCTTATGAGCAGGCAGGCTGGATCACACTGGTCCTTACCGATGTATTCTTAATGCCGCCAAAGCCTTTTTCCACATTGATCATGTTGTGGTACCCCCTTGCTTTCAGTATCGAAGCCATAATCACCGAACGGTACCCGCCCGCGCAATGCAGGTAAAAATCTTCCTCTTTTGGTACTTCGGCAAGCTGTTGGTTCACAAGATCAAGCGGAATGTTCACTGCATCGGCCACATGCCCGTTCGCAAACTCGCCCGGCTTCCGCGAATCTACCACGATCTTCTGCTCATTGGCAAGCCCTTCGGCAAATGTTTCCGGCGAAACAGAGCGTATGCTGTCGGTCTCATAACCGGCGGCTTTCCAGGCTTCGAGTCCTCCGTTCAGGTATCCCAGCGTATTGTCAAAGCCCACGCGTGCCAGCCTGGTCACTGTTTCGGCTTCTTTGCCTTCCGGTGTGATCAATACCAGAGGCTGGTTCACATCCATGATAAGGGCGCCCACCCATGGGGCGAACTGTCCGTTAAGGCCAATGAATATAGATCCGGGTATGTGCTCTTTTACAAAATCATCCTCGTGCCTTACATCCAGCACCAGTGCCCCGTTGTCTTTGGCAGCAGCCAGGAACGCATCGGCAGAAAGTGGCATGGATCCTTTTTCAAGTACGGTATCAAGGCTTTCGTATCCTTTAATGTTCATTAGTACATTTTGCGGGAAATAGGCGGGAGGTGCGCCCAGGCCGTCAAGCAGCTCATTTGTGAATTCCTCTTTGGTCATGTCGGCCCTAAGGGCATAGTTGGTCTTCTTCTGGTTGCCCAGCAGGTCGGTGGTCTCTTTGCTCATGTTCTTTCCGCAGGCGCTGCCCGCACCATGGCTTGGGTACACGATAAGGCTGTCCGGCAGGGTCATGATCTTGTTGCGCAGTGAGTCATACAGGTGTGAGGCCAGAACCTCCTGTGTAAGGTCGGACGTCAGTGCCTGAGCAAGGTCGGGCCTGCCCACATCGCCTATAAATAGTGTGTCACCGGTAAGTATGCCCGTCATCTCGCCATTTTCCATAAGCAGGTAGCAGGTGCTTTCCAGCGTGTGGCCGGGCGTGTGAATGGTGCGAATGGTATAGTTGCCAACGGTAAACTCTTCTCCGTCTGCGGCAATATGCGCTTCAAAATCAGGGTTGGCCGTTGGACCGTATACTATCTGGGCACCGGTCTTTTTGGCCAGGTCAAGGTGGCCTGATACAAAATCAGCATGAAAATGCGTTTCGAATATGTATTTTATTTTGGCATTGTCTTTTGCCGCACGGTCTATGTAGGGCTGTACCTCCCTTAGCGGGTCAAAAATGGCTGCCTCGCCATTGCTTTCAAGGTAGTAGGCTGCCTGTGCTATGCAGCCGGTGTATATCTGTTCGATCTTCATGATAATATATTTGACTTGTATTGTTATTCGGGGGGATCAATCTAATAACCCATTATCTCTTTCGAAAGTATGAAAATGGCCATGGCAAGTACAAAAAAGCCAAAACCTTTTTTCAATTGCTTTTCATTTACAAATTTATGCAAATAAGTTCCGGCAAAGATACCAAAAACAGAAATGATAGTTAAAGGCAGCAGGAATGCCCAGTCGACAGTAATGCGCTGCAGATCGCCTGAAAAGCCCGTGAGCGCATTAAGTGTAATGATAAAGAGCGAAGTACCTACGGCTTTCTTTATGGGCAGGCCGCCAAAGAATACCAGCATGGGTATGATGAGGAAACCGCCGCCGGCACCTACAAGCCCCATGATAACGCCAATGAAGGCGATATAGGGGAGTACCACGATATACTTCATTTTCTTTTCGGTACAGGGTGCCTCATCATCGATCTTACGCAATAGCATCGAAGCAGCAGCCAGCGCCATTACAATGGCAAAAAGGAGCATGATGAAGGTATTCCTTTGCAGCGAAAAGCCTTCCCACTCAAATACTGCGGGTAATTGCGGTACGATGTATTTGCGGGTAAGGTATACAGAAATAAATGATGGTACGGCTACGATAAGCCCTGTCCTGAAGGCTACGTTATCGTTAAGGTGATTTTTAAAAGTGCCAAAAGCCGAGGTCGTACCCACAATGAAAAGCGAGTAGGCGGTGGCAATAACAGGGTCTATGCCAAATACATATACAAGCAGGGGTACGGTGAGTATAGAGCCTCCGCTTCCCATGAGCCCTAAAGTAAGCCCTATTATGAATGCACCGCAATAACCTGCAACTAATTCCATTATAAAATTTAAGCGCATAAATGTATGACAAAAACCCTTATTACACCTGACGATCAGGCTTAAAAAAGCCGGCAGTCCCTATATAGTGCTGATTACTAAAACGTTATAGCTGTAAAATTATCTTAAAAATTATCAAATGCATATTTTGGCTGGCTTTTTGATGAGTAATATTATAGCAATCATAAATTTATGATTTATTTTTTGTGTAATTTGTAATTCAGTTATCTTGTTTGCGTTATATTTGTGACGCTTTTTTTAAAAGAAAGTAAATTATTTAGAATAATACAGTTGTAAAAAATATGGCAACAAAAGCAAAGCCCAGATTGGGCATGTATGAGAACGTGCAAAACCAGTTTGAAAAAGCTGCAGCCGTAATGGGGCTGGATGAAAGCGTTAAAAAGATCCTTTCTATAACCAATAATGAGATCGTGGTCCATTTTCCGGTGAAAATGGATAATGGCCAGGTAGAGGTATTTACCGGCTACAGGGTACAGCACAACAACGCGCTTGGCCCGTACAAAGGCGGCCTGAGGTACCACCACACAGTAGATATCGATGCCGCAAGGGCACTGGCTACCTGGATGACATGGAAAACGTCGCTGGCAGGGCTTCCTTACGGAGGCGGCAAGGGCGGTATCCAGATCGATCCGAAACTGTACTCGCAATCGGAGCTTGAGAGGATCACGAGGAGGTTCACTTTTGCTTTGGGCGATAACATCGGGCCGGAGCACGACATCCCAGCGCCGGACGTGAACACCAACGCGCAAATGATGGCATGGATCGCCGATACGTATATGTCGACAAAATCTCCTGCCGAGCGTTCCAAGAACCAGCACGTGGTTACCGGTAAGCCGGTAGGTTCGGGCGGCCTGGAAGGGCGCGACAGGGCTACAGGATTTGGCGTTGTAGTGACGCTGGAATCGTGGGCAAAAGTTAAGGGCACCACACTTGAAGGTAAAAAATACATCGTTCAGGGCTTTGGTAACGTAGGCTACTGGGCGGCCCATTTCATGAACAAGAATGGCGCTATCCTTGTTGGTGTACAGGATGCGACAGGTACCATATACAATCCTGAGGGCATTGACCCAGAGGCATTGCTGCGCTACCAGGCAGAGAACAACACCATAACTGGCTATAAAGGCACGCAGGACTATACGTCGGCCGATTTCTTTGGCATCGACTGTGATATCGTGATCCCTGCAGCACTTGGCAACCAGATCACCTCAGAAAATGCCGGTACTATCAAGGCGCAGGTTATTGCTGAGGGCGCTAACGGCCCAACTGACACCGATGGAGAAGAGATCCTGCTGGCTAACGGCGTAGACATCATCCCGGACATCCTTTGTAATTCAGGCGGTGTTATCGGCAGCTACTTCGAATGGCTTCAGAACCGTAACGGCGAGATATGGACGATGGACGATGTGATCGTCAAGCTTAGGAAGAAAATGGAAGAAGCTTTCGGTAAAGTAATTACCTCATCGGTACAATATAAAACCGACTGGAGGACCGCGGCTTATATTGTGGCACTGACCAGGATCGAACTTGCATACAAGCAAAGGGGCATCTTCCCTTAATGGATATACAGAACAATTTCAAAAGCGCCGGTTTTCCGGCGCTTTTTGTTTTTAAATTTAACGGATCACCACTGGATATATTATGTAAAGACGCAGGCACTGCGTCTCTACATTATTGTTTACAATGAAATTACCGTTTCACCAAAAGTATAATTCCCTATATTTGGGATACTAAACAACCACGCCATGAAAAAATATCTTTTGTTTTTCGTTTTGACAGTTGGTTTTACTGCTCAGGCACAGGTTCCGGACAGGTTGGGCGCCATCAGCATTAATGATCCCCTTGCGTTTGAAAGGCCCAATTTTACTTTCTATTCCAAAAACTACAACAAGGTATTCGACTACTACCAGTATACTTTCGACGCGCAGAAGATCTCGCAGCGCAGTGTGTATGTCAGTTCCGACAATAAATTCTTTTTTGGGCAGAACGCGGCTTTTGTGATGGATATGTCGCAGCCAGCCTACAATTCTGCAAGAATTAATTGCGGCTACGCGTACGACTTGGGCGGATTATACCACGGGCTGAAGAATATTTTTGAGATGGAGAAGGATTATTCGGTAAAGAGGAAGGCGGATGATGCGCCGGCAGGTTACTAAAAATAGATAGAATGCATAAAACAGCCCTGATACTCCTAATTATAGCAAGTGGCTTTTTTGGGTCAACCCAAAATAAAATTAATCTTTACAAGGCTGACAAGCCTGAAGTGTCCCAAAATAAGATCAGGTTCGACGGTGTTTACACACTGTACGATCTTTTTAAAGGAAATTGTGATACGCCGGCTTATGAACGGTATGAATATATAAGCCCCATAATGTTTTTTCAAGACGGTGACGTCATACAATCGCCACATTGCAACTGGCGCAGGCAGGATTTTATTACCGGGTTAAGAAGTAATAATGAAAGGACTGATAGCGGAACATTCACTTATAATGGCAATGAAATGGTTTTAGAGGGTGATTTCACATTTTTTGCGCCTGGACATGATCGGAAGCACTATAAAGCAAAGTATGAAGGGTATTTAGATCCTTCTGGTGATACACTCTTTTTAAGGTTAGCAAAACCTTATCCGCCTGTTAAATTAAAATTCAATAAAAATCTGGCACGACAGATAGAAAATGGTGTCTATGAGAAATACATTTTTAAGCCCCTGCCAAAACATGACCTTCAAAATATTGACAGAGATTTTTTAGACACAAAAAGGAATAGATACCCTTAAAAAAAGAGGCCTGTCTCCAAGCCTCTTACTATATCTAATATTCCAACATCCAACAATCCCAAAACATTATCCTCCCATATATTCTTCTCCGCCGCCATCCTGCTGCCTTTGCTGGTTTTCTTTCTGCCTGTCGGCTTTCGACATGTTGAAGCGGTAGGTGAAAGAAAGGGTGACCTGGCGCTGCCTCCACTGCATTTCGTTGTACGACCTCAACTCGCCCGGAATGTAAGTGTCATTCTTCATTTTCCTTGAGTTGAAGATATCCTGTACATTCAGGCCAATGGTAGCCTTATCTTTCAGGATGTCCTTGCTCAGTGAGGTATTGGCGCTTGCTACACCCACACGGCGGCCCTGTGCGGTATTTTGCGGGGCTTCGTAGTTTCCGTTCAACTGCCAGTCGATCTTATAGGGCAGGTTGATCTTAGAGTTTACCCTTGTCGTCCAGCTGTAGGCCGAGCGGTTAAAATCCTGGAAGTCGGTGAATACTACATCATCCACTGTATACGTAAAGGTATAATCGCCTTTGGTCTCGTTCCTGTAAAAGTTGAAGTTGCTGTTGATCCTCCACCATTTGAACGGATTATAATTTACGTTGAACTCAAAGCCAAAGCGGTATTCTTTTGAAAGGTTGATCGGCGTGGTGATGGTCACCGGAGTACCGTCGGCGCTTACGCCATTGTTCCTCCTTACGAACTGGAAGTTGTCATCGGTAATGTTCATGTAGGCCGAAGTGCTTAGTGTTACGCGATTCCATTTGTGCAGGTAGCCGAGGTCGAACGAGTTGGTCATCGCCGGGTTCAGGTCGGGGTTACCCACAAAAATGTTGATGTTGCTCTCAAGGCCTGAGAACGGGTTGAGGAACCTTCCGCGCGGGCGGTTGATGCGTCGGCTGTAGCTGATGCTGGCGCTGCTGTTCTCGGAGAATTCATACCCAAAGAACGCCGACGGGAAAAAGTTGTTATAGCGCTTGTTGTTGTATTCGCCCCTGTCCGGCAGGTTCACGTCGATATTACTGTCTTCCCAGCGCAGGCCAAAAAGGTAGGAGAACTTGCCCAGCTTAGAGCCGTATTGTGTGTAGAGCGCGTTCACGTATTCGTTGTATTGGAGCAGATTGGTATAATTGCCGTTGTTTTCCCACACGCCATCGGTAAGGGTTTCGGCACGGGCATCGTTTTCCAGTTTGGTAAAGCTTCCGCGGTAACCGGCCTCAAAACGGCTGTCTTTGCCGAAAGGAAGAACATAATCCGCCTGTACGAGTCCACGGTCCTCATTTTCTAAGTTAAAGGTACGCTCGTTGCTGTTGGTAATGTTAGGGCTGCCCAGGGTAATGTCATTAATAACGGCATTCTCATCGTCCTTGCTTTTAGATACCGAAGCATCGATCTTCAGTTCGTGGCCTTCCTTGTCGAATTTCTTTATAAGGTTGGTCGAGTACCTGAAGTTGGTATCCTTCTCATCCTCATAGTTATAACGGAAACGGGTATTCAGGAAGTTCCTGCCGGCATCGAAGTTGTCAAAATAGGTTTCTGTAGGATTGCTGCCGCTGCTCCTGCGCCCGGAAATGGAGTTGGTCCATGTAAGGGTGCTGTCAATGAACCACTCAAAGCCAAAACTGGCATTGAAAGCCCTTTGCAGGCGGTCGTTATCCCTGCGCTCGTTCACGTAGCGCGTAGGGTTGTCGTCGTCGTCAAGGTACTGCGAGTTGTTCAGCGAGTTACCGGGGTTGTTCCTGTAGTTGTAGCCAAGGTTCGAGAACACATTGTAGTTCTCGCTCCTGTAGTTCAGGTTGGCCGAAATGCCGTGGTTGTCCGGTATACCCGTATTGGCCGCTATCGAGCCGTTAAAGCCGCCCGCGCTTCCTTTTTTCAGTATGATGTTCACGATACCGCCACCGCCTTCGGCATCATAGCGCGCCGATGGGTTGGTGATCACTTCTACTTTATCAACGGAGTCGGCAGGGAGGAGGCGCAGCACGTCGGCCACGTTGCTTCCCGCCATGGTAGAAGGCCTGCCATCGATAAGGATGGTAACGCTCTGGTTGCCCCTCAGGGCTACGTTGCCCTCGGCATCTACTGATAATGATGGTACATTGTCGAGCACATCGCTCACGCTGCCGCCTTTTACCATCATGTCGTTGCCAATGTTGTATACACGCTTGTCCAGCTTGATGTCTACAGTGGTGCGCTCGGCTGTTATCTCCACGCCCTCCAGCACGGTAGTGTCGGGAGCGAGCAGGGTAACGCCCAGGTTGGTATTTTCGGTAATGGGCTTTGCCGGAATTACCTGCGATTTGAACGAAATGAAATCGAATTTGATATTGTAGGTGCCCGCCGGAACGGAGATGTTGTATTCCCCGTTGGCATCGGTCATGCCGCCATTCACGGTAACGTTGTCGGTAGTCTGTACGGTCACTGTAGCAAATTCAAGAGGAAGCTGTGTGTCCTGTTCAATGAGCTTACCGCTGATCTTTACGTTTCCGGGCTTATCCTGGGCAAATGATAAGAACGTAGTAAATAGGAATAATAATAAGACAGATGTCCTGAAATTTTTGAAGTAATGCATTATAGGTTTTTTGAAAAGATGATCTAGACGATATGACGCTCAATGCGCCGAAAGGTTTAATGTTTGATGCTTAAAGTTTTGTTAAATCGGTTAAAGGACCTCCTTTATCCTTTCGGCAGGGCGGGCTATTACGGCCTTGTCACCGTTTACCACCACGGGGCGCTCCATTAGGTTAGGATGTTTTGCCAGGGCGGCGATCACCTGCGCGCCCGTAAGTTTCCGGCCGGCATATTTTTCTTTCCAAAGGTCTTCTTTGGTGCGTACCAGCTCAATAGGCGTAATGCCGAGCTTTCTGATGAGTTCTTTTAGCTCTTCTTTGGAAAGCGGGGTATTGAGGTATTTTACGGTCGCAAAAGGTATGTCCAGTCCCTCCAGCAGTTGCAGCCCTTCGCGCGACTTACTGCATTGGGGCTTATGGTAAATGGTGATCATTAAATTCTTTTTGCAAAGAAAGCCAATATTAATCGAAATTCGGCTAACTTAGTGCAAACCTAATCTTAAAATTTAACCCTTACTGAATATGTTTATAGCACAGGCTTTTAAGCCGGGAAATGAATTCTGGAAATACATTGTAGGATCGTTGATCGTTATTGCGGCTTCCTTTGTCGGGCAGCTTCCTTTCGTGATCGCTATAGCGATGAAGGCCATGTCCAAAGGCGAGATCCCTACCGATGAGGCAGAAATGCTCCGTTACCTCGACCTTAACCTGACATTGTTCCTTATACTTCTATCATTCGCTTTCGCTTTGGCCGGACTGTGGATCGTGGTAAAGAAGATGCACCATCAGGGGTTTAAGGAAATAATAACCTCCCGCCCAAAGATCGACTGGAAACGGGTATTATTTGCTTTTGTAATTTGGGGTATTTTCTCCGTAGCAATGATACTGCTTGTCTATTTTACCGAACCCGGCAAATACATACTGCAGTTCAACCCCGGCAAGTTCCTTATTCTCGCCATCATAGCCATACTGCTGGTCCCTGTACAAACCAGTGTAGAAGAGCTGATATTCCGGGGCTACCTCATGCAGGGGTTCGGGCTGTTGGCAAAGAACCGTTGGTTCCCGCTCATCATGACATCGGTGATCTTCGGGGTAATGCACATCGCTAATCCCGAGATAAAGCAAATGGGCTACATCGCGTTGGTATATTATATAGGTACCGGCTTTGCCCTGGGCATTATGACACTTATGGACGAAGGCACCGAGCTTGCCCTCGGGTTCCATGCCGCCAATAACCTAACCGCCGCATTGCTGGTCACTGCCGACTGGACCGCTTTCCAGACGCACTCTATCTTTAAGGACGTATCAGACCCTAGCGCCGGCCTTGACATCATACTTCCGGTAGTAGTTATTTATCCTTTACTACTGCTGCTCTTTAGCTATAAATACAAATGGAAAGGCTGGAAAGAAAAGCTTGCCGGCAATATCTATCCGCAAAAAGAAATCGAAATAAACCAAACAGGACATACCCATGAATGATCTGGACTACCACTATGTGCACCCCCATTTTAAACTGAACGGCTTCCACCTGAGCGAAGACGACCTCTGCCGCATTGCCTACAGCTTCATTAAGGAAGGCGAGGCGTATGAGAGGGCTGTCGGCGATTTTGTACTGGACTGGTTCGATCAAAACAGTTTTATCGAAATGCATACATCGGGTACCACGGGCGCGCCTAAACGTATCAGGGTAGATAAGCAGGCGATGGTCAACTCGGCGATAGCTACAGGAGAGTTCTTCGGCCTGCGCTCCGGCATTAAGGTGCTGCACTGCCTGCCCACGCAATATGTGGCGGGCAAGATGATGCTGGTAAGGGCCTTCATATTGGGTTGGGACATGGACCTGGTGGCGCCGGTATCGAACCCTTTGGAGCGCAACGAAACTGAATATGATTTTGCCGCGATGGTGCCACTGCAGGCGGAGCATTCGCTGGGCAAATTGCACATGGTAAAAAAGCTGATACTCGGCGGGGCCAAAGTGAGCCAGGCGCTGAGCGAAAAGCTATCGGCATTGTCTACCGAAATATACGAGACCTACGGAATGACCGAGACGATAACCCACATTGCCGCAAAAAGGATAGGCGAGGAGGCATTTAAGGTTTTGCCTAATGTGAACATCAGTAAGGATGAGCGCAACTGCCTGGTGATCGATCCATACAACATATGCGATGAGCCGGTGGTAACCAATGATGTGGTGAATATTGTGGATGAGTCGCACTTCATCTGGCTGGGCAGGCATGATAACGTGATCAACAGCGGCGGGGTAAAACTTTTCCCCGAGCAGATAGAGGAAAAGCTGTCGGGTAAGATCGACAGGCGCTTTTATGTGAAGGGCACTGCCGACGAGGTACTTGGCGAAAAGCTGGTACTCGTTGTAGAGGGGGAGGCATTCGACATTGATAAGGCCGCATTCAAAGGGCTGGGCAAATTTGAGAAGCCTAAAGACATCCTGTTTGTTGAAAAATTTGAGGAAACCGGTTCGGGTAAGATAATGCGCGATTAAATTTTTAAAATAATTTACAGTTTCGCAAGATCTTTAGTTTTGTATAAGCGTTGGCATTTGCCTAACATTCGAAGACAATGAATGAAAGCCCGAATATCTTAAGGAATACATGCAGGTCCGGAGCTTTTACGTTACGGTGTGTAAGTAATAAAAGTAAGAAAAATAATAGTATCTTCGGCCTGTGATCGATCGACATTCCATTGATTAAGATGCTATACATTCCTGCCGGCTATCCGGACATTCTTCTTTTTTTTGTAGGCATTTCTTCCGATGAGGGCTTTGGTGGATCGGCACGTAAACACTGGCGGTCATAGCATTCGCCGGGAAACCGTGTATGATAAGAAACTGATGCTTACAGGGACAAAAGTGATCCGGATTAATAATAACCAAAACAACCAATAAGACAATTCCTAATGAAGGCATTTTTTACGATTACCTTATCTTTTTTATTTTCCATAGCATCAATGGCGCAGTGCGCGGACAGCGACAAAATGCTTTTTCCGGTTAAAGAACAGATCAGTGAAAGCATGGTGTTCTTCGCTGTCAATAATGAATACAGCAGTGCCAAACACTATGCTTCAAGTATCAGCGAATATGCCAATAAAGCCATGGCAGTAGCCAAAGATCACATTGTGCAGCGTTCCGGGGCAGCATTTGAGAAAAAATGTAGGGTAAAGTATCTCTATGTAATTTATCCCGACGGAATGAGCGAGGATTCTGCGCCGGAAGATCTGTATAATATATCTGGCTATGATGTTATATATATAGTTGCCTATACCGTAAAACAGGGAGGATTTGAATACAATTTAGAGATAGGCCTGGACAACGGTTTCAACATGATCTCCGGTGATGTGCTGCCCTCGGTAAAAAATAATCCCTCGTTTTACAAATTCGTCGATGTCTGCAAGGCTTTGAAAACCGTGAAGGCGGATAAGCGCTACACAGGAGTGGTCTCGGGAATAGGGATCGCCTATGAAGCCGGTTCCGATTCTTTTTGCTGGCAGGTACAGGAACATCCCGCATCGGTAAAGGAGGATGGCGAATATCCTGTGAGAGATTACTACGTGAATGCCAACACAGGGAAACTGGTCTTCGTAGTTGAATCGGAGAGCTATTTCTTTCAGCAACGATAACATTACCATGAGAAAAATAATAGGGAGTATCGCTTTTATGTTCCTCATCCTTTCGGGTGTTCACTGCCACGCCCAAAAATATTGCCAGCAGGCCAAATTGGAATTTACCGATGCCAATGCGCCGGAAGCCCTTAAAAAGCTCACGCTGGAAAGGCTTATCCAAAACGTAAAGAATAAAAAGCGACAGGCTGATATACAGCTTCTTGATGGTGTTATCATCGCAAAAATACCCTGTGATGGGAATGAAGTGTTGTCGCGTTATTTTCCCAGTGAAAAATTTGCGATCTGCGAAACCTATGAAGTAGCTGAGATCAAGGATGCTATCGAGGGTATGGCGGCTATAAGCGAAAGGTGGGGAGTACCTTTTGATAATTTGATCGATCCCCATTTTGCTCAAGGGGCGTCCATTGGCATTTGCCCAATAAACCGAATTGTGCAATTCAGGACGCTCGCAGATATGACGGAGTGTAAAAAACTGCTGCCTGCCGACCTTGCATTCGCATTCGGCATGCCTGAAAAAGATGCTAGCGCTGTGCCGGTGTTCGCTATTAAGGTCGTAAAGGACCCACCGATCACCATTACCATGATGAAGGACGCGCGCACGTCGCTTTCCTTCAACGAAGTTCACCATGATGTACAATTGGAATTTAAAAAAGAGTACAAAATCACCTGGGAAGCATTCACTAAAAAGAATTCAGGCAGGTGCGTTGCCATTATGTTAGGCGATGCCGTACTCAGCTGCCCAATGCTTGTGGCTCCCATAGCCAACGGTAAAGCGGCTATCAGCGCCAATATGGATAAGTGGCAAGCCGAAGAAATGGCGCAACGCATCAACTTCAGCTTACCATTGGAAGTGCTTATTACAGAAGTAAAGATGTTAGATTAGGTTCTTCCATTTCGACGACAGGAGAAATCTCAGATCAACAAAACGCTTTTTGAGATCTCACCTGTCGTCGAAATGACACACTACCACAATTGAAAACTAAAAACTACAATTTCTGCACCTTTACGTAATATTTCTGCTTTTGCAAGATCACATCTTTTAGGTCAGTTGCTTCGGTTGCTACCGACTGCCAGTCGTTCGTGGCGTTCAGGCGCAGATCTTTGCCATTGACGGTTATCCCGACAGGTAGCTTAAAGTTGGCTTCATCGGTCTGCCAGCGGTAGTCCAGTTTGCCGGCATTAAGCTTCAGTTGGAGTATAGGAGGGCTTTTATAGCGCAGGTACTGGTTAAAGAAAGGGGTTAGGTCCATACCTGTCTCAGTATTGAAGAAATTCACGACCGTTTGCGTATCGATCACTTTCTTCTTATAAGTCTCCGAATATTTCAGCAGCATTTTCCACCATTTCCCGTCATCATTAACCACATGGCGCAAGGTGTTCAGCATCAGTGCCCCTTTGGAATACATGTCGCCCGAACCTTCCCTGTTCACGCCAAAAATACCGATCACCGGCTTGTCATTCGAAACGTTCATTTGTGAGCCGGTAATATATTTCATTGCCTTTTCGTACCCGAACTGGCATTCCACAAAAACACATTCGGTATAGGTGGTAAAGCCTTCGTGTATCCACATGTCGGCAATATCCTTGGAGGTAATGCTATTGCCGAACCATTCATGCCCGGTCTCGTGTATCGTAATATAGTCAAACAGCATCCCGATTCCCGTACCGCTCATGTCACCACCCAGGTAGCCTTTTCTGTACTTGTTGCCATAGGCAACGGCGCTTTGGTGTTCCATCCCCAGGTAAGGCGTTTCAACAAGTTTATAGCCGTCCTCCCAAAACGGGTATTTGCCAAACTTGGTTTGGAAGCACTCCATCATAGGCTTAACCTCTTCAAAATGTTTGCGCGCCTTTTCCTCATTGGCTTTAAGTACATAGTAATCAAGGTCGAGGCCGTCAAGGTTATCGTGTATGTGCGCGTAATCGGCAACGTTAAGGGTTATTGTATAATTGTTGATAGGGTTCTTCACTTCCCAATCCCAGCGTGTGTAGCCGTTCTTCAGGTCGGTACTGCCCAAAAATCGCCCATTCGACACGTTCATCAGGCCATTCGGTACTGCGACTTTTACTGAGGCACCGCGTTCCGGCTCATCGGTCTGGTGGTCTTTTACCGGAAACCAAAGGCTCGCGCCCGTACCCTGTACCGCAACCCCTACCCAGGGCTTGCCGTTAGTATCTTTTGAGAATACAAAGCCGCCATCCCATGGGGCATTCCGGGCTATTACAGGATTGCCCGAGTAATTGAAGCGCAGGGTTCCCTCGCTGCCTTTTTTCAGCTCTTTCGGGAAAGTGATGAACACCGCATCATTATCGCGTTTGTATTCCAGCTTTTTGCCTTTCAGCTCAATGCTTTCCACCTTCATGTTCTCGAACAGGTCGAGCTGTATCTTTTTGGTATCCTCTACCACTTTAAAGGTAATGTCATTATAGCCTTTAATATGCTTCTTTTCGGGGTCAAGGGTAATATTGAGGTCGTAGCGCTGTACGTCGAAGTTGGTGCGCTCGGGCCTCAGTCCGCCCTGCAGGCTGTCGCGTCGGGTAAAATTTTGCGCGGAAGCCGCGATCCCGAAAAGGGCAGTAGCGATCAGGAAGATGTTTTTCATGGCTGGTGTGTTTGGCTAATTGGTCACTAAATGTATGAAATTGTTACAATACTAAACTACGGCTCATCGCATTCCGAGTCCACTTTTATGAACAGCTTCTCAAATTCACCAAAATAGCTGATATTGTTGTCGGGATCCTTTATCTGGTGGTTCGCGCAATTGTACCAGGCGTAGGTAGAAAGGTCGGCGATGGCGTAGCGCACCCTATCGGGCGAATTGTATTTTTCTTCAAAATAAGTGCGCGAATCCGGGTGCATTTTTCCCGTATTTATTTTCTCATCGTAAAAATCCTTCCATGCCGCCACAATAGCCTCATGATCTCCGGAAGCCAGGGCCTCGCCATATTCGCGGCATTGATAGGCAAATCGGTTATCCAATAATATCTGTGGGTCGTCATAGCTTTCCAGTATTATCTTTTTCAGCTCATAGCGCAAATCCAGCGCGTCGAGCAGCTGTTTCCTGAGGTTTTGCCAAAAAGGCTGCGGCACGATGTCAAGGCTGTTGTATTTTTTTTTCCAATCCTTATATTTTTCGTCAAGTTCATCGGACAGGGCTTCTTTATCAAAAGTGTCGAAACCTTTTGGTGATGAAATATTGGTGGTCACATCGAGGTCGAGCGAGCCGGCACAGCCTGCCAGGAAGCGGGTGTCCTCCAGTTGGCTTACAGTATATTTGCGATAGTCGTAGGTACCTTTATTATCACAAAGATCATCCTGCCAGCGGAACACAGCGGTGGTGTCTGTTGGCTTTTTGGTTGCAGCTTCCACAGTTAACGACTTTTCTTCTTTTTTGCATGAAAAGAGTAGTGGGAGCAGGGCAAAGGCCAGGTATTTTCTCATCAGGATAGTTGGTTTACTATTCATCGCATTCTTCCTCAACTGAAAGGAACAGCTTTTCGAATTCCCCACTATAGCGTATGTTAGGAAGATCATGGCGGATCTGCCTGTTGGCACAGTTGTACCATCCAAAGGTCAGGAGGTCGGTCCTTGCAGCGGCTATCTTCATCTCTTGTGTAAGGCTGTTTTTATAGTTGTTGAAGCCGCTTTCCGTAAAACTGCCAGTATCCTTTTTTGCTTTCAGCCTTTGCCACGCCGCCATCAGGAGTTCCGGATCATCTGATGCAAGCGCTTCAATATATTCCGGGCAATGCTGTGCAAACCGGTTTTTTAATAGTACTGATGGATTAGAATGCGCTTTGAGGCTAAGCATGGCCAGTTCATACGTTTCATCGAGATCCTTTATCCTGTTTTGCAGTAAGTCGCTCCATATCCTGCCCGGCGGGACCTTTATTGCCGCATAGCCTGCTTTCTTTGCGGCATATTCTTTTTCCAGCTTCAGTAATTGGCCCTTGCTGTCAAAGCTGTAATATTCTTTGGCATTTAATACCACATGCCTGGTGTTTATCTGGAGCGCATTGTTGGTAAACCAAAGCCTGAAAGCGCCCCTCAATTGTTCCTTTTTGTACTTCGATCTGTCAAATGTGCCAATGTAGTGGCAGGTCTCGGTATCCCAATGCAGTGTATCGGTCGCGATAGCAGGAGAGTGCACCACAGCATTGTCAGGTCGCTGCGAAAGTAATGGGAGTAAAGGGATGATCAGTAACGAAAGTAATGTTGGCTTCATGGTTTTTTGGCTGTGAACAATACGAATTCCCTCTCTATCTGCTGGCCGCTATTGCTTATGACCAATTCTTTTTCGGTCACGGCTGATACCACTTCCAGTCCTGCAGCTTCCATTATTGCCGATACTTTTTCAATGCTGTACAGCGTAAAGCCATATTTGGCAAAAGGGATGTGCTGCATCGTACTTTCCGGAATAAAGCCTATGGTCACGGTGCCTTCCCTGGCCAGTACACGTGCTATTTCATTGGCATAGCTCTGTGGATTCGGCCAAAAGTAAATAGTGTTGGTAGTGAGTATCTTATCGAACCGGCCTTCGCTAAAAGGGATACTGCTGCCGTTCGTAAGTTCGAAAGAAACATTCTCGAGGCCGGCGTTCAGTTTCCTTGCTTCTTCTACCATGAGCGGCGAAATGTCGATCCCCGTGTAGGTGATGCTCTCGTCTTTACTAATGATGTCTTTAGCGTGGCTGCCATTGCCGGGGCCTATCTCGAGAACGCTGTTGGCAAAGGCCAGGTTAAGGCTCTCGATGGCTTTGGCGATCATGTTGTGGTTAGTAAAGTTCATCATTTCGCCCACTTTCAGGCCATCCTGGCCATCGGGGCAGCGAAGCTGGGCGGCGAGTTCCTGCAATTGCGTTTCGGTAAGTTGTGGAGGCCTATTTTCCATACAAGAATTCAAATATTACATCCATCCGGTTTTGCCAGGACTGCTCGTTGTGCTCAGCGCCTTCAAACTTGCGGGTTACCCAGTTTTTGCCCTCGGTGTAGCCTTTGTCCCGCATGATGCCGTCTACCAGCTTTTGGTGTGGCTCGTAGTACTGGTCCAAAGTTGCGGTGCCATGATCAAAGTACACGCGATGGTCCTTTGGCGAAGGGAAATGATCTTTCATGTAGCTGCGTACCGCTTCCGACGGTTTCATGTTGTTGTTGTCGAAAAGCAGCGGCCAGTGGGTAGATACGCAAGCCGCCTGCCCAAAAACCTCCGGGTATTCGCAAATGGCATACATCGATATCAGCCCGCCCATGGAACTGCCGCAAACCGAGGTGTTCGCATTGTTGCGCAGTGTCCTGTAATTCTTATCGATGTAAGGCTTGAGTTCCCTAACCAAAAATTGCAGGTACTCGTCGGCCAGCCAGTTCACTTTCACGTTCATCTGCTTCGCCAGGTCTTTAAACACGACCATATCATCTTCGGTAAAATACTGTTTTGCGGCTTGTTCCGGAAAATACTCCATGTAGCGGAGGTTGTTGCCATGCGCTGCCGTTACTATGATAAAGGGTTTTACCCTGCCTTCTTTAATGAGTTTATCGGCAATATCATCGGCTTCCCATGCCACGCCAAAGCCTGCACTGCCCTTATCGAACACATTCTGCCCGTCGTGCATGTACAGCACGGGGTACATTTCTTTGCTGTTTTCGTCATACCCGGGCGGCAGCCACACCTGTACATCACGGGCGTTGATATATTTGGACTGGAAGTTATCGACCTTTATGATGCGGCTTTTGGACTGGGCAGAAATTGCGATGCTAAATCCAAGCAGCACGAGTGTTGCGATTTGTTTCATTGGTTAATTTGCTTTGACAGGTATAAGGAAATGCCCATCGTGTTTATATCAATAAATATACGATAATAGTTGTAAGGGCAAAATTTAAAAAACAAAGCGGCACTGATCAAGGTACCGCTTTCTACTAATTATAAGATTTGATCCATTACACCTGTATCACCCCCAAATTAAATTGCTTTTCAATTGGCGCGTGGTTGGCTGCCTCAATCCCGATCGATATCCATTTGCGGGTGTCCAGCGGGTCGATTATCGCATCTGTCCAAAGCCTTGCCGCTGCATAATAAGGTGATACCTGTGCGTCATATTTTGCCTTGATCTTATTAAACATTTCTTCCTCTTTCTCAGGAGTAATAGTTTCACCTTTTGCTTTAAGCGATGAAGCCTCTATCTGCATGAGTACCTTAGCTGCCTGTGTTCCTCCCATTACGGCGAGTTCAGCGCTTGGCCAGGCGAATATCAGCCTTGGGTCGTAGGCCTTGCCACACATGGCGTAGTTGCCGGCTCCGTAAGAGTTGCCAACCACTACGGTAAACTTCGGTACGACCGAGTTGCTTACCGCGTTGACCATCTTGGCGCCGTCTTTTATAATACCGCCGTGCTCCGACTTGGATCCCACCATGAACCCGGTAACGTCCTGAAGGAATACCAGCGGTATTTTCTTCTGGTTGCAGTTGGCTATGAATCGTGTGGCCTTATCGGCACTATCCGAATAGATCACACCGCCAAACTGCATTTCACCTTTCTTGGACTTCACCACCTTGCGCTGGTTGGCCACAATGCCCACCGCCCAGCCGTCTATCCGGGCGTAGCCTGTAATAATCGTTTGGCCGTAGCCTGCTTTGTATTCGTCAAATTCGCTATTATCGACAAGGCGGCTTATAACCTCCATCATGTCATACTGCTCATTGCGCAGCTTGGGTATGATACCGTAAATGTCCTTTTCAGGCAGGGCAGGCTTTTCTGCCTTGATGCGGTTGTAGCCCGCTTTGTCATAGTCGCCTATCTTGCTCACGATGTTGCGTATCGTATCAAGGGCATCCTTATCGTCCTTAGCCTTATAATCAGTCACGCCCGATATTTCGCAGTGTGTAGTGGCACCGCCAAGGGTTTCATTATCAATGCTCTCACCGATGGCCGCCTTTACGAGGTAGCTTCCCGCAAGGAAAATGCTTCCGGTCTTGTCTACTATAAGGGCTTCGTCGCTCATTATGGGCAAATACGCCCCGCCCGCCACACAGCTGCCCATTACGGCGGCTATCTGTGTAATACCCATGCTGCTCATGATGGCATTATTGCGGAAGATGCGCCCAAAATGTTCCTTATCCGGGAAGATCTCGTCCTGCATCGGCAAATATACCCCGGCACTGTCAACAAGGTAAATGATCGGCAGTCGGTTCTCCATGGCTATTTCCTGGGCACGGAGGTTCTTTTTGCCTGTTATGGGGAACCACGCGCCGGCCTTTACAGTAGCATCATTAGCTACCACCATGCATTGCTTGCCGCTCACGTAGCCTATCTTTACCACCACGCCGCCGCTTGGGCAGCCGCCGTGTTCGGCATACATGCCATCGCCGGTAAAGGCACCTATCTCAATGCTCTTGCTATCTTTGTCCAAAAGGTATTCAATGCGCTCGCGGGCTGTCATCTTCCCTTCGGCGTGTAGTTTTTCAATGCGTTTCTCGCCGCCACCCAGCTTTACTTTGGCGAGGCGCTGCTTCATTTCGGAAAGGAGGAGTTTGTTGTGGTCTTCGTTCTTGTTGAAGTTAATATCCATTATATTTGCTTCGGTTAATGATTTGCGCCGCTAAAATACGAAATCGTTTGAAAGTATGCAGAATTATTGAGGATCTTTCAGTTTTTAAATTCTTTTTATTCATTTATTTGGTAACTTCAAATTCATATCGGCTTAACTATTTCTTAACATTGATAAAATACCTTTGTCGCGTAAAAATCAGTATATGTCTATAAACAGCATTTTCCAGTTCCTTGTACCGAAAGACAAGAAATTTTTCCCGCTATTTGAGCAGGCAGCACAAAACCTAGTATTGCTTGCTGAAACGCTACACGAAGCCGTTAACGCCCCAAAAGAGCAAAGGGAAGCCTACTACAGGAAGATCGAGGAATTGGAGAACATCATAGAAGATATTGCCCACAAGACCAACCTGGAACTGAGCAGGAATTTCATAACGCCATTTGACAGGGAGGATATCCACGCGCTCATCTCGGCGATCGACGATGTTGCCGACTACCTTTACGGCGCTGCCAGCAGGATGAGGCTGTACCAGGTAGAGAAGATCACAAAGTCGATCAGGAAAATGACCGAGATCACCCTGGAGAGCTGCCAGCTGATACAGGTGGCCGTCTCTGACCTGAAGGATATGAAGAACCTGAAAGGGATCGCAGAAGCCTGCAAAAGGATCAACAAGCTTGAAAATAAGTCGGATAACGTTTTTGATAAGGCTGTAGCCGACATCTTCGAGAACGAGACCGATGTAAAGAACATCATCAAATATAAAGAAGTGTTATCTGCCCTTGAATCGGCTTCAGACAAGTGCAAAGGCGTTGCCAACGTGCTGGAATCAGTTACCGTTAAGTATTCATAACCCCTAGCTTCCTAACGTATGTTCACGCTTCTTATAGTAATTATAGTACTGGCGCTCGTATTTGACTACATTAATGGTTTCCATGATGCGGCAAATGCCATCGCGACAGTTGTGGCTACCAAGGTGCTTACGCCGTTCCAGGCGGTGCTTTGGGCTGCGTTCTTCAACTTTTTGGCCTATTGGGTGTTTGGTTTCGGTGTCGCCGATACGGTAGCCAAGACCGCCCACACCATGGACATCAACCTCGTGGTGATACTCGCCGGAGTAATTGCTGCCATTATCTGGAACCTCCTTACATGGTGGCTGGGCATACCATCCAGTTCCTCACATACCCTCATCGGTGGTTTTGCGGGTGCTGCCATTGCCCACGCAGGCTTCGATGTAGTGTCCTGGTATACGCCTGGTAAAGACGGTGGTTTCCCTTCAGGCGTGCTCATAATCGTTGCCTTTATCGTACTCGCGCCGCTTATCGGGGCTTTGGTATCATATTTAATTTCCATCTGGTTCCTTAACTCTTCCAGGAAAGATACACCTTATCCAAAAATTTTCACCGTTCTTTTGATGATCGCTACTATAGCATTCGTCTATTTCAATATGGTAAGTTTTGAGGACATCAAAAAACCGCGCTTTGAGTCGGAATTCTGGTCGGTGGCCTTCGAGCCGCATAACATCAAATGGTTCCTTGTAGCGTTCATTATATTGTCGATAAGCACATTCTGCCTGTTCTTTAGTACGCTAAGCCTTGGTAAGGCCGAAGCATGGCTTAAGAAAATGCAGTTGCTTTCATCGGCAGCATTCAGCCTTGGCCACGGTGGTAACGACTCTCAAAAGGTTATGGGTATCATTGCCGCAGCAGTTGCGGTATACATCCACACCAGTGGCGTTACGCACATGGACCCCTGGCTCGACGTAGTATTGCCTAAGGACGGGGTCGATGGCAAAATGCCTGAATGGATACCACTGGCATGTTATTCTGCCATTGCGATAGGTACGCTTAGCGGCGGCTGGAAGATCGTAAAGACGATGGGCTCCAAGATCACAAAAGTATCAGCATTCGAAGGTGTTACCGCAGAGACCGCCGGTGCACTTACCTTATACGTTACAGAGCACTTTAAAGTACCTGTAAGTACCACGCACACCATTACCGGTTCCATCATCGGGGTTGGCCTTACCAAGCGTGTTTCGGCAGTGCGCTGGGGCGTTACGGTAAACCTCATCTGGGCATGGGTGCTTACAATACCTGTATCGGCATTGCTTGCCGCCATCATTTACTGGATATTGAGTATTTTCATATAAAAAATATATTATTGTACTAAAAAAGCCTTTCGCACAGCGAAAGGCTTTTTTATTTGAGGAGTGGCGTTATCAGCTGGAAATGAATTCAGGCGTATGGTCTTTAGCATATTTCAGCGGAAGCGTGACAATGAACGACGTACCTTTGTCCTTGCCTTCGCTCACCGCCTTAATGGAGCCGTTGTGCAGCTCCACGAACGATTTGGTTATCGAAAGCCCCAATCCGTTAGAGGTTTCTTTACCTGTTGGCTTTGAGCTGAGCTTGGCAAATTTGGTGAACAGTCTTTCAGTGTCATCCTTATTAAGACCCTGCCCGTTATCTTTTACCTCGATCTCAATGCTCTCCCTATCTGCCATACGTGCCATTATATGGATATTGGCATCGGTATACGAATATTTGATCGCGTTGCTTACCAGGTTGTGCAGTATGTCGAGTACTTTTACCCTGTCGGCAAAAAAGTGCGGCAAACCTTCCTCGATTTCAAAATGGAGCGTCTGCCCTTTGCGGGATGCCAGCAGGTCGAAGCTGTTCTTTAGCCTTATGAAAATGTCGGCCATGTCGATCTCTTCAATTGAGAGTACGATCTGGGCTTCATCAGCCTCGGAATATTTCAGAAGGTCCGACAGTTTTGATTTGATGCGCGATACCGATGATTTGATCATCTCCGTCATGTTCTCTTTCCTGCTGCTGTCTTTGGCCATCACCTCGTTGGCAAGCTTTATGGATGCCAGCGGATTTTTTATCTCATGAAGCGCGATGTTCATCAGGTCGATCTGCGACTCGATGGTCTTGCGGTAGCGCAGCCTGTTCTCAAGCTTATCCACCACTATCCTCGCCAGGCTTTTTATCATGTCGACCTGCAGTGCTGTGGCTTCACCCGGTTCGGGGTTGCTAACGATTATAGCGCCCACTTTATAGCCTTCTGGGGTTTTTAGCGGTGCGGCAACATAAAACCGTGCGCCATTGGGGATCTTTATGTACGGATTATCGCTGTATTGCGGATAATCCCTGAAATCGTTGATCACCACTACTTCGTCCTGCTCAAGCACATTGGTCACAACGCTGTTCTCGCGTGGTATCTCATTGTAGGTAGTGTTACTAAGATTCGATTTTATGAATACCCTTTTTTCATCAACAAATACGATAAACGCGCTTGGAGCGCTAAATATCTGCGATGCCATGAGCGCTATCTTGTCGAACGTATCTTCCGAATGGGTATCAAGTATCCTGTAGTCCCGAAGCTTTTCGAGGCGGTGCTGCTCATTTTGGGCAAATTTTTCAGGTGTGGATCTTGACATCGGCTATTATTTTGTTCTTAGGTTTGGGTACGCGCTCTGATCTGTGGTTAATGCTATTTAACCTCAAAATCAGGTTCGCGTTCGGGTATGTACCGTATGGGTAGTGAGACGATGAATGTAGTGCCCTTATCTTTACCGGGGCTCATGGCGTAAATGGTGCCTTTGTGCAGCTCTACGAACGATTTGGCTATCGACAGTCCCAGTCCCGTAGAGGTTTCCTTTCCGGTTGGCTTGGAACTGAGATGGGCAAACTTCATGAACAGCTTTTGCACGTCGTTGCGGTCCAGTCCCTGGCCTTCGTCGCGTACTTCTATGTGCAGGTTATAGCCCGCCTCGCGCGCCTCGATCTTTATTTTCGAGTCGGGGTACGAGTATTTAATGGCATTGCTCACCAGGTTATGCAAAACGTCGGAGATCTTCCCTTTGTCCGCATCGATCCTTGGCAGCGAGTCATTGTATTTCAGTTCAATGAACTGTTTTTTACGGCGTGCCAACAGGTCAAAATTATTGTAAAGCCTTGTCAATATTTCATTAATATCGATCTCCTCTATTTTCAGTAGAAGGTCGGTCTCTTCCAGTTCCGATTGCTTAAGCAGTTCAGAGAGCCTAGTTTCGATGCTTTTTACTGATGTTTTTATGACCTCGTTCATTTTGGCGTTATCCTTGGTATCGCCTCTCAGCATATCATTGGCCAGATTGATGGATGCCAATGGATTTTTGATATCGTGCAGGGTGATGTTCATAAGGTTCACCTGTGCCTCGATCGATTTACGGTAGCGCAGCCTGTTCTCCAATTTGTCGATGACCATCTTTGACAGTGTACGGAGCATTTCCACCTGTTCTTCAGTCACTTCGCCCGGCTTGTCGTCGGTCACGCAAATGGTACCCATGTTATAGCCTTCAGGCGTCTTTAAAGTAGCACCCACATAAAACCGGATGCCGCCTTTTTGCGCAATGTAGGGGTTATCGATCAGTTCGGGATAGTCGTGCGTATCGTTGAGGATGTATACATCATCCTGCAATATAGCACGGGAACAAAGGCTATCCTTCCTGGGTATCTCTGTAGCCGCAAGGGAACTTAAATTGGATTTGAAAAAAACACGGTCTTTATCGACAAAGTTGATGAAAGCGCCCGATGTGCCGAAGAGTTTCTGTGCCATTGACGCAATAATGTCGAACACATCTTCGGGATGGGTATCAAGTATATTATAATCCCTCAGCTTTTCGAGCCTTAAGGCGTCATTCTCAGGGAGAAAATAATCAATGGTTTGATTCATACTTGCTTCAAATACAGTGTGCTACTTCTTTGGGTTAGGCCGACAAATAAAATCCTAAATTACAATTATTTTGTTAAGAATAACTGCAATTCAGGATGTTAAAGTTAGGTTAAATGCAAATACCCTGTAATACGTGGTATTCGTAAGGATAATATGTCCAGCGTATGCTGCAGGCAGAAAATTAACTCTCCTCCGCCTTTTGCCCCATCATCATGAGGTAAGCTTTTAAAAACTCGTCGATCTCGCCGTTCATCACGCCTTCGGCATTACTGGTCTCATGCCCTGTACGCACATCTTTTACCAGCTTGTAGGGGTGTAATACATAGTTGCGTATTTGCGACCCCCATTCGATCTTCATCTTGTTGGCCTCGATCTCATCGCGCATCGCCTGCTGTTTTTTCAACTCAATTTCGTAGAGCTGCGATTTCAGCAACTGCATGGCCTTGGTCTTGTTATCCAGCTGTGAGCGTGTCTCCGAGTTCTCAATGATGATACCGGTAGGATGGTGGCGCAGTCGTACTGCTGTTTCAACCTTGTTCACGTTCTGGCCTCCCGCACCGCTGGAACGCATGGTTTCCCACGATATGTCGGCCGGGTTGATCTCGATCTCGATGGTGTCGTCGGCAAGCGGGTATACGTAAACCGACGCGAATGATGTATGGCGCTTCGCATTGGAGTCGAAAGGGGAGATGCGCACCAACCGGTGAACACCGTTCTCACCCTTCAGGTAGCCGAAGGAATAGTCGCCCTCAAACTCCAGCGTTACGGTCTTGATCCCCGCGACCTCGCCGGCCTGGAAATTGAGCTCCCGTATCTTATAACCTTCTTTTTCGCCCCACATCATGTACATGCGCATCAGCATCGAAGCCCAGTCGCAGCTTTCGGTACCACCGGCACCGGCTGTGATCTGCACTACGGCGCTCATGCTGTCGCCTTCGTCGGATAGCATGTTGCGGAATTCCAGGTTCTCGATATGGGCAATGGTCAGTCGGTGCTGTTCGTCCAGTTCTTCTTCGGAGACATCACCTTCCTTATAGAACTCGTACATCACCTGCAGCTCTTCGGCCATGGCGTTGCCCTTTTCATAATCCTCCACCCATTTTTTTTTCGAGCGAAGGTTCTTTACAATGATTTCTGCCTCTTTTGCGTTGTTCCAAAAGTCGGGTGCGAAGGTTTTCTCCTCCTCGTTTGTTATTTCAATCAGCTTCCTGTCGATGTCAAAGATACCTCCTCAGTGCTCCCAGGCGCTCTATAATACCTTTAATTTGTTCGGTATTTGTCATAAATTATGTAGTTTTGTAATAGCAAAAGTAAGGCATCCTTTTCAATATATGGAAATAAATTTAGTAAGCGACACGGTGACCCGTCCCGGCCACGAGATGATGCAGCAGATGTTCAGGGCGAAAGTGGGCGACGATGTTTTTAAGCAGGACCCAACGGTAAACGAGCTCGAGGAGACCGTGGCCAGGCTTTTTGGGATGGAAGCCGCCTTATTTTTCCCATCGGGCACCATGGCCAACCAAACGGCCATCAAGCTGCACACCAACCCCGGCGACGAGCTGATCTGCGATAAATGGGCGCACATTTTTAATTATGAAGGTGGGGGCGTGGCGGTGAACAGCGGTGTTTCGAGCAGGCTCATCGATGGCAACCGTGGCATGATCACCGCACAGCAGGTAGCTGACGCCATTAACCCGCCCGACTTTTACCACAGCCCGCTCACGAGCCTTGTGTGCATAGAAAATACTACAAACAAGGGCGGAGGCGCCTGCTATGACCTGCAAACCCTTCTGGAGATACAAGAAGTGTGCCGCGCCAACAACCTGAAATACCACCTCGACGGCGCCAGGCTGTGGAATGCCCTTGTAGCCAAACGCCAGCACCCTAAGCAGTTCGGGGAGCTGTTCGATACCATATCGGTCTGCCTGTCCAAAGGGCTGGGCGCGCCGGTGGGTTCGCTGCTCATTGGCAGTAAAAAGGATATGAATAAAGCCATGCGCATCCGCAAGATATTCGGAGGAGGCATGCGCCAGGCGGGTTACCTTGCCGCGGCCGGACTGTACGCCCTGCAAAATAACGTGGGCCGCCTTGACGAAGACCACCGCCGTGCCAAACAGCTGGGCGATCTCCTTAGCCAGCTGCCTTATATCGATAAGGTAGAGCCGGTAGAGACCAACATCCTTATCTTCTCTCTAAAACCTCATCTTAATGAACAGGCTTTCATCGAAAAGCTGAAGCAGAAGAACATTTTCATTTCGTCTTTAGGGAAGAACAAGCTCCGTATTGTGACGCACCTTGATTACAAAGAGGTGATGCATAATTATGTGGTGGAGACTTTGACGAAGTTATCCCTTTAGTTCAAAGTTTCAGGTTTAAAAGTTTCAGGTTTAAAAGTTTCAGGTTTAAAAGTTTCAGGTTTAAAAGTTTCAGGTTGCTAACCCGGATGTTTTAGCAATAACCATCAACATACTTTATTATGACCGCAAAGAAACAGTTGGAATCTATTCTTGGTAATCAATACGAATCTGAAGATGGAGATTTGTATTGGTTAGAATTGCTGGATGGAATGGATGATGATGAAATAGCCAATTTTAAAAGGCAACTTCCTAATAACGCTTTACCTGATGAAATTGAACAATTGCTTCGATTTAGCAGGGGATTTGAATTCTATGGTTTTGAAGAGATCCGCTTTGATGCTTATGGCGCTTTTGGCATTGATGGTTTATTTCCACGTTCAATAGAGCTTGCAGGGGATGGGTTCGGGAATTATTGGATTTTAGACATTGATTCGTTTGGGAATTGGAACTCGGTCTACTATGTGTGCCATGACCCTGCGGTTGTGGTCAAGCATTCTGAAGATCTTAGGGACTTCATAATGCATTTAGACGAATTTGGGAAAAACGGAAGTGGAACTCATCTTGACATCATTCACGAAAAAACCGTATTTGAAATTTGGGAGGGAAACTTGGGAATGCTTGAGACAAACGATGTAAATTTTAATTTCGATATTGTAGACGGGCTTCCTGAAATATTCATTGTGGCAGACCTGATAAATAAGCCGACAAATACCGGATTCTCCTGGGCAAAACATCATATAAATCCTAAGATTATCAGGCCAACTGATGAACCTTTATGGATTATTGAGAAGAAAATAAAGCAAAGTCTTTTCGCACGGCTTTTTGATCGAAATAAATAGACGCCCAACAAATATCAACTCAGAAATATAAAAATGACATCAGGTGACTAGGGTTATTAAAGAGTTCAGACAGGATGATTAGTAAACAAAACGTAATATGTAAAAAGGACCACAATTTCATTTTTGTGGTTTTTTTATGGCGTAGGTTGAGCGCGAGTATTAATATTTAATTTTTAGCACATTATTTATGTGTTAAATAATTAATATTTATTTTATGAATTATGTAATTTTTTCACATTTTTTAGTGTAAATGTTATAGGGTTTGCAAAGCCTTTTAATCGCTGGTAGTTTGCTGGTTTTGAGATGTCAGGTTTTGAGATGTTAACGAAATCTTAACTTTTTGGCTGAATTCTTTGTGATTACTTTTAAGAAAAAAATGTAATCTTTTAACATTTTATCATATGAAGCCAACTACTACTTCGATCAAAAAGTTACTGTTTATCAAGTTCCTTTTATTAACACTTTTAAACTGCGGATACCTTTTTGCGCAGGAGCCAATTACGATCACTTACGAAGGCGCTGTACAGTGTATGGAGTTTAGCAATGCTGAGGAACGTCTTAAGTATGCCGAACTTATCCAACAGTATGGGGAATGCAGGAGGGTGTGTGAGAACAGCACCGTTACGTACACCCTTGCAGGCGGAACGGGTACGGTAACCAATACCCAGTGGCTGGTCACAGGAGGTACCATCGATTCCAGTTCACCAACAGAATGTACAGTAACCTGGGGGCCGGCGGGCTTTGCGGTTTTGAGTGCAGTGGTGGATACGGCCAACGGCCAGGTGACCATACCCGAGATGTGCATCCAACTGATCATTTCGCCCCAGGCCAATTTTACCATTTCCCCACTTACCGGGGGATTGAGGGGTTGTGTGAACCAGGACCTTTACTTTGATAACCTGTCTACGGATAATGACGGAAGCGATCTGTACTCCTACTATTGGGATTTTGGTGACGGCACAGTTTCATCTGAATTTGAGCCGGTACATTCTTATCACAGCTCCGGTACGTATGAAATTACCCTGAACGTACGCAATTTATGCAATTGCGTGAGTACAATAAAAAGGCGTATCCGTATTGGAGAGGAAACCTTTCCTATAGAGTGCCCAAAGGTAGTTTGTGAGCGGGAGATCGCTACTTACAGCGTAGGGATCATAGGAAAGGAACGATGCCATGAATTCAACTGGAATGTACAGGGAGGGCATATCGTGTCCAATCCCCACAGCTACAGCATCCAGGTAGTTTGGGACCATGTAGATAGTAGCGGGTTCGGTTATGTGAGCTTCAGTACCGGTGGGTGCGAGGTAGAATGTGCAGGCATTACCACAATAAAGGTGCCTGTAATTAAGAACAAAGGGCATATTGTAGGTGAAACAGAAGTATGTGCCAAAAGCCAGTACAAATATAGCCTGCCGCAATGGCCTGCCACTATTTTCAACTGGGAGCTGGAGGATCCTGACGGAACCGGAGCAACACTGGTATTTATAGACCAGCGCAATGAGGTTGCTATAAATACACAAGGCAACGGTACCCTGATCTTACGGTGCAGCTACCAAAATACAGTTGCCAACTGTGGAGGTATTGCCGAGTTGAAAATTACTGTAAAGGCGACCACTGCCATTATGGGTGTTACCCAAATGTGCCCTGATACGCAAAATACATATTATTTGGACAATGGCCTTGCAGGCGATTGGGTGCTTGTAACGCCCGGTGGCACGGAACCTGTACAAACCGGTACTGATTTTACCTATAATTTTACCGAGCCGGGCAATTATACACTTTCTGTTACAGGGCCTGATTTTTGCGCTCCGGACCCCTTGCTGATCACTGTGCATGCAAATCCCCCGGCACCGGGAGCGATTAGTCCGGGTCCGCTTGTACCTGTTTGCCCAAGTACGCCGCTAACATATACCGTTCCGCCTGCTCCGCCGGGGCATACAGTGCATTGGGATGTTATCGGAGGAACAATAGAAGGGGCATCAACAGGTGAAGAGGTTACTATTGTATTTGATCCGGGGCAGACCACTTACCAGATAAAGACCTGGACGCAGCGCACTACCGACCCATATTGTGCTTCCCCGGTGACTACAACGACCATTAACAGGATCGTATTCAGTCCTGACATTACGGGCCCGGTGGATGTTTGCGCTAATAATTACGCAAATTATGAAACGGCTTACATGGATGGCGATGATTACCAATGGACGATACTCACACCTGATAAGGGTAGTGTGAGCAGCGGCAACGGAACGCGCCAAATAGAAATATTGTGGAACAATACCAATGTGAATACAACGGCGCAGCTTAAGCTTGTTGTAACAAAATGCGGTATCTCCGAAACGCGCTACTTTAATGTGAACGTACTTACAGCGCCTTCGATAACACTGAACGGGCCTGCGCAGGTGTGCCGCGATCAAATGGCAAACTGGAATGTAAGCTCTTCAATGGCTATTACATCGGGAACCATCACATGGGATTTTGGAGATGGTACGATCAATACCTATACCATAACTGCAGGTTCGCCAAACCTGTCTAAATCACACGACTATAACACCGTGAGCACAGGCAGCCTCAGCTACACGATCACTGTGACCATTACCGGTGT